>Ga0066255_1000153_pt1 | contig 159550 bp, 150 predicted proteins | sample ThiBiot_750_biof_FD_71148 | JGI IMG/M metagenome (GOLD analysis project Ga0066255, IMG submission 71148) | Wastewater bioreactor microbial communities from Cape Town, South Africa - Thiocy_expt_750_biof (version 2) | ecosystem: Engineered > Bioreactor > Thiocyanate-remediating >...
TCGTCCAGCTTTCCACAGCGGTATCGATCACTTGCCCGCTAATGGAGCGGCATTGCGCCTAGCCCTCGCCTAGCCCGGCTCAGCGGTTCGGCAGTCGCTGCCGCTCCGCCTCGGTCATGAGGCGTCCGGCCCACCAGATTTCGCCGGACGCACAGGCTTCCGGGATCGGCTCCGTGACATTCGTCGGCGTTGCGGCCCGCTCGCCGGTCGCGGGCGGAACCCGGTTGCCTTGACCCCCGCCCATGGCGATCTCATCTCCGACATAGGCGGTGTTGCCGCTGTAGCCGTCCGTGATCTTGATGCGGCCGTCGCTGGTGCGCTCGATCCGGCTGTCATGGTGCCAGATGACGAATGCCCCTTTCTCGCCGCCGATGCGGAGGCATCCGTTCCGGTCGACGACCAATCTACCCTGAAACAGCGCCTCGAGCTCCAGATCGCTTCGCACGCTCGTCCGCACGAAAACCGGCAATGCCTCCGAATGCGGACTCGGTGACTGGATGGGGGCGGAGCGTTGCTCGAGCGTCTCTCCGGAGCATGCTGAGATTCCGATCGCGCCGAGGAGCGCGAAGAGCTTGTAAGTCATGGGCTCACCGTACTTCGATGGCCGCCCTGCCGCCAGAGGCCGCGTGGTCGTCGTCGTTCACGTGCCTCGCGCGCCGCGATGAAGCTCGACCGATCGCTCTCTACGAGTCGAGCAAGGGAACCAGCCAGTCGCCGACAGACTCCCGGGCCCACAGGCGCGTTCGTTCCACGCCGGCTCCGTCGCGCGATACGAGGGCGAGGTCGAACGCCGTGCTCGCGTCCGGTAGGTGCTCGACGCGAACGAGCGCTGCCTGCGCCTGCGGCTCGATCGCGACGACCCAATCGGCCTTGGTGTCCGGGATACCGCCGAGTCGGCTGGCGATCTGCTTGCCGTCGATCCAAGCGGCCGGCTGCGCGTTCGCTTTCAAGACGACGCGGCGAGCCTTCCCGAAGCTGAAGTAGCTCAGCTCGTCGTCCACGATCGTGGCTGGAAGATCTTCGTCGAACCAGTCCTGGGCGATGGGCGTTCGGTCCCCGTTCAACTCCACGCGCGTGATCCACGGGGCGGCCTTGTCGGCCGCCGGCAAGAGCAGAACCAGGGGCTGCTGCTGGGACAGCATGGGCGCAATGCGCGTGAAGTAGCTCGCGTCGAACCGCGCATTCGACCCTGGCGCGAGCCATTCCGGGGCGGTCCACGCCACGCGCCACGCCACGCGAACGTCGTCGCGCGTCACCACCAGACGCTCGCACGTCCAGTCGCGACCGTCTTCGCGTGCGACCAGGAAACCGTCGGGCGTTGGCGCGAGTGCGCGTACTGCCGCGCTGCCGCCGTCGATGTCGAACCGCCGTCCCTCGGTCGTCGTGATTCGACCACCGACAGCGACGGCGCGTCCGTCACCCGCCACGGTGCGGGGCGTCTTCGTACCGTCGGCGTTCACGGGGGAGGGCCAGGAGACGTCGTCGAGAACAGAGGGAGGTCGCCCGTCGAGCGGCACGTGATGGAGTCGCGAGTCCTTGGAGTCAACGAAGACACATGCGTCGGGCGAGCGGAGATCGAGGAGCGGAGGAACCAGCAGTCTCGGCACCGCGCTGCCGACCTGCGGCCACGTGCCCGCGGGTGATTCGCGGATGACCTCGTACGTGGGCAGCATCCGCACCCGGACCCGGCGATCGTCGGCGGAGACGGTCACGGCGGCGAGGGAACGCTGCTCTCTCATGGCAGTCAAAGATGTCCTGAGTGGGCGTGAGAATCCAGTCGCTTCCGGTCGTGGTTCGAGTGCGGCTCGGGGGCGACGGTCGCGCGTGGCACGCACGATCCCATCCGCGTATTCTCCGCTCGTGGAAGTTTCCGAAGGCGCGAGTCTCCGCCGGCATTGGGTCCAGCCCGTCGTCCTCCTCGCGGCGGCGGCGTTCTCGGCGTTCACGGTCTTCTATCTTCTCGACCACTACGTGACGGGCGCGAAGACGGCGGAGTATCGCGGAGGGCCAGCGCGGACTTTCTTCGATTTCTCCGACGACCACATCACCGACGCTGTCAGTCAGATGGGAGCCGCCACGGCTGTCGTCCTCGGGATGGTCATCACAGTCGTGAGCATCGTCGTCCAGCTGTCGGCCGAGCGGTACACCGGCGTCACGAAGATGTTCTTCAAGGAGAAGACGAACCTCTTCGTGCTCGCGTACTACGTCGTCGGATGCGTATGCGGCATCTGGCTCTCGATGTCCGTGCACTCTGAGTTCGTCCCGCGCGCCACGCTCGTGGCAATGATGGTGGCGAACACGGTCGGCTTCGTCATCATGGCGCCCTACTTCGCCTATGTGTTCCGCTTCCTCGAGCCGACGAACATCATCACGCGCGTCCGACGTGATGCCAGCCGGGTCGGCGAGCAGGGAATGGTCACCGACGGCTTCGCTCCGCGAGAGGCCCTCCAGGCAGCGCTCTTGAACGGGATGGAGGAGCTGACGGACATCACGAGCAACTCGATTTCGGGCAAGGACAAGATCATCGCGAGCGCCGCAGTGGACGCGCTGAAGGATCTCGCCGTGAGCTACGTCCGCGCGAAGGACAAGGCACAGGCCGCCTGGTTCGAGATCGGCGCCTCGATCCGAAAGAACCCGGACTTCGTCGCGATGGCACCGAGATCACTTTCGGACCTCGAACGACGGCGCACGTGGGTCGAGTGGAAGGTGATGCGGCAGTACCTCGCCATCTACAACGAGGCGCTGACGACGATGCGCGACATCAACTATCTCATCGCGATCGATACGCGGTACATCGGTGAGGCGGCGCTGGCGATCAAGGACGGCCATCTCCTCACCCTGACCACGTGGTTCATGAACAGCTACCTCCGCGTGTCGCTCAACGCGAAGGACGTGCGTACGGCCTACAACGTCCTCAACCAGTATCGGCTCCTCGTGGAAGCGATGCTGCGCGCGGGCGAAGGAGCAGCGGCGACGGCCACCGTCGGTCACCTCAAGTACTACGCCGACGTCTCGTTCAAGATGAGCCTGCCATTCGTGAGCGAGACGATCGCCTACGACGTCTGCGCGCTCGTCGAGCTGGCGAGCCAGCTCGGGCTGTCCGAGGAAGAGGCGCTGCTCCGCGTCTTCCTCGAGCTCGATCGGCCGGGTGACGAAGGCGACCAAGCGCGTGCTCTCAAGGGCGTTCGCAAGGCGCACGTCAAGCTCGCGACGTACTACCTCTCGGTCGGCCAAGCCGACAAGGCTCGCCGGATTCGTGAGGACATGCAGCACGAGCCGCCGGCGCTTCTCCGGACGATCCGAGACGAGCTCGAGCGCGTCGAGTCACAAGACTTTTGGGAGATTATCGATCGCGGAGAGAACTTCGAGTATCTGCCGCCGGAGCAGAAGGCGCGCATGCGAGAGTTCTTCTCGTTCCTCGAAGACGAGTCGAAGGCGGCGTCGGCCGCTGTCGCCGCAACGGACGGAGCGATCTCGGCGACCGGCGCAGCGTGAGGAGCTCTCGGGGAGTACTTCGATGAAGTCTGTCGTCCTGGGACGGAGGGCCGGCCGACGCCCACGACGGTCGTCTTCCGGCACCTCGACGTCCTCGTTACGAAGTTGGTGAACAATCCGAGCTAGCGGTTCAGCACGCGCCGGGACGAAGCTCGACCGCTCGCTGCTCGAAAAGGTCGATCTCCGGCGGCGGGATCCGGTGCTAGGGTCCGCCGCCGATGATCCCGCGTTACACGCCGCCCGAGCTGCTTTCGCTGTGGTCCCCTGAACGTCGCTACCAGATCTGGCTCGAGGTTGAGCTTGCTGCCTGCGAGGCGATGGAAGAGGAAGGCCTCGTCCCGAAGGGCATCGCCGAGAAGATCCGCGCGATGAAGCTCGTGCTCGATGCGAACCGCATCGAAGAGATCGAGCGCACCGTGAAGCACGACGTGATCGCGTTTCTCACGCACGTCGAGGAGCTCGCGGGCGCCGACGCTCGGTGGCTCCACCGCGGGATGACGTCGAGCGACGTGCTCGACTCGTCGTTCGCGATTCAGCTCCGCGACGCGACCGACGCGATGCTCTCGCGGCTCGACAAGCTCCTCGAGGCGCTCGCGAAGCGCGCCCGCGAGCACGTGAAGACGCCGATGATCGGACGCAGCCACGGCATCTTCGCCGAGCCGGTGACGTTCGGCGTCGTCCTCGCCGGGCACTACGCCGAGATGCACCGCGGGCGCGAACGCCTCGCCCGTGCTCGCGAGGCGATCGCCTACGGCAAGATCGCCGGCGCGGTCGGGACCTACGCGCACCTCTCGCCCTCGATCGAGAAGAAGGCGCTCGGTGCGCTCGGCCTCTCGCTGGAGACGGTGAGCACGCAGGTCGTCCCGCGCGATCGCCACGCGGAGCTCTTCTTGGCGATGGGCCTCGTGGCCGCCGGCATCGAGCGGCTCGCGACGAACGTCCGTCACTGGCAACGCTCCGAGGTCGGCGAGGCCGAGGAGGCGTTCACCGTCGGTCAGAAGGGGTCGAGCGCGATGCCCCACAAGCGCAACCCGATCCTCACCGAGAACCTCTGCGGCCTCGCGCGGGTCGTCCGTGCGGCCTGCACGCCCGCGCTCGAGAACGTCGCGCTCTGGCACGAGCGTGACATCTCCCACTCGTCGGCCGAGCGCATGATCGCGCCCGACGCCACCGCAACGCTCGCGTTCATGCTCGATCGCGCCCGCGGCGTCGTCGACGGCCTCGTCGTCTACGGCGAGCGCATGAAGCAGAACCTCGATCGGGCCGCGGAGCTCTACTTCTCCGAGGCGGTGCTGCTCGCGCTCGTCGAGTCCGGCGTCGCCCGGCAGGAGGCGTACGTCTGGGTGCAGCGCAATGCGATGCGCGCCTGGAAGGGCGACGGCTCGTTCCGCGAGAACCTCGCGTCGGACAGCGATGTCACCGCGAAGCTCACGCGAGCGAAGCTCGACGCGTTGTTCGATCTCGATCACGCGCTTCGTCACGCAGAGACGATCGTCGAGCGCGCGCTGGCGGGTTGAACGGTACGGAGCGCGTGATCGAGATCGGTCACGCGCTCCTCATGCTCCGTGGAGCGCGCGCCGGCGGCGCGATCAGGCGCGGAGCGCGAGGACGGCGATCGCCACCGCGGCGCCGAGACAGAGCGTCAGCCCCGTCATCACCGTGAGCGCCCAGCGGGCGTCGTTCGAGTAGCGCTTGCTGCACCAGAGCGCCGCGAGGCCGATCGGGGGCAGCAGCAGCAGGAGCGTGCCGAGCGCGACCGGGTCTTCGTACCAGGCCTGCGCGGGCGGCGGGCTCTTGCCGAGGGCCTTCGCCTTCTCGGCGGCGTAGAGCGCGCGCTTGTTCGCGGCGAGGACCTCCTCGAGCGAGCGCGCCGGGATCATCTGCACGTTCTTCGCCGGGTTGTGGCGATGAGCGACGACGGGCTCCTCCGGTGTGCGCGGCGCGCGCCTCGAAGGCGGCGGCACGACCGAAGCCGGCGAGATCCGATCCGCGGCCTCCTTCCACCCGGGCGGAAGGGGGAGGAACATGCATTTCCGGAGCGCCGACTTCCCGCGAATGTCCCATTCGCGCGGCCAGATGTTCCGCGGGGCCTCGTGGAGCCAACCGTTTCCGATCAACGTCCCGATCCCCCGACGTGTGCTGATGGGCCGCGGCGTCCGCATTCGGTCCTCACACAGGATGATACGGCGAACTCGCTGCGCAACTCCTTCTTCTTCCGTGTCGCCCGGAGGGGTGACGCCCTCGCGGTCCTGTCGGAACGGCGACGCGCGCTAGCGGCGGGCTCGCCGCGCCGCGGCGCGGGCGATCAGGAAGAAGATCGGAGGGAGGTGGCGAAGGCGAAGCTTGCTGATTTCACTGCCATAAATCGGCTGGACCGGGACCTCCTGGACGCGGGCGCGGCGGGCGCCGAGCTGTCCGAGGAGATCGTTCGGATAGCCGAAGCTCGGCCAGAGCCCGGGAAGGTCCAGGGCGAGGAGGGCACCTCGCGCGATCGCGGTGAAGCCGCACTGGCTGTCGGAGATCGGCTGGCCCACCGCGAGAGAGGTCAGACGCGAGAAGACCTGACCGCCGATCCAGCGGGGGAGACCCATCGAGCGGCGGACGCCCGGCTCGCCGAACCGGTCGCCCTTCACGTAGTCGGCCTGCCCGGAGACGACCGGCAGCAGGACGCGTTCGAGATCGTCCGGAGACATCTGACCGTCCCCGGCCATGACGGCGACCGCGTCATCCGCGTCCTGCGTGAGCTCGAGGGCGGCGGCATAGCCGGTCGCGATGGCGGCGCCGACGCCCCGTCGCTCGGGGTGGCGGATAACGCGGACACGCTCGTCTCCCGACCCGTGGGCGATCGCGCCCGTGCGATCCAGGCTCGCGTCGTCGACGACGATGATGTGATCGACGAAGCGAGGCATCGTCTCGATGACACCTCCGATGTGGGCTTCCTCCTGGTAGGCGGGGACGACGACGACGACGGCTCGGTTGTTCAGCATTTCCAGAATACGACCGTGACGGAGATCTTCGACGATGCGGTGCGTGCGGTGCTGGACTCGTGCCGGGCGGGCATCATCACGCCCAAGCTCCCGGTGTGACACGAGTTCGTCACACGGCTAGAGTACTCGCCGATCATGGCGCGAATCCTGGTCATCGAGGACGAAGCGGACATCCAGCAGGTCCTCGACTACAACCTTCGAGAGAAGGGGCACAAGGTCTACATTGCCGGGACCGGTGAGGAGGGCCTCAAGCTCGCGCGCGAAAAGCGCCCGGACCTCGTCCTTCTCGACCTCATGCTTCCCGGGATGCCGGGCACTGAGGTCTGCAAGACGCTCAAGGCCGACCCTGCGACAAAAGGCACGCAGGTCGTGATGCTCACCGCGAAAGGCGAGGAGATCGACCGGGTCGTCGGCTTCGAGCTCGGCGCGGACGACTACGTCGTGAAGCCCTTCAGTGTCCGCGAGCTCCTCCTTCGCGTTCAGGCGATCCTCCGCCGCTCGCAAGGTGAGCAGGAGGCCGCAGCGAGCTTCCAGTTCGGCAAGCTCCGGGTCGATCGCGAGGCCCATCGTGTCTGGGCGGACGAGCAGGAGCTCGAGCTCACCGCGCTCGAGTTCAAGCTGCTCGTGACGCTCTACGATCGACGAAACCGCGTGCAGACGCGTTCGGCGCTCCTCAGCGACGTCTGGGGCATCGACGCGGACATCACGACGCGCACCGTCGACACGCACGTGAAGCGGCTCCGCGAGAAGCTCGGCCCTGCGGGCGACTACATCGAGACGGTACGCGGGGTCGGCTATCGCTTCACGGACTCTCCGGAAGAAGTGGCGAGCGCGGTGCCGTGAGGCGATCGTGAGGGGCAAGCTTCGAGTACGCCTCCTCCTCCTGGTCTGGGCCGTCGTCGCCGGCTCGGTGTACCTGTCCGGCCTCTTTTTGGCGACGACCGAGAACACCGGAGCGCTCGCCGCGAGCGCGCTCCTCGCGGGCGCGATCTGTGGCGCGATCGTCTCCGAGCTCTCGCTCCGCTGGCTCGACGACAGCGTCCGTCCGCTCACCGACGCCGCGCGCCGGATGCAGCAAGGAGATCTCTCCGTCCGCGCCCGCATCGGCAAGGACGAAGACGTGGGGCAGCTCGGCGCGGCCTTCGATCAGCTTGCGGGGAGCTTCTCGCGCACCGTCGGTGAGCTCCGCGGCGAGCGCGATCTCGTGAGTCGGATCCTCGACGGGATGCAGGAGGGCGTCCTCCTCCTCGACACGGAGGGCAAGGTCGTCCTCATGAACCCGTCGCTCCGCGAGATGCTGTTCTCGACGGCGGACGTGGCCGGGCAGCCGCTCCTCGAGGTCGTTCGGCACGCCGAGCTCAAGGAGCTGCTCGACAAGGCGCGGACGACGAAGACGACGTGCTCCGGCGAGGTCGAGCTCGGTGGGCTCAAGCCGCGGCGTCTGCTCGTCCGTGCGCCGGCCTTCACGCAGCACGCCGGCGGCCTGCTCGCCGTCTTCTTCGACGTCACGGACATCCGCCGCCTCGAGTCGCTCCGTCGCGACTTCGTCGCGAACGTCTCTCACGAGCTCCGAACCCCGGTGACCGCGGTTCTCTCGGCTGCGGAGACGCTCGACCTCGCGCTCGACAAGGACCCGGAGGGCGCGCGTCGGTTCCTCGGGATCATCGAGCGCCAAGCCGCACGCTTGCAGGGGCTGATCGAAGACCTGCTCGATCTCTCGCGCATCGAGTCGCGCGAGCTGAAGCTGCGTCCCGAGCGTTTCAGCTTCGAGCCCTTCGCGGCGCACCTGGTCGGCCTCGTTCGCGACCGCGCGGACAAGAAGAAGATCGCGATCCGTCTCGAGTGTCCGCCTGCGTCCGCGCTCGAGATCGAGTGCGACCGCCGCGCGCTCGAGCAGGTGCTCACGAACCTCGTCGACAACGCGGTGAAGTACTGCAGCGACGGCAGCACCGTCATCGTGCGCGCCGAGCGCGGTGATGCGTGCACCCGCATCTTCGTCGAGGACGACGGTCCTGGGATTGCCGAGAAGCACATGGGGCGCCTGTTCGAGCGCTTCTACCGCGTCGATGCCGGCCGCTCGCGCGAGATGGGCGGCACCGGTCTCGGGCTCTCGATCTGCAAGCACATTGTCGAGGCGATGGGCGGTAGCATCGGCGTCACGAGCACCGTGGGGAAGGGAACTACGTTCGACATTCGCCTCCCGGAGGCGGCCGCGCGCACGCGCGATCGTGGCTCGTCGCCTTCCACCGAGGAGGCCGCGGCGTGAGGAGCCTCTCCCCTCGTCTCGCTGTCGTGATCGGCTTCGTCGCCTCCGGTGCGCTCGCCGCGGCGTCGTCGTGCACGCGTTCCGGTGACGGACCGAAGGTGATCGACGGCGCAGGCGCGACGCTCCCGTACCCGCTCTATGCGAAGTGGTCGTCCGAGTTCGCTCGGCTCGATACCTCGGTGCGCGTCAACTACCAGCCGCTCGGCTCTGGAGCGGGGATCCGGCAGACGTGCGACGGCGTGATCGACTTCGGCGCGACCGACGAGCCGATGACGGACGAGCAGATGAAGAGCTCCCCCGTCCCGCTCGTTCACGTCCCGATGACGATCGGCGCGGTCGTGGTCACGTACAACGTGCCCGGCGTGAAGGAGCTCAAGCTGACCCCCGGCGTCGTGGCCGACGTGTTCCGCGGAGCGGTGCGAAGCTGGGACGATCCGCGCGTGCGCGAGACGAACCCGAACATCACGCTCCCCGCGAAGCCGATCACCGTCGTGCATCGTGCCGACGGCAGCGGTACGAGCGCGACGTTCACCACGTTCCTCTCCAAGAGCAGCGATGCGTGGCGGGCCGACGTCGGCTCCGGTGTCTCGCCGCGGTTCCCCATCGGCGTCGGCGCGCGGGGTAACGACGGGGTCACCGCTTACGTGAAGGCGACACCGTACGCGATCGGGTATGTCGAGCTCGCGTATGCACGCCAAGCGAATCTCCCGATCGCGCTCGTGAAGAATCGAGCGGGGAACTACGTCGAGCCCACGCTCGCCGCGCTCGATCGCGCCGCGCAGACCGCGCTCCCGCGCATGCCGGACGACCTCAGGCTCTCGATCGTCGACTCCGAGGCCGAGGCCGCATACCCGATCGCCGCGCTCTCCTTCCTCGTCATTCCGCGCGACGCGGAGAACCGCCCGAAGGCCGAGGCGCTCGCCCGGTTCGTGTGGTGGGGACTCCACGACGGCCAGCGTTACGCCGCGGACCTCGGGTACGCGCCGCTGCCCCCCGAGATCGTCACGCGCGCGACGGAAGCGGTGCGCGGTCTGCGCGCCGAGGGAAAGCCGATCATCCTCTCATCTGGTGGCGTGACGGGGGGGAGCTGAGCGGATGACCCAGCGTGCGCTCGCTACCCCGCCCCGCCTTCCTCCCCAGCCGCCCCGTTCGCTCCGCTTCGCGGGCATGGGCAAGTCCGGCTCGGCGGACCGTACCTTCGGCGCGCTCGGTGCCGGAGCGGCGGGGGCGCTCGGGCTCGTCCTCATCGGCGTGGCTGTCTCGGTCGCGCGCATCGCGTGGCCGAGCATCCAGGCCTCGGGCTTCTCCTTCGTCACCACGTCCGTGTGGGATCCGTCACGTGGCGTGTTCGGCGCGCTCGCCTTCGTGTGGGGCACGATCCTCACCTCGACCGTCGCGCTGATCCTCGCAGTGCCGATCGGCCTCGGAGTCGCGTTGTTCCTGACCGACCTCGGCCCGCCGCATCTCCGCAAGCCGGTGTCGTCCCTCGTCGAGCTCCTGGCGGCGATCCCGAGCGTCGTCTACGGGCTCTGGGCTGCCCTCGTGCTCGCGCCGATCCTCCGCACGACCGTCCAGCCGGCGCTCGCGAAGATAGGCGGACCTCTGTTCCGCGGGCCGAACGTCGGCTTCGGCATCCTCTGCGCGTCGCTCGTCCTCGCGATCATGCTCTTGCCCACGATCGCGTCCGTCTCGCGAGACGTCCTCCGCGCGGTGCCCGCCGAGCTGCGTGAGGGCGCGCTCGCGCTCGGAGCGACGCCGTGGGACGCCGTCCGTCTCGTCGTCCTCCCGCACGCGCGGCACGGGGTCTTCGGCGCGATCCTCCTCGGGGTCGGACGCGCCGTCGGGGAGACCATGGCCGTCGCCGCCGTCGTCGGCAGCCGCGCCGACATCTCGCCGTCGCTCTTCGCGCCCGGCTACACGATGTCGAGCGTCATCGCGAACGAGTTTCCCGTCGCCTCGTCGGAGCTGCACATCGCTGCGCTCGCCGAGGTGGGGCTCCTCCTCTTCGTCATCACCGTGGCGTTCAACGTCGCTGCTCGCATCCTCGTCGCGCGGTCGAACAAGAGCGCCGCTGGAGCGCAGGCATGACGCCGGAGCTCGAGTCCGCCTACAGCGGACGCAAGCTCGCGTCGCGGTTCGCGACGGGTGCGTCGAGCGTTGCGGTGGTGCTCGCGCTGCTGCCGCTCGTTGCCGTCTTCGCATACGTGGTGAGCCGGGGCGCCCGGGCGATCTCGATTCCGTTCTTCGTCGAGCCGATCGGCGAACGCGGAGCCGGGATGGCAAACGCGATCGTCGGCACCATCCAGCTCGTCTTCCTCGCGAGCGCGATGGGGATCCCGCTCGGCATCATGGCGGGCCTCTACCTCGCCGAGTACAAAGCGACGCGCCTCGCCCGCGCGGTCCGCTTCTCCGCCGACGTCCTCGCAGGTGTGCCGTCGATCCTCGTGGGCGTCGTCGTCTACGCCGTCGTCGTGGTGTGGATGAAGCAGTTCTCGGCGTTCGCAGGCGCGGCGGCCCTCGCGATCGTCATGCTGCCGCTCGTCGCGCGGACGACCGACGAGCTCGCGCGCGCGGTGCCGGACTCCCTCCGGGAGGCTGCCCTGGCGCTGGGGGCTTCGCGATGGCGCACTGCGCTCTTCGTGGTCCTCCGCACCGCCGCCCCTGGGATAAGGTCGGGATGTCTGCTCGCCGTTGCGCGAGTCTGCGGTGAGACGGCGCCGCTCCTCTTCACGGCCTACAACAACCGCTTCTACAACGACAGCCTCCTCGATCCCACGTCGACCCTCCAGGTGCAGATCTTCACGTACACGATGACGCCGAACGACGACTGGCACGCGCAGGCTTGGGCCGCGGCGCTCGTGCTCGTCGCGATCGTGATCGTGCTCGGCGTTGTCGCACGGCGGCTCCTCGACGAGAAGGTGCCTGGGTGAAGCCGTGAACGAACCCGTCGACAGCATCCGGATCCGCAGCGCACGCATGCTCGAGAGCGCCGAGGCCAGCGCGAAGATGCGCGCCGACAAGCTCTCGGCGTGGTTCGGCGACAAGCAGGCGCTTCGCTCGATCTCGCTCCCCCTCGTCGAGCGCAAGGTCACGGCCGTGATCGGCCCGTCGGGCTGCGGCAAGTCGACGTTCATCCGGTGCCTCAACCGGATGCACGAGGTCGTCGCCGGGGCACGGACGGCGGGCGACGTGCTGCTCGACGGCAAGAGCGTCTACGGCGCCGACGTCGACCCGGTGCGGGTCCGCCGGCGCGTCGGCATGGTCTTCCAGAAGCCGAACCCGTTCCCGACGATGTCCGTGCGCGACAACGTCCTCGCGGGGCTGCGGCTCAGCGGGATCACGCCGCCGGATCCTGATGCGTTCGTGGAGGAGGTCCTCGGCCAGGCAGCGCTTTGGGACGAGGTGAAGGACGCTCTCGACCGTCCCGGCGGCGCCCTCTCCGGCGGCCAGCAGCAGCGTCTCTGCATCGCTCGCTGCCTCGCCCTCGAGCCCGAGGTCGTCCTCATGGACGAGCCGTGCTCGTCGCTCGATCCGGTCGCGACCGCGAAGATCGAGGAGCTGATCCACGACCTTCGCGAGCGCTACACCATCGTCGTCGTCACCCACAGCATGCAGCAGGCCGCGCGCGTCTCCGACTACACGGCCTTCTTCTATCTCGGCGAGCTCGTAGAGTACGATCTCGCCGACGTGATCTTCACGAAGCCCTCGGATCCGAGGACCGAGGACTACATCACCGGTCGCTTCGGCTGACCCGACAGTCCACCCTACACAACGTCCAACGAAGAAGAAGTTCGATGCCGCGCCTCCATACCGACCGCCTCTACGAGGGAGAGCTCCGCAAGATCCGCGAGATGCTCCTCATGATGGGAGCAAAGGTGGAGGAGATGCTCTCGCACGCGATGCGTGCGTTGATCGAGCGAGACTCCGAGCTCGCAGAGCGCACGCTCTACATCGATCGTCAGATCAACCGACTCGAGATCGAGGTGGACGATCTGTGCCTCCGCGTCCTCGCGCGCCGCCAGCCGGTCGCGAGCGACCTTCGCTTCGTCACGATGGCGCTGAAGGTCGTCACGGATCTCGAGCGCATGGGCGACCTGGGCGTGAACATCTGCGAGCGCGTCATCGAGCTCAACGAGGAGCCGCCGCTCAAGCCCTACGTCGAGGTCGTGAACATGGCGGAGGCCGCGCAGGAGATGCTGCGCGAGGCGCTCGATGCCTTCGTCGCGGGCGACGCCGAGCGGGCGCTCGCGATCGTCGAGCGCGACTCGAAGGTCGACGCCTACTACGGGGCGATCTTCCGCGAGCTCCTCACGTACATGATGGAGAACCCGCGCAACATCTTCCGCGCCACCCGGGTGCAGTCGATTGCGAAGTACATCGAGCGGATCGCCGATCACTCGACGAACGTCGCCGAGATGGTCGTCTTCATGGTGCGCGGGAAGGACATCCGACACGTCGGCAAGCTCGAGCGTCGCAGCGCTCACTCGAGCAAGCCGCCCGCCGAGGACGGCAGTGAGGTCGACCCGCGCCCCGCGGCCGAAAAGTCTGGCCGGCAGGACGACTCCGACGCGTCGCTCCGCGACGTGATGAGCGCCGTGCGGGGCCCGCAGAGCCGGCGCCCCTGACGGCGGCACTCGGGCCCTTCCGCTCCGGCCTCGACGGCCGGAGGCTGGTGAACAATCCGGGCTAGGCCGTCAGATCGGCTCGGCCTCGACGGCGCGACGCAGGTCGTCGAGCGTCGGGACGCTCGACGCCTTGTAGCCGAGCTCGGTCGCGGCGGCGCGAACCCAGGCGATCTGCTCCTCGACGCGCTCGGGCGCGGTGCCGCCGGCGCTCTTCTTTGCGGCGACGGCGATGCGCGGATCGATGACGGCGAGCACCGCCTCGTCGAAGGCAGAGTTGATCGACTTCGCGGCCTCGAGCCCGATGCTCGCCAGGTCGACGTTGCGCTCGCGCGCGAGGTGCACGAGCTGCCCGGTGGCCTTGTAGGCCTCACGGAACGGCATCCCCTTGCGGACGAGCGCCTCGGCGATGTCGGTCGCCTGGGTCGATCCGTCGGACACGGAGGCGAGGCAGCGCTCGCGATCGAACGTCAGGTGAGCGATCGCGGCCCGGACCGCGCCGGTCGCGCCGCGGACGAGCGGGCCGGTGTCGAGCACGGCCTGACGATCGTCCTGGAAGTCGCGGTTGTATCCGGTGGGGAGGCCGCGCACGAGGGTGAGCATCGACATCACGTTGCCGACGCCCCGCGATGCCTTCGCGCGAACGAGCTCGAAGATGTCGGGGTTCTTCTTCTGCGGCATCATGCTCGAGCCCGCCGCCACGGCGTCGCCGATGCGGAGGTAGCCGAACTCGCTCGTCGTGAAGTCGATCACGTCGGTCGAGAGGCGCGAGAGCGCGAGCAGGACGCGGGCGCCGGCCCAGGTCCAGTCGAGGACGAAGTCGCGATCGCCGATCGTGTCGAGCGCGTTGGCGGTGACCGCCGAGAAGCTGAGCAGGTGGGCGACCACGCTGCGGTCGATCGGCAGCGACGTCCCCGAGCACGCGCCGGAGCCGAGCGGCGACTCGTTCGCGCGCGTCACGGCCTGGGCGACGACGTCGGCCGCACGGAGGAGCTGCATCGACCACGCGCAGATGAGGAACGCCGCCGAAACGGGCTGCGCGCGCTGGCGATGCGTGTACGCGGGGAGAACGACGTCCTTCTCGCGTGAGGCGCGGTCCGCGAGCTCGGTCGCGAGGGTCGCGACGTCGGCGAGGGTGCGCGCGGCCTGATCGCGGACGTGGAGCCGGAGATCGAGCGCGACCTGATCGTTGCGGGAACGTGCAGTATGCAGGCGCTTGCCGATGTCGCCGAGGTCGCGCGTGAGCAGCCCCTCGATCGCCATGTGGACGTCTTCTTCGCCGTCCTCGAGCACGAGCGTGCCGGCGGCGGCCGCGTCGTACATCGCGAGGAGCGAGGCGCGGAGCTTCTGCGCGTCGCCGGCCTCGAGGAGGCCGACCTTGCGCAGCATGGTCACGTGCGCCGCGCTGCCGAGGATGTCCTCCCGGACAAATGTCCGGTCATGAGGCAGCGAGGAGCTCCACGCGAGGAGCTCGGGGATCATCTCGACCCGGCCGGTCGCGTCCGTTCGTGCGATCCCGCCCGTCTTCTCAGCGCCCTTCGCCATCTTCGACGGGCTCCTTTCCGGTTGAACGGTCACGTCACCGCTATGACCGCTGCTTCACAGTGATCTGCCCCTCGGATCACATCTCGTGTGTCGGATCAGCGAGCGGCGGGGGTATCCGCTTTCGTGTCCGCGCCCGCTCCGTTCGCCGGATCCGGCGTCAGGCCCCAGATGAGACCCACGATGAGGAAGAGCACCGCGCCGAGCGCGGGCAGCCACATCGGCGTCTTCGGCTCGGGAAGCGCCGGCGGCGCGTGGTGGTGATCGCTCGCATTTCCGTGCGTTTCGCTCATGCCACTGGACCTCGCTGCCTGTTTCCCACACGGGGGTGCAAAAGGTCAAGGCTCGCTGGGCGGACGAGGCTCCTTCGGGCAAGCTCGACCCGTCCGCGAAGAGGCTAGCTCCGGCACGGCGAGTGCTAGATTTACCGGACCCCATGTCCCGAAGCGCTCTCCTCCACGCGTCGCTCCTCGGTGCTGTCCTCGCCCTCGGGGCCACCGCCACGGTCCTGCCCGCACAAGCCGCGCCGACCGCGTTGCCTTCGCTGCCGGGGACAGGAGCGGACGCGAGCGCGGCGAGCGCGGGAGGAGGCGGAGGCACGATCGACCTCGTGCAGCTCCGTCGGGGGATCGTGCAGATCGAGCAGGGCGGGCGCCCGATGGCCGTGGGGACGGTGCTCTCGAAGGACGGCCGCGTGCTCACGTCGCTCTCGGGCCTCGGCTCCGTCGAAAACCCCGAGATCCGCTACGCCGACAACACCGTCGTGAAGGCGAAGCTCGGTCACAAGGATAAAGCGTGGGATCTCGCGCTGCTCGTCCCGCAGTCGGGCAAGTGGCTCGACGGCCTCATGCCGACGGACGCCGACCCGGCGGGGCTCGAGCTGAAGGCCTTTCTTCCGAAGGCGGGCAAGCTCGCGGCCTCGGCCATCAACCTCAGGGGACGCGCGGATGCACGCACGAAGGAGGGCGAGCCGCTTCCGAGCGTGCTCGATCTCGACCTCAAGGGTATCCCGGGCATTCCCGGCGCACCGCTCCTCGACCCGAACGGCAAGGTCGTCGGCGTGCTCGTCCGGGCCTGCAAGGACGCGGGGGCGGCGCCTGCCGAAAAGCACGAGAAGGCGGGGAGCGGCAAAGCGGCCGCGCCGCAATGCTCGCCGATCACGATCGGCGCCCCCGTCACCGCGCTCCGCGGCTTCCTGATGAAGACCCCGACGGAGGCGGTCCAGCCGGCGCCCTGGCTCGGGCTCGGGGGCGCCCCCTCCGAGTCCGGGGAAGTGAAGGGGATCCGGGTCGTCGGGGTCGCGCCGGGAAGCCCGGCCGAAAAGGCCGGCCTCATGGCGACCGGCGAGCATCCCGACATCATCGTCGCGGTCGACGGGCAGCCGGTCGAGACCCCGGAGCAGCTGGCCGAGGTCATCGCCAGGCGCGCGGTCGGCCAGACCGTCAAGCTCCTCGTCTTCAGCCGGGGGGCGGAGAACGGAAAGCCGGGCGCCCAGAACGAAAACCCGGGCAAGTTCCGCGAAGCTCCCGTCACGCTGCGCGCAGCCCCTTGAGCTCGGTCCGAACTGATTGACAGGGGCCCTGGGTCCCTGTTGGATTCGTTGATCGTGGGACTGCGCATCGAAGTTGCCGGCGAGACGAACGTCGGCATGAAGCGGACGCACAACGAGGACAACTTCTCGATCATCGAGGACAGTGGCCTCTACATCGTTGCGGACGGCATGGGCGGTCACGCTTCCGGCGAGGTCGCGAGCAAGATGGCCGTCGACTCCCTCAAGGAGTTCTTCGCCGCCACTGCCCAGGACCCAGAGCGGACCTGGCCGTACAAGATGGACCGGTCCAAGGGGTACGAGGAGAACCGGCTCATCACCGGGATCAAGCTCGCCAACCTCCGCATCTACGAGACCGCCCAGCGCGAGGCCGGCAAGCGCGGGATGGGGACGACCATCGTCGTGCTCTTCGCCGTCGAGGACGGCGTCTACGTCGCGCACGTCGGAGACTCGCGCAGCTACCGCTTCCGCGATGGGAAGATCGAGCAGCTCACCGAGGACCACTCGCTGCTCAACGACTACATCAAGATGAAGCGGCTCACGGCCGAGGAGATCGCGAACTTCCCGCACAAGAACGTCATCGTTCGTGCGCTCGGGATGAAGGACACGGTCAAGGTCGACACGCGCTTCGAGTCGCCGCGCGCGAACGACGTCTACCTCCTCTGTTCCGACGGCCTCTCCGGGCCGGTCGAAGATCCGGAGATGCTCGAGATCATCACGCGCCACGCCGACCTCAAGGTGGCCGCCTCGAAGATGATCCAGCGCGCCAACGAGAACGGCGGACCGGACAACATCACGGTCATCCTCGCGCGCTGGGTCGAGGACTGATCCGCGCGGCTCGGCTGGGGCCGTCGGATCCAGCGCCAGCCGAGACGCCTGCCGCGCGCACCGTCGTCGCGGCCTTCGGTGGCTCGAGCCCGAACGTGCCACCGGCCGCCGTCGTTCGGGCATGCGCCGACGGCGCCCACCGCGCGCCTCGTCGAGGCCGCGCGCCTCGACGAGGCCCAGCCGGAGGCCGGCCCGCTCGGAGCCGGCGGCTCGGGTGTGTAGACTCCGCGTTCGCTCCGTGCGCCCTCGAGACGTGACGACGTCGAAGTCATTCCGGCCCGCCCGCCGTCTCGCGACGCTCGGCCTTGCGCTCGGCGTCGGGGCCGTCGTCGCGACGGTGACGACGCGCGCGCGCGCCGAAGTGTCCTTCGCGCTCGCGTGGCGGAAGGACGCGCGAGCGCCCGCGTGCGTCGACGAGGCGACGCTCCGCGAGGCCGTCGAGCGGCGCCTCGACAGGAGGCCGTTCGTCGATCCGGCGCGCGCCGACATCGTCATCGAAGTCGAGGAGAGCGCCGTGTCGCGCGACACGTTCCGCGCGCGTGTGACCGAGCGCGATCGGCACGGCGTGCTCCGCGGCGAGCGACTCCTCGAAGCGCAGAGCTGTCCGAGCCTCCGCCGGGCGGCGACGCTCATCGTCTCGCTGATCATCGAACCTCACCTGCAAGGCGAGCGCGCCGAAGAGGTGACCACGGAGCCGCCGCCTGAACCTCACGCCGCCTCCGAACCGGCGCCGCCGCCTGAACCTCACGCCGCCTCCGAATCTGCTCCACCACCGTCGCCCACTCCTCGACCGCGGGGCGCGGAGAGCGCGCCCGCGCCGAGGAGAGACCGGGAGAGCCCCCCAGGGCTTCCGCCTTTTTACCTGTCGATCGGCCTCGGGGTCGGTACGACCGTGGGCGTCCTTCCATCTGCGAGCGCGACGGCGTTTGCCGTCGCGCGGCTCGCGTCGCCGAGCTCGCGCTGGAGCCTCGACTGGTGGGGAGGCTACTCGCTTCCACAGCGTCTTCGTCGCGACGGGGCGGTGACGGGAGACTTCTCCGCCTTCGAGCAGCGCATCCGCGTATGCCTGGGCGTCGCGCGTTGGTCTTCTCACCAGCTCGACACGTGCGCCGGCGTCGTCGGTGGCGCCATCGTGCCGAGCTCATCCGGAATTGGGCAGGGGAAAGACAGGCTGCGGCCCCTCATCGGGCCCACAGCCGCCCTCGCGTTCGAAAAGCGAGCCGGACCGATCGCCGGACGGATCGAGCTCGGCGCCGTCTACACCCTCCGACAGTACGATTTTTCGTATCTCAACCAGGCGAGCGAACGGACGCGCTTCTACTCGACGAATACGCTCCTCTTCTTCATCGCGCTGAGCGGCGTCGGCAGGATTTCGGAATCGCCTGTGGGGGACTAGCGAGCTCGACTTCGGGCTCGCGACGATTTGTTCGTAATTTGTGTCGCGAGGCCTGCAACTTGGATCGTGACACGGGGCACGCTCTCTTCTCTAGACGCTCCGGCGTTGCTCTCGTTGGATAGCTCCATCGACGTCGCCACGGTCTTTCGCGAGCACGGCGCCTTCGTTCACCGCATCCTACGGCGGCTCGGGGTCCACCCCGCGGACGTCGATGACGCGCTCCAGGAGGTGTTCGTCGTCGTCCACAGGCGCCTGCCCGAGTTCGACCGCGACGCGTCGATGCGGCCGTGGGTTTACGGCATCAGCGTGCGCGTGGCGAGCCGCGCGCGCCGGCGGAGGTGGTCGTCCCGCGAGGTCGGCGCCGAAGAGGCTCCGGAGCCGATCGATCCGACGACGCCGATGGACAGCGTCGCCGCGAAACAGGCGAGTGAGGTGCTCAGCGTGATCTTGGATCAGATCGACGATGAAAAACGCGCCGTCTACGTGCTCCACGAGCTCGAGGAGCTCTCCGTCCCCGAGGTCGCGAAGGTCCTCGGTTGTCCAGTTCAGACCGCGTACTCGCGTCTCCGCGCGGCGCAGGTCGCGGTCGCCGACGCGGTGCGCAGGTACCGCATGCGGGAGGGAATCTAGATGAGTCGCGATCCGCAACACCCGGACGCGCCGACGATCGGCGCCGCTTCGGACGAAGAGTTCCTTCGCGCGATCCAGCGCGCCGAGCGCGGAGCGCTCCCGACGGAGGCGGAGATGCGTGAGATCGCCGAGCGCATCCGCCCGCTCTCGAGGTCGAGCGCGGCTCGCGTCCTCGACTGGCGCCTCGCGGTGCTCGCGGCCTCCAGCATCCTCGTGGTCGGAGCCGTCGCGCTCCCGTGGCGTGCGAGCGAGACCACGCTCATCGCCGCGCCCGCGGTCGTCGCCGCCGAAGCGCCTCCGAGCGAGGTGCACGCGCCGCCGCCGCCGGTCGAGCCCGCCGCGGCGGCGCCGGTCGTCTCCGTCGACGCGCTCCCGACCGCGAACGCGCCGCCGCTTCCGCGCGCGGCGCTCGCCGAGCCGACCTGCCCCGGCGAGATCGAGCTCGTCGAGGCGATCGACGCCGCGCTCCGCGCGGGCGACGCAGCGGGAGCGCTCGACCGCGCGCGCCAGCTAGAGGCGCGCTGCAAGAACGGCCGATTCTTTCAGGAGCGTGAGCGCCTCGCGATTGAAGCGCTCGCACGGCTCGGTCGGAGCGACGAAGTGCAGCTGCGCGCGCGCGCCTTCGAGCAGCGCTTCCCGTCGTCGCCGCACGTTTGGCGCATTCGAAGCTTGGCCGAAGGAGACTCACGATGAGCACCGAACCCCGCGACGGCAAGCGCAAGCCGATCGTCTTCCTCTGCTTCACCCTCGGCGCCATCCTCGCGCCGCCGGCCTGCACGCAGCGAGTCGACGTGAGCCTCGGCTCTCAACCGCCGGTCACGGAGACGTTCGTGACGCCCGACGCGGAGGCGCCCGAGGCCGCGAGCGGACTCACGCAATATTGCCCGTCCGACGAGTGTCCGACCGGGTACACGACGTGCCCGCTCTCGACCTTCCGCTGCCAGGTGAACCTGCTGACGGATCGAAACAACTGCGGAGCCTGCGGTGTTGTCTGTCCGGCGGGCGAAAAGGGCGCATCGTTCGAGTGTGTGGAAGGTAAGTGCGCTTTGCAGTGCAATACTGGATTCGGCGATTGTGACGGCATCGTCGACAATGGGTGCGAGACCCCGCTCTCCGTGGACGATAACTGTAAGTCTTGCGGAACCAAATGTGCTGCCGATAAGCCATGTATCTGGCGGGACGACGGTTACGCCTGCGGGTGCCGCGACGGAGAGGTTCTTTGCTCGAACGGTCTCTACGTTACGTGCCTCGACACGTCGAGAGACGACAACAACTGCGGGGCGTGCGGCAATGTTTGTCCTGCGGGGCTCGTCGAGCGCAATTCGTACAAGGGCTGTGTTGGTGGCACGTGCGGCAACGATAAGTGCATCCCCGAGTGGGGCAATTGTGACGGTGCTTCAGGCAATGGCTGCGAGACGCGTACGAATACGAATGAGCATTGCGGGGCGTGCGGTCGTGCTTGCTCGCCAGGGGAGGAGTGTCGTTATGTTCAGGCGGGGTTCCAGCCCCCCAAGTTGACGTGCACGTGTCCTGTCGGGGAGACGTTCTGCCCTTTTTCTGCGTTGAACGGTCTCCCTGTTGGGCAGTGTTACGACCTCCGTTCGTCAGTTGAATCGTGCGGGGCATGCGGGGCTGCATGCGCAACCGGACAGCGCTGCGATTTCGGCGTGTGCCGGCTCGATTGTGCCGCCGGTACGGAGGACTGCAACGGGAGCCGAGGAGACGGGTGTGAAGTGAACACGAACGCGGACCCGAACAACTGCGGAGGCTGCGGGATCAAGTGCGACGGCGTCGCCGGGCAGGCGTGCGTCGGCGGTCGATGCGTCGTCAAACCTTGCGACGAGGTGGATGCGGGAGGAGGGGTGACACGATGAGCTCGCGAAGCTTGCTCGTGATGGTCACGGTGACCGTGACCGCGGCGACCGCGCTGCTCGGCGCGTGCGCGGCGAACGAAGACGCGGAGCTCGCGCCTCCGTCGAACACGGCGTACGAGGTGCCCACGCAGGACGCCGCGGTGGATGGCCCCGCCAAGCCGTGCCCGGACTGCGAATATTTCCCGACCGTGTGCACGGACGACGTCCTCTGCCCCTTCGCGCCGATGGATCCGTCCAATCCCGCGTCGCCGCTCGATCCGCGCGCTGCCGTTCTCAACATTCGCGGCCGCGGGCCGAACGACGTCTGGCTCACCGGTGCGGTTGGCACCGCCGCACACTTCGACGGCGTGTCCTGGACGATGTCGAACCTCGGAGCGGGGGAGACGCAGCGCGCCCTGTGGCTGCTCGATTCCAGTGAGATCAGCTTTGGCGCGTGGAAGACCTTCTTCGCGCGTGGCGCCGACGCTGACGAGAGCGGCGACGCGGGCCTCTCTCCCGACGGTTGGAGCATCCGCCCGTTTCCGGCCGCGCCGTCGAACTGGAATCTCTCCCTGGTGTACCCGAAGACGGGGTGGGCTGCGCCCCGCTCGGACGTGTTCTGGGTCGGCGCGGACGGCGGCTCGAGTGCCTGCGGTCTTTGGCGCGTGACCCGGAGGTCGCCCTCGACGGTCGCGCTCGCCGAGAGCATGCCGCGCGCGACGTGCAACCTCTTGGGCATCAACGAGGTTTTGGGCATCCACGGCGCGTCGAGCGATGTCCTCTGGGCGGTTGGTGGTCGAGGCACGGCGGCGCGCATCGACGGCGCGAACGAGACGACGCCGACCTACCGCACTTTCAACTCGCTCACGACGAACGCCCTTCGCGGCGTGTGGGCGGCGTCGGACACGGACGTGTGGGCCGTGGGGACCGCGGGGACAATCCGTCACTACCGTGGTGATTCGGTGTTCTGGGAGGTCGTCGAGGACGTCCCGACGAACGAAGCGCTCAACGGCGTGTGGGGAACATCGGCATCGGACATCTGGGCGGTCGGCAATGCCGGCGTCGTCCTTCACTACGATGGTGCTCGCTGGTCGCGCGTGAAGGTCGCGGGGGTCGGTGAGGCGCCTTCCGACCTCTACACCGTGTGGTCGCCCGCGCCCGGGCAGGTGTGGATCGGTGGGCAGGGCGTGGTGCTCTCGCTCGGAGGAAAACCATGAGAGCCATGTTTCTGTTCGCCTGCGCATCCGTCGCGCTCGGTACGGGGATCGCCTGCGCGACGTCGGAGGATGAAGCGATCGCTCCGCAGGGCGCGGAGAGCGAGCCGGTCGTCGCGGACGCCGCGGCCGACGCACCCGCCGCGGACGCGGCCGTGATCGAGCCGCCTGATCCCGCGACGTGCAGCTCCGCCGGATGGTGCCTGACGCCGCTGCCGGACGCCGATCTGACGCTCATCGACATCTGGCCGTTCAAGGGACGCGCGTTCGCGGTCGCGGTCAGCGCGTCGATCGGGGCCAAGGTGATGGAGTGGGTCGACGCCGATCAGCGCTGGACGTACATCGATGACAATTCCCAGAACCAAAACGGGTTTGGTCGGTACGTCGGACGCATGTGGGCGCCGAACGAGGACGAAGTCTATTACACCGTGGAGCCCGGATACGTTTATCACGGGAGGCGCGGTGCCACGTGGTCCTGGGAGCGGGAGCTCCTCGTTCCGGCGTCGGTCGTAGCGGCCGGTCGCGACACGTCGACGCCGGTCGTGAACTCGCCGGAGTCGGCCGCCCTCGGCGTCTGGGGAACGTCGGCGGACGACGTCTACGCGTGGCGCGCCGACACCATCTACCATCGCACGAGCGTCGATGGCGGCGCGCCGGAATGGGTCGAGGACTACGTCGGTCCCGGCGCGCCGAACCGCGTCTTCATCTCCGGCGCCGGCGGCTCGGGCAAGGACGACGTTTGGTTCAGCGGAGGAAACGGCGGGACCGACAACAAAATCCAGACGTGCCCGCTGCTTCTCCGGAAAACGCCCGACGGGTACCGCGCGGTGGTCGACGGCACCCTTACCCGCGCCGGCACGCGGTATTCATGCCCCGCTCGTCCCGACACGGTCGAGCTCACTGGGCCGGGCGCATCGGCGAGCACCTCCTACGGGGCGTCAGGCGCGATGGTCGACGTGCACGTCGGGAGTGGAGGACAGGTCGTCGTGCTTCGCTACGCGTCGACGCTGACGCGGCTCATCCCCGAGGATGGTGGGTACGTCTCCACGTCGGAGAAGCTCTTTTCACCCGCGTACTCTCTCTCCTCGAACTTCACCTTCACATCCCTTTGGGTTCACGGCGATGAAGCGTGGCTCTCGGGCGCAGGGCTTCTGCTCCAGGGCCCGGTGGGCGCGGATGCCGGCGCTTTCGGCGTCTCCAGCGTGGCGCTCACCGGCGCGCCGCTCGATCAACCGCTCTACCGGATTCGCGGAACAGATGACTCCAACCTCTGGGCGATCGGAGCTCGCTATGCGTTTCACAAGACGACTCCGTGACATGGATCTTGCGAAGCTCCTTGTTTTGGCCGTGCCTGCGTCGCTCGCCTTCGCTGCGGGCTGCTCGAGCTCCGACGATGCGAGCCCTGCCGCGCCGCCTCCGGCGCCGCTCGATGCCTCGACCGACGCCGGACCGAGCGTGGAAGACGACGCCGGAGTGCCGCCGCCCACGCGCGACGCTGGCTTCGTGGACGTCGACCCGCTGCCGATCGAATGCGCGTCGCCGCCGTGCGCGACGGCGCTCGTGACGACCTCCCTCCCCGTGTCCGCCGCTGACCCAGGACAAGGGTTTTGCGCGCTCCTCTCCGATCGCACGGTGGCGTGCTGGGGCGCGAACGCGTCAGGGCAGCTTGGTCGTGGCGAGCCCCAAGGAACCATCGGCGCGAGCGAAACGCCTGCGCGCGTCGTCGGTCTCGAACGCGTCGTCTCGCTCGATCACACGTGCGCGCTCGACGAGGACGGGGCGACATGGTGCTGGGGGACCGGCCCGTTCCTGCAGGACCAACAGTTCTGGGGGCACACGACGGAGCGGACGCCGGTGAGGCTTGCGCTCCCTGCAGCGACGCACGTGGGGATCGGCGCTTCGGTCGGGTGCGTCGCCACGAGCGACGGGCGCGTCCTCTGCTGGGGGGCGGGCGATAACGGGCAGGTCGGCTTAGTGTCGAGCGTCAACCACGGGCCGACCGTGCTCGAGGTACCGCCCGGGCCGCCGATCCGCCGCATCGCGATCGGCGCGGCGACGTTCCTTGTTCGTGAAGACGGCTCGGTCCTCTCTCTCGGCAACTCCATGGCCATCGGGCGCGTGTCCTCGCTGTTGCGCGATCCTTTCCCCGTGCCGATTGATCTGGAGGGGGTTCGCTCGCTCGACATCGCGCTGGCGAACACGTGCGCGGCCGCGCGCGGTATTGGCTACTGCTGGGGGAGCAAGCTTCCCAGCGCGCTCGACAACTGGAGCCGCGCGTATCCACGCGGGCTGGTGATCCCCGAGCCGGTCGTCGACGTGGCGACCACGCCCACGCTCTCGTCGCTGGGCGGAGTCAGCGTCCCCTACCGCTGGTGCGCGGTGGCTGCATCGGGGACGGTCTACTGCTGGGGGGCCAACCAGAACGGGCAAGCGGGCACGGGCACGAAGGAGCACGTCAACGACGCGGCGCGTGTCGTCGGTCTGCCTGCGCCTGCGGTCTCGGTCAAGACGACGCCAAGCACCACGTGCGCGCTCCTCACGACCGGCAAGGTCTATTGCTGGGGCGGCAACTACGACGGTCAGCTTGGTAACGGCAAAGTCCGAGGCTTGGCCTTGGTCCCGGAGGAGGTCATCCTTCCATGAAAACTTCTCATCGCTCACGTGTTCTCGGCGTCGCCGGGCTAGCCACCGTCGGCGTTGCGCTCTCTCTGGCCGGCAGCGCGTGCAAGAGCCAGCGCACCGTGTTCGGCGGCTCCGAAGGGACGTTCGTTGACGAGCCCGCCGTCGACGCCGGGGAGTGTCCGCTCCAGTGCTCGCTCGACGGTCGGTCGGTCATCCGCTCGTGCGACGGCGAGATCGTCGAGACGTGCGCCGCGGATCTCGCGTGCGGCGCTGCGGCCTGCCAAGAGCCGTGCGCCGCGGCCGCGGCCGACAAGAGCTCGAACGGCTGCGAGTTCTTCTTCCAGCTTCCGCGCTACGATCCGGCGACCTTCTCCCAGTCGTGCGTCGCGACATTCGTCGTCAACACGTCGCTCCAGCCCGTCGACCTCAAGCTCGCGTACGAGGGAAAAGAGCTCGACCTGTCGGGCGCGCTCTTCCGGACGAACCCGGGCGAAACGTCGCTCGTTCCGCACACCGGACCGATCGCGCCGGGCGAGAGCGCGATCCTCTTCGTCTCCGACCGCGATCCCGCCGTCGCGCCGCCCAAGTCTCCGACCGACGGCCTCAGTGGGCGCATCGCGTGTCCGACCGGCGTCGTCCCTGCGCTCCGCACCGAGCTCCCGGGCGGCACGCGTATCGCGTCGGCGATGCACCTCACGGCGAACGTGCCGATCGGGCTCTCGATGATCTATCCGTTTGGCGGCGCGACGAGCTACGTCCCGACGGCGACGCTCTTGCTCCCTGTCTCGACGTGGGCAACGCAAAACATGATCGTCAGCGCCTGGGAGGCAAACTTCTCTCGCCCGGGCACGCAGATCTACGCTTCGGAAGACGACACCGAGATCACGATCCTTCCGACCGCGGACATCGAGGATGGGGTCGGCGTGAAGGGGACGCGCAAGAAGGTCCCGGTCACCTACCGTCTCGACAGGGGCCAGTTCCTTCAGCTCGCGCAGCGCGAGGAACTCTCCGGGAGCGTCGTCGAGTCGACCAAGCCCGTCGCTACCTTCGTCGGTCACGGCTGCGCGGCCATCCCCTCGGGCTTCGGGCCGTGCGACTCGCTCCAGCAGCAGATCCCGCCGTTCGAGCAGTGGGGCTCGGAGTACGTGGGCGTCGGTTACCGGCCGCGCATGGGCAACGAGCACGAGCCGATGGCCTATCGGATCGTCGCCGCGCGCGACGGGACGCAGCTCGACTACGATCCCGAGATCCCCGCCGGCGCACCGACGACGCTGTCCGCTGGGGAAATGGCGCTGTTCACGCACGGGACAGGCGACGCGTTCGTCGTCCGTACGCAGGACGCGGAGCACCCGATCTACGTCGGCGCATACATGTCGAGCAGCGGTAGGGGCTTCAACGAACTGGCGTACAACGGCGCCGGCGATCCCGAGTTCGTCAACGTCATCCCGAGCGGGCAATACCTGAACTCGTACAGCTTCTACGCGGACCCGACGTACGGCGACTCGTCGCTCGTCATCGTTCGCGCGAAGACGCGCGGCGAGTTCAAAGACGTCTGGCTCGAGTGCGCCGGAGAGAACCTCTCTGACTTCCGGCCGATCGGCACGCGCGGCGAGTACGAGTTCACGCGCGTCGATCTGGCCAAGAGCGGTAGGCCGGGGCAAAAGTTCGGCGACCGCGTCTGCCGGAACGGCCTTCAGCGCTTGAAGAGCGACGGCCCGTTCACGGCGACGGTGTGGGGCTGGGACTACTGCGCGAGCTACGCCTATCCGGGCGGCATGGCGCTCCGGAAGCTCGTGCACACGCCGCTCGACCCGATTCGTTGAGGGGCGCGGATGCTCGTGAGGGCGCGCGCGTGGCCGCCGACACACGCGCTCGATCGAAGCGGCGGGGTGAGCTCCGAAGGAGCGGCCATGAACAGTGGCTAGGTCGGTCGGGGGCGGGGAACCCAGCGCCGAGCGACGTGCCTGATACGCCGAGGCTTCGTCTCCGCCTTCGGTAGCTCGAACCAGAAGAGGCTGCCGGGCCCTTCGTTCGGCCGGACGCCGACGGTGCCGTCGTGCGCCTCGACCAGGCGGCGCACCGTCGCGAGGCCGAGGCCGAGCCCCGGGACCGCGGACTCGGCGGCGCGGGCGTACGGATCGAAGAGGCGCTCCCTGACGTCACGCGGCAAGCCTGGACCGGTGTCGCGGACCTCGAAGCGGATCGACGGGCCGACGTCGTCGGCTCGGACATCGATGCGCCGCTCGGGCGCGGAGCCCATGTACTTGATCGCGTTTCCGAGGAGGTTCGAGGTGATGCTGATCAGCACGCCCGGGCTGCACGCAACGACTGCGGACGGATCCGGCTTCTCGAACGAGAGCGTGATCCCGTTCGCTTCTGCCGTCGGCCGCATCTCGTCGACCACGCTGCGGAGGACCTCGCCGGCGTTGGTCGAGATGCTCTCCGGTGGAGGCGCTCCCGAGCGGGCGAAGACGAGGAGCCCGTCCACGAGCTGCCCCACCTGCTGCAGGGTATGCATCGCGCGGTCCAGCACGCCCTTTCGAAGGCTCATCTCGGGATCGCGTTTCGTCAGCTCGAGGGCGAGCCCCACGTTCGCGAGCGGGCTCCGGATGTCGTGAGCGACTCGGCCGGAGAAGTGCTCCATGTCCGTGACGCGGGCTTCCATCAGCCCCGTGAAGCGGTGGAGGACCCGGACCATCGTGAGGGTGACGGCGGTCGCCAGGAGGATGCTGAGGGCGAGCAGGAACGCGAGGAGCGACTGCGACTTCGTCCGGAGCGATGCGATATGGGTGCCGAGCGTCGAGGTCTGTCGGGCGTTCAGGGCGATGTTCTCGACGAGCGCCTCGTCGACCTGATCGACCGCGGGCTCCGTTCGTGAGCGGAGCTCCGTGATCGCGTCCGCACGGTCCCCGGCCTCGAATCGCCGAAGGACACGGTCCACGGAGGCGTTCATCGCGGTGGACCGAATGACGATGCGGTCCTGGATCGATTTCTCTCCGGGATAGGTCTTGAGCGCGAGACAGTCGGTCGTGGTGCGAGCGAGGCCGTCGCGAGACGCGCGAGCGTCGGCCATTCCGCTCGCAGTCTGCGGAGAGGCCTCGCTCGCGAGACGCTCGAGGAGCATCGCGAGCTGGTGGACCTCCGTACGCGCCTGCGACAAGCAGGCGATGGACGGGAGCGCATTGTTCGCGATGCTGTCGGCGTCCGCCCCGATCCCTCGCGCGCGGTACTCCGCCACGCTCGTCGCTGCGATGAAGCATGCGACCGTCAGGACGAACGATCCGATGAGCAGCCACACGACGCGAACGGAGCGCCCGGTGCGGTCGGCGGCGCCGGACCAGCTCATGGCTGCTTCCCCGGGAGATGCGGGTGCGGGGCCGCTCGCTCCGAGAGCACCTGCTGGATGAGATGCATCAGCACGACCGGGTCGTACGGCTTCGGTAGGAAATAGCGGGTACCGACCTCCTCTGCGACGCTGTCGAGGTCGAGGACTCCCGAGCAGAGGATGATGGGGATGTTCTCCAGGCCTCGATCGCGCAGGAACATCTGGAGCGCCATCTCCGGACCGCTCAGCGCCGGCATCTCGACGTCGAGCACGACGAGATCCGGCGGTCGGTCATGGAGGAGGTCGAGCCCCTGCATGCCGCTGTTCGCCACACGGGTTGCGTGCCCGTCGAAGCGAAGCAGTTCCGACAGGAGATCCGCCGTCTCCGTGTCGTCATCGACAATCAGCAGGTCAGCCATCAGGGCGCTCGCTTCCTCCGTTGCTCGCTGGACGGGGGCGTGCCTACAAGCTGGCACTTCCCGTACCAGGCGTGCAGCCGCGCACGAGCGATCGCTGCGGCAGGGCCGAGCGTTCACGCGACGGTGCTGCGGCAGGGCCGAGCGTTCACGCGACGGCGCTGCCGTCTCGAGCGTGGCTTCCTCAGCGCAGGCTGAAGCCCGTCGGTCCGAGAGCCAGGTAGACAAGGGCGATCGTCACCAGCATCACCCCGGCGATGAGCGCGTAGTTCAGTTGCGACTGCGTCGTGCTCCAGCCGTCGCCGTAGAACTTCCCCTTCGAGCGCTTGCGCAGCTTGCGCTGCACGGACGCGAGGAGCTCGTCGTCGCTCGCCGACGACTCGGGGAGAATCGCCTCCTCGCTCTTCGCCAACGAGCGTTTGAGGAGCGCGCTGACCGCCGGCGCCGCGTCGAGCTGGGCGAGCTCCGCTTCGGACAGCTCTTCGTCCGCTACGGTCTCGTCCTTCGGCTTGTCGCTCTCCTCGGTCATCCGATCTTCTCACCGAGCTCGCGCTCGACGATCTCCTTGAGCTGGGCGCGTGCCCGGAAGATCCTGCTCTTCACTGTACCAGCCGCGAGACCGGTGATCTGCTCGATCTCCTCGTAGGAGAGCTCCTCGACGTCGCGCAAGATGAGGCACTCGCGGAACGCGGGATCGATCTTCTGGATCGCGTCCTGGACGATCTTCTCGACCTGCTTGCCGCCGAGCGCCTCGTCGGGGCGTTCGATCACGGCGACGTTGGCGCGTCGAGCTTCGCCGAGCGGAACTCGCTCCGCCACGGCCTCGAGCTCGTCCTGCTCGCCCGCATGACGCACCCTGAGGTACTTCGAGCGGTTCTTGCAGAGGTTCACCGCGATTCGATAGATCCAGGTCGACAGCTTCGACTCGCCTCGGAACGAGCCGATCGCCTTGAAGACCTGGACGAAGACCTCCTGCGTCAGGTCCTCCGCCTCCGCCTTGTTGCCGAGCATGCGGAGGACGAGCGCGGACACACGACGCCCGTAGGTCTGCACGAGCTCGTTGAACGCGCGTTCGTCACGCGCGCTCAGGCGCTCGATCAGTCTGGCTTCGAGCTCGTCGGGAAGCGCCACGTCCGGCCATGGTGAACTACTATCGGGTGAAAGTGCAAAGTCACTCCACGGTGCGGAGGGCGGATCCGAGAGAGGGCTGTCCTCCTCGCTTTCGTCGACCTCCTTCTTAGCAGCGTCTTCTCCGTTCGCGTGCTCCCGCGAGAGCGTCCCGGAATGAACGGAACGCGTGCAGCTCGTCGAGTGGCGGCGGCGTGCCCGCCGGTCCGCCATCATCTCTGCCCAGTCCGGACACGCGGCTGGAGGGAAAGTTCCAGACGAAGCGGCGCATGTTCAGAACGACGTCGTCAGGCCGAGCGCGGCGCCGCCACGATGCGGAGCGGCCGTCAGGGCGGCCCGCGGCCCCGTGCTCGTCGGGCTGGTCCAGAGAAGCCAGCCGCCGACGGCAGCGAACGCCGCGCCGGCCATGAACGCTACCGTTGCGACCGCTGCTCGGTCGTGCACCACGGGATCGCGGGCGTCCGCGGCGATGGCGAGCGTCCCGAACGTGGCACCGGTGACGACTCCGGCGACGCCGAGGCCGAGGCCGACGAACCCGAGCGTGCGTCGCGTCGGGTCGGGCGCCGGGCTCGGCGCAGGCGCGGTCTCGGCTTTCGCGTCGGCGAGACGCGGGACGTAGACGAGTTGATCGCTCGGCGACGCCGTCACGCGGAAGGAGACGGTCGCGCGCTGCTTGCCTGGAGCGGTCACGCCGAGGTGATGCTCCCCGGGATCGAGGTAGAGCGGCAGGTACCAGCGCTGCTCCGGGACGGGCTCGCCATCGAGATCGAGTCCGTCGATGGCGCGGTCGGTGGGGAGCTGCAAGATGACGCGAGGCAGCTTCGGCTCGAGCGCTCGCATGTGCTGCGTGGCGAACTCGTGCCGATCGCGCTGGTTGTTCTGGGCGGCCCAGGCCGCCGCATGCGAGAACTCGTGCCACGCGGTGACCGGCTTGCCGATCGTCTCGTGGCAGAGCGCGAGGTTGAGGAGCGTTCCGAGCTTCGGGCCGAGCTTCAGGCTCTCGGAGAAATCGGCGCACGCTCCGGCGTAGTCGCCGCTGTCGAACTTCTTCTCGCCGGAGCGAAAGAGCTGGTCCGCGCGCGCCTCGGTCGAGAGTCGAGGCTTCGCGTCCGGCGGCGTCTCCGCCGCGTGGGCCGTTGCCGGCAACAGCGCCACGAGCAGCAAGGAGCCTGCGACGGACCAGGCTCGAAGGTCAGGGAGGGGCGGGATGCCGGACGGAGCGGTCATTCTCTCGAGTTGAGGAACTTCGGGCGCTGGGGCTTGCCGCCGGTCGCCTTCGTTCCACGTGCGCGCGGAGGGGGCTTGGCGCCGTTCGGGGTCGACGGCAGGTCCATGACGATGGGGGGGACGCTCTCGGCGTCATCGGTGCTCTCCGCGCCCTCGCCTTCTCGAGGTGCCGCGGTGTCGTCCCCGAGCTTCGCAGTCACGTGCTGCGGCGGGGCGAGCTCCGCGCCCGCCGGCGAGCGGGTCGCCCGCACGACGCCAAAAGCACAGAGGCCGAGCACGCCGATGAGCGCGAGGATCGCGCTGGCCGCGCGGAGCGGTGAGCGCCGCACCAACAGGGCGACGCGTGTCGAGAGCCGGTCCTCGAGCGCCGCCGGGGCGTTCTTCGGCTTCATGAGCGGAAGCGGTGGGCCGCTCCTCGTGCCGGTCGTGGCCGCTCGCGACGCGACTGCATCGATCGCATCGACGACGCGCTGGGTCTCGATCGGTGTGCTCGGCGCACGCATCTGCTTCGCGCGCGCGAGCACCTGCTCGGCGCGCTCGACGATGGCCGAGGTGAAGTCGCTGCCGAACGGGGCGAGTGCCCTTGCGAGGCGGCCGACGTCTTCCCAGCGCTCGTTCGGATCGCGGCGAATGCACTTCGCGATGACGTCGGAGAGCTCGCGAGGGATCTTCGAGTCCTTCTCCGCGAGCGGAGTCGGCTCCTTCTCGAGGATCGCGGCGAAGATCTCGCCCACTCCCTCCCCGTCGAAAGGCGGAGCGCCCGTGAGCAGCTCGTACGCGACGATGCCGATCGACCAGATGTCTGCGCGGGCGTCGATGTCCGTCGCGTTGCGAAGCTGCTCCGGGGACATGTACACGGGCGAGCCGAGCACGTGCTGACCAGTGAGCCGCTTGTCTTCCGGTTTGCTGCGCGTCGACTTGGAGATCCCGAAGTCGAGGACCTTGATCGCGTTCGATCCGTCGGGCCGGCAACCGAGAAACAGGTTCGCCGGCTTCAGGTCGCGATGGACGACGTTCGACGCGTGGGCGTGGGCGAGGCCCTCGAGGGCCTGCACGATGTAGTCGACGACGTCCACGACCGGCAGCGTCTTCTGCAGCTCGAGGAGCTCTCCGAGGTCGCAGCCCTCGAGGTACTCCATGACGAGGAACGGCGCGCCGTTCGCCGTCGTCCCCGCGTCGAGGACGCGGGCGACGTGCTCGGAGTTGATCTTTGCGGCAGCGCGCGCCTCGCGTGCGAATCGTTCGACGATTGCCTCGGAAGCGACGGCCTCGGGAAGGAGGACCTTCACCGCGACGCGTTGCTTCAAGACGAGGTGCTCGGCAGCGTACACGATGCCCATGCCACCTTCGCCCGCCACCTTGTCGAGGCGGTACTTGGCGGCGACGACATCGCCGATCTTGGGCATGGTGCTGCTGGTCACGTTCGGACCCATCGCGCCTTGTCGGCGTGGCTCGCCAGGTGAAAGTATACGCTGCCTCTTCACTCCGACGGGGGCTTCATTTCTGATGCGTTTCGTCGGGGTACGGTTCTTGGCCACGTTTTGGGGGCACGTGTCGGGGCACACTTCTTGGCCGCGCCTCCATCGGTTGGCTTCGATCTTTTGGCCGCGGGCCGAGGGCGCTAGAGGTGGGTAATGCACGCACGGAGGACGGCACGGGACGCGTTCTTCCCCTCACGGGAGGATGACGCATTCTTTGCGCCGCGGCGGGGTGACATCGTCTTCCACGACGGCGCAGCCGTCCGCGCTTTCGCCGATCGGGTGAATCGGGGCGAGGCGCGTCCTGAAGGGGCAGCGATCCATCCGGCCGAGCTTGCGTCGATGGCGCTCGTCCACGAGGTGCTCCACGCGGTCGTCCGCAAGTACCGCGAGCGCCATCCTTCGAGCTTCGCGCGTCTCACGGCGTCGCTCGAGGCATCGCTCGGTCCCGACGCGAGGCAGATGGCTCTCGACTTTCTCGGGGCGTTTCCGCCCCCGTCGGTCTACCGGGCGCTTCGAGGTGACGGAGACGACATCCCGCCGCGGTACCTCGAGCGGATGGCGGACCTGGAGCTCGCGGGTACGGCGCAGGGCCGAGCCGGCGCCGAGGCGGAGATCGACGAGGAGCTGATCCTCCTCTGGGTGGCGAACCAGAACCCTGCCTACGATCCGGTCCGCACGATCATCGGCGACGGCGATCTCGGTCCGACGTATCAGCGGTTCGTCCGGGAAGTGCGCAGCTTCTTCGACGACGAGCCGCGCTTCGGTCCGAGGAACGAAACTCTCGTCGACTTGCTGCTCGCGCCGTCGCGCGCGCATCCGACGTCGATCTTCGCGCAGCTCGAGTACATCGACCGTGCGTGGCGAGAGGCGTTCGGCCTCGACCAGCTCTCGCTGTGGCGCCGCTTGGCGTGGACGCACGATCTCCGCGTCGAGGAGGAGAAGTGGTTCCAGCGAGGCGGTCCGGGACCGGGGGAGCCGCTCCTCGAGGCGATGAAGTTCGGTGCGAAGGACGAGGGCGAAGGGCCTGCGCGGTTCAGTCCGGATCTGAACTGGATGCCGAACGTCGTGCTCATCGCGAAGAGCGTCTACGTGTGGCTCGATCAGCTCGCGAAGAAGTACGGTCGCGACATCCGCGCGCTCGATCAAGTGCCCGACGAGGAGCTCGATCTCCTCGCGTCCCGCGGGCTCAACGGGCTCTGGCTCATCGGCCTCTTCGAGCGCAGCGCTGCTTCGCGCAAGGTGAAGCAGATGCGCGGCGATCGCGACGCGCTCGCGAGCGCGTACTCGCTGAAGTGCTACGAGATCGCGCACGAGCTCGGCGGCGTGCCTGCGTACGAGAACCTCAAGGCGCGGGCGGGGCCGCGCGGCATCCGACTCGCGGCGGACATGGTGCCGAACCACGTCGGCATCGACGGCGACTGGGTGATCGATCACCCGGACTGGTTCCTCCAGACCCGGCGCCCGCCGTTTCCCAACTATCGCTTCGGCGGGCCCGACCTCGCGGAGAACAACCGTGTCGGGGTCTTCCTCGAGGAAGGCTACTGGGACAGGACGGACGCCGCCGTCGTCTTCCGCCGTCACGATAGCTGGAGCGGCGAAGATCGGTTCATCTATCACGGCAACGACGGCACGAGCATGCCGTGGAACGACACCGCACAGCTCGACTACCTCAAGGCCGAGGTACGGAAGGCCGTCATCGAGACGATCCTGCACGTCGCGAAGATGTTCCCCATCATTCGCTTCGACGCGGCGATGACGCTTGCGAAGCGCCACATCCAGCGTCTCTGGTATCCGCTGCCGGGACAGGGCGGCGCGATCCCCTCACGCGCGGACTACGCGATGACGCAGGAGGAGTTCGACGCGGCCATCCCCGTCGAGTTCTGGCGCGAGGTCGTCGACACGGTCGCCGAGCGCGCTCCCGACACGCTGCTTCTCGCCGAAGCGTTCTGGATGATGGAGGGCTACTTCGTCCGGACGCTCGGGATGCACCGTGTCTACAACTCGGCGTTCATGAACATGCTCAAGCGCGAGGAGAACGACAAGTACCGCGCGACGATCAAGAACGTCCTCGACTTCGATCCGGAGATCCTCAAGCGCTTCGTCAACTTCATGAACAACCCGGACGAGGAGACCGCGGCTCTCCAGTTCGGCGACGACGACAAGTACTTCGGCACCTGCGTCCTCATGAGCACCCTGCCGGGGCTCCCCATGTTCGGCCACGGGCAGATCGAGGGATTCCGCGAGAAGTACGGCATGGAATACAGCCGCGCGCGGTGGCACGAGGAGCCGAACGAGCACCTCGTGCGCCGTCACGAGCGCGAGATCTTCCCGCTCCTCCACAAGCGCTACCTCTTCAGCGGCGTCGAGCGCTTCGCGCTCTATGACTTCGTCACCGACGGCGGGCGGGTCGACGAGGACGTGTACGCCTATTCGAACGGCGCCGGCTCCGAGCGAGCCCTCGTCGTCTTCAACAACAAGTGGAAGACGACGCGCGGCCGGATCTTCACGAGCACGCATCGCGGGAACGTCGCCTCCGAGCTCGGGCTCGACGTGGAGCGATCGAAGGCGGAGAGCGAGTGGCTCGTCATCCGCGACCTTCCGCACGGGCTCGAGTACCTGCGGCGCGCGAGGGACATCGTCGAGGGCGGCGTTGCCTGGGAGCTCCAAGCGTTCCAGTACCACGTCCTCTCAGGCTTCCGTCCGGTGAGCGCGACGTTCGAGCTCCCGTACGACAGGCTCGCCGCGGAGCTCGCGGGACGCGGTGTTCCGGACATCGAGCTCGCCGTCCGGGAGCTTCATCTCCGGCCGATCCACGCCCCGCTTCGCGAGGCATGCTCGAAGGGGCACATCGAGTACCTGACCTCGCAGCTCGACGCGGACGACGACGTCCGCGCGCGTGCAGCGCTCGAGGAGAAGCTCGGTCACGTCGCCGACGGGCTCGATTGGATGCTCTCGCGCCGCTCCGGCCTCGAGATTGCGGTCGATCGAGCGCCCGCGATCCGAGCAGCCGGCGATCGATTCGCGGCGCTCCACGCGGTCGTTCGCAAGGCGGCGCCCGCGACGGCGCCGGAGGAAAGCGCACCGGAAGCGGCGACGGCGGTGCCGGAAGCGACCACCACTCCGGTGGTGGAGACCTCGGTGGAGGCGGAGGAAGAGGTCGCGGCGCCGAAGGGCGTCGAGGAGCCCGCGGCCACCGCGATCACCGGCGCTCCGCCGTCGACCAAGGCGGACGGCGATGCGTCGGTGCTCCATGTCGATCTCCTGCTCGCATTGATCCAGGTGGAGGCGGTCCTCGATCTGCTCTCCTCCGCGGAGCCAGCCGTGGCCGCAGCCATGACGCGCCCGGCATCGACATCGGAGGCAGAGCACGACGCTACGACCGGAGTGCCGGAGCATCCACAGTCCGAAGTGGTCGAGCCCGCCAGCGAGCCCGAGCCCGCGGCCCCGACGGCGGTCGCATCCGCGCCGGCGATCGCGATCGCCCCTCCGGCGATCACGCCGGCGATGTGGCCAGCGCGCGAGGCCGCGATCGCGCAGTGGGAGCTCGCCACGCCGCTCACCGCCGGCTTCGGCACGATCGTCGACGCGAGCGAAGCGCGCCGCCGTACCGCTCTCGTCCTCCTCGCTGCGACGCTTCCGACGGGCGCCGTCTCGGTCGCCGTGCGCCTCGCGCTCGGGACCAAGCGTGGACAGACGTACATGGATGTCCACGAGTCCGACGGCACGCTCTGGTTGAACAAGGAGCGCTTCGAAGAGCTCGCGCGCTTCCTCGCCGAGCGCGAGGCCGCCTCGGGTCGGCGCACCCACGGCGCCGCCAGCGCGGAGGCCGATGCGCTCGCGCAGCTCGCGGAGCGCGAGGGGTATCGCGCGGAGCGAATCGCCTCGAACCTGGGACCGGCCCCGAACGTCGACGCTCCGACGTCAGGAGCGGCTACGCCACTGGTCCGGCGCTGAGTCGGACGCGCGCGAGCAGCGTGCTCACGCGCGTTTGTTCTTGTCGATGACGGCCCACGCGATGAGGACGAAGGCGCCGAGTCGGATGAGATAGAGGTACGGCTGCGACTCGCGCGTGGGCTCGAGCAACGCGAGGAGCACGCGGTTCAACGACAGCGCCCCGAACGCGACCGCAAACAACAAGAACAGCCGGTCTCGGCTCGCGTTCCAGAAGCGAAGGAAGAAGACGGCTGCCACGAGGAAGGCCGTCGCTCCTGCGCCGGTGAGAAACGAGTGGAGGGAGCTGGCGCTCACGAGATCACCGCGTGCTCCAGACGAGACCGATCACGAGCGCGGAGACGGAGGCGAGGTTCGTGAGGTCGCGGGCCAACAGGAGATTGACCTCGTCCTTCGTGAGCACGACGTCGATGACGAGGAGCACGTTGTTGATGAAGAGGCCCACGAAGCACACGCTGCTCCAAAGCAGGAGCGGTGAGCGATTGGCGAGGTACGACCTCACGAGGAGGACCGCACACGCGAGGCTCGTCAATGCGCAGAGGATGTAGACGACCTCACCCATCTGCTCCTCCCTTCTTGTCCGACTTACGAATGAGGAATGCGTTGGCAAACACGTAGACCGGATCCCGCTCGGCGCGGCTGTTCAGCGTGGCGACGATGTCTGCGCGGCGATCACGATAGAGGTCCTCGATCTCCTGCATCGCGGCGTCGATCGCGGCGCTCACCGGTTGATAACCGTAGAGCAGATCCGTCCCGATGCTCACCGTCAGGAAGCCCCGCCCACAGAGGATGGCCAGGTGCTGCTCGGCGAATGCGCTCGAGACCTGGAGAGCGTGGGCGACGGAGCGGGCCGCGAACGATTTACCTCGATGTGCCCGGAGATGGAGCAGGATTTCGAGGCGTTCTACCGACTCAATCGACGATGTGAGGAGGCGAGCGAGGTGCTCTGGGGTGCTGCGTTGTTCGGGCATTGCCTGGCTGTGACGGACCTCGTTCCGCTATTTCGAGAGTCAACATTCTCTTGGCGAGGATCACCAGATGGTCCTTTGCCGCAGCGCAGAGAGCATGAGCTTGCTCGCGCACGACGCGCACGAACTCAGGGCAGGCACGCCTGCCGGCAGTCTTTGCAGTTGGGGCAGCTCCCAGCGCACTTGCAGGTGAGCTCCGGAGCCCCGACGCAGGCCGAGCCGTCCACGCACGGGGCGGCGCAGATCGGGGTCGCGCTCTGGTAGACGCACTCCTTGCCGACGTCGCAGACGACTGCCTTACAGGGGTCGACCTCGCTGTCCGGTGCGCAGGCAGCGACGCAGGCCTCGGGCGTCTCGAAGCGGTTCGCGTTGCCCTCGCATCCTCCGTAGCTGAAGTACTCGCACTTGCCCGTTTCCGCGTTGAACCAGTAGGACGGCATCGCCGCGTCGCATGTCCCTCTGACCTTGGGGAGGGAGCAGGTCGTTCCGCCGTCGGACTGGTCGCCGTTGCTCCCGACCGGGCTGCCCGTGCTGCCCGCGTTGCCGCTGTTCCCAGGGCTGCCGCTCTTGGGACCGTCGTCGCCGCTCGCCACGATCGGCGTCTCGGCGCCGCCTCGGCAGGCGCTCATGAGAGCGATGAGCGCAGCGAAGGTAGGAACCAAGATGCGGAGGGGCATCCGACGATTGTCGGATGTCGTGGCCTTTCGGTCAAACACGCGGCCACGCGCGTCCGAGCGCAGAAGCGCCCCGTGCGATCAGCTCGTGCTGCGCTTGCGGAACAACATGAAGTACGCCGCGATGGCTCCGAACGCCGCGATCCCGACCGCCACGGCGAGGAGGATCCACACGACGCCCGAGTCGCGCTGCTCTGCGCCCGGGGGACAGTAGACGTAGGCGCGTGGCTCCACGCGCTCGCACATCACCTCGAGGCCGTTCGCGACCGCCTCGCTCTGGCAGGCTCGATCGTCCGTGCCGCATTGGCGGCCCGTGCTCGAGCACCTCTGCTGGACCGTGCAGCCATGCGGGTCGGGGACCACCATCATCAACGATCAGCCCTCGAGTGCTCCCATCCGGTGCTCGACGAGCTTGGTCGAGCAACTTCATCCGCTGCAGTAGCACCGAGCGCGCAGGATCGCGAGGCACGACGACGCGGGCGCCGGTGGTGCTGCGGGCGACGAGTGGCTCGCGCTCACGCAGCGCCGCGTGTCGACTCGCTCGCCCGCCTCGGGGAGCCGACCGGCCGACGACGAGGCCAAGTGACGGCCGGACTGGTGGTCGGTCGAGGGCAACCGTCAGCGAAGCTCGGGTGTAGCGTGAGGGAAACGGTGCTCATCCCCCGGCCCGGTTGGGGCAGATGCGTCCGGTCGTGGCCTTTTGTCCGGGTCGTACCGCCGATCGCGATGTGGGCGCCGTCGTTCGCCGGCCTTCCGTCGGAACGACCGTTGCACTGAAGCGCCGCAGTGCTATGAGGCCGGCCATGAAGCTCGACCGCGCAGCTCGGTTCCTGGCGGTTCTCGTCGCTGTCTTCGCGACGGGCTGCGGAGCGCGCATGTCGACGCGGCCGGTCTCCACGTCGACGACGCCGATCTCCAGGGTCCATCTCCTGGCGGCCGAGCTGCGCGACACCGACGATGCGCCGAAGGTCGGCAAGTCGCAGCACTCGGACTCGTCCGTCGTGGACGAGGAAGAGGGCAAGAAGGACCCGCCGCACGGTCGCGCCGATCGCAAGCGGGGCGGCGGCTTCAGCGGCTACAAGTGAGCGTAGAGGCGGATCAGCCTCCGCGCGCGTCGCTCAAACGGCGACGCGGCGCGTACGCGTCCTCCTGAGGCTCGGCGGCTCCGACTCGCGATCGAGCGCAAGCGGTGAACGATCGAGCTCGGAGGAGAGAGCGGCGGGATCATCGTAGATGGCGATCGCGCCGGCCAGGTCGGAGTCCGACCAGCCCCCGCAGCGAAGCGCGACGACGGGCACGCCAGCCCGCTCACCGGCCTCGACGTCGTACGGGCTATCCCCGATGAGCAGCGCTTCGGCCGCGGTCACGTCGACACGGTCGAGCGCGATCTCGATGAGGTCGGGGCTGGGCTTGCTCTGGTCGGCGTCGTCGCGCGAGACCACGACGTCGATGAGGTCGGCCACGCCGGCCGCCCGAAGGAGGTCGGCGATGTCGCTCGCGGACGCCGAAGACACGGCCGCGCAGACGAGACCGCGCGACCTCAAGCGATCGACGAGGACGCGCGCGCCGTGGAACGGGCCGAGGTCGGGGAGGTAGTGCGCCTTGAAGATCATCCCGCGGCGTTCACTGATCGAGATGCCCTCGACCGAGGCGTGATCGATCGCGGCGATCTCGGAGAGCAGCTTGTCGCCGCCCATTCCGATCTTCGATCGCAGCTTCTCGAAGGGGACGTTGCGCCCGTGTCCCCGAAGCGAGTCGAGCCACGCATGTGCATGTGCGTCGTTGCTGTCGAGCAAGGTTCCATCGATGTCGAAAAGGACGGCTCGTATCCGCGCCATGGCTCACCTTCTGTGATGCTTGCTGCAGTCCACGTGCCCGGGCTCGAGCGGCGACGCGTTCGTCCACGGGTGAGGAGCGAAGCCTCGATAAGCGCGGTTCCTCCACAGGGTCGACGGGCCGCGGACGCGGGCGCGCGCCCCAGCACCCCGCCGTAGTGCCTCAACGATCCGCAGGCGTGCAGCAAGCCCCCGCAGACGTGAGCCTCGCGTTCAGGGACGTCGCCGGTGGAACACCGCTTGCGCCGTGACGATGACGACGACGCGCGGGCGTGCGGCCTCGAGCCCGTCATCGCATCGGACGGCGTCCGGGCCTCGCGCGGCCCTAATTCCTCCCGAGCAGGGGCGTGGGGGGCGAGAAGCCGGTCTTTCTGCGTGCGCCGCCGATCGATCGCGTGGATGACGAAACTCGTTCGCCATCGACCGGGCGATCCGCCCGGGCTCGATCGCGAGCCTCCGCTACTCCGACCGCGAAGCACGTCGATGCGTGTGGCCTACGTTCGGGCCTCGTCGGTTCCTCGTCGCTCGCGAGCGGCTCGCGGGTAAGGCACGGGCTCGTCGACACGAAGCGGACGTGGAAGCTGATCGGCCCGTTCCATCAGCGGTGAGCTCCACACGCGCGCCACGGCTCGCCTTCGGGGAGGCTTGCCCGTTGCACGACGGCGCGCGGAAGGAGCGACCCATGGACCTTCTCCGAACGGGGCTCGGCGTCGTCGCGCTCGTCACCGCGGTCTTGGCCTCTTGCAACGAGTCGCCGCAGATCGATGGTCAGGCCGTGACGGTCGAACACAAGCCGAACATCGTCTTCATCATGGCCGACGACGTCGGTTGGTTCAACATCGGCGCCTATCACCAAGGGCTGATGGCGGGCCGTACGCCGAACATCGACAGCCTCGCCTCGCAGGGGATGAGGTTCACCGACTACTACGCGGAGCCGAGCTGCACTGCGGGGCGAGCGAACTTCATCACCGGTGAGCTCCCGATGCGGACGGGGCTCACGACGGTCGGGCAGGCGGGCGCCGACGTCGGCATTCCGGACCAGGCCGTGACCGTCGCCAGCATGCTGAAGTCGATGGGCTACGCGACCGGACAGTTCGGCAAGAACCACCTCGGCGATCTCAACAAGTACCTGCCGACGGTCCACGGCTTCGACGAGTTCTTCGGCTACCTCTATCACCTGAACGCGATGGAGGATCCGTACTGGCACAGCTACCCGGAGGACATGAAGGCCAGGATCGGGCCGCGGAACATGATCCACAGCTGGGCGACCGACAAGGACGACGAGACGGAAGAGCCGCGCTGGGGCAGGGTCGGCAAGCAGCGCATCGAGGACGCCGGGACGCTCCCGCCCGAGCGCATGGAGACCGTCGACAACGAGTTCGTCGATGCTGCGGTCGCGTTCATGCGGAAGGCGAAGGAGCAGGGCAAACCGTTCTTCCTCTACCTGAACCCGACGCGCATGCATGTCTTCACGCATCTGTCCGACGAGTACGCGAAGAAACAGACGGCGGAGAACTCCTGGTACACGTACGAGGCCGGCATGGCGCAGCTCGACGACATCGTCGGGAAGGTGACCGCCGAGCTCTCGTCGCTCGGGGTCGCGGAGGACACGATCGTCGTCTTCACGACGGACAACGGCGCCGAGGTCTTCACCTGGCCCGACGGAGGCATGACTCCGTTCGCGGGAGCGAAAGGCACCGTCCTCGAAGGCGGGATGCGCGTCCCGATGATCGTTCGATGGCCCGGCAAGGTGCCTGCGAACAAGGTGGAGAACTCCATGATGTCCGGGCTCGACTGGTTCCCCACGTTCGCCTCGGCCGCGGGCAACCCCGACATCGTCGAGCAGCTCGCGCGCGGCACGAAGATCGGTGAGAAGCAGTACAAGGTCCACCTCGACGGAGTCGATCAGATCGATCTCTTGATGGGTAAGGGGCCGACGAGGCGCGACAAGGTCTGGTACTTCGCGGAGCAGTCGCTTGGCGCCGTGCGCATCGGCGACTGGAAGTACCGCTTCATCGATCAGCCCGGAGGCTGGCTCGGCGGAACCGTCAAGGTCACCTGGCCGGTCATCGCCAACCTGCGCCTCGATCCGTTCGAGCGCACCGACCCCAGCAAGGCCCCGGCCTCGCTCTCCGATTTCGCCGGCCGCGAGATGTGGCGCTTCGTCTTCGTGCAGGACGAGGTGCAGAAGCTGGGGCAGTCGTTCGTCGACTTCCCACCGATGCAGAAGGGCGCGAGCTTCAACGTCGACAAGGTCCTCGATCAGGTCCGGGAGGCGATCGCCAAGCGGCAGAGCGAGTGAGCGGCATGCTCGGCCTCGTCACCGGTCGCCGGCAAAGGCTGCGAGCGCCGCACGAGTCGGCTCGTGGCCAGGGAACCGACGGGCGGTGTCGGTGAGGATCCGGAGCGCGGCGTTCCGGTCGTTCGCGTCGCGGAGCGCGACCGCCCATACGTATGCGGCCACGGGATCGTCGGGCGCGAGCTTGCTGCTCGCCGCGAGGTGAGAGAGCGCGTCGCGCGTACGCCCGCCGCGGACGAGCGCGAGCCCGAGCGCGCGACGCAGCACGGCGGAGTCCGGTGATGTGGCGAGCCCGCGCTCGAGGACGGCCGCGCCCTCCTCGTCGCGTCGACCCTCGCGTAAGAGATCGGCGAGGTTCACGTACGCAGGGACGAACGCGGACTGGAGCTCGATCGCGGTGCGGAGCTCGCGTTCGGCGACGTCACGCCGTCCGAGGCGCAGCTCGAGGTTCGCGAGCTCCACGAGGGAATCGGCTCGGTCGGCGTTTTCGCGGAATGAAGCTCGAGCCTCGTCGATCGCGCGGGCCATCGGCTCGGTCGTCGCGACCGCCGGCTCGAGCGCGGGCTCGGCGAGCGCCATCACCGCCGCGAGGCGGACCGTTCGCACCGCATCGACGAGGAGCGGGCCGAGCGCTCGACGTCGGACCTCCTTCGGCGCGCTCTCGAGGACAGAAGCCGCGGCTCGTCGAACGAGCGGGTCGGCAGCACGAGCCGCGCGCTCCACCTCCGCGAGCACCTCGGTCGAGGGGTAGCGCTGGAGCAGCACGATCGCCGTCGCCCGCACGATCGCAGGGACCGAGTCGTCACGGACGACGCCGAGCAGCCGCTCCCGCGCGTCCGCCTTCCAGGCACGTCCCGCCGCGATCGCCTGGCCGTAGTGGGGAGGCCGCCGCGGGGCGGGGTAGTGCTGCGCGACGGCCTGCGCCGCCCAGGTCGAGGTCTTTTCCGAATGGCACGACGTCGTGCAGGCGTCGGGGGTGCCGAGCTCCTGCGCGAGATCCGGGCGTGGAATTCGGAACGAGTGGTCGCGCCGGAGATCGATGCGCATGTAGACCCGCGAGGGCATGTGGCAGGCGATGCAGCGCGATCCCGGCGAGCTTGCGACGTGCATCGTGTGCGCGGGCGTGTCGAACGACGCGGGGGCGTGGCACTGATGGCAGAGAGCGTTCCCTTGCTGCCGCGTCGCTCCGGAGTGTGGGTCGTGGCAGTTCGTGCAGACGACTCCGCGCGCGTGCATCTTGCTCTGGAGGAACGAGGCGTACTCGTAGACCTCTTCTTCGATCTGTCCGTCGGGGAAGTAGAGCCCTTCCTCGAGGAGCGCGGCGCGATGCGTGTCGGCGAGACGCGCCCGATGGTCGTGGAGCTCACTCCAGATCGGCATCCGCCGGGAATGGCAGCGCGCGCACGTCTCGACCTGCGCCGCTCCTCCGCGGAGGGGCTCGACGCGCGAGGCGATCGGCTTGCCGTCGAAGCTCCACGCGAAGGTGTCTCCCCCGAGGCGAACGGTGAGCCCGGCGGTCGGATCGCCTGCGCGGTCGCTCCGTGCGGCCCACCCGAGGTGGAGCGAGCCGGGGCCGTGGCACGCTTCGCAGCTCACCCCGAGCTCCGCGTACGAGCTCTCGTACGTGCGGCTCTCCGCTCGGTAGGCCTTTTGGAAGCTCGTCACGTGACACTCGCCGCACGCGGTGTTCCAGCATTGCGAGGGGCCCGTCCAGTGGAGCGCGTCGCGGAAGGTCGTCGTCTCGTTCGGATAGACGTGGAACCAGCGCTGGCCGCCCTCCTTCTTCGGTCGCGTGTCCCACGCGATGGGAAGGGCCTGCAGTCGGCCATTCCCGAAGGGAACGAGGTATTGCTGGAGCGGTCGCTCGCCGAACGAGAACGTCACGGGGAAGGTCGCGAGACCGCCGTCGGCGCCATCGGTCGCGACCTCGTAGCGGTCCCCGATCCGGCGAAAGGACGACGTCGTCCCGGCGTAGGAGTACGTGCGGTCCTCGAAGTCTCCGGCGATCGACGTGCTGCCGGCGATCTTCATCGCGTGCGCATGATCGGAGCCGCGCCACGTACGGGTCTGCTCCGTATGGCAGCCCGCGCATCGCTCTGCGCCGACGAAGGTCGCGCGAGCAGCCTCGTCGCGCGTCGGTCGCGGATCGGCAGGCGCGGGGACGGTGGTCTCGAACGAATGCGACGCGACCGCCGCGATCCCGCCTGCGCCGATCGCTAGGCCGAGGGCCGCGGCTCGCCGCGCGGACCACTTCATGCGCCGAGAACGTGCGCGCGCGCGTGCGCATGGTCAATGAGCCAGCTCGCCTCGCTCGCGAGGGCATTGCCGAAGCCATGCATCGCGTGGCTACGCGATGGCGCGGCTCACCAGCCGGTCTTCTCGCGGATGATCGGCGTGAGGTCCTTCGCGAGGCGTTGATGGAACTCGGGGCTGCCGTGGCCCTCGCATCCGGTGAGCTCCGTCTCGACTGCCACGGGAGGAGTCACCGCGTAGACCCTCGTGTCGCCGGCGCTGTGCCGCCGCGTCACGACGGTGTCGATTCCGGCGAGCACGTTCGTGCGCGAGCGTCGATTGGGGGGCTCCGCGTCGTTCACGGACGGGGAGGTCAGGAGGAAGAGGTGCGCGTCGGCGTACCTCTCGCGGACGGTGACGACGAAAGCGTCGTAGGCGTCGGTGAATTGCGCGAGCGTCGCAGGCCCCTCGTCCACTGGCTGCCCCAACGCGAAGTCGTTGCCGCCGATCATGAACAGGACGACGTCGGGGACGTAGGCGCCGAAGTCCCATGTGCTGCTCTCGTCGGTAGGCACCGCACGAGGGAAGAGCTTCGGCATCGTTTCTTTGTCGGCGGCCCAGACGTTCTTCACGATCCCTTTGCCCGAGTACACCGTGCCCGAGACCTCGGCCTTCAGCCCTTCGCCGAGACGAGCCCCGAACGACTTGTGGAAGTCCTGCCATTGGGCGGCCCAGGTCACGGGGGGGCACATCGGGCCCTTGCCGACGCCGTCGACGCCGAACGCCGCGGGCTGAGAGTCACCGATGATCTCGATCTTGCGGACGTGGCGCCCGGGAGGTGCGAGGAGCGTCCCGTCGCCGAAGTCGTATCCGTGGAAGCGCGTCACTCCGGTCTGCGCCTCGTTGCGCTTGTAGAGCTCCACCACGTGCACCCCGCGCGGTAGCTTCGTCGCCAGGACATAGTCCTTCGTCCCCGCTGCCATGACGAGCTTGGGCTGGAGCTGGCCGTCGATCGTGACGTCCCACTCGCTCGGGCCCCCGTCCATCCACGACTCGGTGATCTCTTCGAGGCGTGCCGAGACGCGTGTTCCCTCGAAGCGCGCGACGATGCGACACCCTGGCCACCCGCATGTCGGGCTCGCCGGCTCACGAGTGTCGAAGCGTCCGATGAAGTCGATCCGCGGCGGCCCCGACGGCTCGGGATCGGGCGGTGCGGACGATTGGCCATCGTCCTTCACCTCGGTGCTGTTCGTACCAGGGGGCTGCGTGTCGTGCGCTCCGAGCTCGTGCGGTGCGTTCTTCCTCGGGGTGTCGTTGCTACAGGCCGTGACCAGGACGAGGGAGGCGCTCAGCAAAAGAGTCGAGGTGCGTGACATCGGTCGCTCGCGTTGCAGGTCGCGTGCACATGACTCGACCGCGTCGAGGCGATGAGTTGCTCGAGTGAGGTGCGATGCTGGGGCGCGCGGTCGCTCTCTCTGTCGCGCTGCTGTGAACGACCGACATGTCGGTCGAGCTCTAGCGCAACGCGGGACACACCCGTCTTCGCGAGGCTGCGGCATAATCACGACGGATGGTCGCCACGGACCCACAGGCGCAGGATCGCGTCGGGAGCGTGCTTCACGAGAAGTGGACGCTCGAACGCCTGATCGGGGTCGGCGGCATGGGAGCCGTATATGCCGCGCGCCACCGCAACGGCGCGCGTGCGGCGGTGAAGGTCCTGTCGCCGGCGATGGGACGGCTGCCGCACATCCGCAAGCGATTCCTCCACGAGGGATACGCGGCGAATCGGGTCGACCATGCAGGTGCGGTGAAGGTCCTCGACGACGACGTCATTCCCGAGGGCGAGGACGAGGGCACTGCATACCTCGTCATGGAGCTGCTCGAGGGCGAGCCTCTCGGCGATCGCGCGAAGCGCGAGCCGCCTCTCGGCGAGCGCGAGCTCCTCGAGATCGCCGATGGCGTGCTCGCCGTGCTCGCTGCTGCGCACGCGAACGGCGTCGTGCATCGTGACCTCAAGCCCGACAACTTGTTCCTCGCGCGCGACGCCGAACGCGAGGGGACGCAGATCAAGGTGCTCGACTTCGGGCTCGCGCGTCTGCTCGAAGCGCGCGAACAAACGATCGCCGGGATGGCCATCGGCACGCCGACGTACATGTCCCCGGAGCAGGCGGCGGGGCATGTCGACGAGATCGACGGCCGGACGGACATCTACGCGCTCGGGTCGATCCTCTTCCAGCTCGCCAGCAACAAGCGCATCCACGACGCGGCGCACACGCTCGGGCTCGTGGTGCGGATGGCGACGACGCCTGCGCCGAAGCTTCGCTCGGTTGCGCCGGACGTCTCCGAGCCGTTCGCGCGCATCGTCGACCGCGCGCTGGAGTTCAAGCGCGAGGACCGCTACCTCACCGCCGCCGCGATGCGGGCCGACGTGCAGGCGGCTCTCGAGCTGCTCCCGGCCGGAGCCTCGACGCTGAACGTGATCTCGCCGCCGACCCCCGCGAGCGCGCGTCCGGTGGTGCCGTTGCCGGCTCCACACGTGACCGTGCCGCAGGCGCCTGCGCTCGCCGACACGGTTCGCGTACCCGCAGTGGTGGCAGCAGCGGTAGCGCCCTCGCTCGGTCGCGCGCTCGCCCCGCCGGACGAGGAGGTGGTCGTCGAGAGGGCATCTCTGTCGTCACGCCCGCAGGGAGCCACGCGTGCGCCGCGGTCTTGGTTCCCGACCGCGATCCTGCTCGCGGTCGCCGGGATGACGGGCTACCTCCTCTGGACCAATCGTTCGCCGATCCATCGCGTCTTCGTGGCGCGCGAGCTCGATCCCACGCCCGTGGAGATCGCGTCGGGCTCGCTCGAGTCTCCGACTCCGGGAGAGGCAGCCGTTGACGCGAGCGCGCTGGAGACGCCGCTCGGCGATGCATCGTCGCTCGTGGTCGAGCTCGGAGACTTGGATGCCTCCACAGCCGAGGAGACCGACGATCCGGCGGACGCGTCTGCCGGCGACGACGAAGAGGACGACGACGAGGAAGAAGAAGCGGAGGAGCTCGACGCTTCGATCGAAGCATCGGCGCCGACACTGCCGTCACCGCCGATCGCGGTCGGCGCATCGCGACCCGCTCCCCGCTCGCCGGTGGCGAAGCCGGCGCCGAAGAAGCGACCGCCGGTGCGAGCATCCAGCCAGCCCGCGCCGAAGAAGAAGAAAAAGAAGAAGCGATGGCACTGGTAGCGCGCATCGAGTAGCGCGCATCCATCTTCATCGCGGGCGTGCCGCGGTCACTCCCCGATCAGGCGCGGCGTGGCCGCGCGTACAGCTCGCATCGCTCGATGCGACGACACGACACCCAGCAGATCAGCAGCCGGCGAGGACGATCGGCGGCGGCCAGCCCGCCCAACGATTGCGACGGACGCGGCGGACAACGCTGGTGAGGAGGCGGTACATGGCGCGCCCCAACTACGCTCGGATCTGGCAGAGGTCAAGAACCTGTCGCGGGCGCCGGCGTCGCTGAAGCAACGCTGAGGGAGAACCCGAGTGGTCTCGCGGACTCGACGCGGGCACCACGCGTCGCGAGCGTGCGCGCTTGTGGCATCATGGGCGCGTGAACGAGCGAAAGGACCTCAAGCGTGCGCTGATCGAAGCGCTCCTCGCGAAGCTCGATGACGAGCTCACCAACATGCGTCGCGCCGCGAAGGACGCGCGCGACGCGGCGACGCACGAGGAGGCCAAGCCCGAGAACGACAAGGACACGCGCGCGCTCGAGGCTTCGTACCTCGCCGGCGCGCAGGCAGCTCGCGTGCGCGAGATCGAAGGCGCCATCAAGGCGATCAACGCGATGCCGCTCCTCGATCTTTCGAACGGAAAGACGATCCAGTCGTCCGCCGTGGTGACGCTCGAGGATGAGGACGAGGAGCGGTCGACGTTCTTCGTCGCGCCGTTCGGGGGCGGCATCACACTCACGGTCGACGAGCTCACCGCTCAAGTCGTCACGCCACAGTCGCCTCGTGGGCAGGCGCTGCTCGGACGCACGCAGGGTGACGTCATCGAGGTGCGCGGGACGAAGCCGGGACCGCCGCGCGAGCTTACGATCGTCGACGTCTGGTAGCGCGGAGCGCCGACGCCCGCTCGCCCGCTCCCGGCAATGCCGTCCGAACGGTAGGCCCGCGCGTCGGGCGGAAAAACCAAGCTCTTCCGGCGGTGTTCGAGCGTCACGGAGATCGAGCCTCAGCGACGGGGCGCCGCGGGCCTCGTCATTGCGTCGCACCCCTGAAAAAAAGGGGTTCGAGTGGATGAGTTTTGGTTGCGCGGGTCATACATGGTGGTACACGGGCGCCACCATGAAGCTGGCTACTGGGCTCCTTCCCGCTTTCGTCCTCTCCTTCACCGTTGCCGCTGGCTGCGTCGCGCCGACCGACGACGAGGCGAACGACGACGTCGAGGTCGACGTCGACTCCGCCGAAGAGGCTCTCTCGGGCGCGCCTTCGAACCACGGCTACTTCCAGGTCACTCGGCGTGACTTCCGCAAGTGCGCTGCTCCGCTCTGCGGTGGTTTCTTCGTCAAGCGCGTGAACGAGGAGAAGACCCTCTGCGCGAACGGCAGCCGTCAGGCGGAGTGCTACGTCTCGTCGATCGAGCTGAAGAGCATCGGCCTCTCCGCTCGTGAGGAGTCGGACTTCCGCGCGGCGCTCGAGAGCGGCAAGGCGGTCGTCAAGGCGCGCACGTACAAGACGAAGCACGGCGGCCAGGCGATCGGCGTCCTCAAGGCGAACGAGGCGTGGAGCGGCGCGACCGGCTCCGTCGCCGACGGCACCTTCTACCGTACGGCCGACAACGGCATCCGCTGCATCACGGCGCCCTGCCCCTCGACGACGGCCTACAAGCTCAACGCCGGCGCGAGCGAGAGCTACAACGTCATCGCCGTGCACCTCGAGAACACCCAGGTCCCTGCGGATCAGGAGACGCTGGACCGCGCGCAGAACGCGATCGGCACCAAGGAGGGCATCCTCGTTTCCGGTGGCGTCGCGCTTCCGAAGTGCCTGCCCGGCAGCAACTGCGGGCCGTTCGTCTCGGCGTCGGAGTTCTACCTCCGGGTGACGGCGCGTGAGGGCAAGGGCTGCGGATCGTGGTCGGGGACCATCTGCAACCCCGGCCAGTTCTGTAGCTGGGCGGCCGAGGACATCTGCGGAGCGGCCGACGCGGCGGGCAAGTGCGCGTACAGGCCCCAGGTCTGCATCCAGCTCTACGATCCGGTCTGCGCGTGCGATGGCAAGACGTACGGCAACGCCTGCATGGCGGCGGCCGCCGGCGCATCGGTCTCGAGCAAGGGCGAGTGCGCGCCTCCGCCCGCGGCGAAGTGAACGCCTGAACGTCGTCTCGCACCGCAGATGAGCTCGAGCCGCTCGCGCGGCATCAAGCTCGACCGCTTCGAAGGCCGACGCCGAGCTCCCTGCGAGCGCGGTGTCGGCCTCGGTCGTTTGGGAGGCTCGTCGTTGCGGACTTGCGTGATACCAATCCGTAATGGGACGACCGAAGCTTCTCGTCGTCGATGACGAACCGATCATCCACTCCGCGATACAACGGCTCCTTCGCCAGGACTTCGATGTCGTGGCGAAGTCGAGCGCCGAGGAGGCGGTGACGGATCTCGGTGACGATCTCGCGTCCTTCGACGTCGTCCTCCTCGACGTGAACATGCCGGGAGTCCCTGACGGCGTCGACCTGTTCCGCCGGCTCGAGCAGATGGATCGGGGGCCTGCCGTGATCTTCATGACGGGCGATCCGCACTTCGCGAAGGTGCTCCCGAGGACCACCCAGACGCGATGCCTCTCGAAGCCGTTCCGAAGCGCCGAGCTCCGTGAGGCGGTCGCGGAAGTCATCGAAGCGCAGAAGGCCTGAGCCGCGCGCTTCTGTTCGCGATCACGAAGCGAGTCGACGACGGACCTTCGACCGGTGTCGCGTGGCGTGAGGGCGATGGAGTCGAGCTCCTCGCGCCTCGCGGGCCGGTCGGTCACGTCGTTGCATGTCGCGAGCGTCGTCGATCGTTACTTGGCGTCCTTCGAATCGCTCGCGTGCGGCTCTTGGCCGAGCTGCGGTGCGCTCCGCTCACGCGGGGCGATCGTGATCTTGCGCGGCTTCGGCTTCGGCTGCTGTGCCACGCGGATCGTGAGGACGCCGTTGGCGAGATCGGCCGAGAGCTGATCGGGATCGACCGTCTCGGGGAGCGTGAACGAGCGGCTGAACGAGCCATAGCTTCGTCCCAGCCACACCTTGTCCTTGCCGTTTCCCTCGTAGCGGCGCTGCCCCTTGATCGTGAGCACGCCGTCGTCGAGCGTGATCTCGAGATCGTTCTGATCGATCCCGGGAACGTCGGCGGTGAAGACGATCTCCTCGGCGTTGGCGCGCACGTCGAGCGCGGGAGTAAAGCCTCGCGCCGGCGTCGCCGGTCCGAACGCCGTGCCCGCTACGCCGGTCATCACGTCGTCGAGCAGGCGATCGAGCATGGGGAAATGGAAGGCCGTGGTCATGGAACACCTCTCCTGTGTGAGACGTTGAAGTGAGTGCGGCCGAGCTCAGCGACAGGCCGGTTCTTCCCGGCCCCCGCGGTCATCAGCCGTCGTGGACATGGGCAGAAATAACCCTGCTCCTCGCATCGTCAAGGGGCCCAGATCCTGCCTCGAGAGCGCCGAGCGCACGCGACGCCGCCGTCGTCGTCGCGCGATGTTCGAGCCCGTCGCCTGCAGCGCCGTCGACCGGTCGCGGCGGATGTGAGGGCACGACATCGCTGTCAGAGCGGACGTGCCGTGGCGCAGCCTCTCCGGCGCCCGACGGCCGCGATTCCGGGGATTTGAGCCGACGCACGTGCCTTGCTAACAACCACCGAGGCAATGCGCGTTCGTGCTCTCGCTCTTGCTCTGACGTTGCCGTTCGGGGTCGCGGCTTGTCCGACCGAGAAGTCTTCGGACACGCGCTCGACGCTCGTCGTGGGAGTTCAGTCCGACGAGCTCGGCACCCTCGCCGAGTCGGTGCACGTCGTCGTGAAGAAGGACGGCGCGGTCTTTCGGGACGAGACGCTCGTGACGGCGGGCGTTGCACCGTCGCCGCTGCCGAAGGAGATCGAGGTCGTCGGTGATCCGGGCGCGCGCATCGAGGTGATCGCGGAGGCGCTTCCAGCGGGCGGTGGTGCACCGATCATCGCGCGCCTCGCATCCACGCGGATGCCTGCGAGCTCGGGCGACGCTTCGGAGAAGAAGCTCCTTCGGGTTCATCTCGAGAGCCGCTGTGTCGTCCTCCCGACGCTTCCGCCGCCGCCGGGGACGACATGCGCCGCGCCGCTGACGTGTATCGCCGGCGCGTGTCAGCCGAGCGAGGTCGCCGACGACGCGCTCGAGGACTACGAGCCCGGCTGGCCGGCTGCGCCGCCGGACATCTGCCGCCCGGCGAAGCGCGGACCGCCGGAGGTGATCATCGGCACGGGACAGACGGACTATTCGGGCCTGACCGACGGACAGGTCCTTCAGCTCGAGAAGGGACCGCAAGGCGGCCACCACATCTGGATCGCCGCGCGGATGAAGAACCTGCGCCAGTCCGGCTCGACGACGACGATCACGTCGATCATCGAGGGCGATCCCGAACCTGTTCCTCCGATCTCGTTCGTCTTCACCTTCGATCGCGACGAAGGGGCGTACTGCAAGGTGTGGGGCCTCCGCTACCAAGTCGACGCGGGGGCGGGCGATCTCCGCTCCGCCTACAAGCGGTTCCTCGGCAAGCGCCTCTCGGTGACGGTCGAGGTCGCGGACTCCACGGGTGCGAAGGCGAGCTCGACGCGCGTGGTGCAGATCGCAGACAAGCTTCTCTGTCCCGACGGGACCGACGCCTGCAACCCCTGAGCGATCGCCGCTTCGATGGAACGTGCGGAGCGCCGGACGCGCGAGCACGACTTGGGCTTTGCACCCGAGCCAGTCGCAGCGGCAAGCCTTCGGGCTGCGTCGAAATGCGAAGGGCCCGGCGTCGCCGCCAGGCCCTCTCGTCTCGAAGCTCGAATGGTCGAGCGCGGATCGACTACTGCATGCCGACGACGTCGGAGCCGCCCGAGGCGACGTTGCACTTCATCGCCGCGTAGAACTTGTCCGCCTGCACGAAGTCGTTGAAGCGGACGACCTCCTTGCCGGTCTTGTCGAGCATGATGACCGTCGGCAGACCGACGACCTTGTACTTGTCCTTCAGCTTGTTGATGGTCTCGTCCTCGTCGTCGGTCGCGTCGACGCGGAGGGCGACGAAGCGCTGGGCCTCGCTGCGGACGTTCGGGTCGGGGAAGGTCTGGTGCTCGAGCTTCTTGCAGGCTGCGCACCACTCGGCGCCGAAGTCGATGAGGACCGGCTTGCCCTCGGCGTTGGCCTTGGCGAGCGCCTCCTCCTCGTTGGTCAGCCAGGTGATCTCGGGCGCGTTCGGATCGATGTTGTGGTTCAGGCCGACCCAGGTGAAGAGCATCGCCGCGCCGGCGACGGCGGGGATGATCGACGCGAGCTTCATCGGCTTGGAGAGGTGAGCGATCGGCGACTTCCGGCGCTCCGCCATCATGTGGATCACGCCGAGGACCACACCGACGAGGAGCACTGCGCCCGCGAGCGCGCCAAAGGCGTAGCTCGGATGATCGACGAGGCTGCGGACCACCTCGAACTTGTCGCGGAGGTAGGAGAACGCCATGTAGGCCAGGCCGACGCCGCTGACCCACTTGATGCCCATCATCCACGCGCCGCCCTTCGGCAGGTTCACCGCGAAGGCGCCGGCGACGAAGAAGATGACGCCGAGGCCGAGCGAGAACGAGAAGAGGGCCGCCGAGCCGAGCACGACGTTCCCGGTCGTTCCGATGTACATCAGCAAGCCGGTGAGGAATGGACCCGTGCACGGCGCCGCGATGAGGCCCATCACGAGCCCCATGACGAAGGCGCCCTTGAAGCCGACGCCGCCGACGGTCGACAGCTTGTTTGTCAGGCCCGCCGGGAGCGCGAGCTCGAACGCGCCGAACATCGACGCGGCGAGGGCGAGGAAGAGGACGGCGAGGCCGACGATGACCCACTGGTTCGAGAGCGCCGAGCCCATCAGCATGCCGGTCTTTCCCGCGATGGCGCCCATCGGCGTGAAAAGGACCGCGATGCCGAGGACGAAGGTGCCCGAGAGCGCCGCGCCGCGAAGGCGCGACTTCGTCTCCGTCGCGCCGAAGATGGAGACCGTGATCGGCACCATCGGGTAGACGCACGGCGTGAGGCTGGCGACGATGCCGAAGCCGAACGACATCAGGACGGCGACGAGCGCGCCCTGTGTCTCGAGGATATGCTGGAAGCGTCCCGTGTCCGATCCGCCTCCGCCGCCATCGACGCAGTCGCTCGCCCAGGCGAGCGCCGGGACGAGGAGGATGAGCATGAGCACGATGGTTTGCGTCAGGCGACGATTCACGGATCCTCCTCGGATTGAGCCCGGCTCATGGGAGCGCGGCGGAGTCATGCAGATGCTAGCAAGGCCGGGACCGCTCTTGCGACAGAGTCGAGCCCGAGCGCGCGGATGGAACTCCCACCAGGTCCCACCACCGGATCATCGAGCTTTTGCGGCGGAGCTTGTCGGACGGACTGCGCAACGACCGCAACCCGCTGGATCGCTGCCGTCTCAGACCTGAGGTGCACCGCCAGCGATGCTGGGGGACGCACCCTGCGACCGTGCACACGGTCGAGCTCGCCCGAGCATGTGACTCTCCGCTCTCAGCCGAACGGGAGGCGACCCCGTGCGCGACGGCCGATGGCGGAAGGTCCTCGTGAAACATGTATGCTGCACGCATGGGCGACTCGGCACGAAGACCGAGCCATGGTCGACAAACGACCAAGCTGCAGCATTCCCGAATCGATCAGTTCGCGCTCATCTTCGCGAGCGTCGCACGCGTCATCCGCATCTCGCCTTCGAGCGCGATGCCGAGCGCCGGGCGCGAGGCGGTCGTCCGCTTCAGGAACGCTTCAAGGTAGCGCTTCGCCGTCGGCCACTCACCCGCGGCATAGGCGAGGTGACCGAGGATGAAGCGGCCGTAGCCCTGACCACACGGAGCCTCTGCGAGCTGGTTGATCGTCTCCTGGAGATCCTCGACCGCGTCACCGGCGGCGATGCGCGCGAGCGCGAGGTGCGCTCGGTAGAGCGGCTTGTCCTTCGTTCCCCAGCGCGCTGCGCGGGAGAGCGCCGCTGTTGCCTCGGCGTAGCGCTGCGCCAAGATCAGCGTGCCGCCGAGCGTCCAGAGGTGAAACGGGCGGCGTGAGGCCGGGCCTCGGCGGGCAGCCGCACGCAGGTGCGCCAGGGCGCCCTCGAGGTCTCCGTTGGCGAGCGCCGCACGTGCAGCGTCCTGGTTGAGCACGTCGGCGAGGACGTCGAGCTCGAGCGCCTGGAGCGCGACGGTATGCGCCTGCTTGAAGCGGCGGTCCTCGAAGAGCGAGAGGTAGAGCTGCCGGAGCAGCATCGCGTGGGTCGTCCGATCGAGCGGACCGCGGGATGCGAGTCCTCGCTTGGCGTAGAGCGCGCGAGAGCGTGCGCTCCGCGCGGCCATCGCCTTGCGCAAGAAGTCCTCGGGGGCCGCCGGGCTCGCGCTCGGCGTCGTCTCCCGCTCAGGCGGCTTGCTCACCGAAAAAGTGTAGCACGCACGCTTTTAAGCGGCCAAAAGCCACCGATCGTCCCCAAGGCGTTTTTCGGAGAGGTATGACCGTTTCAGTCGAGTCAGGTCGGAAGGCCTTGGGGGACGGCCGGCGACCGTGCTACGCGTTCATCCGGATGCGCTGGTTCGTCGGTGCCTGCCTCGCTCTCTGTATCGCCGGTTGCGGCCGCAAGGCGACGCGCGCGGACTGCGAAGCGGTCGTCGACAAGAACGTCGAGGTCAAGCTGCGCGCCGATGGCGTCACGGATCCGCCCTTGGTCGAGAAGCGGAAGGAAGAGCTCCGCGCTTCCCTCAAGGAAGACATCGACAAGTGCGTTGGAAAACGCGTCACGGACGCGATGCTGACCTGCGTCAAGGGCGCAGAGACGGCCGAACAGATCGACAAGTGCCTTCGATGAAGCGACCTCCGGGGGGAGGCAACGGGCGCGCGAGCATCTTCTCTCCGCTCGTGGTGGCACTCGTGCTCCTCGCGAGCATGAGCGGATGCAGGCAGAAGATCTCGCCGTCGCAGTGCGACCAGATGCTCGACCACTTCGCCGAGCTCGTGGTGAAGGAGCGCTTCGCGGATGCGGGACCCGAGGTGATCTCGGCCGAGCAAGCGCGTGAGCGCCGGGAAGCCAAGACCGCCGACGAGTTCAAGAACTGCCCAACGCAGGTGCAGGCGAACGAGCACGACTGCGCGATGAAGGCGGAGACCTCCGACGCGCTGATCAAGTGCCTCGAGTAGTCAGCGTCGCCGTCAGCGCTTGCGCGGGCGCGCGATCCCGTACGCTTCGATCTTGTTGATGAGCGTCCGGCGCGAGACGCCGAGGAGCGTCGCGGCCTCCGTCTGATTGCCGCTCGTCTTCTCGAGCGCCTGGAGGATCTGCTGCTTCTCCCAGGACTCACGCTGGGCCTTGAGGTCGTTGCCGGAGCCGCCGGGAGGCGGCCACGTGCCCGGGAGCGCGCCCGCCGCGTACCCCATCGGCGCGGCCGTGGCAGCCGGACCGCTCGCCACCTCGCCAGCGCCGTCGGGCGGCGGTGCTCCGGGGAGCTGGAGATGGATCGGATCGATGCGCCCGGGCGCGCCTGCGAGCACGAGCGCGCGCTCGAGGACGTTCTTCAGCTCGCGTACGTTGCCGGGCCAGGCGTAGTGCTCGAGCGCAGCCTGCGATTCGGCCGTCACGAGGTACGGGCGCCCGCGCGCGGCGCGATCGAGGAAGTGGCGCGCGAGCGGGACGATGTCCTTCCGTCGTTTTCGGAGCGGCGGAAGCGTCACCGAGAAGCCGTTCAGTCGGAAGAAGAGGTCCGAGCGAAAGCGGCTGCCGGCGATCGCCTGATCGAGGTCGCGGTTTGTCGCCGCGACGTAGCGCACGTCCACCCGTCGCGGTTGGACGCTCCCCAGGCGGATGACCTCGCCGTATTCGATCACGCGAAGGAGCTTCGCCTGCGTCTCGATCGGGAGCTCGCCGACCTCGTCGAGGAATACGGTGCCGCCGTCGGCGGCCTCGAAGAGGCCCTCCTTCGCGCCGAGCGCGCCGGTGAACGCGCCCTTCTCGTGGCCGAAGAGCTCGCTCTCGAGGAGCGAGCCGCTGAGGGCTGCGCAGTTGACCCTGAGGAACGGCTGCGAGGCGCGTGCGGAGCCCTTGTGGATCGCCTCCGCGAAGACCTCCTTGCCGGTGCCGGTCTCGCCGAGGATGACGACGTTGAGCGGGCTCGGCGCGATCACGTCGAGCAGAGCGTAGAGGCGCTGCATCGTCGGGTCGTGCACGATCGCCGCGCTCGGCGCCGGCGCGTTGCTCGCGCTCGATGCGGGCGCGCTCGGGGGACGTCCGACCTGAACGAACATCGTCGCGTAGCCGACCTCGACGACGGCGCCGACGGGGAGGAGGGCCGTCTCACCGCGGCCGAGCGTGCGTCCACCCACGCGCGTCTTGTTGCGGCTGCCGAGGTCCTCGATCGCGAGACCCTGCGGGCCGACGATCACCGCCGCGTGCTGACGTGACACCGACTCGTCGTCGATGACGATGTCGCACGTGTGCATGCGCCCGATGGTGACGCGGTTCGAGCGAGGCAGGGGAATGGCGCGGACGCCGCCTGCCGAGCTGATCACGAGCCAAGGCTCGCGGACGTCGGGACGTCTGGACTCGACATCGGCCGTCTCGTCGAACTTGCGCATGGCCTTGCGGCTCGGGTCACTTCTGGTGGGCAGCGCGTCCGGAGAGCTTCTTCTTGCCGGCCTGCATCGTCGGTTTGTCGTCGACACCCCACACGGTGTCCGCGCCGAGCTTGCAGGCCTGGTCCTTCAACTCGCGCAGGCACGCGTCGTCGGAGATCAACTCGTCGCAGCTCGCGGAGACCGGGCCGATGTTGTCGGTCTGATACGTCGGCGACTCGGGGAACACCTGCACCTCGCACCCGGGCTCGCGCGACGGATACTTGCCCGGCTTCTTGGGCTCCGATGCGCACGCCGCGCATGCGAGGCTGGACGAGAGGAGGAGCGCGACGAGGGCGTAGGAGCGGAACGACACCCGAAAAAGCTAGCCGGTTTTCTCGGCCTCCGCACTCACCAACCTTCCGAGCTCGATCTCCGTGAAGGGTGTGGTGCATGGAGGTCCCTCGGCCCAGAGCATGCGCGTCCGCTCCGGCCTCGAAGCTCCGTTCGCGCCGTCCGCGACCGTGAGGACCATCGAGCTCCGTGTTCCATAGCGGAGCTCGTCGAGATGAATGCATGTTGCGCCGAGCCGGTCGGCGTCGTCGTGCTCGGCGAGCAGCAAGGTCGCGCGGGCACGGTCGAACGGCTCGCCCGTCGTCAGGCGCGACCATCCGGCCATGATCTTCCGGACACGCTCGTGATCGTGCTCGCCGTCGCCGGCATCGAACGAGCGCTCGGTCACGATCGCGATCCCGTCGCCGAGCGTGAGCTGCGCGAGCTCGCGGCCGTCGGAGACCGTGGCGAGGACGTCGCGATCGTCGGCGTAGACGAGATGGAAGCCGTTGTGACGCGTCGGATCGAGGCGGCTCATCGCATCGTGGATCTCGCGCGCCGAGGAGAGGCGCAGCGCATCGACGACGAGCGCACCTCGCGACGTCCGCGCGGCATCGCGCATTCCGAGGTAGCGATTCGTGATGGCGACGAACACGCCGGCGTCGTTCAAGCCGAGCCAGGTCCCTCCGGCGACGTCGTCCCGCGGCGCGACGAAGCCTTCCTTCCACCGGAGCGGAGGCGACGACGCGCGAGCTCGCTGCTCGTCCCGGTTCGCCACGACGACGAGCGGAAAGCCGGGGACGGTCCGCGCGGCGATCACGAGGGTGCACATGGGTCACCCGACCTTAGGATCGGCCGCTCGCCGTTTCAAACGCAGCAGGCCCGTGGCTCGGACCGACCGCTCTCCGGGGGGGCGGGGGCGCGACGGGCCCGCGTCGATGGCGGCGCGTTCGTCTCCGCGTCGAGCTCGCGTGATGCCCGCGCGCTACCTCGTGCGGTGAGCCGTCTTCCGGAGGAGCTCCTGCACGCAGTCGAGCAGCTCTTTCGGGAGGCAAGGCTTGGCGCAGACCGCGTCGGCGCCGGCCGCGCGCGCGGCCTCGAGGTTCGCCGGCGTCGTGTTGCCGGTGACCACGATGACGATCACCTGAGTCGTGCGCGGGTTCGACTTGATGAGACGGGTCGCTTCCCAGCCGTCGAGCTTCGGCATCGACAGGTCCATGATGACGACGTCGGGCGCACGCTTCGCGACTATCGCGAGGGCCTCCTCACCGTCGCTCGCCTGCTCCGCGTGGAAACCCCAATGCGCGAAGTACGTCGCGTAGAGGTCTCGGTTGTCCTCCACGTCATCGACGACGAGGATGCGACGAGCCGCGGCGTCGTCGTCGCTCCGTCGCGCGCCGCTTCCCCGCACCGGATGAGCGTCCGATCCGAGCTCGCGACGTACGACGTGCATCTTGCCATCAGGCATTACCTAAAACGGTTGCAGGCAACGCCATCCTCGACAAGGTGGCGAGTCGTCGCAGCTCGAGCGCGGACGAATGACTCGCCGCTCGCAACCTGCCGTCGACGGCGCGATTGCCGCGGCCGCTCCTCCCCGTGCCCGTGCGTGCGGCGCCGCGGGCTACGGGAGCGTGAGCTCGTCGTAGCCGATGTACTCGAACGCCGGCGCGGCGCGGGACGCGACCGCGGCGATCGTCTTGCCCCTCGACGCGGCTGCGGCCGTCGCCGGATCGAAGCTCGGAGCGAGCGCCCTCGTCGAATCGCCGACGCTGTTCCACGTCTTTCCGTCCCAGCGCTTCGCGCGAACCACGAGGTTCGTGGTGTCGTCGTAGACGGGATAGACGAGGACGGGTTGCCCCGTGTCGTCCTCCACGGCCGCGGCATTGCCGACTCGCTCCGGGCTGTCGACCGTGCCGTCGTCGGCGCCGAGCGGGGTCCACGACGACTCGTCACCCCGCATTGCGATGAGCCAGGCCTGCGCGACGGCGATCGCGACGACGGCGCCCGAGGTCGTGTTCGAGAAGGCCACGCCATACTCGGAGTCGAACACGAGAGCGCTGTTGACCCTCGTCCAGTTGGTGGTGCCGGCTTCGTTCCTGGCGAGATATGCGGAGTTCGACGGGATGCCCTGCGAGCCCCAGAACGAGTAGAGCACGGCGAGCGCTCCGCCCGGGGTCACGTCGATGAGGGGCGAGATGACACTCGAGGAGATGCCCTGCGGGGGCGCCTCGTCGACGAACGAGACCCCGTCGAAGCGCTTCACCTGCGAGGGCGTGCCACCGGAGAAGATATGGATCTTGCCGTCACCGGAGCTGGAGTGGAACTCGGGCGGCCGAGCGCCCTTGGGACCGTCGCTCACGGTGAAAGGCGAGCCTGCGACGTCGTTCCATTCCGTCCCGTCGTACTCCTGGACGTGGATGTTCTGCTCGACCTCGGCCTCCTGGCTCACGAGGAAGAGCCTCGTCCCGAGCGCGTGCAGCTGGAATCCCCCGTCGAGCAGACGATTCGGAATTGCCGCGCCGAGCGCCTTCCATTCGGCGTCGTTCCACCGCCGTACGCGAATACCGTCGCTCGTCCCGTAGGCGACCACGGGATGCGCGCCATCGTCGAATGCCACGCTCAGACGCCGACTCGAGCCGACGTCGACGCACGCTTTCCCGAGCGCGTCGCACGAAGCGGGGCTTGCGTCGACCCCGCCCTCGTCGACGGGTGAGCGGCGTCCGCCATCGCCTGCCGACGCATCATCGCTTGTCGGCGTCGCGCTCTTGCTCCCATCACCGCCGTCACCGCACGCGGCGACGATGCTCACGAGAACGACTCCCGTGCCGAGGCTGTAGCGGACGAGGCGCATTCACACTCTCCTTGAAGTGGCGGAGAGGCGCTCTGTACCACGGGCACTTCGAGGAATATGGAGCGTCCAACGAGCATCGAATGGCAGAGTTCTGCCGCGTCGCATCACCGTCTACTCGGCATCTGACGAGCGCTCGAAGCGCGGACGGCCTCTTGACGTATTCGACACATTCGTCGGTTCGGCCGTGGGATGCTGCGTGCCCTCGTATGCGCGCCCGCCATCTTCTCGTGACTGCCTTCTTGGGGGCTGCATCCGTGGCGGCATGCACCGAGGAGAGGTCGTGCTTCGTTGCCGGAACTCTCGTCACGACGCCCTCGGGAGACCGACCGATCGAGCTCCTCGCGATCGACGACGTCGTCCTCGCGTACGACCACGCCGAACGCGCCGTCGTCGAGCGCCGCATCATCGCCGTCCATCGTGCGCGCGCGAACGAGGTGCGCGTGGTCGAGATGGCGACCGAGCGCGGAGAGCGCCTCGTGCTCCATGTGACGCCGTCGCACCCGTTCTGGGTCGCGTCGCGCGATGCGTACGTCGCGGTCCGCGATCTGCACGAGGGAGACCGCGTCCTGGTTCGACGCGATGCAGTGCTCTTCGAAGCAGTGGTCTCTCGGATCGGCGTCCACGAGCACGCGACGGCCGACATCGAGGTCTTCAACATCACGGTGGAGGCCCCGACCTCGAACTACTTCGCGGCGGGCGTGCTCGTGCACAACAAGTCGTACTCCAACCCTTGCGGCGAGAACGAGGTGACGATCGGCACTGCGACGCCCGTCAGCGAGGACGAGACCGGCACGCGCTATCGGCTCGAGGTGGACGCGATCGAGCCGCTCGAGGTCAAACCCGTCGGGCATGTCTGGCCCGCCAGCGCGCCCGACGAAGTCCTGGTCGTGACGTCGACCTCGTCTCCTGACCGACGGAAGTGGACGCTGGAGTTCGTCCTGGAGCACCGCGCTCGAGCGCGGCTCCACGTCGGCTGCGAGGTGCAACGGGCGAACGGCACGTCGTGCGAGGTCTGGGAGACGACGTACCTGCCCGATCCGGGCAGCTGATGTTCGGGAGCATCGCGCATTGCGCCCAGCGTGCACGTGCGACGGAACCGACGACAGGGGGCGTAGAGTCGTCGCCGAGCGCCGGCACCGTCACGGGACCAGTCTCCGTCGCGTGAGCTGCACGAGGTCTCTCCGTATGCGCCCGAGAGCGGCGGCGGTGGCCTCCACGGGCCCTACCTCCACCCATAGTCGGTAGCCGAGCGCCGTCGAGGCGCACGCCGCGGCCGCGAGCATGCTCGCGGGGTCGTCGGTCGTCGCCGTCGTGACCCACGGCTCGGAAGTGCGTGCTCATCTCGAAGGGAGTGGTGAGTTTCGATCGCAGCGCCGCGCGCACGCGCTCGAGCTCGGGCTCCGATCGCCTCGAGGGAGGATGCGATCGCCGATCGAGCGCGTGGAGGCGTCGCGCCGCGTTGTTGGGCGCGCGTGGGCATGTTCGTGTTCCCGCGCGAAGGAGGTCCCGATGGCGATCAGCAAGGCAACGGCGGAGTGGACGGGTGACTTGAAGAGCGGGCGGGGCGTGATGCGTCCGGGCAACGCGAGCGAGGTGCCGTTCTCGATGGGGACGCGCTTCGAGGGCCAGAAGGGCGGAAACCCCGAGGAGATGATCGGCGCCGCGCTGGCCGGATGTTTCTCGATGGCGATGTCGCTCGGCCTCGAGAAGGCCGGCATCACGCTCCGGAACATCAACACGTCGGCGAAGGTCCACCTCGAGAAGGACGGCGAGGGCTTCGCGATCCCGCGGATCGAGCTTGCTACCGAGGTCCGCGCGACGGGCGGCGACGAAGCGAAGATCCGCACCATTGCCGAGGCGACGAAGAAGGGCTGCCCCGTCGGCAAGGCGCTCAAGGCGCAGATCGATCTCGACGTGAAGGTCCTCTCGACCTGAGGCGAAGACGAAAGCGAGCCGCTTCCGGCACGGCAAGACCGCGTCTCGTCGGCGGCGGTCGGAGCGGCACATGAGAGGGCGCCCGGGCGAGCGGCAGGCACGGCGCCAGCGCCCGGCGAGTGCCGCTCCCTTCGATCGCGATGGTGCGTTGCACCATTGTGGCGAACGATCGCGCATACTTGCGGCGAGCGTGGCAATTTTGATTGCTGCGCCGCCGCAAAGTACTATCGGTTCATCCCTCGGAGGATGAACATGCAGGCGAACGACAAGGCTCCCGCACCGCCGATGCCCTTTGCCGATCCGACCGCGCTCGGTCTCTTCGGCCTGGCGATCGGTTGTGCCTCTCTGCTCCCGGTTGCCTTCGGGGTGAAGGAGGCGTTCGCACCGGATGCCCTCCGCACGTGCGCGTGGTTCTGCCTGCTCTTCGGCGCTGGTTGTCAGTTTCTCGCCGGGATCCTGAGCTTCGCCAACAAGAACATGCTCGGCGGGACGCTGCTGACGACCTTCTCGTTCAACTGGGTCATGAACTACTGGTCGCTCTCGGAGCTCGCGCAAGGACGCGTTCCGTCGAGCGTGGTCATCCTGTCGGTGGACGTCTGCTTCCTGGTCGTCTTCCTCGTCATGACGTACGCGTTCGGCTTCTTCTCGAAGCTGCTCTTCGTCTTCCTCCTCGACATCGATTTGCTGTACGTCCTCCGCATCGTGCGCGAGGTGACGCACGCTCCGGCGCTCGGCTTGCCCGTCGCTCTGGTGACGGTCGCACTGATGGCAATCGCGCTGTACATCGCCTTCGCGCTCGTGCTCACGAACGCGTCCGGCCGGGCATTGCTGCCCATCGGCGGCCCCCTCTTCGGCGTCGCGGCGCCCGCGCCCGCGTCCGCACCACACGCGGTCGGGTCGAAAGCGGACGACCCCGCGCCGAACACGGCGCTCTCGGCCTAGCCGCGCGCCATCCGCGGCTGCTGCTGCCGATCGTGCGAGTCGTCCGGGGCGCGGCCGGTTACGCCGAGGTCATTCCGCGGCCGCTGCGGTCTTCGGGAGCAGCGGGAAGCCGAGCGCCTCGCGCTGCGCGTAGTACGCCTCGGCGACGCCCTTCGCGATCCCGCGCACTCGACCGATGAAGCGGGCTCGCTCGGTCACGCCGATCGCGCCGCGGGCGTCGAGGACGTTGAACTGGTGGGCTGCCTTCACGACGAAGTCGTAGGCGGGAAGGACGAGCTTCTTCAGCGGATCGTCCGAGAGCGCGAGGAGGCGCTTGGCCTCCTTCTCGTACTGATCGAACGCCGCGAAGTGCGTCGGCACGTCGGCCTGCTCGAAGTTGTACGTGGACCACTCCCACTCGGCGCGCTTGGCGAGCTCGCCGTAGGAGATGCCGGGCGCGTAGGCGACGTCGTAGATGCTGTCGACGTCCTGGAGGTACGTCGCGATGCGCTCGAGGCCGTACTTGAGCTCGCCGGCGACGGGACGGCAGTCGAGACCGCCGACCTGCTGGAAGTAGGTGAACTGGCTGATCTCGAGGCCGTCGAGCCAGACCTGCCAGCCGAGACCCCAGGCGCCGAGCGTCGGCGACTCCCAGTCGTCCTCGACGAAGCGGAGGTCGTGCTCCTTGGGCTTGGTGCCGAGCGCGAGCAGAGACTCGAGGTACTGGTCCTGGATGTCGAGCGGGGAGGGCTTGAGGATGACCTGGTACTGGTGGAACTGCTGCAAGCGGTTCGGGTTGTCGCCGTAGCGTCCGTCGGCGGGGCGCCGCGACGGCTCGACGAAGGCGACATTCCAGGGCTCGGGACCGATCGCGCGCAGGAAGGTCGCCGGGTTGTAGGTACCCGCGCCGACCTCGGAGTTGTACGGCTGCAGGATGAGGCAGCCGCGCTTCGCCCAGAACTCCTGCAGCGCGATGATCATCTCCTGGAAGTACATTCCCGTCGTCTCCTCCCCGCGCAGGGCGCGGTGCCCTTTCGATACCACGCCCGGGGCGCAGGCGGAGCCCGGACATGCCGGCGTTCGCTCCCCCGAGAATCGTCGAGCTCTCTGGGACGTTGCGCGAGCGAGGCGTCGACATGCGGGACGGGAGAGAGGGGAGTGCGAGCGCCAAGCCTCGGCCCGCCGTCCCTTCGACGGCCGAGTCTCCGTAGCGGCTCCAGGGGGACTTCTACCTCTGCCGCTCGCCGGGCCCCGGTATCTTGCGGGACGATGAAGCGAACCTGCGCAGTAGTGTTTGTATCGATGTTGGCGGGGGCGATGGGGCTCCTCACCGTCGCGTGCAGCGACGACAAGGGGACCGCGACGCCGGAGGGTGTCGATGCGTCGTCCGTGGGCAAGGACGGCGGCGGCCCCTCGAGCGGTGACGACGACGACGACGACGACACCAACGGGAATCCCGACGGCGACGGAGAGCAGGACGCTGGCGACTCCTGCATCGGGAAGTACGCGGCGCCCGATCTGAACGGTTCCGGGGCGTGCGGAACGATCGATTTCGGTGAGCCTGCCGCCAACTTCGGTCCGGTCGACACCAACGACCCCGACTACAAGGGGACGGTCCTCCCTGACGGGATCTACGACCTCATCAACGCCGAGCGCGGGAGCACCGGCCCCGGATCGTTTCGCGAGACCTTCGTCGTGAAGGGCAACCGCTTCACGCGTATCCGTCAGATCAACGCCACCGGAAACAGCGCAGGCGCGATCACGTATCGCTCCGGGACGTTCGAGATCGATCCGTCGGGCAAGCAGATGGTCAAGTTCACCTACGACTGCGCAAAAAAGGGTGACAACTTCGAGGATGCGGGGGTCGACAACTATCCATTCGACGGGGTCGTCGCTGACGACTGCGGCGTGCGCTATCGCTTCGGCTTGGCTGGCTTCCGGGTCACGCTCCGCCGTCGCGCCGCCAACTGAGCGTCGAAGGCCTCAAGAGGTCAGCGGTAGCGAGCCACCAGACCAATATCGGTGATCAGAGGCCGAGGACCGCCTGAGCGACCCCGCTTTTGCCGTCCAGTCCGGTGGCTCCGCTGACCGAGCCCGTCGTTGCCGTCGGGCCTGACGCGCCGCCCTTTCCTGCATCTCCAGGCGCACCGACCGAGATGCCATCGAGCGTCGCCGTGCCAGGAGTCGATCTCCCGTCAATCAGCGGTGTCCTTACCTTCCAGAGAATCCCGACGGAGATCCCCCCCGCACCACCACCGCCACCGCCGCCAGCACCGCCGGTGCCACCCTTCAACTCCTCGAGACAATCGCCGGTTGGCCCGCCACGCTGAGCGATCTGCCCCTGCCCACCCGTGCCGCCTCTGCCGGCGCTGCCGGCCATGAAGAAGCTCTGTTCGATCACGAGGGGGGAGTCCAGGACGGCAAGCGCGACGCTTGCGCCGCCACCGCCACCGCCAGCGCCGCCGGCACCACCGCAACCGCCGGGGCCTCCGCCGCCGGGGTAGAAGCCCAAGTCTGGCGACGTGCCTCCTCCTCCTCCCTGGCCGGGTGAGCCGGCGCCGCCACTCTGTCCGGCTTCCGGCAGCCATCCATTCTTGCCGAGGAGTCCGAGGCTCGTCGCTCCAGAACCGCCAGCGCCGCCGTTGCCGTGCGACCCGTCATGTCCAGGTTCGCCAATCTGGTTGGTGCCGGGCGCGCCCGTGTTCATGGGAGGCACGGCCGGGGAAATGAGAGGTTTGCCGCCAGTCGCAAAAGGTCCATTCGGCACTTTGCCGGAAGCACCACCCACGCTGGTGGGACACATCGGGTTCGCGAGGGCTGGAGCGTAGCCATCCGGCTCCCCATCGCCGCCCTTGGGAGCGGTTGCCGGTTGGAACGTGTCCTTCGGGGGCGCGTCGACGCCGGGCTGGCCTGCACCCGCCTTGAACAAGGTCCGCTGCAACCTCACATTGCTAGTGACGATCAGTCCAGATATGCTCGAGGCTCCCCTCGCGTCGGCCGGAGGTGTCTCGAAGTCCAGATCCGTGATGACGACGCCGCTCGCGCCCGAAACGACGAGCGCGGGTTTGTCCGTCGTGCCTTCGACTTTTGGATGCACTCCATTCGGAGTCCAGTCGGAGCACGAAAAGCCACCATGCAGCCCGACTGGAACCGTCACCGTGATGGCCTCACGATACGTGCCGTCGCACACATAGATCCGTGGCTTAGCCTGGAGCTTGCTCAGAGCCGCGCCGATGGTGCGGACGGGCCGAGCCTTGGTGCCATCGTTGGTATCGTCGCCTGTCGGCGACACGAAGATCGCGATCTCATCGGAGATGCACGCTGGAGCCTTGTCGGGCGTGACGGAGAGATCGCAGCCGTCTGGAATCGCCGTCGACGGCGTCCCACCATCGGGGCTTTCGGGGGTCGCGTTCGACGGCGCGCAGGTGCCCGTGTCGGCACAGTCGCTCCCGACACATGATGGTGCGGTGATGACGGTGACGATGCCCACGAGAAGGACAGGCGCGGACTTGAAGAATCGCACCGCCACGTGCGGGACCTTCGCATTCCGACCTTGGTGGGAGATGTCGAGTGTCATGGCGCCCAGGATTGCTTGAGCTTGTGGGTTTGGCAAACGGCATCACCCGTCTGAACGCGCGTCTCGCGTCGTGTCGCAGTCTCAGGCGTGCATAGGCGCGGAAACATATAGTGTTGGGCTACGGCCGCTGTGGACGACCGCTGCTCGCAACGCTCGCGGGATCAGCTATGAGGGATCGCGTGCGACGTCTCGAGCTCCTGCGCCAGGTCCACGCCGATCTCGACGCGTGCACGGCGTGCCCGAAGATGATCGGACCCGTCGTTCACGGGCCGCCGGTGCTCGGCAGTGTCATGCTCGTCGGGCAGGCGCCGGGGCCGCGCGAGGGGAGCTTCGGCCGACCGTTCGCGTGGACCGCGGGGCGCACGCTCTTTCGTTGGTTCGAGGAGTCGATGCACGTGAGCGAGGAAGAGTTCCGCGCGCACGTGTACATGGCCGCGGTCGCGCGCTGCTTCCCCGGCAAGGCGAAGGGCGGCGGCGATCGGAAGCCCGATGCCGAGGAGATCGGGCGGTGCAAGTCCTTCCTCGCGCGTGAGGTGGAGATCCTCCGACCCGAGCTCGTGCTCGCGGTCGGCTCGCTCGCGATCAGCGAGGTGCTCGGTCCGCGCGTGGCCGGCAAGAAGCTCGATGCAATCGTGGGCAACGTGGTCCGCGCCACATGGCATGGTCACGAGACGGACGTGATCGCGCTTCCGCATCCGAGCGGCGCGTCGCCGTGGCACAAGATCGAGCCGGGAAAGACGCTCCTCGATATCGCGCTCCTCCAGGTGAAGCATCATTCGGCGATGCGCGCGACGCTCGCTGCCGTGGAGCGGGAGCGCGCCTCTCGTCCGGCTGCGGATCCGCGCGCGGTAGCCGTCGAACGTCCTCGGCGATGACGATGTCGATGTCGATGTCCCGACGACGCTCCGTGAAGGCGTGGCTGCGTGCGGCCTCGGCAGCGCTCTTGGCGCTCGTGGCGCTGTCGTCTGCGGGCGAGGCCGCGGCCGCGGACCCGGCATCGGATCCGATCTTCGGCCTCGCGATCGCGATCGCGCGCGACGACAAGGGAGAGCGCATCGTCGACGACGCGTGGGTCCAGCGTCAGATCGACGACGCGAACGGCTTCTTCGCTCCGCTCGGCACGCGCTTTCGCTGGACGATCGAGAAGCCGCTTCCCGAGCCGCACGGTGAGCTCCACACGCGTGCGAACCGCGACGCGCTCACGCCGCTCACCGAGAAGAACATGATCGACGTGTTCGTCGTGCGCGCGCTCGAGGACGTCGACGAGCCGGGGCGCTACCGCATGGGCGTCTGCTGGACCGGTCGCGGCGGCAAACGCTTCATCGTCATCGCGCGGACCGCGCGGCCGACGGTGCTCGCCCACGAGCTCGGTCACTTCTTCGGCAATCGCCAGCACAGCACCGTCGTGAACAACCTCATGAGCTACTCGCGCGACGGGGGAACGGTCTTCCTCGACGAGCGACAGGCAAGGACGATCCAGCGTTTCACGACGAGCTTCCTCGAGACCGGCCGTCTCATCGACGTCGGCCCGCCGCGCCGCGTGCGCTAGCAACTCGAGCGCTGGGAAGGCGCGCTCGGGCCGAAGTGCTAAGCTCTGCTTCGAGGATCGGGGGCACCGATGAAGAAGGCTTGGATTGCGGTCATCGCAGCGACGGCTTCGCTAGGAGTCATCGTGGCGTGCTCGGGCTCTTCGGACGTCGACATCCTGGGGGCGGGGTCGTCGTCGAGCGGCTCCAGCGGGTCGAGCGGCTCGAACGGTTCGAGCGGTTCGAGCGGCGAAGACGGGGCGGGTGCCTGCCCACCGTGCCCAGCGCCTCCCGATCCGGCGTGCAAGGGAACCGGTGCGTGCAACTGTGGACCATGGGTGTGCCCCGACGCAGGATCCGATCCGGTCGATGCCGGCTCCGATGCGGGGGGCGCCTGCACGTGGTCGGCGGGCTCGAATCCGTGTGGGCCCGGAATGTACTGCGCGGCGAAGAATTGCAAACAGGGCACGTGCGTCGCCGTCGGCACGAATGAGTCCTCGAACCGGAACCCTGTCTGCGGATGCGACGGCGTCACTTATTGGAACGAGTCCGTCGCCGCGAAGAACGGGATGAGCATCGCGAAGGGCGGCGCGTGCGGGAACGACGGCGCGATCTGCAATGGCATCGTTCCGTGCCCCAACGGCTCGAAGTGCAATCGTCGCCTGCAGGGCGCAGACGGTTGCCTCGGTGGCAATGCGCAGGGCTCGTGCTGGATGACGCCGTCGACCTGTCCCGGGGTCCTCGTCGGGACGAAATCACGCGCGTGCGGGGCCCTGACCTGCAACGACGAGTGCAACCTGATCAAGGCCGGGTCGACCTGGTACGTGGACGGGCTCTGTCCGCAGTGACGTCGTGATGGCGGCGCTGCGGAGGCAGAGCCGCTACTTCATCACGAGCTTCATCACGACCGCGGCGAGGGTTGCGCCCACGACGAGGAACGCGACGGCGACGCCGACGAGCAGGCCGAGCGACGGCTGCTTGCTCCGGCTCACCATTCGCGGCAACGGCGACGACTGCGGCGGCCTCGGCGCGTGGCCATGGGCAGCCTGCATCGCTCCTGCGCCCTGAGCCGGCTCGGCGTTCGCGTTCGGTATCGGCAGCGCGGCCGGCGCCGAGCCCATCATCGGACGCATCGCCTGACCGTTCTGGTACGGGGGCACATGCGGGAGCCCGCTCAGGACCGCGCCGAGCGCGTGCGCGAACTCCGCGCCGGAGGCGTAGCGCTCCTCGGATCTCTTCGCGAGCGCCTTCTCGAGCACGGTCCAGAGCAGCGGCGGGAACGTCCTGCCCGGGACACGCTCGTTGATCGGCTTCGGCTTCGCCGTCACGTGGAGCTGGATGTACTCCATCGGGTTCTTTGCCTCGAACGGCAGCTTCCCGGTGAGCACTTCGTAGAGGATGATCGCGAGCGAGTAGATGTCGCTCGCGGGCGTGAGCGCCTTGCCCTGCGCCTGCTCCGGGCTCATGAACTCCGGCGTGCCGAAGACCATGCCTTCTTGCGTGAGGATGACCGAGCCGGGGCGCATCTCGCGCTCGGTGACCTTCGCGAGGCCGAAGTCGAGGACCTTGGCGTAGTCCTTCATCCCGCCTTGCTGGCTGAGGAAGATGTTCTCCGGCTTGAGGTCGCGGTGGATGATCCCCGCGCGATGCGCCTCCTCGAGCGCGTGGCATGCCTGGATCAGGATCGGCACGCCGCGCTCGAGCGACATCGGACCTTCGGCACGAACCGTCTGGTTGAGGTTCTTGCCCTCGAGGTACTCCATGACGATGTACAGCGAGCCGTCCTCGAGCTCACCGTAAAGGTACACCTTCACCGTATTGGGATGGGTGAGGTGACTCATCGCGCGCGCCTCGCGGCGGAAGCGTGAGACGAGATCTTTCCGGTTCGCGAGCTTCGGATGGAGGATCTTGACCGCCACCATCCGGTTCATCGCCGGCTGGAGCGCCTTGTAGACGGACCCCATCCCGCCCGATCCGATCTTCTGCAGGATCTGGAACTGTCCGTTCAGGATGTCCCTGCCAATGAACGGATCCGGCGGACGCGCCATCGCGAGTACCGTGATATCACGAAGGGCGGTCACAGGTCTTTTCGGCCGCGAGCTTCGACCATGATGCTTCCGCTCCTCACGTCGAAGGCGCTCACCCAGGCTGGCTTCGCGCACGGGTTCACGACGCGGCTCGGCGGGGTGAGCCTGCCGCCGTTCGATTCCCTGGACTTCGCCGTTCTGCGCGATCCGGCGCTTCTCCGCGAGAATCAGGGCCGCCTTGCGAGCGCCGTGGGGTTCGACCCAGGCCTGTTTCATCAGGCGATGCAGGTCCACGGGGCGGCTCTCCTCGTCGCCGGAGGCGACCCGAAGGCTACGCTCGCGCTCGAGGCCGATGCGCTGGCCGCCGAGCCAGGCACCAATCATGCCGTCGCGGTGAGGGTCGCGGACTGCGTCCCGGTCTTGATCGCCGATCCGGGGAGCGGGCGTGTCGTTGCGGCTCATGCCGGATGGCGAGGGATCGAGGCTGGCGTCATTCGTGAGAGCGTCCGCCATCTCGCGTCGAACGGCGGCTCTGCCGAGGCAATGATCGCGGCGATCGGCCCGAGCATCGGTCCGTGCTGCTTCGAGGTCGGAGGGGACGTCGGCGAGCGCATCGCGAAGGCCTCGAGCGACGACGTGATCGTCCGGCGCGCGGGCGAGAAGGCGTTCGTCGATCTACGGCTGGCCGTTCGCGAGCAGCTCCGTGGGCTCGCGCTTGCCGACGACGCGATCGACGACGTGCCCGGGCGCGGCCCGGAGGGGTGCACCCGATGCGACCGCGAGCGCTTCTACTCGTACCGTCGTGATGGCGACGCGAGTGGACGCTTGCTCGGCGTGATCGTCGCTCGCGGGTGAGCTCGCGTCACGCGGCGCTGCTGCTCGTCAATCCGGCAGCGCGGCGGGATCGGCGAGCAGCGCTCCCGTGAAGCGCGTTCGGAGGTAGAAGCCGCGCGGGACCGTCGCGATCGCCTCACCCTCGGAGCCCCACGCGAGCGTGCGCACGCTCCCATCGCGCGCCTTGGGCCTCACCTGGAGCCAGCGACCGCGATGCGCCGTCAGCTCTTCGATGCGCCCTACGCCGATCAGGCCGACGACGTCGTCGAAGTCCGCGCGCAGGATGTCGTCCTGCTCGCTCGTCGGGCTCCAGAGCACCGGCGCGCCGACGACACGCTCCTGCCAGGCGATCTTGTGAGCGCCGACGAGCGGGACGAAGAGCACGCGTGCGAGCTTCGCGCGGACCCAGGATGTCTCCCATTCCTGGAGCTCGGCGTCCGCGAGCGAGAGCGTGCAGACGTAGGTCGACTCGAGCGGCGTACCCTCTGCGGTCACCGGGATCGTCTTCAGCTCCACCCCGAGGTCGGGGAAGTCGAGCACCTGCGACGAGCCTCCCGTGGCCCCGAGCGCGCGCTCGAGCGTCTCGCCGGCGGAGCCCTTCGTCCGCACGGGATCCGCGCTCGCCGCGAGCCCGAGGTCGCGGAGCACCGCGCCGACGGCAGAGCCCGTGAGAGCGCGCGCGCGTTCGAGGAGCTCGTCGATCGAGGCAGGCGGCATCATCGTCGCGCTCGATTGCCAGGGCCGGCCGCGCGCGGCAAGCCCTGCGCGTGGGCCGACTCCCGTACAATGCGCCGATGCCTGGTCCCGATCCGCTGACGAACGACGTGCCTGGATGCGAGCCCGATCCCGTGGCGAGGGGAGGGCGCCGCGTGGTCGTCCAGGCCGAGGCGCTGGCGTGGATGGACGCGAACGCGCCCGACCCTGCGGCGAGCGTGATCACCTCGCTGCCCGACCTCAGCGAGCTCGCGCTCGACCTCGACGGATGGCGCGCGTGGTTCATCGCCGCGGCTCGCCGCGTGATCCGCTGGGTGCCGCCGAGCGGCGTCGCGATCTTCTACCAGAGCGACATCCGCCATGGCGGCGTGTGGATCGACAAGGGCTACCTCGTGATGCGCGCAGCGGAGGAGGAGCGCGCGATCGTGCTCTGGCACAAGATCGTCTGCCGCCGCCCGCCGGGGACGATCGCGTTCGGCCGCCCGAGCTACTCGCACATGATCTGCGTGACGCGCACGCCGCGTGCGCCGATGCGGAAGCCCGGACCCGACGTCCTCCCCGACGCCGGCTTCGCGCCGTGGAGCCGCGCGATGGGCGTCGCTGCGTGCGAGGTTGCGTGTCGCTTCCTCCTCGAGGAGACAAGGGCCCGCGTGGTGGTCGATCCGTTCTGCGGTCGCGGGACGGTGCTCGCCGTCGCCAACGAGATGGGGCTCGACGCGCTCGGTGTCGACATCGGCACGAAGCGTTGTCGGGCCGCCCGTTCGCTGACGCTCGACCGTCGGTCCGAGTGACCGGCCGAGCCGTGGTCACTCCTTCGCCGGATGCACCTCGCGCCATCGCGCTGCATACCTCGCGGCGAAGGCATCGAGCGGCTCCGCGCGCGCGCCTCGCCATTCCTTTGCGAGCCACTCGAGCATCGAGAGCTCGACCGCCTCGGCCGAGCGTCGATGGACGGAACGGTGTTTCGGCTCCCACCCCGTGACGATCGTCGCGGCGGAGTGGATGATCAGGAGCGACCACGCTCGCTCTCCGTCGTGTGGGCCGAGCTCGCGAACGAGCGTGTCGTGGAGGGGACCGGCGAGCGCCGCGTCCTCGCCCTGCACCGCGGAGAGCGCGTGCACGAGCAAGCAGTCGAGGATGCGCGCCTGGTCGACGCCCTCGTCCGGACCGCGACCGGTGGCCCGATCGCGGAAGAAGCAGCGTCCTCGCGTCGAGAGGGCGACGGGAGCGAGCGCCGCGCGACCGACGGGCGGCGCCTCCGAGACGACGCTGATCGGTACCGGGTGATCGGGCCACGTGAGGCCGAGGTCGCTCGCTGCGCGGGTGAAGATCGCGTCGGCGGCGGGCCCGATCGCGCCGAGGACGGCGCGGCTGGCCTCGAGCCCGACCCAGGCGGCGGATGCTCGGTCCGCCCACGTCCGGGCCACGAAATGCGGCAGGGCTCGATCGTACGCGTGTCCGAAGCCCTCGGAGGCCACGGCTGTGCTCGAGCAGTGGTCGTCCGCGCAGGCCGAGAGGGCGCGTGCCGTTCGCTCGAGGAGCAGGTCGTCGTCGTCGTCCCGGAGCGAGCGGGCGTAGGCCAGTCGGGCAGTCTCGAGCGCCGGATCCACCTCCGCGCCGGTGCGAGCGGCGGTCGCGAGCCAGGCGTGCAGCTCGACGTAGGCGGTCACCTGGAGCGAAATGCGGCCCTCCCTGACCATGAGGGCGCGCGCCGGAGGGCCCGGAGGCGGAGGGAGCGGCGGGCGCTGTGCGCACGACGCAGCGCAGAAAGCGGCCACTGCGAGCGTCAGGAGGGTTGTCGTGCTTGCGCGAATGCCGTGCCGCATCGTATGCCCGTCTCCCATGATGCAAGGCGCTCTCGAAGACATCACCAAGGCCGTGGGCAACACGCCGATCGTTCGACTCAACAAGGTGACGAAGGGACTTCCGCCCGGCATCGAAATTTACGTCAAGTGCGAGTACCTGAACCCCGGAGGCAGCCACAAGGACCGGCTCGCCTGGAACCTCCTCCGTAGGGCCGAGGAAGCGGGCCTCAAGCCCGGCGGCACGATCGTCGAGGCCACCAGCGGCAACACCGGCGCCTCGCTCGCGCTCCTGGCCACCATCCGTGGCTACAAGTGCATCTTCGTGATGCCCGACAAGATGAGCCAGGAGAAGGTCGCGAACCTCCGCGCGTTCGGCGCGAAGGTCGTGCTGTGCCCCACGGCCGTCGATGCGGACGACCCGCGCAGCTACTACAAGGTCTCGCGTCGCATCGCCGACGAGACGCCGAACTCGTTCTACGCGAACCAGTACCACAACCCCGCCAACCCCGAGGCGCACTACCTCTGGACGGGACCGGAGATCTGGAAGCAGACGAAGGGCGACTTCGACGCGTTCGTCGCGGGCCTCGGCACCGGCGGCACCGTCAGCGGCACGGGCAAGTACCTGAAGGAGAAGAAGCCGGAGATCACGATCGTCGGCGTCGATCCGGTCGGCTCGCTCTATTACGACTTCGTCAAGACGGGCCGGGTCACGAAGCCGTTCTCGTACAAGGTCGAGGGCATCGGCGAGGACTTCTTCCCGTCGACGATGAACCTCAAGATCCTCGACGACATCATCCGCGTCGACGACAAGGAGTGCTTCCTCATGACCCGCGCGATGACGCGCGAAGAGGGCCTCTTCGTCGGCGGCTCCGGCGGCGCGGCCGTCGCGGGCGCGATCAAGTGGGCGAAGACCTTCGGTCCGCGCATGCTCGCGGCGAAGAAGGGCAAGGGCCCGATCAAGATCCTCGTCTTCCTCTGCGACGGCGGAACGAAGTACGTGTCGAAGATCTTCAACGACGAGTGGATGCGCGAGAACGGCTTCCTCGACGAGGAGCCGGGCATCGGGACCGTCGCGGACATCCTCCACCTCCGCAACAAGCGCAAGATCGTCACCACGACCTCGAGCGCGAAGGTGAAGGACGTCATCTCGACGCTGAAGGAGCTCGGCATCAGTCAGCTCCCCGTCGTCGACAAGGGCAAGCTGAAGGGCATCATCAGCGAGGTCGATCTCCTCCGCCACATGGTCTCGGGACCGAAGACGGCGAATGCGTCGATCGCGTCGCTCCTCGAGAGCGACTACGCCACCGTGACGCCCGACACGAAGATCGAGCTGCTCCAGGGCGTGCTCGCGGACGCGCGTGCGGCGATCGTCACCGAGCGCGACTCCGTCGTCGGCATCGTCACGAAGATCGACCTCATCGAATACCTCGCGAAGAAGAGCGCCGAGGTGCCGGTCGCGAAGGGCAAGGCGCCGAAGAAGAAGGTGGCCGTCAAGAAGGCCAACGGCGCGCGCGAGCGCCGCGCCTAGGCACCGGCTTCGACGCAACGAGAACGGGAGGCGGCGAGGATCTCGCCGCTTCTCGCGTTTTGTGGGGGCTGGAGGTCACAGCGACACGCGGCGGATGAGCCGCGTCCCCGCACCATCTCTTTGAGGCTTCGTCGCGCCCCCTCGTGCCGGACCTGGTGTAGAAGCTCAGCAGTCCGTAGCTGAAGCACCAGATCCGGGGTTCACGATGCTCCTTTCGTCGAAGATGCGTGTTGGGCTCATCGTCGCCGGCTCCGTCGCTGCGCTCGTCCTCGCGTGTGGCTCGGAGACGGGCAGCGAGTTCGATCCGAACGGTGGGGCCTCGTCCGGATCCATGCAAGACGGGAGCTTCGGCTCCTCGAGCGGCGACCTGCCCGACGCGGATCTCTACGCGAACGATCCTCCGCCCAAGTGGTGCGGGCCCGGCGGCGATCCGGCACCCCCACCGCCCGGCGGGACCGAGGAGTGCCCCGACGACAAGAACAAGCCCGGGTGCGGCTGCACGACGGCTCGCGAGAAGGCTGCGTGCTGGACGGGCCTCCGCAAGCACCGCAACCTCGGGATCTGCAAGGACGGCCAGACGACCTGCACCCGGAGGAACGAGAACTCGCTCGAGTGGGGGCCGTGCGAGGGTGAGGTCCTTCCGGCGCCCGGCGCGACGAAGGGCAAAGAGGCGTGCGGCTGCTTCTCCGCGGGCCAGTGGAAGATCGCCAACCTGTCTCCTTGCACCATGACGTTCACGGACGGGAGCGGCACGAAGGTCAACGCCGTCTCCACGATCCTCGATGGCAACACGTCGAAGTGCCCTGATCAGAACCCGCCCACCGCGGCGCCCGCGCAGGCCTGGTCGACCAACACGCTCAACGTCGACTGCGCGGGGCACTTCAAGCTGTGTCTCCGCATTCGACAGGGGGTCTTCGAGACGCCGAGCTCGAACGACTGCGTGCTCGCCGAGGTCTGCGCCGAGAGCGACTACAAGACGGCGAACGTCGAGCAGGCCTGGCCGGATCTCCCGGGCTGGCTCGGCAAGGACCCCGCGTGCGCGAAGAAGTGGAGCGACGTGCCCGACTCCACGAGCGCCGGCTACGCCGAGATGATCGTCAAAGGGCAGTCCGTACGCTGCGACGCCATCGACGATGGCAAGGGCGGCGACCTCGTGTTCAACCGCGTGAAGTACTGCCCGCGGGCCTGCAATCAGTCGGCGAACGCGAACCTCCCCGAGTGCGTGAGCTGCCAGCAGAGCGGCCAGGGGCAGTTCTAACCGTGCGCGCCGGTGAGCGTGCTCACCAGCCGACCATCACGGCGGTAGAGTTGTGGAAGCCCTCTACGCTCCCGCCGAACTTGGCGATCTCTCCGTAGGAGGAGAGCCCGAGCGTCGGTGACCTCTGGTCGCCCGTGAACGCGCGCGTCTCGTTCTCGAACCGATCTCGGAGAAGGCGGAGGCGCGCAGCACAGTCGAAGACGAGCGCACCACGCAGCGGTGCGCCGACCTGCCTTCGCACGCGCGCGGCGAGCTGCTCGGCGGCGTTCACGAGTCGATCGGGCGTGGCCCCCGCGATCTGGACTGCATCCCCTGCGGAGAGGCCGCCGGCGAGCATGATCGAGCCGTCGCGGGACACGCCGAGCGGGGCCCGGACCTTGAGGTGCTCGCCGAACGGAGTCGAGACTCCGAGCTCGGATGTGTAGTGCGTCTGTTCGAGGTGCTCACCCGGGGCCAGGAGGCCGAGCCGCGTGAGCTCTGTGACGTACACCTCGGCTGCCGGTCGGTCGTCGAGCTTTCGGAGCACGCTGCCTTCGGCGGCGGTGATGACCATGCCTCTACTGTCCGGAACGGGGGACCAACCGTGGATGACGTCCATCGCCAGCTTCGTCGGCGACTCGATCAGCACGAAGACCGCCGCGTTCGAGAGCACCTCCCCGCCGTGGAAGACGTAGGTGTTCTCGAATGCCCAGTTGTCTCCCGCCATCGCTCCGAAACAGCGGCACTCGACCGGAGTGTGCCTGCGGAGCGCGGAGACGATCGTCTCGCCGTCGGTCGCATAGGCATCCATGAGCGCGAGGACCGAGGACGTCCGAGCAGAGCCGATCTCGAGCGAATCCAGCGCTCGATGGATGGCGTCGCAACCGTTGTGTCGGAGATTGCGAGCATCGGCGGAGCGGATCGAAACGCCCCCGCCGAGCACTGCGCCGACGACGCCGGTACGGGTGACGCCGCGCTCGGTGAACGCGGCTCCCCCGGTGGTGGCTCCAACGACGACCGCACGGCGCGCGGCCCGTGCCGCTCCCGCGAGGAACGCTCGGAGGTCGGCGGGAGGCAGGACGGGCAGGTAGACGATGACCAGCTCGACGGTTTCTTCGAGCTCGGCGTACGCCTTCGCGACTGCGGCGCTGAACTCGGATGGCCCACCATGGAGCGGACCGATCGAGGCGAGCCTTAGACCACCCGCACGAAGCATCGCACCCTCTGCTGTTTCCTTCCTTCGCTGATCGCCCGTCGTCCTCGCCCTTCCATGCGTCGCCATGACGCCTCTCGCAAGCCGAGCCGGGCGAGCGCCGAGCGGTCCGCCGCATGCACGACCCTGCCCGGGTCCGGACTCTGGAGCGCGACGAGGCGCGGGTATGGCAGCGCAGGAAACACGAGCGCTCGACGACGTGACGTCGAGCGAGCGACAGCCAAGGCGTCTGGCGTGGGCCCTGGCGCTCGGGCTCATGGCGGTTGCCGTTGCTCAACTCGTCACCGCACCATCCGGCGGCGCAAGCACGCCACGCGCGGCAATCCTGGCCATGCTCGTCGGCGCCGGCGTGCTCGGGGCCTACCTCCTCCGGGGCGTCGAGAAGCGGCGCGGTACCGCCGAGGCTCCGCGCGGCGTCGAGCGCGCGTGTGAGAGCCCCCACGAGGGCACATTCGCCGACTCGGCTCCAGAAGCGCATGCGGTGTTCGAGGTCGTCGCGTCGCAGACGCCGATCGGCCTCGCGTACTTCGATCGGACGCTCCTCTGTATCCTCGTGAACGACGCGCTGACGGAGCTCGACGGTCTGTCGATCGAGCAGCACCGTGGGCGGCACGTGAAGGACATCCTTCCTCCTCCGCTCGGCGAGGCGGTCGCCGAGGACATGCTTCGCGTGATCGAGACGGGAGCTGCGACGAACGGTCTGCCGGTGAGGGTCGAGTCGCGCTCGAGGCCAGGCGAGATGCGGAACTGGGTGATCTCGTACTGCCCACTTCGCCTCGCGAACTCGGAGATCAAGGGCGTGGGGTGCACGATCGAGGATGTCACGGAGCGCCTGCACACCGAGCGGGAGCGCGAGCGGCTCGTCGTCGATCTGCGCGAGGCGGTCCGGGCGCGTGACGACTTCCTCTCGATCGCGTCACACGAGCTCCGGACTCCGCTCTCGACCCTCGCGCTCGGGACGCAGGAGCTCATTCGTGCGGCCGACGCAGGGGTGACGCCAACGCCCGCACAGCTCCGAAAGAAGGCGGAGCGCTTGCGCTCCCAAGTGCATCGGCTCGAGCGTCTGATCGGCACCGTGCTCGACGTGTCCCGGATCACACAGGGACGCGTGCGCCTCTTTCCGGAGCAGCTCGACGCGTCGGCGGTCGTGCGCGAGCGGTGTGAGCAGCTCCGCGATGATGCCGCCCGCGCAGGATCGTACATCGAGCTGAGTTGCAGCGAGGCGATCGTTGGCAACTTCGACCGCACGCGGCTCGAGCAGATCGTCGACAACCTCTTGTGCAACGCGATCAAGTTCGGCGCCGGCAACTCGATCGAGGTGACCCTCGAGTCGACGCTCGAGATCGTTCGCCTGACGGTGCACGATCATGGCGTCGGGATCGCGAAGGAGGATCAGGCGCGGATCTTCGAGCGCTTCGAGCGCGCGGTTTCGTCACGGCACTACGGCGGGCTCGGCCTCGGGCTCTGGGTGGTCCGACAGATCGTCGAGTCGATGGGCGGGACGATCTTCGTGACGAGCGAGCTCGGCATGGGCTCTACCTTCGTCGTCGAATGGCCGAGGGTTCCCGCATGAGCCCGCGAGTCCTGGTCGTCGAGGATGACGACGATCTCCGCGAGATCGTCTGCGAGGTGCTGGAGGGCGCGGGCTACGAGGCCAAGGCCGCGTGCGGAGGTGAGGAAGCGCTCGTCGTGCTCGAAGACCCGGTGCGCCCGGATGTCATCTTGCTCGATCTGACCATGCCGGGGATGAGTGGCTTCGAGCTGAGAGAGCGCCTGCTGCGGACCCCGGAGCTGCGAACGATCCCCACCATCGTGATGACGGCGAGCCGCGCATTCGATCCGGCGACGCTCTCCCCAGCGGGCGTGCTCCTCAAGCCGCTCGACGTTTCGCAGCTCCTCGAGGCAATCGACCGGGTGCTCCCGGGGGAGCCGCCGTGCGAGGTCAGCCCCTCTTGATGATGATGTTGTAGACGCCCTTGCCGGTGGCGATCGTGTCGGACTCGGCGGACGGTTGGAAGAGGCGCACGTCGGCGACACCGACGCGATTGCCGAGCCGCACGACCTGCGCCTCGGCGACGACGAGCTCGAGCTTCGCCGGTCTCAGGTAGTCGATCCGGAGATCGATCGTCGACACCCGCGCGCGATCGTCTTCGAGCCCGGCCCACACCGCAGCGCCCCCTGCGGCGTCCGCGAGCGCCGAGAGCACGCCACCGTGAAGCGCGGGCCGCAGCGGATCGCCGATGAGCTCCTCGCGAAAGGGGACCTCGAGGCGAGCGAAGCCGGCGCCAGCCTTCGCCATCCTCACGCCGAGGTAGCGATTGAAGGGGATCAGCTCCTCCATCACTCGCTTCAGGACGTCGGGAGTCATTGCGCGATCATCGCAGGCGGTTCGGGTGACCGACCAGCTTAGCTCGGGGAGAGGTATTGCATCTCGACCCAGTGTTGCTGGCCGTCCGGGAAGACGACGAGGCACTGCGTGCCGCTCACCTGGCTCACGGTCGCCGGGTAGCGCTGTCCGTTCGACCAGGTGACCTGTACGCGCGATCCGGGCGCGTACCCGAACGGGTACTGGACCATCGGGGGCTGCGCGGCCGGCATCCCCGCATGCCACCCCCATCCACCCGGCCCCACCGGCGCCGGTGGTTGCTGCGGGTAAGGAGGCGCCGCGTTGTAGGGAGCTCCGGGGTGCGCCATCGGTGGCTGTCCCATCGCGCTCTGTGGCTGCGGCTGCGCATGGAGCGCGCCCTGCGGATGTGGCTGGAACCCGCCCGGCTGGGCGACGCCCGGATGAGGTCCGGCCGGTTGGATCGCGCCCGGGGGCATCTGGTGTGGAGCGTTGGTCGGTGCCATCGCGCCATGCGGCATCACCGGATTGCCTGGGGGAGCCACGCTCGGCTGCACGACGCTCGGCGGCTGTGCGGGGACGCCGATGCCTTGAGGTGGGCTGCTCGCGACGCCGCCCGGTGTCGTGTTCGGAGCAGCGCCGCCCGGCAGCGCGCCGCCGAAGCTCATCGCGACGGTCCGCGGAGGAGCCTTCTTCGGCGACGCCGCAGCCTCTTGCGGTGCGGGCGTGGGAAGCGGTCGACCGGGCGCGCTCGGCATGACCTGCGTGCCGGCCTTGTGCGGGCGCGCTGGAGGTGCCGGCGGCGTCACCGACGAGCGCGCCTTGTCCATCACCTGTTCCATTGCCTGCTGGAACGCTCCGCGCTCGGAGTGCGCGCTGCTCACCGCGAGGGGGGAGACCGGCGAGCCTTCGGTGCCCGGCGGTGGCGTCGACGGGCGGAAGGCCGGTGCCTCCTTCGCCTCGGCGGCCGGCGCGAGAGGTTGCGCGGGTTGCGGTGCTTCGCCGTTCTCGGCAGGTGACAACGCGGGCGCAGGGGGCGCGGGCTCGATGGCCCGAGACGTCGGTGATGCCGTCGCCGCGAACGGGTTCACGTGCGATACCGGCCCGCCGCTCGGCGAGGTGGTGACGCTCGGATTGGAGTGCGTCGTGGCCGACAGTCCGCCGAGCGTGCTCGGCCCCTGCTCGCTGGTTGCTTGCTGGACGACAGGCGAGCCGCAGGCTGCGCAAAATTTGGGGCTCGAACCACCCGCAGTGGTCGTCAGGTCAGCGCTGCACTTCGTGCAATTCGCCATGGCGGACCTCCATGTTGGGTCACCTCGTCCGATCGCACAAGTAGCGGCCGTCGTCCGGCAAGGCGCCCGATTTCTTTTCGGCGCTCATGTGGGGCCACGCTTGCGTTTCCCCGGCGCCTTCGGGCCTGCGTCCTTGGTAGCGCCGACGATTCGGCGCTTTTTCTCTGCGCGTTTCACGTAGACCGCGAGCTCGGCCGAGAATCCGCCCATGTCGACGCTGAACGCACGCTCGAGGTCGAGGCCAGCGGCCGCTGCGCGCTCGCGGATGCGACGCGGCTCCGGCACCAGCCAGACGAGCGCTCCGCCAGGGACGAGCACGCGCGCGGCGTGCGAGACGAAGCGTTCGAGGAGGTCGGCGTGGGTCCCGCGGTGAACGCGACGTCCCATCGGTGGATTCGTGATGATCAGCGTGACGCCTTCGGGCGATGCGGTGACCGCGTCGCCTTCCTCGATTGCCGCCGCGTTCTCGAGCCCCGCGCGCTTCAAGTTCGCGCGCGCAGCTTCGATGGCTTCGCGATCGACATCGGTGCCGAACAAGCGCCGGTACGGACCGAGCCGGGCGCGCTCGATCAGCTCCGCACCCGCGCCCGCGAACGGGTCCCAGACGACGTCGTCCTTGCTTCGTGGCGCGACCCGCGCGAGCGCTGCAGCGATCGTCGGATGCGATGACGCGGCGACGAGATCCGTGCGCCAGGCGAAGCGCTCGTCGGCGTAGCCGCGAGGGACGAGCTCGACTTTCACCTGCGGTCCGGCGTCGTCGACCTGGACCTCCCACGTGCTCTCCTTCGGATCGTTGATCAGCTCCGGCGCAGCAGTGCGGACGAGCTCCGCGACGCGCCACACGATCGAGCGTCGATGTCCGCCGCGCGTGAAGTCGATTCGGAAGCGGATCGCCGCGCCGTCCGGCGACGACGTGAAGGCGCGGAAGACCCCGAGTGCGTCGGCCGAGCCGATCGCGCGGACGATGTCCTCGGCGAGGTCCTTTCGCTTCTCGACCGGCGCGAGCGGGATGCCCACGTGGGTGGCGGTCCGGATCTGGAGCGCGTCCGCGAGCGGTCCGTCGAGCTCGGCCTCGACGACGCCGGGCGCCACGAAACGCGGCTTGCCGAAGCGCGATCCGAGCTCCTCCTTGACCACGTCCTCGAGGCCCGATCGCGTGTGGAACCGGACGCGGAGCCGCCGACCGTACGCGCGTGTGGGGTCGATCGTGCTGCGGGTCTGCCGTGCGAGCTCGCGATCGACGATGAGGGAGGCTCGCCCGTGCCCGCCGCCCGCGAGCCGTGCTCGTGCCGCCTCACCTCCGGTCTTGCCGAGCGCCAGCGCGAGCACGCGCTTGTCGTCGTCGCTCGATGCCTGATCGTACGCAGCGGCGAGCGCCGTCTCGATCGCCTCGGTCCGTTCGAGCTTGCCGAGCCCGCGCGCCGCGGCGCGCCGGGTCTTGGGATCGGGATCGGGGAGCGCCTCGAGGAGCCACGCGAGCGCGACGCCGTTCGGATCGCGTCCCTCCTGGGCGAGACGACCGGCGAGGTGCGAGAGCCGGCCACGCGCCGGGCGCTCTGCCGTTCGTGCCCGCGCGACGATCTCCTCGGCGACGCGGCCTGCGTATTGCGCCTCGATCCTGAGCACGGCGCGCTCGGCGCTCTTCGCGACGTCCTCGTCGTCGTGGGCGAAGAGCTCGAGCATCTCGCCGAGGCGGCGGACGGACGGCGTGAAGCCGGGATCGGAGAGCCGGGCCGCTAGGTCAGCCGTGGATCCGGATGTCTTCGGCGGTGTCCCTTGCTTCGAAGTCGCCATGATCCCATTGCTTTACACGACCTTGCGCGTGGCGTGTGATGCCGCGTAACCGAGAGCGGCCTTCGCGCGTAACCTCTGACGGAGAAGGGAAGATCGTGAGCCGTATCGAACGACCGTCCTCGCCGGAGCTCGTAGTTCAGCCGTCCATGAGCCGCCGGGCATTCGTCCGGTCGGCGATGATCGGCACGACCGTGATCGCGCTCGGCGGCGCGACCTATGTCCTCGCGAGCACGGAGGAGGAGAAGAAGGCGCGTGCGACGAAGCGCCCTGACGGACGGCCGCGCCTGCCGCCGAACCAGTACCTCCTCACGAGGATCCGCCCGATGGGTGGCACCGAGGGGAGTCCGAGCCCGGGCGCCTTCCGCCTCCAGGTGCACGGCGAGGTCGAGCAGCCGTTCACGATCGACTTCGCCGAGCTCCTCGGGATGCCGCAGGTCGACCAGACGTGCGACGTCCACTGCGTGACGAAGTGGACCGTGCTCGACTCGCGCTGGACCGGCGTCCGTCTTGCCGATCTTGCGGCGCGTGCGAAGCCGAAGGCGTCCGCGCGTCACGTCATCTTCGAAGCGCATGCGGGCTACACCGCGAACGTCCCGATTCGCGAGGCGCTCGCGCCGAACGTGCTCGTCGCCCACAAATACGAGGGCTCGCCGCTCGCGCGGACCCACGGCGCGCCGGTCCGCGCGCTCGTTCCGGACCTCTACTTCTGGAAGAGCGCCAAGTGGCTCACCGGGATTCGCTTCGTCGCGACGGACAAGCCGGGCTACTGGGAGACGCGCGGCTATCACAACCACGCCGACCCGTGGAAGGAAGAGCGGTATGGCTGACGCGAAAGCGCCGGGCGCTCCGCCCACCGACGGAAGCGACGGCAGGCCTGCGAGCACGGCGATCGGTCGACCGAAGAAGAAGGCAGCGTGGCGCCCGCGGCTGCGCGCGATCCATCGCGACGTCGGTTACGTGGCCGTCGGGCTCACGTTCGTGTACGCGCTCTCGGGCATCGCGGTGAACCACATCACCGACTGGACCGACGGCGATCCGAGCTTCAAGACGTACAGCCGCACCGTCGACGTGGGCCGTCTCGAAGGCGACGACGAGGCGATCGTCCTCGCGCTGCGAAAGCGTTTCGGGATCACCGAGACGCCGCGCGAGGTGTATCGCGCCTCGCCCGAGCAGCTCGAGATCCTGTTCGACAAGCGCTCGCTCCATCTCGACACCGCGCAGGGCACCGTCGTCGACGAGGGCCAGGAGCCGCGCTTCATCCTGCGGGTAGCAAACTGGCTCCACCTCAATCGCGGGAAGAAGGCGTGGACCTACGTCGCCGACGCGTATGCGGCGGGGCTCATGCTGCTCGCGACGAGCGGTGTCTTCATGATCGCCGGCAAGAAGGGCCTCGTCGGCCGGGGCGCGGTGCTCGTGCTCGTGGGCATCCTCATCCCGGTGCTCTACGTCCACTTGGCCGGCCCGTGACGAGCGACCCGTCGGCGACGGGCAGCCGTCCTCCGCGCTAAGGTATTGAGCGAGCGCGCGTCTGCGCGTTCGTGTTCCGTTGATGACTCTCTCCCGCCTCCCGCTCGCATTCACCGGCGCGCTTGCCGCGTTCGCCATCGCTGCGTGTACCAGTCCGCCGCCGCAGCCCGTCAAGTACGCGGGCAAGAGCTCGAAGGCCGACATCGCGCTCCAGACCGCTGCGCGCGATCTCGGCTGTCCCATCGAGGAGCTCTCCGTCATCGGCGAGTCGCGGCGCCGCTACATCAACGAGTCGTCGTTTCGCTGGGTGATCGAGGGATGCGGGGAGCGCGCCGGTTACTTCGAGACGTGCGAGCTCCTCGAGGCACCGATCCCTGCGGGCTGGACGATCGTGGAGGGGGAGCTCGCTTGCCGCAACGTCCTGATGACCCGGATCCGGATCGCGCCCGCCCCGCCCGGGCCGGCTGGAGGGAGCGAGCTGATGCCGTCGCCGTCGCCGTCATCCACGTCCGAGCTGCCGTTCTGATTTTCTCCCGCCGTGAAGCGCCGGTCATCCGTCGCGGAGGCTTGCAGCGATGGCCTCCGGCGCGTTTCCGAAATCGACGTGCAGCAAGGTCCACGTCGTGAATAGGGGACTCACGTGTGGGGCGCGAACGCCTCTGGCGGGAACGTGACCGTCACGAACGCAGCTCCGGAAGCGTGTCGATCGGCAACGGCCGCGTGCAGCAGTTCATCCAGGTCGGCAGCGCCTGGTTCGCGGCGCAGTGACATCGTCCGTCGACATCGCTTCGCTGTTCGCGTGAATGTGCGAGCGCTCGCGCTTTCACATGGAGCCACGCTGCGGCATGCTTCGCGTCGTGCCGATTCGGACCAAGCGCTGGAACGACCCTCGTGAGGTAGAGGACGGCTACCGGCTGCTCATCTGTCGGTACCGTCCGCGCGGGGTTCCGCGGGACGAGGAGACGTGGGACGCCTGGTGCAAGGCGCTCGCTCCGAGCGAAGAGCTTCATGCCGCGGCCTACGGGAAGAGCGGAGCTCCGATCTCGTTCGCGGAGTACACGGAGAGGTTCCGTGTCGAGATGGAACGGCAGCGCTACTGGATCGAGAGCTTCGCCGCGCGCGTGCGCTCCGGCGAGACGATGACGCTCTTGTGCTCGTCGGCATGCGTCCACGAAGCGCGCTGCCATCGCATCCTCGTGAAGACGCTGATCGAAGAAGCGGCGTTTCCTCCTCCTCCGCCCACGCCCCAAGCGAACGTCATTCGCCGTCGCTCGTAGGTCCGCGCAGGTACAGACGTGGCCGCTTCGGAACGAAGAGAAAGACGAGGTCCTCCGAGCACCCTGCAGAGCTCCATGGCGGCGGCGATCCGCGGGATCGTCATGCCGCCATGGAGCGAGGACCGCGTGAACGAACGACGTACGCACGATCCGGTGGAGAGACGGAACGGAGCTACCAGATGCCCATGCCGTACCCGCCGATGAGCGGGTACCCGGCGGCGTAGCCGCTGCTCACGGTCATGCTGCGCGCGCTGTAGCCGCCACCCCAGCCCCGGACGGCTCCCGCGCGGTAGCCACGACCGACGACGATGCCCTGCTGAGCCTCGCCGAGAAGCTCACCTTCGTTCTGATGCCCACCGATCTTCGGCATGTGCACACCCTTCAGCGGCTCGCTCGGGCTCTTCGCCTCGAGCCTCTTGGCGAGCTCGCTCCGCTGCTCGGGCGTCAGGATGTCGGCGAGCTCCTTCGTGACGCGGACCATCTCGGTCGCCCGCTTCCGCGTTCGCTCACCGACCTCGGAGATCGGAACGATCCGCTCGATCGAGAACTCCTTGCCCTTGAACGCATCGAACAGTTCATTCGCCTTCTTTTGCTCTTCGGCGAGATTCGCCTTCGTCTTCTCGAGGACGTCCTTGGATCGGTGCTTCTGCTCCTCCGAGAGGCGGAGGTCCTTCGAGAACTCGTCGAACCATTTCTGTGAGGCCTGATCGAGGTCCTTGATGCGCGACTTGAGCGCGTCGACGAAGGCACCTCGTTGTTCCTCGTCGAGGATCCCGTGGAGGTTCTCGACGGCCTTGCGCAGCGCCGGGCTCGCCTCTTGGCGGGCCTTCACGAGCGCGTCGATCTGGTGCTGGAGTGCTTGCGCGTCGATCTTTCCCTCCTCCAGCTGCTTGGCCAGAGCCAACTTGAGCTCGTGACGGGCATCGGCGACGGCCTTCTCTTTTTCGGCGACCTCCTTGCCGAGCTTCTCCGCCGCGGTGCGCTGCTCGTCGCTCAGGCCGACCTTCGCGAGCGCATCGGCGATGTGGGCAACCGGGCCGTACGGCTCACGCTGTTGCTCGGCCTCTTTCGTCTCGTGGCTCTCCGGCGTCGCAGCCGTCTCGACGCTTTCGCTCACCGTCGACGTGGGGGCGCTGTCGGGCGCGGCGGAGACGGTGCACCCTCCCGCTGAGGCTATGAACAGGCCGAGCGGCCCGATGAACTTCGCTCGAATGAACAGCTTCATGGCAACCTCCGGTCGCCGTTCCGAGCACCCACCATGCCGACTCCCGCGCGTGAAGCCCGTTGCGCGTGATCGTTCGGCCTCGCCCGCACCGACTCGTCCGCGGGGGCCTGTCGAGGTCGACGAGCGCGGGCGTGCTTCTGCGCGCAGGCGCTCTTTGCGCGTCAGCCGTCGGACGGACGAGCCCGAACATCGACGACCTCCGCACCGAACGTGATGCTCGGCGACCGAGCCGTCGAGACGTCACCTCCCGAAACGAGCACTGCCGCAGGCGACGTCGAAGGAGGCTGCGCTTGTCCTCGTGCGCTGCCGCGAACGCGGCCCTGCGATCGACCCTGCTTCCGTGTCGAGGACCTCAGCGCGAGTCTCACGTGGGCGGCGCGCTGCCGCCGATTCGCGAGGTATCGACGCGCGCAGACTTCACTTCGTCGCGACGAGGAGCTGCACGGTCGTCTCCTTGTCGCCCTTGCCGATGGTCGCGACGTAGGACGTCGTCCCGTCCTTCTTCGTCAGCATCTTGTTCTCACCGAGGTCGAGGGCCGCCTCCTGCTTGCCCGGGAGCTTCGCCTTGTAGAAGTCGTTGACCTTGTCGGGGGAGTCTGTCGTCGTGAACGTCACCTGCTTGCCTTCCGGCGTGCTCAGTGATGCGACGACCTTCGCGCCGGGATAGATCGGCGCCGACGAGGGCCATCCGTCGGGGACGCTCGCGCCGGCCTGCGCGATCGCGCCGGTCTTCGGGTCGCGGACGGTGACACTGCCAGACGAGCTGCCGAGATCGACCTCGGTGCCCGTCGCCGACTCGACGACCTTCTCTGCGGCCTTCTCCGCGAGCTTCTCTTTGATGCGGTTGCAGCCGACGAGCGCAAAGAGCGAGAGAGACACGGCGATCGCGTGAGTGGTGCGCATGCGACCGTTCTATCACGGCGACCGCCCCACCCGCTCGTGCGTCCGAAGTCGGTGGCTTGAAACGGAAGTCACGTCGCTCGGTGAGCGCCAGCCGCACTCGCCTCTATCCTCACTATCCTCGTTGTCCTCGCCGTATGCGGGAGGGCGATGGCGATCAATCGGCGACGCAGACGCGTCGTCGCGCTCGCCGTCAGCCGTCGGGCTACTCGTTCCGGTGATCGTTCGATCGAGCGCGCGCAGAGATCCGGTGCATCAGTGCCGCGACCTCGCGGTCGCGCGCCTCCGGGCTCGCACCGAGGGCGGCCTCCACGCGATTGCGATCCGCGGGAGAGCGGTTCTGACTCAGCTTCAGCTTCGCGCGTACATCCGTGACCTCGATCGCGAAGCCGACGATGCCGCGGCGAAGCTCCTCGAAGAACGTCGGATCGAGGTGGTCTGGATGCCAACGGTCCGCGCCGCGCTCGAACCGCTCGGCCATCGACTCGAGGTGTTGAACGAGAGCTGCGTCGTCGAGCTTGCGCAGCCGACCGCGCACGTGGACGACGGCGTAGTTCCACGTCGGCACCTGCTCGACCGGTCCTTCGTAGATCGTCGCCGAGACGTAGGCGTCGGGACCGTGGAACGCCGCTGTGACCTCCGCTCCGCTCGCGACGAGGCGGGCGAACGGATTCACATTCGCGATGTGGCCCGTGACGAGGAGGCTCGCGTCGGGACCGTCGACGAGCAAAGGCACGTGGACCATCTCCACGCCGGCATCGGCATCGGCATCGGCGCCGGCGTGCGACACCCCCACGACGGTCGCGAACGGATGAGCGCGGAGCAGGTCACGAGTCACATCGGGCGTGCTCTCGAATACGCGCTGAAGGTACATGCGCCGATGGTATGGCGCGCCACCGCGCTCAGGGGCCCGAAACGTCCGGAGGCCGGCAGCCGGAGCCGCCCGAGCCCGGAGCCGCGAGCCCCACCGAGCGAGCGAACAGCCCCGCTGGCCTGCGAGCTCACTCGGCCTCGAGCCAGCGCGCGGAGCTTGACGGCACGGCCGTGCGGCGAGACATGAAGAGCATGAACGATCCGGCGCTTCTCGACCTCGTTCTCTCGCGACGGAGCGCTGCGGCGCTCGTAGAGCCCGGTCCCACACGCGCAGAGCTCGAGCGCGTGCTCCTCGCAGCGGGGGCCGTCCCCGACCATGGACTCCTCCGGCCGTTCCGCTTCGTGATCGCGGAAGGGGAGGGGCGCGCGCGCTTCGGCGATGCGCTCGCAAAGACCGCCGCCGAGCATCGGCCCGGCATGCCCGCGACGGGCCTCGAGAAGGTCCGCGCCAAGGCGTTCCGCTCGCCGACGATCGTGGTGCTCATCGCATCGCCGAAGGCGGGGAAGATCGAGACGTGGGAGCAGAACGCGACCGCGGCGTGTGCGGGCTATGCGATCGTCCTTGCCGCCCATGCGCTCGGCATCGGTGCGGTGTGGAAGAGCGTCCCCTTCACGAAGGGACAGGCCCTGACCGAGACGCTTGGTCTCGCGGAAGGCGAAGAGATGCTCGGCTGGATCCACCTCGGTCGCGCGGCACGCGAAGAGGAGCTCCCGCCGCGGAAGCCTCTCGCGCTCGGTGAGATGACCTCGGTCCTCGACGGCGACGGTCGCAAGCCCTACGTCGTCGGTTAGCCTCCGTACGCGCCGGGGTCGCCGTGAGCGATCATCCGCGCTCCGGCGGATCGGCGTCGATGAGATGCCCCGAGCGTTTCGCTTTCGTCTCGAGGTAGAAGCGGTTGTGCGTGTTTGCGGGGATGACGTGGGGAAGTCGATCCCGAACGACGATACCGTGTTGCTCGAGCTGAGCGATCTTGCGCGGGTTGTTGGTGAGCAGGCGTACGGACCCGACGGTGAGGCTCGCGAGCATGTGCGCAGCGATCGCGTAGTCGCGTTCGTCGTCCCGAAATCCGAGGGCCAGGTTCGCATCGACGGTGTCGAGCCCGTGGTCCTGCAGCGAATACGCGCGGATCTTGTTGAGCAGCCCGATCCCGCGTCCCTCCTGGCGCAGGTAGAGGAGCACACCGCGCGGCTCGGCGCAGATCCGCTCGAGCCCGGCGCCGAGCTGCTCGCGACAATCGCAGCGAAGAGAACCGAGCGCGTCGCCAGTCAGGCATTCGGAGTGCAGTCGCGTCACCACGTCCTTCGCGCCGAGCACGTCGCCGTGGACGAGCGCGAGATGCTCCTTCGCATCGCGGTTGTTCCAGAACGCGACGACTCGGACGTGCCCGAAGCGAGTCGGTAGATCCGCGACGGCCTCGACGCGCACGCAGATGCGTTGCGCGCCGAAGCCCTCACAGTCGTGATTCCGGTCACGCTCGACGAGATCCTCGAGACGCGCCACCGGCGTCAGGCTCGCGGTGCAGGGCGTACGCTGCGCGCTCACCGCTCCTGCTCCTCGGTGGACGCGTCGATCGAGATCGACACGTTCTCTTCGGAGGTCTGCGGGGTACAAATGCGTGCGAGCACGGCGTGAGCGACGCGGTCGCAGCGAACGAGGTGGAAGTCGAAGGCCTGCGGCGCCGAGCTCTCCAGCTTCTTCTCCAGCGTCTCGCGAAGGAGCGCGCGCGCGCGATGGAGACGCGTGCGCACCGTCTCGGCAGGGATGTCGAGCGCCTCGGCTGTTTCGTCGACGCTCATCTCTTCGACGACGCGCATGACGAACACCGTGCGGAAGCCGACCGGGAGCGTATCGATGGCGGTCTCGAGGAGAGCCCGGACCTCGACGTCGCTCGCTGCGCCCTCCGGACTCCTCGTCGTCGCCATCGGATCCTCTCCAAGCTCTGCATCCTCGAGGGAGGTGAGGCGCTTGCCGCGACGGAGACGGCGGAGCGCCTCGTAGACCGCGATGCGGACGAGCCAGGTCGAGAAGCGTGACCGTCCTCCGAAATCGCGAAGGTGCGCGAAGGCCGAGACGTAGGCCTCCTGCATCGCGTCCTCGGCTTCCTCGTCGCTCCGCAGGATCGCGCGTGTGGCGCGGAAGACGCGGCGATTGTGGCGCCGCATGAGCACCTCGAACGCCGCGGTGTCGCCGGCGACGACGCGCGCGATGACTGATTCGTCGCTCGCATCGACGGACCCGATGTCGGCCACGGAGGCAAGATAGCGCATGCATCTCAATGGAGTCGGAACGGCGGCTGGCGTTCCCGAAGAAATGAGCACCACTCCCGGAACGCCTGGGGGATGATGGATCTCTCTCGAACGGAGGTTGTGGCGATGGGGGGTGGCGCAGCAGGGCTTTCGGGGCCCGATCTGGAGAAGGGGGTCGCATTCGCGTCGCTCGAGGAGGCAAAGCCCCTGCTCGGGCATGCCCATGGCGAGGCCGTCGTGCTCGTCCGGGTCGGCGAGGACGTGCGGGCGATCGGTGCCTCCTGCACGCACTACGGTGGTCCGCTCGCGGAGGGCGTCGTCGTCGACGGCACGATCCGCTGCCCGTGGCATCATGCGTGCTTCGACTTGGCGACGGGCGAAGCGGTCGGCGCACCTGCGCTCGCCGACTTGCCCTGCTTCGAGGTCGCACGCCAGGGAGACCTCGTCCAGGTGCGCACGAAGAAGGTCGCGCCCGAACGGCCCGCGGTGAAGGGACCGTCCTCGATCGTGATCGTCGGGGCCGGCGCGGCGGGCGCGGCGTGCGTCGAGAGCCTGCGCAAGCACGGCTACGCCGGTCCGATCACGATGCTCGGCGCCGAGGAGCCCGGCCCGGTCGATCGACCGAACCTGTCGAAGGACTACCTCGCGGGCACGGCGCCCGCGGAGTGGATCCCGCTCGGGACACGCGAGCGCTACGCGACGTTGCGAGTCGACCTCGCACCGGCCGATCCGGCGATCGCGATCGATACGAAGTCCAAGACGGTCACGACGAAGAGCGGCAAGAAGGTCGGGTACGGTGCGCTCCTCTATGCGCCCGGCGCCGAGCCTTCACGGCTCCCCATCGAGGGCGCCGACCGTCCCCATGTGCTCACGTTGCGCAGCCTCGCGGACGCCGACACGATCATCGAGCGCGCGCAGGGCAAGAAGCGCGCAGTCGTCGTCGGCGCGAGCTTCATCGGGCTCGAGGTAGCGGCCTCGCTCGTCACGCGTGGGCTCCACGTGCACGTCGTCGCGCCGGAGCGTGTTCCTCTCGGGCGTGTCGTCGGCGACGAGGTCGGAGCGTTCCTTCGCACCGTGCACGAGGGTAAGGGCACCACGTTTCACCTCGGCACGAAGCCGAAGGCGATCCGAGAGAGCTCCGTCGAGCTCGAGAGCGGCGAGGTGCTCCCGGCCGATCTCGTCGTCCTCGGCGTCGGCGTGAAGCCGCGTATCGCGCTAGCGGCGGCCGCGGGGCTCGAGGTCGACGACGGCGTGGTCGTCGACGCATCGCTCCGCACGAGCGCCGAGGGCGTGTGGGCCGCCGGCGACGTCGCGCGCTTCCCGGAGGCGCGCTCCGGAGAGCTCGTGCGCATCGAGCACTGGGTCGTTGCGGAGCGGCAGGGCCAGGCGGCCGCGCGCGCGATGCTCGGTCAGCCGAGTACGTTCCGCGACGTGCCGTTCTTCTGGAGCGTGCATCACGACGTGATCCTCGCGTACGTCGGTCACGCCCCGAAATGGGACCGCGTCACCGTGCAGGGCTCACTCGAGAAACGTGACGCGACCATCGTCTACGAGACCGGCGGGACCATCACGGCTGTCGCCACGATCAACCGCGACACCGTCAGCCTCGCCGTCGAGGCCGCGCTGGAGCGTGGCGACCGCGCCGCCGTCGAGCGACTCGTGCGCGGCTGAACGAGTCGCGGCAAACATCAGAAGCGTGCACCGCCGCTCAACGTGGCGCCCCACGATGTCTGATCCGTTCGAGCGAGCCCCTGCGGTCCGTCGATCCCGGTGACCACCTCTGCGCCACCGAAGAACCGGGCTTCGTCCCACCGCAGGAATGCCGCCGCCGTGCTCTGGGAGAAGTCGTTCGTGTCGCGCGGGCGCGACGTGAAGAGCGACGTCAAGCGGAGCCCCGGTGAGAGCGAGCCGAGACGCATGGCTGCCTCGAATGCGCCCAGCAAAGCGACCGACGACGGATCGCGATTCACGGAGACGAGGAGACCCGGCTCGAGATCGATGCGGACCACGAGCTCTTCGACGACGTACTGGAGTCGCGCGAACGCGACGAGGGGCACTGCGTTCCGCGCCCAGAGCCAGTAGATGCGCTGGCCGGTGGCCCCTGTCGCCGCGCGGTCTGCGTGCTCCGCCGCTGCGTTCGCGGTGATGCCTCCCGGCACGGTCACGAGCGGCGCTCCGGCCGTCGCGCCGAGGCGAAGGCGAAGGCGATCCGACTCGAGCATGCCGAGCTGGATGCCCACCATCGGATTCGCGAGGCGCGTGATGCCGCTCCGCTCCTGGTTCGCGAAGCGGTAAGACGTCATCGACATCGCCAGGTCCGCGGTGAGCGTCCAGCGTTCGCTCGTTCGGAATGCGCCCGAGAGCGCCGGAATGAAGGCGAGCGTCTTCACCGCCGTCGATTGCGGCGAGGCGGTCGCGGTCGTCGAGAGGCTCACGCCCGCGCGGTCCTCGGGCCGAAGCGGCACGTCCGCGACTCCGCCGGCTCGCGCACGGGCAGCCCCCAGCGTGCTCGTCACGGCGATCGCGACGGCGATGAAGCGCCGTCTCATGGTCGTCGCCGCGGCACGAGCTTGCGTACGCGATGGCCGTCGGCCTCCGCGACGTAGATCGCGCCGTCCTTCCCGAGCGCGAGCGCGTGCGCTCCATCGAGGTTCCAGGTGGAGCCTCCGCGCGCGACGACCTTACCGTCTCGCGTGAGCTTGGTGACTCCTCCGCGCGGACGGTCGGGATTCTGGTCGCCTCCGTCCACGACGTACACGAAGCCGTCGCGACGAAGGCGAGCGCATGCGGCGTCCGGAAAGAGCTCGCGTCGACGCCGCCGATGACGCTCCCGGTCTCCGGATCCAGCGCGATGATCTCGGGGTGGGCGTCCGCTTCGCCCGTGTGCGAGATCCAGACGCGGCCTTCGGCGTCGACGGCGACCCCGAGGACACGTCCGAGCTGCTTGCCCGGCGGGAGCTTCGGCCACTCCGGGCTCGGATCCCAGCCTTCGGGCGCGTCGTCCGAGAAGGGGGGCGCCGCGATGGGCGCAGGCTCACACGACAGCAGCGCGGCTGCGACCACCGGAAGCGCGAATCGGCGCAGTGCCCCCATCGGCGCTTCTATAGCAGAGCTCTAGTCGCCAGCGCCTGGGGGAGGTCGTCTTCGACTACGGAGACGTCCGAGCGAGGCCATTGCCTCTGGTCGGCAGAGCCCGCGGGATCTGCTCGGGATGTCCGCGCGCCTGGTGCCGAGTTTGCGGCGTCCGACTGCCGGTTTTTCAGCAGCGCCTCGCGTTTTGCTCGATGGAACGGGTGGCGCCGATCGTGCTTCCGCTGCGTGCGATGAGCTCGCTCCCGAGACGCCGACGCCGTGCTGCCCACGCGAGCACGCTCCAGACGTTCCAGCCCCGCACGCGCGGACGCTTCGACCTGTAGATGATCTCCGACGTGTCGAACCTCACGTTCAACCCGACGCAGACGTGTGTCGAGCGTCGATGACCCGGGCTCTCGCGAACCTCGTCGCGCAGAACGCGGAGCAGCTCGATACGGGGCTGCGGCGCGTGCCCTTCGTCGGTGAGGGGACCGGACCCGGCGCCCACGCTCGAAGCAGCACGGGCGGCGTGAGAGCCGACGCGGCGCCGAGGCCCCAGGCCGAGCTCGATGCGCTCATGGAGCGGCTCGCCGACGGTGACCGCTCGGTGTTCGCACGCGTCTTCGAGCTGCTCTGGGCTCCGATTCAGCGGTTCTGTTTGAGCTTGCTGAGAAACGAAGCCGACGCTGCCGACGCGGCCCAAGAAGCGATGCAGAAGATCTTCGAGCGCGCTCCGGCGGACTACGACCGCAAGCGAGCAGCGATGCCGTGGGCGATGGCGATCGCGGGATGGGAATGCAGGACGATCGCGCGTAGGCGATTCCGCCGCCGAGAGGTCGATGATTCCGCGGCCGGCGAGCTCCCGGGAGCCGACGCGGAGGAGGCGCTCGTCCAGAGCAATCTGACCCGTGCAGCGGTAGCTGCGCTCGGAGAGCTCTCCGACACGGATCGCGAGACGCTCGTCGCGACGTTCTGGGACGAAGCGGCGTCGGCGTCGGGCGCGACGTTGCGAAAGCGTCGCGAGCGCGCGCTGGACCGACTCCGGGGCGCGTTTCGGAGGCTCTATGGACTCGATTGATCGTTCCCAGTCGATGCGCCGGGTCCGGATTCGCTACGAGCTCGCGCGTCTTCGCCGTGCGCTTCTCGCGGTCGCGCCTTTCGTGCTCGTGGTCGCTGTCGCGCTCCGTCTGACGCATCGTCCGTCGTCGACGTTGTGGTTCGGGGGCCTCACCGTCGCGATCAGCACGGCGATGCTCTGGTACGGGCGTGACTGGCAGCGCGCCGTCCTACCGGGAGCCGTGGCAGGGCTCTTCCCGCTGGCGCTCTCGCTCTTTGCGAATGGCGTTCACGGCTGCGGGGCCGGGAGCTGCTCGTCGCTCTGCGTGCCGGCATGCTCGCTCGGGGGCATCGTGGCCGGCGTGGCGATCGCGGGAGTCGCCAACCGGCGGCGCGCAGGAGTTTGGTTCTGGTTGTCCGCCTCCGGCATCGCGCTACTGACTGGCTCGATGGGATGCGCATGCATCGGCTCTACCGGCGTGGTCGTCCTGGCGGTCGGCTTTGCAGCCGGCGCCATGCCTGGGCTCGTGCGGTGGGCATTCGGCCGACGCGCAACATAGTCGGTCACGCTTCGTCCTCGACCCGCCTAGTAGCCTGGCGAGCATCTTCGCTCGTTCGATTTCGCCCGTGAACGATCGGGACGGGAGTCGCGCGCTGTCGTGCGCGGCTCCCCAGCAAAAGGACGTGCATGCAGATCGCATCGCTCTCGCGCGGCGTCTTCGCCCTCTCACGCCTTGGCGCCAGGCTCGTCGTCGTCGTCACCGTCGTTCTGTCGCCGCGGACGGCGCGAGCCGAACGCATGACTCTGCGCGATTCGCTGGAGACGGCGACGCGCAACTACGGCGAGATTCGAGCGAAGGAGGCGCGTCGCGATGCGGCCCGCCACGACCTCTCGTACACCGAGAAGACGTACCTGCCCGACGTCGTGCTGTCCGCGCAGCAAGGATTCGGCACCGTGAATGCCATGCACGGACCGCTCTACGCACCGGGCGGTCCCGCCAACGCAACGACCAGTCTTCCCCTCGCGGAACAGAGCTGGAACGCGGCATTCGGGGCTCTGTACTCGGCGAGCGTTCATTGGAACGTGCTCACGTTCGGAAAGATCGATCGGCAGATCGAGCTCTCTTCCCGGACACACGATCTCCGGCAGCGCGAGCTCGAGCTCGAGCGCTTCCATCACCAGATCCGCGTGACCTTCGCCTACCTCAAGCTCTCGACGGCGCAGCGCATCCATCACATCCAGAAGGAGAACGTCTCCCGCTACGAGGTCGCTCTCGAGACGATCGCAAGCCATGCCGAGAGCGGGCTCGTGCCTGGAGTCGATGCGTCCTTCGCACGCGCCGAGCTCGCCAGCGCCAAGTCCTTGCAGTTGAAGGCGTACGACACCGAGCTCGATGCCTCGAAGGAGCTGGCGGTGCTGCTCGGTGTTCCGTTCGGCGAGTTCGAGCTGGAGCCCACGTTCTACGAGTCGTCGCCGGAGAAAGCCCTCCCGCACGCACCCGTCGACGACGGACATCCGCTTCTCACCATGCACGACGGGAAGGTCCGTCGCAGCGAGCAAGAGGAGAAGGTGGCGTCGTCCGAGGTACTCCCCTCGCTCTTCGTGTTCGGCGTCCTGCAAGGGCGCGGCTCGGGCTTCGGCTCCGACTACGCACGAAACCAAGATGCGCTCTCGCGTTCCTACTTCGATGGCGTCGGGATCGATCGAGGCAACTACATCGTCGGCCTCGGGCTGAGCTGGAACCTCTCGTCGTTCCTGCGTAGTCGCTCCAGCACGTCTGCGCAGGAGGACCGAACTCGCGCGCTCTCCCGAGAGCGGGAGCTGGCGGCGCAGGAGCTCGTCGCCCAGGAACGGTTTGCAGAACGGAAGTTCGCGCTCGCGCACGACAACCGAACCCATGCGCTGTCGCAGCGGGAGGCCGCGACGGATGGCTTCCGGCAGAGCAAGGCGCGCTACGACAACGGGCTCGGCACGATCGTGGAGCTCACCCAGGCGATCTTCACCGTCTCTCGGGCCGAAGTGGACTTCGAGCTCGCACAGAGCGCGATCTGGCAGGCGCTCCTGCTGAGAGCGGCGGCATCCGGAGATCTGAACGCATTTCTCCAGCAGGCACGTGGAGCGAAGACGCGATGAGCCTTCTCAGACTTGCATTGCGGAACCCGATCTCCGTGATCGTGCTCGTGTTCGCCATGCTGTTCTTCGGCGTGCGTGCGACCAGGGAGATCAAGGTCGACGTCTTGCCGGAGATGAACCTGCCCGTCGTGTACATCGCGCACACGTTCAACGGGTACACGCCTTCGCAAATGGAGGGCTACTTCACGAAGATGTACGTGAACATGATGCTGTTCACGAACGGCATCAAGAACATCGAGACGAAGAACTCCCAGGGCCTCACCCTGATGAGGATCTCGTTCTACGAAGGCACCGACATGGGGCAGGCGGTGGCCGAGATCAATGCGCTCTCGAATCGCTCGCAGGTCTTCCTGCCGCCGGGGGCGCCGCCGCCGTTCATCATTCGCTTCGACGCATCGTCACAGCCCGTCGGGCAGCTCGTCTTCCGAAGCGAGAGCAAGAACAACAACCAGCTCCAGGACATCGCGAACTTCACCGCGCGACCGTTTTTGATCTCGATCCCGGGGCTCACGACCGCCCCTCCCTTCGGAGGTAGCCCGCGTACGGTCGAGATCAACATCGAGCCCGAGAAGCTGCGCGTGCACAATCTGTCGCCCGAGCAGGTCGTCGAAGCGATCGCTCGCCAGAACGTGACCGCGCCGTCGGGCAACGTCTACGTCGGCGATACAAGCTACATCACACCCACCAACAGTACGATTCGTGCGGTCGAGGACTTCGGGAACATCCCACTACTCAAGGGAACCGTCTCGAACGTCTATGTTCGAGACATCGCGACGGTGCGGGACGGGGCCGACGTGGCCACGGGCTACGCCCTGGTGAACGGCAAACGGTCCGTCTACCTGAACGTCGCGAAGGCGGGCAATGCATCGACGGTGCACGTGGTGCAGAAGCTCAAGGAGGCGATTCCGAAGATCCAGAGCAACCTGCCCGAGGACGTGACCATCTCCTACGAGTTCGATCAGTCCGTCTATGTGGTGGGGGCGCTGAAGGGGCTGATCACCGAGGGCGTACTCGGCGCGGTCCTCACTGGGCTGATGGTCCTCCTCTTCCTGCGGGACGTGCGCTCCGCGCTCATCGTGATCGTCACGATCCCGATCGCGATCGTATCGGGCGTGCTCTTCCTGAAGCTGTTCGGCCAGACGATCAACATCATGACGTTGGCCGGTCTGGCGCTCGCGGTCGGCGTGCTGGTCGACGAGAGCACGGTGACGATCGAGAACATCCACCAGCACCTTCACCGTGGGAAGGCGGTCACGCTGGCGGTGATGGACGCGTGTCGCGAGATCGCGTTCTCGAAGCTGCTCATCTTGCTGTGCATCCTGTCGGTCTTCGCGCCCGCGCTCACGATGGGGGGCATTCCGGGAGCGCTCTTCAGGCCGCTCGCGCTGGCGATCGGGTGCTCGATGGTGATCTCCTTCTTGCTGTCGCAGACGCTGGTGCCGGTGATGGCGAGCTGGCTCCTGAAGAAGCAACACGTGACGCCCGAGGCGGGGGACGGCTCCGAGCTGCCGCGCGGGACGGTGCGCCGAGCGGTCGAGCGGCTCATGCCCTACAAGCGCATCCTGGTGACGGCCGGCAGCGGCGTCCTGATCGCCCTGGCAGCGTTCTCACTCTCGCGCATCGGCAAGGACGTTCTTCCGCGCACCAACTCGAGCCAGGTGCAGATGCGCCTTCGAGCGCCGGACGGAACGCGAATCGAGAAGACCGAGCAGGTCGTTCATCGGGCGATCGGCGTGGTCGAGGAGATCGCGGGGCCCGGGAAGGTCCGCATCACGTCGGCCTACGTCGGACAGCATCCTTCGTCTTTCGCGATCAGCCCCATCTACCTGTACAACGCCGGTCCGCACGAGGCGCTCTTGCAGGTCGCCTTCGAAGGGGACGTCGGCGGGATCGACGCGCTCAAGGAGCGTGTGCGCCAACGCTTGCACGACGTGATGCCGGACGTCCACGTGGGGTTCGAGCCGGTGGAGATCACCGAGAAGATCCTCGGTCAGGGAGCCTCGTATCCGATCGAGGTCCGGTTCTCCGGGATGAAGAAGAAGGTCAACGAGAAGTACGCAGGGATGCTCCTCGAGCGTCTTCGCCAGATCGATTACCTGCGCGACCAGCAGGTGCAGCAGTCGTTGCGGTACCCCGCGCTGAACGTGGAGGTCGATCGACTTCGTGCTGCACAGCTCGGTGTGGACATGCAGGACGTCACGCGCTCGCTCATCGCGTCCACCTCGTCGTCCAGATACACGTCCAAGAACATGTGGGTCGAGGGGATGATGGGCATCGCCTACGACGTGCAGGTCCAGACGCCGGCGGGAGAGCTGAAGACCGAAGACGACCTCGCCCAGGTGCCCCTCATGAAGAACGCGAGTCGTCCGGTGCTCGGTGACGTCGCGTCGATCACTCCGGGGGTTGCGTACGGCGAGACGCACAACATCGGAACCATGGCGTTCGCCTCGGTCACCGCCAACGTGCACGGCGAGGATCTGCAGCGGGCCAAGCGTGACGTCGAGGCGGCGATCGCGTCGCTCGGTGAGCTCCCGAAGGGCGTGAACGTGCAGATGGCCGGCCTCTCGGTCGTGCTCGACGACACGATGAGCAGCCTGGCGAACGGTCTGGTCGTTGCGGTCGTGGTTGTCTTCCTCCTGCTTGCCGCGAGCTTCCAGTCCTTCCGGCTGGCCACGGTCGTCCTGACGGCGGTGCCGGCCGTGGTGCTGGGCGCGCTCGGCGCGCTGATGCTCACGCGGTCGACGCTGAACTTGCAGTCATACATGGGCATCATCATGGCGGTCGGTGTCTCGATCGCGAACGCCGTCCTGCTCGTGGCGAGCGCCGAGCAGCGGAGGCGGGCGGGCGGAGACGCCGCACGCGCCGCGCTCGACGGCGTCTCGCTACGCGTGCGTCCGATCTTGATGACGACGCTGGCGATGCTGGCCGGCATGCTGCCGATGGCGGTCGGACACGGTGAAGGAGGCGACCAGATGGCTCCCCTCGCGCGGGCGGTCCTCGGCGGCCTGAGCGCGTCGACACTGATGGTCTTGTTCGGATTGCCGCTCGCGTTCGCCTGGGCGCAGCGATCGGTGCCGACCGCATCTCGGTCTCTCGACCCCTCGGACAAGGAGAGTGAACACTATGCAATGGGTGGTGTCTGACATGGGTGCGCGAGCGAGGCACTGGTACGTGCTGCTCGCCGTCGGCGCGCTGGCGAGCGCGAGCGGCTGTCGGGCTGCGGAGAAGGCTCCGGCCGCGCACGAGGCACAGGCGCCCGCGGCGCCGGCCGCGCGCGGCCCGATGCCGACCTTCCGGGTCGAGCCGGCTCGACTCGAGTCGACGTTGCGGCTGCCGGCCGAGCTGGTCGCGGATCGGACCGTCGACGTCTATGCGAAGGTCAACAGCTACGTGAAGGACCTTCGCGTCGACATCGGAAGGGCGGTGCGCAAAGGCGACTTGTTGGTGCAGCTCGAGGCGCCCGAGATCGAGGCGCAGCTCGCCTCCGCGAAGGCGCGCTGGCGGGCGCTCGAGGCGACCCACGTCGCGTCGAAGGCGACCTACGAGCGTACCCTCCGGACCAGCTCCACCGAGGGCGCCGTCGCTCGCGACGCGATCGATCAGGCGAAGGCGAAGGAGCAGGCGGACGCTGCGCAGGTGCTAGCCGCCAAGGCGACCTACGACGAGCTGGCCGCGATGAAGAGCTACCTCGTGGTGCGAGCACCGTTCGACGGCATCGTGACCGAACGGAACGTGGAGCTCGGGGCATACGTGGGGCCCTCGGGCAAGGGCTCGAACAAGCCGATGCTCGTCGTGCAGTCCGTCGACAAGATGCGCGTCGTCGTGTCGGTTCAGGAGGCGTACGTGCCTTACGTCCGCGTCGGCGACACGCTGCAGTTCTCCGTGAGGACGTTGCCGGGACGGATGTTCTCCGCGCGCATCGCCCGGAAGGCGGGAGCGCTCGATGCCGCCCTTCGCGCGGAGCGAATCGAGGCCGACATCGAGAACGGAGATCGAGCGCTCTTGCCGCTCATGGTCGCCGACGCGCGCGTTGCGCTGGCGTCACCGGCGCCGACCATGATCATCCCGCGGACCGCCCTGGTCGAGAGCGGCCTGGGGACGTACGTGCTGCGCGTCCGAGAGGGGAAGGCGAATCGCATTCCGGTCTCGAAGGGCGCACGCGTCGGAGACAAGATCGAGGTGTTCGGCGAGCTCGGCGCCGGCGACGTGCTCGTGCTCAAGACGACGGAGGAGATGCAAGACGGCATGCCCGTCGCGGGCGGCTAGAGCGGATGCCCCTGTCACTGGTTGGCTGCGCCGCGGCCGAGGCGGAGCGAGCTCAGGACGACGGAGATCGAGCTCGTTGCCATCGCGATCGCGGCGATCACCGGCGTCACGAGGCCGGCGGAGGCCAGAGTGATCGCGACGACGTTGTAGGAGAGGGCCCAGCCGAGGTTCTGGTTCATCACGCGGCGCGTTCGGCGCGCGAGCTCGAGGGCCTCGACGACGTGGGAGATGCCTTCGGCGCGGATCGCGACGTGTGCGGCCCCGAGCGCGACGTCGGTCGCGCCGTGGGCCGCGATCCCGCAGTCGGCGGCGGCGATCGCCGGGCCGTCGTTGAGGCCGTCCCCGATGAAGGCGACGAAGCGGCCCTCGGCGCGCGCGGCTTCGATCATCGCGGCCTTCTCCTCCGGGTCGACACCCCCGCGGTAAGCCGTGATCCCGACCTGCCGTGCGACGTCGGCAACGACCTCCTCGCGGTCGCCGCTCGCGATCGCGCAGGCGATGCCGCGGTGGCGGAGCGCGGCGATGGCCTCGGCCGCGTCGGGACGGAGCGCGTCGGCTACGAGGATCGTCCCGAGCCAACGTCCTGTGCTCGCCACGTGCACTGCGCTGCTCGACGGGGGCTCTGCGGCGATCACCGGGCGCGCGAGCTCGCTCACGAACGCGAGCGAGCCCACGCGGATCGTTCGGCCGTCCATGCCTCGCCACTCGATGCCTCTTCCCGGAAACGTCCGCGCGGAGCCGTCGAGGGATCGTGGCGCCGGCGTCGATGCGCGGATCGCGCGCGCGAAGGGGTGCTCGCTTCCCTGTTCGGCGACGGCTGCCGCGGCGAGGAGCTCGTCGCGGGTGACGTCGGGCGCGGGAAGGACGTCCGTGACGACGGGAGCGCCGGTGGTGAGGGTTCCCGTCTTGTCGAACACGATCGCGTCGATTCGCGCGGCGCGCTCGATGGCGTCTCCGTCGCGGAAGAGGATCCCTCGTCGCGCAGCGCGCCCCGCGGCGACGAGGAGCGCCATCGGCGTCGCCAGACCGAGCGCGCACGGGCAGGCGACGACCAGCACCGCGACCGCCCGCAAGAGCGCCACCGAGGTGCTCCCCGTCAGGGCGCGGTTCACGAGCGCCGTGAGCGCGGCGGTGATGAGCACGGCGACGGTGAGCCTCTCGGCGAAGCGATCGGCGAGCGCTTGCATCGGAGCGCGGCGGGAGAGCAGAACGTCGACGGCGCGCGCGATTCGATCGAGCGCGCGTGAACCGACGGCATTCGTGACCTCGAGGAGGAGGACGCCATCCTGGTTCAGCGTCCCGGCTTCGACGAGGTCACCGGGGACGACCCGCAGCGGACGCGCTTCGCCGGTCAGCAGCGCTCGATCGACGTGCGACTCTCCGATCTCGATCCGTCCGTCGAGAGGAACGCGCTCGCCGGGGCGGACACGGATCCGAGCGCCGGCGGATACCGTTCTCGCATCGACGTCCGTCTCGACGCCGCTGGGGTCGAGCAAGTGCGCCGTGGGGGGCGAGAGTGAGAGGAGCGAGCGCACCGCGTCGACGCCGCGCTTTCGCGCCGAGCGCTCGATCAGGCGGCCGAGCAGCAGGAACGTGACGATCGCGCCTGACGTGTCGAAGTAGACCTCGGACGAGCCGAGCGCGAGGACCACCACCGAATAGAGGAACGTCGCGAGCGCGCCGAGGGAGACGAGGAGGTCCATGCCCGGGGCGCGCTGGCGAAGCGAGCGCACCGCGCCGGCGAAGAACGGCGAGCCGCCGAACACGAGGGTCGGCAAGGTCAAGACGCCGGTCGCGAATGCGAGCCACCACCGCGCGCGGACGTCCGACGCCTCGACCGCGTCGACGTACAGGACGAGCGACGGGAGCATCGCGTTCATGCAGAAGAACGCCGACGCGGCGAGGCGAAGCCGAAGGCCGACCAGCTCGTCGTCCCCCCGGTCGCCGGCGCGTTCGCGTGCACGGTAGCCGAGCGCCTCCACCCGAGCCCTCGCCCGAGCGGCGTCGAAGAGGAGTGGATCCCACTGGAGTGACAGGGTCGCCGCCGCGTAGTTCACGCTCGCGGCGACGACGCCTTCCTCGCGTGCGAGCACCCGTTCGATACGTGCCGCGCAGCTCGCACACGACATGCCCTCGACGGCGAACGTGGCGGAGTCCACGGCGGAAGGGGCAGGCGACCTCAGGGCGCCGCTCGACGCGCCGCGGTCAGCTCGTCGCCTCCGTTCCACGGCTCCGTTCTTCCGGCGAGCGAGGCGCGGACCGCGCGGACATCGTCGGCGGTGATCTCCGACGCCTGGTTCCCCCACGAGCTGCGCACGTGCGTCAGCACGGCGGCGACCTCCTCGTCACGCAGCGTGCGGAGCGGAGGCATCGAGTTGTTGTAGCGCTCGCCGTTCACCTCGATCGGCCCCTGGAGGCCGAGCAATACGATACGGATGGGCGTCTCCTTGTCCTCGAGCAGCCACGTCGAGCCGACGAGCGGCGGGAACGTCTTCGGTACTCCGAGCCCGGTAGGCTGATGGCAAGCCGCGCAGCTTGCCTGGAACACCGCTGGACCGCTCACCTCCGTGGAGGCTGCGACGATCTGCGGTGAGCGCTCGTCGCCCGCGAACGAGAAGTCATCGCCGCCGTGCCGGACGAGGTACGTGAAGCCGGACGCTCCGAACACCCCGAAGAGCACGAGGAAGAGCGCCGGGAGCGGGCCGCGCGATTCGACCGGCTCCGGATTCTCGCGCTCGACCTGGGCCGAGACCGCGCTCTTCGCGCCGGGGGCATTTCGACGGGACGTCATTGCGCCGCCCCGTTGTTCAGGTTCGCCTGCTCGGACGTGTATTTCAGATATTGCGACGGATACGTGTGATCGAGGCCGACGAGATAGGCGATCAGCGCCACGGCGTCCGGCTTCGCAACCACGACCCCTTCCTTGGGGGCGAACTCGGGCGGCAGATCGACCTTCACGTCGTCGGGACCGAGCTCGCGCTTCACCTCGAAGAGGAACGGGAATGCGGGCATGAGGCTTCCGGGTACGACCGCCCGCGGATTGTAGAGATGGGCGTAGTGCCAACCGGCGCTGGGCTGTCGCGCGCCGATGTTGAACAGATCGGGACCGGTGCGCATCGTCCCGAGCTGATGGGGGTAGTCGTAGACATAGTCCCCCGGCGTCGACGGGCGCCCCCAGCCGCGCTCCGAGTCGGGCGCGAACACGCGATCGGTGGGCTGTTGCGTGTGGCAGTAGACGCAGCCGAGCGAGACGTAGACGTCGCGCCCTCGGGCTTGTTCGACCGTGTACGGGGCCAGCCCCTCCTCGGGCTCGACCACCATGAACTGCACGTATGGCATCACCACGAGGATCATGGCGGTGACCAGCAAGACGCCGACGCTGCCGAAGATGAGCACGGACAGGCGGTTCACGACGCGACCTCCTTCGCGAGGGTGGGCGTTCTGCCGGCGAACGTGCGGACAGGCCCCCGTCCCGTCGTCATCGCCCAGGCGTGGTACGCGAAGACGAAGTGCCCGAGCGTCATGAGCACGCCGCCGACCGAGCGAGCGTGTAGATACGGGACCGTCACGTGAACGGAGTCGAGGAACGGCCTCGCCTTGTCGAGCAAGGCGAGCCCTTGGAGGATTCCGCCGATCGAGAGCGCGCCGACGTAGACGATGAGTCCCCCGAGCGCGAGCCAGAAGTGGGCTCGAATCAGCTTCGGATACGGCCACTCGCGGTCGACGAGGCGCGGGAGCATGAAGTACACGGCGCCGAACAGCTCCATCGAGACGAAGCCATAGAGCCCCATGTGCGCGTGGCCGACGGTGAAGTGAGTGAAGTGGGTGATGCGATTCAGGGCTCGAATCGACTCCAGACACCCCTCGAACGACGTTGCCGTGTACATCAGCGCGCCGACCACGACGAAGCGAAGCGTCGGCGAGTGCTTCAGGGTTCCGAAGCGACCGCGCATGGTGACGTGGTGGTTGATCGCGACCGCGAGGACCGGGATCGCCATCATGACGCTGTGAACGATGGAGACGCCGATCAACCAGGTCGGGACCGGCCCGCCGATCAGGTGGTGTGCACCGACCTGGCTGTAGAACAGGGCGAGGCTCCAGAAGCCGATCAGCGAGAGCCCGTAGGAGTAGATCGGCCGGCCGAGGACCTTCGGGATGAAGTAGTAGGCGATGGCGAGCCCCATCGGCGTGAGCCACAGACCGAGGACGTTGTGCGCGTACCACCAGTTGATCGTCGCGTGCTCGACGCCGAAGTGGACGCCGGGGAAGTTCGCCACGAAGAAGAGGATCGGGAACCAGCAGAACGCTGCGCCGAGGTACCAGGCCGAGACGTAGAGGTGAGCTACCTTCTTCGCGCGCAGCGTGAGGAGCAGCGGGACGCCGGCGAGCGCGCCGCCGATCACGAACAGCGCGTCGATCTGCCAGGGAAACTCGAGCCACTCGACGCCGTCGGTCCATCCGAAGGCGAGCGCGAGCAGCCCTGCGACCATTCCGATGTTCCAGACCACGACGCCGGCGATGGCGAACCTCCCGCCGCGGAGCGGAGTGCGGACGAGCCTCGGCATCAACCAGAGCGCGACCGCGATGCCGCCCATCGAGGCGAACCCGTAGATCACCGCGTTCAGGTGTATCGGGCGGACGCGGCCGAAGGTGAGCGGCGCCGAGCCCGTGAGCCAGTCGGGGAACGTCATCTTCAACGACGACACGACCCCGTAGAGCGAGCCGATCACGAGCCAGACGATGGCCGATCCGAGAAAGGCGAGAGCGGGCGTACGCGAGGAGCGATCGGCCTCCCGGCGCGCGAGGATGTCGTCTGCGGATCGATCGCCGTCGCTCGCAGTACGACCGTGCGCGCTCTCCGCCAGGGCGGCGACGTCGGACGCGGAGCCGGCCGGCTCCTCGACGGTCCCGATCTCGCCGGCGTCGAAGATCACGGTGGCGCCGGTCTTCTGCCAGGTGACGCGATTGCGCGTGATGGACCAGAGAAGGACGAGGAGGCCCGCCATCCCCACGAGGAACGTGAAGAGGACGAGCGAGAGGACTGCCGCGTTCATGCCGAGTCCCGGGCAGCAGCGGATTCAGCGACGAGCTTGACGTCGATGTTCTCTCGCGTCGCGTTCGAATACGGGCACACCGCGTGTGCGGCGTGCATCAGGGCGTAGCACTCTGCCGTCGGGAGGCCGGCGACACGACCGCGTAGCTCGATGCTGAGGACGTACTTCTCGTCGTCGGTCAGGTTCAACGAGACGAGCGCCCGCACCTCGAGATCCTCGAATGGCTTGCTCCAGAGGCGCGCGATCGAGCGCATCGTCGCCTCGAAGCTCGCTGCGTAGGCCGCGGCGAACAGCTGCTCGGGATTCGTCGCTCCACCCGTGCCGCCGGCCGCTTCGGGGCTACGGAGCTCCGAGCTCAGGAGCCCATCGTCCGAGGACACGGAACCTTCACGCCCGCCGCGCGCGAGCACGACCGCGGTGTAAACCGTCTTCATCGCGCGGGCGCCTTTGCACTGTCGGTGCCACTGCGCGCCCCTTGAAATCAGGGCCTCGCCGCTTCGTTCGCCTGCCGAAACTTCGCGAGTCGGCGCCGGATTGTCGGCGCTCGCGAGCGTCAGAGACGGTACGTCTTCATCTTGTACTGGAGCGTCGCGCGGCTCGTTCGGAGCAGACGCGCCGCTTCCGACTGATTGCCCTGCGCGCGGCGGAGAGCGTCGGCGACGAGCCCTCGCTCGTAGGCATCGACCCGCTCCTTGAGCGAAATGCTCGCCGAGTCGTCAGTCGCCTGCACCGGAGGGACCTCCTCGGTCGGGTTTCGCAGCTCGGGGAGATCTTCGAGGCTGATCCTCCTCCCGCGGGCGAGGATCGACGCTCGCTCGAGCACGTTCTGGAGCTCGCGCACGTTGCCCGGCCAGTCGTAGGCCTGGAGATAGGAGACGGCGTCTTCCTCGACTCCCTTCGGGTCGGACCCGAGACGGACCGCGAGCGTTCGGACGAGCGCGTCGATCAACGAAGGAATGTCCTCCCGCCGATCTCGGAGAGGGGGGATCTGGATCGGAAAGACGTTCAGCCGAAAGAACAGATCCGCGCGGAAGCGATTCGCTCGAACCTCGGCAGCGAGGTCACGGTTGGTCGCCGCGACGACCCGCGCGTCGATGCGAATCGGATGCGTTCCGCCGACGCGCTCGACCTCGTGTTCCTGGAGCACACGCAGGAGCTTCGCCTGGGCTTCGAGCGGGAGCTCGCCGATCTCGTCGAGGAGCAGCGTTCCCCCGTGCGCCAGCTCGAAGCGGCCGAGCCGACGCTGCAAAGCACCGGTGAACGCGCCCTTCTCGTGCCCGAAGAGCTCGCTCTCGATGAGGGTGGGGGAGATCGCGGCGCAGTTCACCTTCACGAGCGGCTTGTTGCGACGCGGGCTCATCTCGTGGAGAGCGCGCGCAAAGAGCTCCTTCCCCGTCCCCGTCTCGCCCTGCAGGAGCACGGTGGACGCCGTCGGCGCCACACGCTCGAGCTCGCCGAGGACTCGGGTGAGCGCAGCGCTCTGGCCGACGATCCCGGAAGGTCGGCCGCCCTGGAGCTCCTCTTTCAGGTACGCGTTCTCGGCCTCGAGCCGATGCGACAGCTCGGTGACCTCCGCGAAGAGCTCTGCGTTCTTGATCGCCACGGAGGCGTGCGCGGCGAAGACGCCCAGCCGCTCGAACTCCGCATCGGTGAGCGGCCGGCGAGCGAACATCGCAAGCACGCCGAGGACCTCGCTGTCGAAGACCAGGGGGTAGCCGCCGAAGGTCAGGAGCCCGTTCGCTCGGATCCACTCCTTGTCGACGAAGCGGGGGTCGCCGAGGAGCTCGTTGCTGCAGACCGGTGTACGCGAGGCCGCGATCTCTCCGATCTTCTGCTCGCCCACCGGAACGCGGCCGTGGGATCCGTCGAGGCGCTCCGACAAGCCGGTACTTGCGACGAGCTGCAAGAAATGCGGATCGCCCTTCCGTATCAGCCAGACGCGCGCCATGGCGGCCTCGAGATCGCGGACGAGCCCACGCGTGATCTCGCCGAGCACTTCGTCGAGGTCGAGCGTGCTCGCCATCTGGAGGCTGACTCGGCCGAGAGTCGCGTCGAGGCTCGCCACGTCCTTCATCCAGGGCGACTCTATAGCGCCGGCCGCCTTCGACGGGGAGCCCTCCAGAGGTCGGACGCTGAGCCGCCGAACTTCCAGCACTCGTGTGCCAATCTCTCGGCAGAGCTCCTCCACCGACGTTGCCTTTCCCGTCTGGCGTGCATGGCGCCGATCGTGCTTTCGGCCGCGCACGATGGAAGTCGACGAGCGCCGAAGGCGCGCCTCTGCGAGTGCTCGGGGCGCGCGCCCCCAATCGATCTGGGATGCCCCGACCAAACCCTCCCCGTTCGCGGGCTCGTGCCGGATGTTCCAGTCCGACCTCTTCGAGCGCTACTCACGCGTGCATCCGACGACGCCGTTCCTCTTCTGGGTCCCGGTCGTCTCGTTCGTCCTCTGGCGCAGCATCGGGCGCGGCGCTCCCGGTGCCCTCGGGATCTCCGGCGCCTTCCTCGCCGGAGCGCTCGCCTGGAGCTTGGCCGAGTACGTCCTTCATCGCTGGATCTTCCACTGGCACGAGGACTCGCCGCGCGGCCGGAGGGTCCATTTCCTCCTTCATGGCGTGCACCACGACCATCCGAACGACAAGGGGCGCCTCGTCATGCCGCTCGGCATCAGCATCCCGCTCGGCGTCCTCTTCTACGCGCTCTACCGCTTCGGGATCGGCGTCGCGATCGGGGAACCCTTCTTCGCAGGATTCGTCGTCGGATACCTGCTCTACGACGGGCTCCACTACGCGATCCATCACTTCGGGATGAGGAGCCGCCTCGGTCGGATGCTGAAGAAGCATCATATGGTGCACCACCACGTCGACCACGAGGGCGGCTTCGGGGTGTCGTCTCCGCTCTGGGACTACTTGCTGAGGACGATGCCGAAGACCAAGAAAAGTCGGGTGGAGCCCGAGGCGCACGCATGAAGACGGCGTCGTTCGGGCTCCTCGGTCGCCGACGAGAGCGCCTCAGCGCTCCCGCATGATCTCACGCGTGAGTGCGAGCAGCGCGCAGGCGATCGCGAATCGCGGGTCCACGCCGCCCGGCACGAGCTGGAGCGTGAACTCCTTCGTGAAGAAGCGGAAGACCTGCTGCACGCGGGCGACCTCGCGGCCATTCACCTCCATGTGCCAGCGCCCGAGGAGGAGCGGCAGGAGGAGGCGGAGAAGAGCGTTCGAGTCCTCCTGGAACGTCCCGATGACCTGGTCTCCCGGTCCGAGCACCTCCCAGGTGTCACGCAGGATCGACTTCAGTCCCTTCGAGCGCACCGCCCCGATCGGCTGGTTCGTGTTCGCGTCGAACACGTCGGTCGTGATGTCGATGCCGAAGATCTGGCGCGCACCGATCGAGACGAGCGGCACCTGCATCGTGTCGTCGGTGAAGATGCTCCAGCGATCCTTGAGCGAGAAGACCTTGTGGCGGACGTAGAGGACCTGGTTGCCGTTGGGATCGTAGACGCGGAACTCACGACCGAGGAACGTGAAGAACGGGCGCTTGACCGTGTACGTGCCGTGACCGAACGGGCCCGCGGCCATCGCGCTGCCCTGCGGGATCATCATCGGAGCGTTCTGCATGACGGCGAGGCTACGCAGTCGAGCGGCTCGACGTCGAGCGCTTCTCGCGACCCCACTTCAGGGCCGGGGCCGACGACGTTCGCGAGAGTCGAGGTCCCGTGAAGGTGCCGGGGATTCGGCCGCGGCTACGATGCGCGCCAATGTGTGCTCGCGGCGGGGCGCTCACCGAATGACGTTCGCGCGACGGAGCAGCGCGTGAGTGAGCTCACGCCGGAGCGGGATCATGCGTTCGAGATCTTCGGCGGCGCTCCGGACATGCGTGGCGTAGATCCACCGCTTCGATCCGGCGTCGACCCATCCGACGAACCAGCCCATCGCCTGACCATTCTCGTGTCCGAGACCGGTCTTGCCGTGAATGATGGCGGTCCCGAGCGTCTCGGCGGGGACGATGCGTTCGAGGATGCTCGTGCTCCGCTTCGATACCGGCAGCTCGCCCGCGAGGAGGCGCCGTAGAAAGGCGACTTGCTCGCGCGGGCTGATGCGGATCGAGCCGTCGTCGAGCCAGAACGCCTCGACTGCCCCGTGCACCTCGCGGTTCCCGTAGCCGAGGCGAGCCACCCAGCTCGTCATCTGCTCCTCGCCGATGCGACGGGCCACCTCTTGGTAGAACCAGACGGCGGAGTGCTTCATCGCCGAAGGCAGGTCGTGATCGCGGTTCCAGCTGTCGACCGCGCGCACCGTGCCGTCCCACTTCAGGGCGAACTGCTCGTCCGGGATTACTCCCGTCTCGAGTCCGATCAGCGTGTTCGGGATCTTGAAGCTGGAGAATGGGACGTGCGGTCGGTCGGCGTCCTCACGACCGACGATCGTCTCGCGCCCGCTCGCAACGTCGAGGAGGACGAAGGAGCCGGTCACGTTGCGCTCGCGGAAGAGCGCGATGGCGTCATCGTCGTAGGACGGCGATGAGCGCGGTCCGTCGGCGCTCGGGGCAACAGGCCTTGCCGTCGAGGCGGGGCCTTCAGCACATCCGATGAGCGCGATGGCAGCGAGGAGGGGAACGACGTTGGCTCGCAAGGCGGACAGTCGAACGCTCGTCGAGAGCGACCGATTCCGCGCGACGCGAACGCGAGACCGCCTCCCTTACTGGAGGCGGCATCGCGCATGGATCGCCGGCGGTGCCGTCACGGAGTCGTGACGGCACACCGCCAGGATATGGAGAGCACGCCGGAGCGAAGGCCGAAGCCCCGCTCGTCAGGCGTACCGCTTGCTGATCGTCGGGATGAGGTACTCGTCGAACGCGCGCTCGAAGTCGTACGCGGGCTTCCAGCCCCAGTCGGCGCGGGCGCGTGCGTCCTCGATGTCTTCCGGCCAGGAGTCGACGATCTTCGAGCGGACAGCGTCGGGCTCGAACGAGATGTCCGCGGCCGGGAAGCTCTTCCGCACGCGCTCGGCGATCTCGCCGGCGCTCACGCTGAAACCGCTGATGTTGTACACCGTCTGCGTGAGCTTGCTCTTGTCCGCCTCGAGGATTCCCACGAGCGACGAGACGGCGTCGGGCATCGCCATGAACGGGATCTTCGCGTCCGGTCCGACGAAGCTCTTGTAGGGCAGCTTCTGCGCGGCGGCGTGGAGCATCTCGGGTCCGAAGTCGCTCGTGCCGCCCGTGGGCGCCGTCTCCGCGGAGATGAGGCCGGGGAAGCGGAGGGAGCGGAAGTCGAGGCGCGCGGCGTTCGCGAGCGCGCCGAGCTGTCGGAAGTGGCTGTTGAAGTAGCGGCCGAGGTGCTCGCAGTAGAGCTTGTTGCAGCCGTACATCGTGATCGGGACGTTCCAGTCCTCTTCCGTCACGCGGCCGGCCTTCGTCTTCTCTTCGACGGAAGGAAGGCCGTAGACGGCGATCGAGCTCGGGAAGATGAACCGCACCGGGCGCCCGAGGCGCCCCGACTGGTTCTGCGCCATCCGCAGGAGGTGCAGGGTCCCCTCGACGTTGACCTGGTGCGCGAGATCGGGGTCGCGCTCGCCGCGCGTCGAGAGGAGCGCGGCGAGGTGGAAGACCACCTCGATCTCGTGATGCGCCGCGACCTGATCGAGCAGGTAGCGGTCCATGATGTTGCCGGCGTAGGTCTCGAGGCAGAGGCCGCGGTACCGCTCAGGCAACGGGGTGAGGTCGACAGTGACGACTCGGTAACGCCCATCCGTGTGGAGGCGCTGGAGGAGAGAACGGCCAATCTCGCCGTTGGCTCCGGTGACAAGAACGACGGGTTTGCTCATCGGCGGCGTCACGCTAGGCGGGCACGGTCGTGCGAGCAAGCACACCTCGCTTGGCTCGGTGCGTCGTGACACTCATGGGCTTAGCGTTGAGCTTGCGGTCCTCCCACAACCGGCGCATAGGCATCCGTCCGATGCCGACTACCTTCGTGAAGGGCGATCTCTTCGAAGACACCAAGGACGTTCCGTCTCCGCGAGCCTTCGCCTTCGCCGCGGACTGTTCGGGTGCAATGGACAAGGGCATTGCGGTCGCGTTCAAGAAGCGCTGGCCCGCGTTTGCCGAGGCGTACCGCGCGCGTGCGGAGGCCGGGAAGATGCAGCTCGGCGACGTCTTCATGTGGCGCGACGGTGACGTCGTCGTCTACGCCCTCGGCATCCAGCACGGCGAGAAGAAGGCGAAGGTCTCGACGCTCGCGCGAGCGCTGGAGACGATGGCCACGCGCGCCGAAGGCGACGGCGTCACCCGCATCACGCTTCCTCGCATCGGCGCGGGCAAGGGGGGGATCGATCCCGCTCGCGTGAAGCGCGTCCTCGTCGAGACCGGTGTGGTCTCGCCCGTGGCGCTCGTCGTGTTCGAGCAGTTCGTCCGGCGTGCTCCCGCACCCTGACGAGGCGCACGCTACATGAAGGGATCAGGGGGCGGACGATTCCGCGATCCATGTGCGCCTGAGTCGTCTCATCCCGGCGCCGCGTGAATAACCGCGCGTAATCTCGTGCTCCGACGCCCGGCATAGGGGCTGCAATCCGCCTCTCCACGGAGGCGGAAGATGATCCGATCGTTCGGGAAGGCACTCGTGTTCGGGATGGTGTGCGGGGCTCTCGGCGGGCTCGGTTGCGAACCACCGGCGCCGGCAGAGAACGTGCAAAAGAAGTACGACGCCGTGACGATCTTTCGCGCGGTGTACTTCGACGAAGGTCCGGCGACGGGCGTCGTTCGATCGTGGAAGCTCCCGCGCAAGGACGCGGTCGTCGCAAAGGCGAAGCAGCCGCAGCCGGCGATCGCCGCCGAGCAGCTCCGACAGCTCGCGAAGCAGTACGAGGCTGCGAAGCTCAAGGCGACGGCGGCGAACCTCCGTCAGCTCGCCAGCACGATCGAGACGACGAATGCCGCTCCGCGGAAGCTCTCCAAGAAGCAGCGCGAGGCGTCCACGAAGCTGATCGTCGCGCGCATCCGTGCGGCCGACAGCACGTTCTTCGCCCGCTTCGGCAAGAGCGTGAAGAGCGGCTCGCACGTCAAGGTCGACAAGATCCTCAAGGAGGGCCTGGCGCGCATCACGGCTGCCGCCAGCTCGCTCCCGACGAACGGCAGCTCGCGCGGCTTCGATGGATCGTACGACGACTTCAGCGGCTACGACGACGGCGGCGGCTACGAGGGCGGTGGCTACGACGACAACGGTGGCTACGACGACAACGGCGGCTACGGCGACAACGGTGGCTACGACAACGGTGGCTACGACGACAACGGTGGCTACGACGACAACGGTGGCTACGACAACGGCGGCGCCGACAACGGTGGCTACGACAACGGTGGCTACGACAACGGTGGCGCCGACAACGGTGGCGGAGCCGATAATGGCGGCGGAGCCGATAACGGCGGCGGAGCCGATAACGGTGGCGGAGCCGACAACGGCGGCGCCGACACCGGGGGCAGCACGAACGACGGCTCGGACGCGCCCGTCGGCGATCAGGCTGCGCTGCAGATCAACATGACCGTCTGGTACGACACCGCCGTCGTCGTCGACAAGGTCGTCGGAGCTTGGGCCACGGTCGCGCTGGGCTCCAACGACGACGGCTCCGTCCAGACCGCGTCGTTCGTCAACCACCTCACGACGTCGTTCCAATGAGCGCCGACGCCCGGCTCGGTGCGAAGGCGCTGGCGCTCGGAGGGCTCGCGGCGGCCATCGTCGCCGTGACGGTCCACGGCTCGATGCCGTACAACGCCATCGAGTCGAACCTCGTTCGCGATCTCCAGACGACGGCGTGGGCGCCCGAGTCCTGGCGCTTCTTCACGCGCAACCCGCAGGAGGAGCAGATCGCGCCGTATTCACGGACCGGCGAGAGCTGGACGCCCGCGTCGTCGCCCGGCGGCTCTCCTCGTTACCTCTTCGGCCTCGATCGCGCGGGTCGGGCGCAAGGGGTCGAGCTCGGTCTTCTGCTCGAGGGAATGCCGAAGGCGTCCTTCCGAGCGTGCGATGACGACGAGGCTCCCGAGGTCTGCCTCTCGAAGACGACCAAGGTGTTTCGCCTCAGGAACGAGACGCCTCATCCCTCGCTCTGCGGGCAGATCGGAGTCGTGTCGAAGAAGCCGGTGCCGTGGGCGTGGGCACGCTCCGCGCGCACGATCCACATGCCCGCTCGCGTGCTGCGCCTGGAGGTCGAATGTTGACGAAGATCGGTGCGCGGGCACGCGAGTGGGGCGACGCGTTCGACCCCTTCACCAACGTCTACGGCGTCGCGCGCTCGCTCATCGCGCTGTCGACGCTCCTCACCCTCGTCTTCACGCGGACCGACGTCCTGTTCCGTCCGGCGTCGGGAGTCGAAGACGTCCCCGTCTGCATGGGCGTGCGGGCAGCCGGCACGTTCTGTCTCGGCGCTCCTCATCTCGATCTCGTGCGGTGGCTCTCCGTCCTCGTGCTCGCGGTCGTGATCTCGGGATGGCGCCCGCGCTACACCGGCGTCCTTCACGCGTGGGTCGCCTTCGGCTTCCAGGCGAACGCGATCACGATCGAAGGCGGCGACCAGGTCGGCTCGATCATCGCGCTTCTGCTCGTGCCCGTGACCCTGCTCGACGATCGCAAGTGGCACTGGCTACCCCGCACGTCGCGTGCGCTCGACGAGCGCGAGCGGACGTTTCGACTCGTCGCGCGCGTGTGCTTCTTCCTCGTCCGGCTCCAGGTCGCGGGGATCTACTTCCACGCCGCGGTCGCGAAGTTCGCCGTCCCCGAGTGGACCGACGGGACGGTCCTCTACTACTGGCTGAGCCACGGATCGTTCGGCGCCCCGGAGTGGATGATGCCGGTGCTTCGGCCGCTCCTTCTCAACGGCTTCATCGTGGCGACGGCCACGTGGGGCGTGCTCGTGGTGGAGTACGCGCTGAGCGCTGGCCTCCTCGTGCATCGTAAATATTGGCGCGTGCTGCTCGTCCTCGGGATCGGGCTCCACGCCGGGATCGCCCTCCTCCACGGGCTCGTGAGCTTCGCGATCACGATGTTCGGCGCGCTCGTCCTCTACCTGCGGCCGCTCGACCAGTCGTTCGAGCTGGCGCGCGTGACCGCGACGGCTGCCCGCGTGCGCGACGCGCTCCGCCTTCGGCTACGCGGCGAGCGCGCGAACGCGCTCGAGCCGGCGACGTTCATCTGAGACGGCCGCTCGTCGACGCAGGCGGTTGCGATCCATGGACCGAGGGTGATGTCGCATTGCCCCCCACGTCGCGGGGCCTCACTTCGATAAGCATTCGAGAATGGCCGTCTCGCCCGCTGGCCGATCGGGCCACCATCGAAGCTCAGCAAGGCGCACCCATGCGCGAGTTCGTCCGCACGGGGATCGTGTCTTGCTACCCATGACCGCTCGACTAGAAGGGCGGTCATGTTCGGCCGAGCAAAAGAGATCTACGAGACCACGTTGAACGAGATCCGCGAGGCGGGTCTCTACAAGGACGAGCGCATCATCGTCACGCCTCAGGCGGCGAGCATCGGTGTCGGCACCGGCGATGCCCGGCGCGACGTCCTCAACTTCTGCGCGAACAACTACCTCGGGCTCTCTTCGCATCCGAAGGTCATCGAGGCGGCGCACGCGGCGATCGAATCGCACGGGTTCGGGATGAGCTCCGTCCGCTTCATCTGCGGGACGCAGGACATCCACAAGGAGCTCGAGGCGAAGATCAGCTCGTTCTTCGGGACGGAGGACACGATCCTCTACTCGTCGTGCTTCGACGCCAACGGCGGGCTCTTCGAGACGATTCTCGGTGAGGAGGACGCGGTCATCTCGGACGCGCTCAACCACGCCTCGATCATCGACGGCATCCGTCTCTGCAAGGCCGAGCGTCATCGCTACCCCAACGGCGACATGGCGGCGCTCGAGGAGGCGCTGAAGAAGACGCAGGGCAAGCGCCTTCGCTTGATCGCCACCGACGGCGTGTTCTCGATGGACGGCTACCTCGCCAAGCTCGATCAGATCTGCGATCTCGCCGAGAAGTACCAGGCGATGGTGATGGTCGACGACTCCCATGCGAGCGGCTTCATCGGCAAGACCGGTCGCGGCACGCCGGAGCACTTCGGGGTGCAGAGCCGCATCGACGTCATGACGTCGACGCTCGGCAAGGCGCTCGGCGGAGCCGCCGGCGGCTTCACGACCGGCAAGAAGGAGATCATCTCGCTCCTCCGCCAGCGCTCGCGCCCGTACCTCTTCTCCAACTCGATCGCGCCTGCGATCGCGGGAGCCTCCGTCGCCGTGCTCGATCTCCTTTCGAGCACGACCGAGCTTCGCGATCGCCTGATGGCGAACGCGACCCGCTTCCGCGAGGGCGTGGCGAAGGCGGGCTTCACCGTGAAGGAGGGCGAGACCCCGATCGTCCCCGTCATGCTCGGCGATGCGCGCCTCGCGGGCGAGCTCGCGAAGGGCCTCCTCGACGAAGGGATCTACGTGATCGGGTTCTCGTTCCCGGTCGTGCCCAAGGGTGAAGCCCGCATCCGCGTGCAGCTCTCGGCGCAGCACACCGAGGCCCAGGTCGATCAGGCAATCCTAGCGTTCACGACCGTCGGCAAGCGCCTCGGCATCCTGAAGTCGTAGCGCCGGAGACGGCAGCGTCGGGTCGAGGGCTCCGTATCGGGGCCCTCGCCGGCGTGGCCATCCGTCATCCGCGCCGGACGAGCTCGTCGAGGATCGCGTCCGACTGCTTCTTCGCCCAGGCGGCGAAGTCTTGCATGTACGTCGACACCTGGCGGAAGCGCTCGATGATGGTCTCGCGGTCGCTCATCGCGACGGCGCGGGCGAAGTGCCCTGCCTCCTGCTCGAAGATGCTCGAGAGGCGGAGCGCCTCGTCGTTCCTGGTGAGGATGTCGGCGTAGAGCTCGGCGCGCTGCGAGAAGATACGACCGACCATCGCGAGCTCGGTCCGGTAGATCGGGCTCGCGAACTGGAGGCTGCGGCCGAGGTCGGCCTTGAGACGCTCGAGCACCGAGCCGAGCACCATCGTCTTCTCGTGGATGAGCACCTGGATGAGCGCCATCTGCGCGTCGTGCTCCTCGGCGGTCGCCTCGATGGTCTCTGCGCCGAACGTCTCGTACAGCTTCTTCACGCGAGCGAACCCCGCCTCGCCGCGCCCGCGACAGAGCACGACCTTCTGGCGATCGAAGTCGAGCCCGTGGGGACCGAACATCGGGTGAGTGCCGACCACGTCGACGGTCTCCGGCGTGCTCTCGAGCATCGCGGCGAGCGGCTGTCGCTTGAGCGACGTGATGTCCATCAGGCACGCGCCGGGGCGCACGCTCGGGCCCACCTTCCGCGCGACTTCGACGGTCGCCGCGATCGGCACCGCGAGGACGACGAGATCGTTCGACGCGGCGACCTCCTCGGAGGAGCGGCCCTCTTCGAGGCCGGTCGTCTCGACTTCGTATCCGGCGGAGCGGAGCACCTTGGCCATGAAGGCGCCCATGCCCTGGGTGCCACCGATGATGCCGACGGAGAAGCTCTCGATGCTCCGCTGGAGGAAGCGGCGTTGATCGAGACGCGACGCCGCGAAGAGCGATGCGAAGACGTCGCGGACGACGTCTTCCGGGAGCCCAGCCTCCGTCGCCTTCGCGAGCAGCACGTCGAGGAGCGCCTCCTCGCGTTCGCGGTCGAATGAGGGGAGCCCGTTGGCCGCTTTGTACTTCGCCACTTGGCGGATGAGCCCCATGCGCTCGGCGAGGAGGCGCACGAGCTCGGTGTCCTTCGCCGCGAGCTCCTCCCGCAGGGTGGTGAGGTCCTTGGTGGGCTCGGTACTTTCCGACATCGAGGCCTACTGTACGCGCTGGACGACGCCATACAACCGAGGCCGTTGCGAGATCCGCGGCGACAGAGCGACACGGAGCGAGGGGAGGCGATGAAGCCGGCGATCGGCGGGACCGCATCCGTCGCACGTCGACGGCGGCGCTCTCGGTGCAGGCGAGCTCGTACGAGGCGTGGTACGAGTGCTGTTCGATCACGGGACGCTCGAGCCGCTCGTGAACGGAGAGAGAGCGTTGATCGAGATCGACATCCACGTCTTCCAGCTCCTCCATCACGCCCTGGCGGAGTGGCTTTGGCCGATGGTCGTGCTGAGCACGATCGGTGGCGGCTGGGGATCGCTCGCGGTCGTTCCTCTTCTCTTCGCGGTCCGCACGCGTCGGTTCGCCGGCTCGCTCGCAGCGGTGCTCGGCGTGACCGCCGTCACGGTCTTCGTGTTGAAGCGGATCGTCGCGCGCGTCCGTCCGTGCAACAGCCTCGCGGACGTGAAGGCGCTCGTCTTCGCCGCTCCGACCGACTTCTCGTTCCCGAGCGGTCACTCCGCGGGCAGCTTCGCCTTCGCGTTCTTCGTCGCGATCGTCCTCGTGAAGGGGACCCCCGCCGGAGCCTCGGCGCACGAGCGGCGCATCCGTTTGCTCGCGGCTCTCGTGCTCCCGCTCCTCGCCGCCGCGGTCGGCCTATCCCGGATCGCGCTCGGTGTTCACTTTCCCGGCGACGTCCTCGCGGGAGCCGTCCTCGGAACGACGGTCGCGTCGATCGGGGCCTACTTTCACTTCGCCGTTCTGCGGCGCGTGACACCAGCGTAGAGCGGCGGAAGCTCGGCCATATACGCCGGACCGCTCGCTGCTCCCAAAGAGGGCGCCCGAGCCCCGAAGAGTCCACGGCTGTGCTTGCGTTGGTCGCAGGTTCCGGTCCAGACTACGCCCTCATTGATCCGGCGGAAGATCCTCAGCGCGCTCCTTGCCGTCGCGACCTTCACGGTCGTGTGGCTGGTCGTGTCGCCGGCGAGCGCCGCGGGTCTTTTGTCGGTCCACGGCCCGAATGCCCTGAGGATGGGGCGCAGTCCCGCGCCGGTGTGCGATCCGCGCGGCGCGACCGGTTTCGCCCCGCCTCCCCAGATCCAGGATCTCGAGCTGTCGCTCGACATCCCCGCCGACTGCTACGACGTGAACCCGCTCGAGACGAAGAACTACGTCCCGGGGCGTCACGTGCAGCTCGACATCTCGTCTTCGCAGGAGCCCGTCGCACCAACGACGATCGCGCTCCCCGCGCCGGAGCTCTCCGAACGGTTGCCCGTTCGAGGTCACGTGGAGGCTCGGCTACCGCCGGGCGTCCGGGTGTAGGTCGAACGACCGCCGCGCGGCTGAGGCACGCCGAGGTCTCGCTCGCGTAACGGTCGCCATGCGGCCGCTCGCTCGTCTTCCACTTCCACGGAGGGCGTGCGGCGAGCGAGGTGCTTCTTCGGCGTGCATCTCCATCTCTTGGGTCTTCGCGCACGCTCGCCGAGGGCGACGTGATCGCCGTCCAGAGCGGAGCGCGCGGTTGTTGCAGTATGCATTCACTGTAGGAAAGTAATCATGGCCAAGGACAAAGAGCACAAGAGCCACGCGGCTGACGTGCGCCCGCCCCCTGACTCGGGCGGGATGAGCACGGGCGTGGCGATCATTGGGTTCATCCTCTGCTTCCTCGCGGGCGGAGCGGTGATGTGGGGTTACGACAGCCACCGCCTCAAGTCGGGCGGCATCGTCGCCGAGGGCGGCGGTTCGGGCGGCCCGGTGTGGGCCGACAAGGACTCGCCGATCCCGGTCTCGAGCGACGACCCGGTCTGGGGCAACCGTAACGCCCCGGTCACCATGGTCGTCTTCTCCGAGTTCCAGTGTCCGTTCTGCGCGCGCGTCGAGCCGACCCTGGACCAGGTGAAGTCGACCTACGGTCCGGACAAGGTCCGCATCGTGTGGAAGAGCCAGCCGCTCCCGTTCCACGACAAGGCGAAGCCCGCGTCGGAGGCCGCGCAGGCGGTGTTCGCGCTCAAGGGCAGCGAAGCGTTCTGGAAGTTCCACGACCTCGCGTTCAAGAACCAGAAGGAGCTCGGGCCCGAGTCCTACGAGAAGTGGGCCGTGGCGGCGGGCGTCGATCTGGCGAAGTTCAAGGCCGAGCTCGCGTCCAAGAAGCACCTCAAGAAGGTCGACGAGGACCAGGCCCTCGCGAACAAGGTCGGCGCCAACGGCACGCCCGCGTTCCGCATCAACGGCGCGGAGCTCTCGGGCGCGCAGCCGTTCGACAAGTTCAAGGAGCTCATCGACAAGGAGCTCGCGAAGGCCAACGCGAAGATCGCCGCGGGTACGCCCAAGGACAAGATCTACGTCGAGATGTCGAAGGAGAACTTCAAGGCAGCTCCGGCGCGGAACAACGACGACGACGAGGGCGAGAAGGAAGACGACAAGACGGTGTGGAAGGTGCCGGTCGGCAACTCTCCGCAGCTCGGCAAGAAGGACGCGATCGTCACGATCGCCGTCTTCTCCGAGTTCCAGTGCCCGTACTGCAAGCGCGTCGGCCCGACGTTCGACAAGGTCCGCGAGACCTACGGTGACAAGGTTCGCATCGTGTGGAAGCACCAGCCGCTTCCGTTCCACCCGCGTGCAGAGCCCGCCAGCGAGCTCGCGCTCGAGGCCCGAGCTCAGAAGGGCGACAAGGGCTTCTGGGACGCGCACGACAAGCTGTTCGAGTCCCAGCCGAAGCTCGAAGACGCCGATCTCGAGAAGATCGCCGCTGACCTCGGCCTCGACGTGGCGAAGGTGAAGGCCGCGATCAAGGACAAGAAGTACAAGAAGGAGATCGACGCGGACATGGAGCTCGCCGAGGACGTTCAGGCCTCCGGCACGCCCCACATGTTCGTCAACGGTCGTCGTCTCGTGGGCGCGCAGCCCTTCGAGAAGTTCCAGAAGATCATCGACGAGGAGATCAAGAAGTTCGAGGGGCTCGGTGGCAAGGTCGCCGCGAGCGCCTACTACGACAGCCTCATGAAGGACGCCAAGGGCGCTCCGGAGCCCGAGAAGAAGGTCGCTCCGGCGGTTCCCGCTGGCTCGCCCTGGAAGGGCAACGCGAACGCGAAGGTCGTCATCCAGGAGTGGAGCGACTACCAGTGCCCGTTCTGCAGCCGCGTCGAAGGCACCGTCGCCGAGGTCATGAAGAACTACGGCGACAAGGTGAAGTTCGTGTGGCGCGACAAGCCCCTCCCGATGCACCCCGACGCGCCGCTCGCCAGCGAAGCTGCGCGCGAGGCGCTCAAGCAGAAGGGCCCCGACGGCTACTGGAAGATGCACGAGAAGCTGATGCAGAACCAGCAGAAGCTGAAGCGTGAGGATCTCGACGGCTACGCCAAGGAGCTCGGTCTCGACGCCGACAAGTTCAAGGCGGCGCTCGACAGCCGCGTGCACAAGCCTGCGGTCGATGCGGACGACAAGGCCGGCACGGACGTCGGCATCAGCGGTACGCCGGCGTTCCTCATCAACGGCTACTACGTCAGCGGCGCGCAGCCGTACGCGAAGTTCAAGAAGCTGATCGACCGCGCGCTCTCCGAGGCGAAGTGACCTAGGTCCACTTCACTCGGCGCTCTCCCACGAGGCCCTCCCGCAGCGATGCGGTGAGGGCCTCGTCGTATCTACGGCTCGCGTGAGCCGACCGCCACCAGCAGCGCCTTGGCGAGACCGAGACGGGCAGGCAGCGGCACCAGGTTCAGCGGCCATTGAAGCGCCGCTGGAGGAGCTGCGTCGGGCTCGGGTCGGCAGGCGAGATTTCCGCCGTATACGTGAAGCGCGAGTACTTGCTGTTCTGTGCCGGGACGGCGGGACAGGACTCCAGCGCCTTGGCGAGCTCCATCGTGTGGAACGCGCGCCAGCAGGTCGCGTTGTGCGAGTCGATGAAGCGCCCATAGCGTGGCACCCTCCCGCTCTCGATCTCACTGAGGCATGCGTCGGGATCGGGCATCTGACCCACGAACAGACGGGCGGCGCCGCGCGGATCGTCGCCGATCGCTCTGAGGACGCGCACCGCGGCGTCGTCCGCGTCTTCCTCGAGGTCGAAGTCGCGAAGCTCGTCGATCGGAAGCGACGTGTCCTGGGTGAGCGTGTCGGCGCGACGATGGAGCGTTCCGACGATGTCGAGGAGCCGCTCGATGGTCGGTCGGTCCGTATTCGTGTCGACCTCCTGCTCCACGGAGTTCGACATCAGCGCGCCATACGCGAGCTTGTGCTCACGCGTCGTGGGGTCGAGGATCGTCTGAAGGCTTGCTGGCGTGCCGTTGACGAGAACGCGCACGGACCGGTCTTCGAGCTTGAGCTCGAAGATCGACTTCTTCACGTTCGCGTAGCACCTCCTGAGCATCGTTACGGTGGAGTCCTCGAGATCGGCGAGGCCAGCGGCCTCCCTCGGCGAGATCTCGAAGGTGAGATCGTGAACCGAGACGACGGCCTTGTAGAAGGCTCGCGCTCTGCGGATGCCCTCGTCGGCTGCGTCGCAGGCTTTCGCGTCGGACGAGATGTTGCGCTGCTTTGCGAGCGTCAAGAGGAGCGATTGGTACTCGTTGTCCTCGAACGCGGAGAGCGGCAGCCTTCCGAAGGCCGCCTCGCGACCGACGAGCGCGTCGATCGTGCGAAGCTCCTCCGCGCGGGCGCGAACGACGGGATCGTCCGGGGTGACCGCACCGATGACGCCGTGCTCGGCCCCGCCGGGCACGCGGTAGTGAGTTCGGATCTTCGCGCGGGTCTCGGGCAGCAGGTTCCGCAGGATCAAGTGGGCCAGCTCGTGGGCATAGAGCCCTTCGAGCTCGGCATCCGGCCGCGAGCTGTTGACCGTGGCCCGGTGTACCCAGAACAGCCACGGCGCCTTGTCGACATCTCGTCGCTCGTCGTAGCCAGCGAACGCGTTCAGCCCTTCCTGGTCGACCACGAGCACGCGCGGGGGACGATCCATCCCTTCGGTCTCGAGGGGGAACACCTTGCGGAAGCCGTCGAAGACACGATTGACGAGACGGATGAGCCGACTGTCGCGCGCGATCTCAGCGTCTGCGTTGATCCCATTCGAGGCGAGGAACCCTCGCGAGTACTCGAGCGCGGCGCTGTCGTTGTCGAACCGGAGGAAGTAGTCGGCGTTCGATCGCTGGTGCCCATAGTCGAGCGTGGCGCAGACGTCTCTCGCGGGCGCGAGCGTGGTGAAATCGCCGACGTTGCGGTCGCCGGTCGACCCGCCGTCGATCGCGTCGCTCGTCTGCGGATTGACGGCGGGCGACTGTCCGCTCGGTTTCGGCGAGTCCGAGCATGCGACAGCCACGACGACGAGCGGCAAGACTGCAAGAAGCCTACGGCGGAGCATGCGTCATCGCGTGCAACGCGCGCACCCCGGGTATCGCGAAGATGGGTGCCATCCTCGCTCGCGATCGCAGGACCGTGAAGCGCAGCGATCGCGAACGAGGGATGTGACCCGGGCGACCTCGCGTCGCCGCGAGCGTCCATAGCGGTGCTCGCTTGCATGGACCGAGCTCGCCGCCCGCCCGAATGCGCGAGCGGGCGTCGAGCTCGGTCCAAAGCAACCGACCTGAGTACTTCTTTCAATCAGCGCAACTGAGTTGCGCTGTGAGCTTCTCGGGGCGTCAGGTGCCCAGCCACTTCGCGCTGGCGTGCTTCGAGTGCGGCGTGTGACTCAGCTCCATCAGGAGCTCACGTACCGTCTTCAGGTCGACGGGCTTCTCGAGGTGGGGCTGTCCCACCGCCTCGAGGAAGGTCTGAGCGCGGCCAGTGAATGCGCCGCCGGTCAGGAACACGGTGCGCTTCGCCAGCTCCGGATCGTCGCGTTCGAGCAGCTCGTGGAGCTCGATGCCGGACAGCTCCGGCATCATGAGGTCGCACAACATTGCGTCGAACGTGCCGCCGGCACGAACGAGGTCGAGCGCCTCGCGGCCATTCCGTGCCGACGCGACCTCGAAGTCGCGCGCGAGCACGCGTGTGAGCGAGCGCAGCACGAGCGGGTCGTCATCGACGACGAGGACTCGTCGCTGGTGAGCCGCGCCTTCGGTCTGGGCGCCGAGCGGGTTCTCGGCGAGCTCCGCTTCCAGCGTGGGGAGCACGACGTGGACGACCGTGCCGCCTCCGTCGCGCGGTCGGATCGAGATCTCGCCTCCATGTGCGGTTACCGTCGCCTGACAGATCGCGAGTCCCATGCCGGGACGTCGAGGCTTCGTCGTGAAGAACGGGTCGAAGACCTGGCCGACATTGCTCGAAGCGATCCCGCTGCCGGTGTCGGCGACCTCGATGACGATCGCCGCTCGGCCCTGTTGCTTCGTCGTGATCCGGATCTCGTTCCGCTCGACGTCGCCTTCGGGCATCGCGTGCGCCGCATTGACGAGGAGGTTGAGGAAGACCTGAGCGAGCTTCGCCTCGCTCCCGAGCGCCGGGACGACGGCCTTCAGATCCTTCACGAGGCGTGACCGGTGGCGGATCTCGGCGAAGGCGATGTTGCAGCAGGCCTCGATCACGGCGTTGATGTCGACGCGGCCACGGCGATCATCCGCGCACGCGAACGCCCGGAGATCGCGGACGATGAACTGCACACGCTGCGAGGCCGAGCGGGCCTCGTCCAGCATCGCGCGGAGCTCGATGAAGTCGGCCTTCGCCGAATCGCTGATCGTGCTCTCGAGATCGGCGGTGACGCGGCTGGCCTCCTCGACGTTGGCGAGGACGACAGCGAGCGGATTGTTGATCTCGTGGGCGAGGCCCGTGGCGAGCGAGCCGACGGCGGTGATCGCTGCTGCGGAGGCGAGCTTCCCCTCGACGAGCTTTTGACGCGTGAGGTCGCGGACGAAGCAGAAGTGCCCACGCCCGCGCGCCCGCGCCACGACGGAGAGTTGGACGGGGACGATGCGCCCGTCCTTGCGGACCATGCGCACCTCGAGCTCCTCCATTCCCCTGCAGGCGAGGGCAGCCCCGGCACGCGAGCGATCGGCTTCGTGGACGAGATCGAGCACCGGCGTCGACTCGACCTCGTTGGGCGCGTAGTTGAGGACCGCCTGGAACGCCGGGTTGACCGCGATGCAGCTGCCCGACGCGTCGAGCGTGGCGATCGCGTCGACGGCGTTGGCGAGGGCGGAGGTGAGCTCCTCGATCTCGACGTGGTGGCGCTGCCGCTCGCACGAGTGCGCGATGGTGAGTGGGAGGAGCTGGTATGCGCGCTCCGTTTTGACCACGTACTCCTGTGCGCCCAGCTCGACGGCTCGAAGGCCGAGCTCCTCGCGGTCATCGCCGGTGAGGACGATGACGGCCGCGCCGCTCGCGAGCGAGTAGATCTCGGTGAAGCTCGCGAGGCCGTCGCTGTCGGGGAGGCCGAGATCGACCAGGATCGCATCGTAGCGATGGTCGCGGAGATCCTCACGAGCAGCGGCTACGGACGTTGCCCGTGTGAGATCGAACTGGATTCGCACGAAGCGAGAGAGGACCCGTGCAATCAGAGCCGCGTCATCATCACTGTCTTCCACGAGCAATACGCTCGTCCGCATCAGCACCCCACTTCTTGGCAATGGTGACGAGTCGCGGCGTTCCCTCCCAGCAACGGCGCGAGCATGGCATCCGATGCTACCAGCACAGCTCCGGTTCTCGATCCCAATCCACTGGCGAGGCCGCACGGGCCTCCGCGTCATGTGTTAGGTGGGCGGTGGAACGGGGAGGGTGAAGGTTGCCTTCGTACCCTTTCCTGAAGCGCTCTCGATTCGGAGCTCGCCTCCCAGCCTACCGACGAGTCGTTTGACCTGCGCGACGCCCAGTCCCGTGCCGGTATCGCGTGTCGTGTAGAAAGGGGTGCCGAGCTTCGCGAGCACGTCGGGTGGAATTCCCGGCCCGTTGTCGGTCACGCTCAGCGTGAGGCCTTTCGGTTCGAGGTCCGCTCGGACGATCACCGAACCTTGCGGGACCGCGTGCTCCTCGAGAGCCTGCTGCGCGTTCCGTACCAGGTTCACGAAGATCTGCATCAGGTCCGTGGACGTCGCCCGTACGTGTGGGAGGTCCGGCGGCCCCTCGTAGGCGAGCCGGCTGCCGGAGGACATGCTTCCGCCCCGGCACATCGCCAGCGCGAGCTTGATCACGGGAACGGGCGCGACGCTTCCGCTCGTGGGAGGTGCGGAATCGTGGCGCTGGAACTGCTTCATCTGCTTCATGAGATCGCTCATGAAGCTTGCGCAGCTCGCGAGGCTGGTCGCGAGCTCGGGAAGGTCCTCGGCGAGCTGTCCGAGCGTGGCGCGCTCTCTCGGCGAGAGCGTGACGTCCCCTCGCGAGAGACGTAGCAGCGTCGGCGCGATCGCGGAGAGATCGTGGAGCTGCTCGGCGCCCATCGAGATCGCCATCACGGGCTGATTGAGGTCGTGGAGGACGGCAGCGGACACCTGGCCCAGGGTGCGAAGGCGCTCGGTCTGCATCAGGCGGAGCTGGAGCGCGTTGTTTTGTTTGCCGGCGACGTACGCCTCGACCGCCCATCGGAGCGGCTCTTCGAGCTCGGCGCGGTCCCAGGGCTTGATCACATACCGGACGACGAGGCCGTCGTTGACCGCGTTCAGGATCGGCTCGAGGTCGCTGTACGCCGTCACGATCATGCGGACGGTGTCGGGAGAGACGTCCTTCACCTTCTTGAGCAGCTCGTCGCCGCTCATTCCGGTCATGCGCTGATCGGTGACGATGACGGCGACGTTCTCCTGCGAGACGAAGGCGAGGGCTTCCTCTGCGGAGCTGACGCTCTTGATCTTGAACTCTTTGCCGAACGTGATGTCGAACACCACGCGGTTCGGGTGCTCGTCATCCACGTAGAGGATCAGGTGGTCCCGCAAGTTCATCGCGTACAGGACCCCCGAGTGTTCGTGGGGATGGTACCGGACACTCCCATGAGTCTAGCGGTTTCCCGCAATCAAAGGGCAGCCGGAATCGGGCGACAGGTCACGACTCCAGCGGCATCTCGAGACGGAAGATGGTGTGCCCCGAAGCGTGTCGAACGTCGAGGCTTCCACCGTGACGGAGAACGATATCGCGTGCCGTCGATAGACCAAGCCCCGTGCCTTTTCCCGCAGGTTTGGTTGTGAAGAACGGCTCGAAGATGCGCTCCCTGAGCTCATCCGAAACGCCCGGGCCGCTGTCGCTGAGCTCGATGATGACCCGCTGAGCTTCGAGGCTCGTTTTCAGCTCCACCCAGCCGCCCTTGCCCGCCGCGTGGGCTCCGTTCTCGAGCAGGTTCGTCAACACCTGCGCAAGGAGCGGCTCCGCGCAACGGATCGGTCCGCGGTAGTCGAGGCGCTCTCGGACTTCGATGCCGCTCAGCGCGTGACGGATGGTGCTCTTCACGCGCCGGAGCAGCGTCTCGACCTCCACGGGCTGCCGTTTGAGCTCCACGCCACGCTTGAAGCCGAGCAGCTCGCGCGAGAGGGAGGCGACCTGCCGGCTGCAATGCTCGATGACGTCGAGCAGCTGCGCAGCGGGCGTGTCGGGAGCGATCGCCTCGGGCGGAAGGAGCGTCCGGAGCGGGCCGACTGCGTTCACGATGCCGTTGGCCGGGTTGCGGATCTCGTGTGCGAGACCAGCGGACAGGGTGCCGAGCGCCGCGAGCTTCTCGGTCTCGAGCAGCTGGAGGGCGAGTGAACGGAGCGCGAGCTGCGAGCGCACGCGGGCCCGTAGCTCTGCGGGCTCGAACGGCTTGTGGATGTAGTCGACCGCGCCCGCGTCGAACCCGGCGAGCTTGTCGCCGATACCGCCGAACGTGGTGAGGACGAGGACCGGGGCCATGCGCGTGCCCTCGAGCGCGCGAAACCGCTTCGTGAGCTCGATGCCGTCGATGCCGGGCATCGCGATGTCCGTCACGAGGAGATCGGGCGCGTGGATCGCTGCGAGCTCGAACGCTGCGAGCCCGTCGGGCGCAGTGAGCACGCGGTACTCCGATGCGAGGACCTTCGCGGTCCGGTCGCGCAGGTTCGGGTCGTCCTCCGCGAGGAGGATGGTGGCGCGCGCGGTGCCCACCGGCTCGTAGACCGACGGAAGCTCGGACGCGTCCGCGGCGATGCCGTAGTCGGTCGGTCGGAGCTTGGGGGTCACCGCAATGGCGGCCTCTTCGGCCTCGCCGCCGCTCTTGATGAGCGGAAGCTCGACGTGGAAGACGGAGCCACCACCTTCGGCATGTCGGAAGCCGACGCTTCCGCCGTGCGCCTCGGCGAGCTCCTTCACGAGCGAGAGGCCGAGGCCGCTGCCGCTGATGGCCGTTCCCTTGGAGGCCGCGCCTCGCTCGAATCGCTTGAAGAGCCGCTGCTCGAGCTCGGGTGCGATGCCTGGACCGTCGTCGCGAACCTCGATGACCGCGCGGCCCTCTCTCGACGAGAGACGGAGGGCGATCGTTCCGCCCTTCGGCGTGAACTTGACCGCATTCGACACGAGATTGGCGAGGATTCGCTCGACCGCGTTCGGATCGACGCGCGCGACGAGCCTCTCCTCGATCTCGTGCTCGAGCGTGAGCCCCGCGACGCGAGCCGCGGGCTTCCACGCCTCCGCGACGGAAGCGATGAGGTCGCCGAGATTGCACGGAGCCGTCCAGAGGCGGAGGTCGGCCTCACGCCCTTCGGCGAGGATGAGGAGCTCGTCGACCATGCGGAGCACGCGCCGTGCGCCGTGCTCGATCGCGTCGAGTGTGCGGTCGTCCGTCGGGCTCGCGGCGTCGGTCGCGCCCGTCGCACCGGCAGCGGCTTCGGCGCGAGTGGCGCGTGCCTCGCTGATGCTGAGGAGCACGAGCGAGAGCGGCGAGCGGAGATCGTGATTGAGGTTGGCGAAGATGCGGTCGCGGGCCTCCTTCGCGCGTTCGAGGTCGTGGACCGTTCCGGCGAGATCGTCGCGGGCCTGGCTCAGCTCGGCGGTCCGCTCGGCGACGCGCACCTCGAGGCCTCGGCGGTACTCTTCGACGACGAGGTAGCTGATGGCGTTGTCGATCGCCATCATGACCGACGGCACGATGAACGCGAGCAGCTCCGCTCGCTCGCTCGGATCGGACGGTGCGTGGGCGAAGACGGTGAGCTTGCCGGTGCGGTGACCACCGCGGCCCTCGAGGACCTGCTCCATCGGCGAGGAGCCGCCGTCGCCACGCTCGATCGAGCGGCAGACCTTCACCCCGTCGACCTCGGCATCCAGCTCCACGCGCGCCCGCGCGAAGCCGGCCTCCTGCTCGAGCGCGCCCGCGATGGCTTCGAGCGTGAGATCGAGATCGAGGTTGTTCTGGATGAGCTCGTTGACCGTGTGCGCGGTCCGTAGCTGCGCGGCCTGCGCCGCCAACTTCGCCCGCGCCGCGTCCAGCTCTTCGTATCGCACTTGGAGCGTCGCATGAGCGTCGTCGAGCTCACGCGCCGCGTCCGCCGGGGCCGTGATCCAGCGGACTGCACGTCGAATTGGATTCACGCGATCGCTGCCTGGAGGAAGGGCGATGAGGTATCGCTCGCCGCGTTCGATCGGCATGGTTTCGACAGTGGCGCGGGGCTTACCGACGAGCCGTGGGATGTCGCGAAAGCCGCCCTTGTTGAGGAGGAAGAACGCCGGGCAGTGCTCGTAGCCCTCGTCGAGGGAAACATCGAGACTGAGGTGGTCGGGCCCGAGATCGCGGAAGGTCGTCCGCACGCAGGTGAACATCTGCATGCCCCCGCTGCGAGAGGTCGTCGCGTCCTTCGACAGCCATTGGTAGAACTGCTTTGGCGTGAAGAGCGCATTCGAGATGAGCCGGATGTGACGAAGGAAGGGCGAGTCGATCCACGCGCCGCCCATCTCGGTGATCTCTTCGCGCGTCCAGATGCGCTCGGCGTTTCTCATGAGGAGAACGAACGCCGACCAATCAATCCGCTCGTGCTTGTCCTGGAAGTGTTCCAGCGAGTACCCGACGCCCTCGATGAGGACGCCTTCGGGGAGCCTCTTCTTCTTGAGCTCCCGGAAGAACATCTCGAGGATGCGGCACGAGACTTCCTTCATTCAGCTCATCGTCCCCAGCGCAGCGCCATGCCGGACCAGGTCATACCAGTACCGCCCTGGAAACAGGCAACGACATCGCCCGGCACGAGCAGGCCTTCCTTCTCACCAATGGCGAGCTGAAGCGGCAGGTTCACGGCGCTGAGCGTGCCGGTGTAGTGGAAGTGGTTGACGACCTTCGCGTTGGTCAGCCCTGCGCACGCCTTGCTTGCTGAAGGCAGCCACGGGAACGGCTGATGACAAGCGAAGAAGGCCACGTCGTCCGGTGTGAGCCCCGCATCGACGAGCGCCTCGCCGACGACCTCAGTCGCGCGCGCAGTCATGCGCGTGAACATGTTGAGGTTGGCGTCGCGGTCCTCCGAGTACGCGGTGCACTTGTCCTCGGTCCAGTGCTTGCCCGGTGCCCCGCAAACCAGAGCGCCCCAGAGGCTGCCGTCGGTGTGATGGGATGCCGCCAGGATTCCGCGACCTTCGCTCACGGGGCCGACGACGAGTGCGGACGCGCCGTCACCGGCAGAGACGTCGACCGGCTCGCCAGAGGGAGGCAGACGCGTGAGTGCGGATGCCTGCGTGAGAAGCGCGTAGCGGGCCTGTCCGCTGGCGATCATTCCTTGTGCGAGCGTCAGCTGCATCATGAACGAGTTGCACACGGCATCGACGGCCATCGTAGTGCAACGTGGCTTCAATCCGAGATTGGAGTGAACCACACATGCGGACGGGACGTTGATGAAGTCGGGGATCATGGAGAAGCTGAGCACCAGATCGATCTCTTCCTTGGGGATGCCCGATCGATCGATCGCCTCGCGTGCTGCGGCGGTCTCCATGTCCCAAGACTTCATGTCTCGTGGGATGACGCGACGCTCGCGCGCCCCGTGGAAGGCGTCCTCGCCGACCGCCAGAATGTGCTCGAGGGTCGTCTTCGCGACGGCCGAGGTCTCGTTCTCGAACTCCTTGCGGATACGCTCGATGCGCCGCGTTGCCTTCTCCGTCCACGCTTTCGCAACGTGCTCCGACCACCAGCTGTTCGTGCGAACCTCCGACGGTAGGTAGGTGCCCACACCGAGGATTCCGATCGATTTCGACATGAAGAAACCTTCCCCACGCGTCGAGGCGTGGTCCTTTCGAGAGCCCGAGGCAGGGCTCGAGTTAGCGCTCGGCCGTGTGCGCGGTCACACGGCCGGTGCTCACTTCTTGGCCTTGTTGGCCATCTCCTTGAGGAACTCGAGGCGGCCGTTCTTCAGGCGCACTTCGCGATCGATCCGGATGTCCAGGACGAGCGGGCCCCTCGCCGAGAGCGCGAGGAGATCGAGCGCGAGGATGTCGCCCGGCTGTTCGATGACGACTGCGGTGGCGCCGACGCCCTCGGCGAGCTGCGCGACGTTCATCGGGCAGGCGAACGACGGGGTGCGTCCGTAGACGGCGTTGTTGCCGACCTCGACCAGCCCGTAGCGCTGATCGTTCAGCACGGCGAAGATCATCGGGATCCCCTCCTGTGCCGCGGTTCCGACGTCGCCGAGGCCCATCGAGAAGCAACCGTCACCGCAGACCGCCACGACCGGTGCGTCCGGACGACCGACCTTCACGCCGAGCGCTGCGCCCACACCCGAGGCCATCGAGCCGAGGCCGAACATGATCATGAACCCGCGCGGCGACCTGATCTCGAGGTGATGCAGCGCGAAGAACATGTGCGAGCCGATGTCCGACGTGAACAGGGCGTTCGACGGCAGGGCTCGCTGCAGCTCCCAGAGGGCGCGCTGCGGAGAGATGCGCCCCTCCGGTCCGACGGGAAGGTCTGCGCCGGTCTCCTGGCGCCGGACGCCGAACACGCGAGCCTCTCGCGGCGGCGTCGGTGCGAGCCGACGGATGATCTGGGGAAGCGCTCCTTCGACCGTGTCGACCACGCCGAGCGTGACCGGGTAGTTGCGTCCGATGCGCTGCGCCTCGACGTCGAGCTGGATGAAGTGCTCCGTCGCCGCCAGCCTCGTGCTCCAGCTGTCCGTTGCCGTCTCGCCGAGGCTGGTCCCGATCGCCATGAGGACGTCGACGCCCTCTCCGAGGTAGTCGGAGGCGGACGGGTGGCCGCCCCAACCGAACACGCCGAGGCTCAACGGGTGGTTCTCGGGGAACACGCCCTTGCCCTTCGGCGTCGTCATCACCGGGATCTGAAGTCGTTCGGCGAGCTCGCGCACGAGCTCGGGGCCCCTGCCCCAGCGCGCGCCCGAACCGACGAGGAGGAGACCATGCTTCGCGTTCGAGAGGGCGCTCGCGGTAGCGTCGAGCGTGTGCGCGGGGGACTGGAACTCGAGCCGAGCGGTCACCTCGACTGCCGGGGCCCGCGACTGCGCCGTTCCGACGTCCATCGGGAGCGTGATGACGGTCGGGCCGCGCCGACCGCTCGTAGCCGTTGCAATCGCTCGTCGAAGAAGCGCAGGAGCCGAATTCGGGTCGCGCGCTTCTGCCGCGAACTTCGTGATGCTCCTCACCATGTGGACGATGTCGAGGCCTTCGCTCGTCCCCTCCTGCACGGCGCCCTGTCCGAATCGCTCGCGCGGCACCTCTCCGGCGATGACCAGAACGGGAAGCCCGTCGGCGTGAGCGGAGGCGAGCCCCGTCATCGTGTTGAGGATTCCAGGGCCGGACGTCACCACTACGACACCGAGCTTGCCGGTGGCCTGCGCGTAGCCTGCGGCAGCGAAGATCGCGCCGGCCTCGTGGCGGGTCGTAATCGTGCGGATCTCCGGGCGATCGAGGAGCGCGTCGTGGATCGGGGCGATCGGCCCGCCGGGCAGGCCGAAGATGACCTCCACGCCGGCGTCCACGAGGACGTCCACGAGGATGTCGGCTGTTCTGGCGCTGGGCTTCGCCGTCCGCCTGACGATCATCGAGACGTGCGAAGAATCGTCTGCGCGCGAGGACTGGTCCGGTGCGGGGGGGGACGCGTCCGCTTTCTGTACTGCAAAGCCCATGGAGAACCCTCTGCCTGTTGTTACTGGGCGCGAGCCTCTAACTCGCCCCCACGTGCTGGGAACATCAACGAGAGAACGACGCGAACGTCGATCGGCTTCGGAAGACATTTGACGGCGCCCGCCTCGAGCGCCTTCTGCTCGAGCGCAGACGTGAACGCGCCGCTGACGACGTAGACGGCGACGTCCTTGGTCGCCGGGTTCTTCTTCAGGCGACGGCACACCTCGAGCCCGTCGATGCCGGGCATGTACACGTCGAGAAGGACCGCGTGCGGATGGAAGGAACCGACGAGCACGAGCGCGTCGATGCCGTTCGAGGTCGTGGTGACCTCGACCTTGTCGGCGAAGCGCTTCAGCGAGCGCGAGAGCGCCTTCAGCTGATCCACCTCGTCGTCGACGATCAGGAGGCGCTTCTTCGCGGCGTCCTGGAGGTCGGCCGGGATCGGCATGTCGTGGCGAACGAGGAACGTGACGAGGTCGGCCGCGCGGATGCGACGGTGGCCGCCCGGTGTGCGGAATGCGATGAGCAGTCCATCGTCCACCCACTTCTTGACGGAGCTGGGGTTCACCTGAAGGAGCTCCCCGACCTCGCTGGAAGTCAAAAGTTGGTCGCTGACGATTTTCACGAGTTTCACTCCTTAGTCGTGCGTGTCGGTCTGGTCAAAATTGAAGCGGCAAATTCGTTTTAAACGAGATAACGGCTTCAGTCGGGGTTTTGACGCGCTGGATGCGCGACTCCCCGGCTCCAAGTGTACGACCACCTTAGGAAAAGCGCGGAGAAAGTCGCTCCGGAAGCGCGATCTCGGTGGCCCCCTCCGAGACCGGGCGCCGAAGCGACGAAGTCGGTGATTGCCGCCAGGTTTTTCCCGTTCCTGGGGCCGGGAGGGGCTCGGCTCGTCCGTTAGCACCTGGAAAGATTGGCGGGGATCCCGGCCTCGTCAGCCTCGGACCTCTCGCTCCGTGATCGCGCGAAGGAGCTCGCCGACGCGGTCGGCCTGCTCGCCCTGCGCAATGTCCGAGAGGCTGATGACGCCGACGGGCCTGCGTTCCTCGTCGACGCAGATGATCCGGCTCTTGTGGTAGCGGCGCATGAGGTCTTCGGCGAGCTCGAGATCGTCGTCCGGTCCGCACGTGATCGGCCCCGGGGTCATGACCCACCGGAGCGGGGTGTTCGCATTGAGGCGGGCCGTGCTCGCCAGGCTGCACTCGGCGAGGACCCGGATGGCGAGGTCACGGTCGGTGACCGTTCCGACGACGCGCCCTCCGTCATCGCAGACGGGGACGAACCCCAGCTTTCGCGTTCGCATCAGCGCAGCGGTCTGGGAGGCAGCGTCGTCCAGGTGGCAGGAGACCACGGGGGTCCTCATCAGCTCTCGGCAAAGCATGGCCGGCACCTTCGAGGGATCGAACAAACGGGCGTGTGGTGGTGGGTAGGAGCATCGCCCGTGCCGATCGCGAGGCGGCGTGGTATTAGTGAGGATCAGTGATTCTGCTCGTCGAAGACAACGAGGATGACGCGGCGCTTGCGCTGCGCGCGTTCCGGAAGCACGAGCCGACGCGCGAGATCCACGTGGCCGAGGACGGCGTCGCCGCGCTCGAGTTCCTCCATGGGACGACGGGGACCGCGCCGGCGTCCCCGCTGCCCCGGGTCGTGCTCCTCGATCTGAAGCTGCCGAGGCTCGACGGCTTCCAGGTCCTCGAGCGGATCCGTCAGGAGCCGCGGACCTCGCACCTGCCCGTGGTCATGCTGACCTCGTCGGCGGAGCACATCGACATCGAGCGGTGCTACGCGCTCGGGGCGAACAGCTACGTGCGCAAGCCAATCAGCTTCACGGAGTTCCTCGAGGCCGCGAAGCAGCTCGACGACTACTGGCACTCGCTCAATCTGGGCGTTCCGCGGAGCTGAGCTCCTGTCTCGATCCCCATGAGTACATGGGGGCCCCTGTCTCGATCCCCATGAGTATATGGGGACCCTCGACCTCGTGGCGACCGGCCGGTCGCGAAGTCGCGCGGTTACCAGGTCTGGGACGAGGGGACGAGCGCGGGGCCCGGGCGACCGAGCAAGTAGCCCTGCAAGTAGTCGCAGCCGAGGTCGATGATCGTCGCGAGCTCCGGCATAGTCTCGATGCCCTCGGCGACGACCTTCATGTCGAGCTCGCGACAGAGGCGCGTCATCGACTCGACGACGTGCTTCTTCACCGTCGACGCCTCGATTCCACGGATGAGGGTCATGTCGAGCTTCACGACCTCGGGCTCGAACGTGGCGAAGCTGGTGAGCCCTGCGTAACCCGCACCGAGATCGTCGATGGCGAGCTTGAAGCCACGGCGGCGCAGCTCGGCGCTGCGGTGCTTCGTTTCGGTCACGTCGTCGAGCGCGGCGCGCTCCGTGATCTCGAGGACGACGTGATCCGCGATCTTCGTCATCGGTGCGTGCCGGTCGTAGAGGTTGCTGTCGAGCAGATCCGCCGGATGGAGATTGACGAAGAGGATCATCCCGTCGTCCGGTGGGCGGAACGTCGTCGCCGCGAGCTCACGGACGCGACGGCCGACCTCCTGGAGCCGACCGAGCCGCTCGGCTGCTTCGAGGAGGGCGCCCGGGTTGGGCATCGACACCTCTTTCGTTCGCATCAGCGCCTCGAAGCCCATCGTCTTGCGCGCGCGGCGATCGACGATCGGCTGGAACACGAGCGACAAGCTGTCGAGCGCGCGGTCGACGCATGTGTGGAGCCCCGCACGATCGCCGGCGAGCGGTGAGCCTCCGACTCCGGCGGCGACGGCCTCGCGCTTGGTCCGCGCGATACGCGCGAGCTTGGCGGCGCGCAGGAGTGTGCCGCGGAGCACGTCGTGGGCGAACGGCTTCTGGATGTACGTCAGCGCACCAAGCTCGAGCGCGGCGATCGCGGTCTCGACGCTCGGCTGGCCGGTCATGAGCACGACCGGAACGTCGAGGTCGTACGTACGAACGAGCCGAAGCAGATCGACGCCCGACATGCCGGGCAACCCGATGTCGCTGAGGACGCCGTCGAAGGTCTCCATCACGAGCAGGTCCGCGGCCGCGGAGCCGTCTGCCACCGCCGTGATCTCGAACGTCTCGCTCAGGTTCCGTACGAGGGCATCGCGTAGGCCGTCTTCGTCCTCGACGAGGAGGAGGCGCGGCCGTCCGCTTTCGGTGGGCGTGTTGCGCCGGACCGCGAGCTCTCGTGTCGGCTTGTTCATCATCGGAGCCATGTCATCGGACCAGTGTGCGTTGTCTGCGTCAACGTGGGAGACCGCGGAACCGTGGAAAACCTGAACGGCGGGGGACTTAACGGACTGTGCCTCGCGACGTTCATCGAAAACATGGATTCGTCCGAACGCCGACGCGACATCCGTGCGCATGCCTCTCCGACCGCCCACATCCTCCGCATCGGCTCCGTCGAGCGGGTCGAGATCGTCAACGCGAGCTACCGCGGGCTGTTCATCCGGACGCCCACCCCCACGCCTCTCAACCAGCTCCTCCGGATCCGCATCCTGCTCCCGACGAAGACCGTCGACATCAACTGCGTGCCCGTCCGGGTGATCGTGGAGGGCAACGGCCGCGCGGGGATCGGTGTGCGCTTCTTCGCGCTCGACGGCGAGGACAAGCGGCACTGGGAGTCGTACATCAAGAGCCTCCTCGCCCCCCGTCGGATGGTGGCGTGATGGTGGCGTCCGTACGCGCGTCGGCCTGGCGCCACCCCGCTGACGCTCGCCACGCCTTTGATGCTGAGCGCCAGATTGGTGACGCTGCTGGTTGTGTCCCTAACAAGGAAAAACACGAATTTGGCGATGCGTGCTCGGCCTGAGGCGGTGGCACGGCGGGTGCTCGAGCACTCGACATGGAAACGCAGCCAGCCTCGTTCTCGGTCTCGAACAGCGACTTCGCCTCTCACATGCATCTCGTCCTCGGCATCGTTGCCGACTTCATGCGGCGGGTTCCGCGCAGCGTTCAGCGCGAGGACCTCGTGGCCGCAGGTTCCATGGGCCTGCTCCAGGCGCTCCGCTCGCAGAAGCACACGTGCCCGGAGATGCTCACCGCGTATGCGCGGATCCGCATCCGCGGCGCCGTCATCGACGAGCTCCGCCGTCACGACTGGTCCCCCCGGCGCCGGCGGACGTCCGGTCCGAGCGCCGTGACCAAGAGCCCGTCGCTCGTGCCGGCACCGGGCATGCCGGCGGCTGAAGAGAAGAGCGGCGTCGTCGTGATCGGCTTCGACGACCTGCCGCCGACGCACTCGCTCCGTGAGGAGGGGCCGTCGCCGCTCGAGCAGGTCGAGTTCCGGCGCTCGAGTGTGGAGGTGCGCCGCGCCGTCGACATGCTCCCGCCGCGTGAGCGCACCATCGTTCGCATGCGCTTCTTCGACGACGTGTCGAGCAAGGCCATTGCGTCGACGCTTGGATTGAGTGAAGCTCGAGTGTCGCAATTGCTGGCACGCGCGACAACGCAGCTCAAGCAGCTCCTCGCCGAGCAGCCGGATGAGTTGACTCTCGCTGCGTAGTGTAGAGGAGTGGATTGATGGAGCCGGGGGCGGCGATCAATGCGGAGCGACCTCCACTGCGCCCTGACGGCGACGCACCGATTCGTGTCCTCGTCGTCGACGACGAGGTCGGTGTCCGCAACGCGATAGCGCGTGTCCTCCGCAACGCGGGGATGATCGCGTCGGCCGTGGAGAGCGGCGCCGGAGCGCTCGAGCTTCTCGAGCGGGAGCCGATCGACGTGGCGCTCCTCGATGTCCGCATGCCCAGCATGACGGGCCCGCAGCTCTTGTCGCGGATGAAGGCGGCGCGCTTTCCGGCCGAGGTCATCATGATGACCGCGTTCGCAGACATCGCGACGACGGTGAGCGCGGTCAAGGAGGGCGCCTATGGGTTCCTCACGAAGCCGTTCGTCGCGAACGAGTCGATCGTCATCGAGGTCCTCAATGCCGGCGCCCACAAGCGGCTGCGCGAGCGCACGGAGCGGCTCCAGCGCGAGCTAGCCGATCTGCGTCCGGGCGAGATGGTCGGTGCCTGTCCGCAGATGCGGGAGGTCAATCGCATCATCTCCGGCGTCGCGAAGGCGGACTCGACGATCCTCGTGCTCGGCGAGAGCGGCACGGGTAAGGAGCTCGTGGCGCGCGAGATCCATCAGCGATCGCGACGCGCAGGCAAGCCGCTCGTCGCGGTCAACTGCGCAGCGATCCCGCAGGAGCTGGTCGAGAGCGAGCTCTTCGGGCACACCCGCGGTGCCTTCACGACGGCGCTCACCGCACGCGCAGGTCTCTTCGAGGCGGCCAACGGCGGCACGCTCTTCCTGGACGAGATCGGCGATCTGCCGACGAGCGCGCAGGTGAAGCTGCTCCGGACGCTCGAGTCCGGCGAGGTGAAACCGGTCGGAAGCGACTCGGTCAAGCACGTCGACGTGCGCGTCATCGCGGCAACGAACGCGAACCTCAGGGCGGCCATCGCGGCCGGCTTGTTCCGTCAGGATCTCTTCTATCGGCTCAACGTCATCGCCGTGCACCTGCCGCCGCTCCGCGAGCGCGAAGACGACGTGCTCCGGCTGGCGCAGCACTTCCTCCAGAAGTGCGCCGAGCACGCCGGACGGCCTGTGCCGCGGCTCGGGCCCGACGCAGCGCTCTGTCTCACGCGCTACGACTGGCCGGGGAACGTGCGCGAGCTGGAGCACGCGATCGAGCGCGCGCTCGTGCTGCACGAGGGTGACGTGATCAGCGCATCGTCGCTTCCGCCCGAGATCGCGAGCCGCGCGAAGCTGGGCCCGCCCCCTTCGGGCACGGTCCGGACGGCGGCGGCGGTGGCGGTGGCAGTGGCGGCGGCGGGCGCGACGGCGACTCCGTCCGCGTCGTCCGGCTCGGTGCCGTCGATCGAAGAGGCGGTCGAGGCGCTCGCGCTTCACGAGCTCGCCTACGCCGACGCGAAGAAGCGCGTCCTCTCCGAGTTCACGGAGGCATACGTCGCGGCGCTCTTGAGGACGACCGGCGGGAACATGTCCGAAGCGGCGCGTCGCTCCGGCCTCGATCGATCGAACTTCCGGCGTCTCGTTCGCGCCAAGACATCTTCGTCGTCCTCTGCGGGCGGCGAAGGCGACTGAAGAGCCGTCCGAGAACTTGGGGCTGCGCCGCAACGACCCGCGGTGGTCGCTTCAGCGACCGGTGGTGGTCGCCCCGACGACCGGCGGAGGTGGGCCTTCGGCCCGCGTGACTTGGACGATTGGGGGAGCTCGAGAGGGTGAAACCTCTCGACGAGAGGACGAGGTCCGCCGCTCGTTCATCCGAGCGGCGGACGCTCACGCGCTCACAGGCCGCGGCGACGAATCATCTCCACGAGCGTGGTGCGGTTCAGGCCGAGGAGCTGCGCGGCGCGATTGCGGTTGCCCGCCGTGCGCGTGAGCGCCTGGCGGATGAGGTTGTTCTGGTAGCTGTCGATCGCGTTGAACAGATCCATGCCCGACTCCGGAAGCACGCGCGGGAAGCGCGGATCGGAGCCGCGACGCACGGCGCCGGCCGCGGTGTTGTCGGAGGCGATCGCTCCCGCGGGAGACGGAGACGCGGGCACCGGGGCGTTGAAGATCGGCGCAGCAGCGGCCGGAGCGATCGCCGCCTCCACGAGCGGCGGTGGGTTCACGGCCGGGAGGAACTGGGTCTGCGGTGCCGGCGAGCCGTTGAGCGGGAGGAGCGCACGGAGCTCGCGATGCACGTCGATCGGACTCGGCGTCGCGGCGGCATTCGCCACCTCCGCCGTCGAGGCCTCCGCCTCCATCGGCGGCGGCGTGCGCTTCTGGAGCGAACGGGCGACGCGACCGAACACGTCCTCGGCCTCGACGTACGGGCCGCGGGCGAGGAGAGTACCGCGCTCGATCGCGTTCTCGAGCGCACGCACGTTGCCCGGCCACGGGTAGGCCTCGATCGCGGCGACGGCCTCATCGGAGAGCCCGCGCAGATCGTCGCGGCCGGATCGCTCCGCGAACACGCGGCAGAAGTGCCGTGCAAGGAGCCCGAGATCGCCCACGCGCTCGCGGAGCGCCGGGAGCTCGACGTGAATCACGTTCAGTCGGTAGTAGAGGTCCTCGCGGAAGCGGCCCGCCTTCACCTCGGCCTCGAGGTCGCGGTTCGTCGCGGCGACGATGCGGACGTCGCACTTCGTCGCGCGGGTCTCTCCGAGGGGCGTGTACTCGCGCTGCTGGAGCAGGCGGAGGAGCTTCACCTGCACCGCGAGAGGCAGCTCGCCGACCTCGTCGAGGAAGAGCGTCCCGCCTTCGGCAGCAGCGACGAGACCACGACGGGATCCCTGCGCGCCCGTGAAGGCGCCCTTCGCATGGCCGAAGAGCTCGCTCTCGACGAGCTCGTTCGGGATCGCGCCGCAGTTGATCGTGATGAGGGGCGCGTTCCGGCGAGTGCTCGCGTCGTGCAACGCGGCGACGACGAGCTCCTTACCGGTTCCGCTCTCGCCGGTGACGAGCACCGTGCAAGTCGAGCGCGCGACGCGGTCGATCGTATCGAGCACCTGCGCGAGCCGGGGATCCTGGCTGATGATCTTCCCGCGGCTGGTAGGACGAAGTGTGTGAAGGTTGCGCCGGGGCTGATGCTCGAGGGAGTCGACGTTGACGGACTGAGGAATCGCTGAGAGGCGCATGGGTAAGAGGTCTCCTCACACTTTCGGGGGGTGACGCCCGAACGACGGGACCCCATGCAAACTCGGCGCCGTTCTCATCGTCTGCGCTGTCTTTCGGGATTCCCGCGAATTTGTCGTCCCGACGCGAGCCACTGACCCAGGGTCGATTGTGACCCCGGGTCAATTAAGACCCCAGAACATGACCTCACGCGCCGATGGGCGGGTAGGCAAGGGTGGAGTGACGTCGGGGGGCCAGCGCGCTCTGCTGGAGCCCGTGGTTGCAGCCTCGCTGGCGCGCGATCCCGTCGAATGTGACGGTCTCGCACTGACGGCAGACGCAGAGCTCGGTCTCGTAGTCGCCCGGGCGGCCGAGGTAGTCGACGGCGAAGAGAGAGAGGACGCGGTCGGCGAGGCGGGGCGCTTCGCCGGTCGGCGCCCACGCAGGCTCGCGCGCCCCGTCTTCACAGCGGGTCACCGTCCCGGCGATGAGCGCACGAAGCACGAAGCTCGCAGACCCGTCCTTCGCCATGAGCGCGAGGCTGTCGAGGATCTCGGCTCGCGCGCTCTCCAGGATCCGAGCGACGAGTCGAGCGTCGATGTCACGTAGGAGCGGCACCGGCCAGACCGGCGCGTCCTTCTCCCGCGACGCATGTCGCGTGAGCGTCGCGTACGTGCCGGTGAGCCACATACCGAGCTCGGCCTTTCCCCAGTGCTTCGACTCGTCGATGAACGCCACCGCGGCCTCGCGGCAGGCCTTCGCGATGTCCGGTCCAGTCAAGCCGGTCGGGAGCGTCACGACGGTGTCGAGCGGCTCTCCTGCCTCTCCATCGAAGGGGTCGAGGTCGTTCTCCATGCCCATCACTGAGCAGCCGCCATACCAACTCGAAGCAGGCTTCTTTCCTCCCGAAAGGGCTGGAGAAGAGGGGATCGTGACGGTCGAGCGCGATCTTGGTGACGGTCCGAGCCACGCGAATGACGAAAGCGTCAACGGCCTGGCGAGGTCCGCCTTCAGCCATTCGACTGAAGAACGAGGGGGGGGATGCCGTTCAACTTTGCAAGGGCGCACGAACCCGCGTCCGAGCGAGGGAGACAGGAGGATGGGCGCAGCCATCAAGTTGATCGGGAAGGAAGCCACACCGCCGCGCGCGCAGATGCGGAAGACGGCGCGTGCGAACGCATACCTCTGTATCGATCTATGCAGCGAGCACAACTTCTGGACGGGACTCACGATGAATCTCTCCGAAGGTGGCGTGTTCGTGGCGACCCACGTGATCCTCCCTCCGGGCACACTCGCCGCGATCCATCTCGAGCTCCCTCGCCACAGGCCGCGCATCATGACGCTCGGTGAGGTGAGATGGAGCCGTGCGTATACCGGTGACGACGACGTACCGCCGGGGTTGGGGATCCAGTTCGTCGGTCTCGACGAGCCATCGCTGACGGCGATCCGGAGGTTCGTGACGACCATTCGCGAGCCGATGCTCTTCGAGCGCTGACCGCCCGCTAGCGTGTACACGGGGGCTGGGGCGCGCTACACCGGTCGTCGTGAAGCCGACCTCGTCCGTTCGCCCGCTTCTCCTTCCTCTCGCCGCGTGTTTCCTGTCGCTGCTCGCGTCGTGCGGAGCTCCGCCGACGTCGCAGGCGCCCGACAACAAGCTCGAGGTCGGCAAGGGACCGGCGAATGGTCCCGTCACGCTTGCGCACGCGTCCGAAGACGACGCGATCATCCCGATCTCGAGCGACGACGCCGTTCGCGGCAGCCGGCTGGCGTACGTCACGATCGTCGTCTTCTCCGACCTCCAGTGTCCCTTCTGCACTCGGCTCGACGCGACGTTCGATCGGCTGCGTGAGGAGTACGGCGACGAGAAGCTGCGCATCGTCTTCAAGCACAACCCGCTGTCGTTCCACCAGCACGCGCGCCTCGCCGCCGAAGCCGGCCAGGGAGTGCTCGCGCTCGCCGGTCCGGAGGCGTTCTGGCGCTACCAATCGCTGGCGTTCCGCCGGCAGGCCGTGATGTCGCCGGAGGCGATCCGCGCATGGGCCGTGGAGGTGGGCGCCGACGAGCGCGCGCTCGAGGACGGCCTCCAGAAGAAGCGGTGGGCGCAGAAGATCGACTACGACCTCAGCGTCGCCGACCGGCTCGGTGTGCGGGGCACGCCGCATTCGTTCGTCAACGGCGTGGTCCTCTCGGGCGCGCAGCCGTACGAGCGGTTCAAGGAGGTCATCGACGCCGAGCTCGAGAAGGCGAAGTCGCTCGTCGAGCGCGGCCTCGAACGCGACAAGGTCTACGCGCGCCTCGCCGCCGCCAACTTCGAGCAGGCGAAGGGCGACAAGGACGACGACGACGAGGACGACAAGGAGGCTGCCGAGGCCAAGGTCCTCTACAAGATCCCGGTCGGGACGGGGCCCACGCGCGGACCGGCGACCGCGCAGGTGACGATCATCGAGTTTTCGGACTTCCAGTGTCCGTTCTGTAAGCGTGGAGAGGAGACGCTCGCGCGCGTCCGGCGCGAGTACGGCGACAAGGTCCGCATCGTCTGGCGTGACATGCCGCTCTCGTTTCATCCCCGCGCCGAGCCCGCGGCGCAGCTCGCGCGCGCCGCTCGCGCGCAGAAGGGGGACGCAGGCTTCTGGACGGTCCACGAGCTCATCTTCGCGAGCCAGCCCAAGCTCGACGACGCGGACCTCGAGCGCATCGCGCGCGAGGCCAAGCTCGACGTGAAGAAGGCGATGGCCGCGGTGACGGCGAAGTCGTTCAAGAAGGACATCGACGCCGACATGGCCGTCGGCGAGGACTTCGCGGCGTCGGGCACCCCGCACTTCTTCATCAACGGCCGTCGCCTCGTCGGCGCAAAGCCGTTCGAGAGCTTCAAGGCGATCATCGACGAGGAGATCGCGAAGGCCGACGCGCTGCTGCAGCAGGGAACGAAGCCGGCGGCCCTCTACGACACGCTGACCAAGGACGGAAAGGGCCCTGCCGAGCCCGAGCGAAAGGCGATCGCCCCTGCGCCCGCCAACGCTCCGTTCAAGGGTACGGCGAACGCGAAGGTCGTCATCCACGAGGTGAGCGACTTCCAGTGTCCGTTCTGCAAGCGCGTCGAGGGCACGCTCGACGAGCTGCTCAAGGCGTACCCGGGGAAGATCAAGATCGTGTGGCGCGACAGGCCGCTGCCGATGCACGCCGACGCTCCGCTGGCAGCCGAGGCCGCGCGCGAGGCGCACGCGCAGAAGGGCAACGAAGGCTTCGCGAAGATGTCGAAGCTGCTCTTCGACAACCAGCAGGCGCTCAAGCGCGATGATCTCGATGGCTACGCGCGTTCGATCGGCCTCGACATGGCGCGCTTCGCGCGCGCGCTCGACACGCGCGTGCACAAGGCGGCGGTCGACGCCGACTCGAAGGCGGCGGTCGACGCCGGCGCCGGCGGTACCCCGGCGTTCTTCATCGGTCCGTACTTCCTCTCGGGCGCGCAGCCGCTCGCCAAGTTCAAGAAGCTCGTCGATCGCGCGCTGCAGGAGCCCGCCGGCAAGGTCGCGGAGACGCCGACGTCGGCCGCAGCGACGACGCTCGGCATCAAGGACGTGGTCGTCGGCTCCGGCCCCGTGGTGAAGGCTGGAGACAAGGTGAAGGTTCACTACGTGGGAACACTCACCGACGGTAAGGAGTTCGATCAGTCGAAGAAGCGAGGCCAGCCGTTCTCGTTCGAGGTCGGCCGGGGCATGGTCATCAAGGGATGGGACCAGGGCCTCATCGGGATGAAGGTCGGCGGAAAACGAAAGCTGACCATCCCGGCCGATCTCGCCTACGGTGACCGCGGTGTTCCTGGAGCGATTCCTCCCAAGTCCACGCTGCTCTTCGACATCGAGCTCCTCGCGATCGAGTGAGAAGGTGTCAGGGATGCTCCGCGCCGCCGTAACGGCTGGGGTCTTCGCGTGCGCGCTCCTCGCTGCGCCGGAGGCGCGTGCGATCGAGCGGCAGCATCATCTCGGTCTCGCTCCAGCGCTCGGTGTCCTCAAGATCGACGGCAAGTCGACGACGAGCACCGGCATCGGCGGCGCGCTCCACTACACGTACGGCCTCTCCGATCAGTGGAACCTGAGCGTTCAGGCGAGCAGCGTCGTCGTCGCCGCCGACCAGAAGCAGGACGGGGACAAACCGCGAAACCGGCCGATGGGCGTCGATCATGGAGCGATCGGCATCGGCTACGTGATCGACATCCTCCGATGGGTCCCGTACGTCGACGTGCATGGCGGCGTCTACCGGCTCTGGGGCGGTACGCTCGACGAGGCGAAGTTCCTCCCCGGGCTCTCGGCGGGAGTGGGGATCGACTACCAGCTCAATCGTCGATTCGCGATCGGCGCGGCGGGGCGCCAGCACTTCATGGTCAGCAAGATGGACACGTACCCCTCGTACACGACGGTGCTGCTGCGCTTCGAGTACATGTGGGGCTACTGACGCTCGCGCGCTAGAGAGAAGGGGTGGGAGCGTTCCCCGATACACGGCGCGGCGGAGTCACGCTGCGCCGGGCTCTTCTTCGCGCGGGCGACGGTCTCATCGGGTTGTCTCAGACGTTCGAAGGCGATGGCCTCCGCGTCATCGTCACGCACGACGCGTCGCTCCTCGCGGTGGTCGATGTCCTGGCCGGCGCGGTGGCGTTCCCGCTGGCCTCGGGGGAGGTGCTCGCGCCGTCGCGCTTCGTCATGGCGTTGCCTCCGCGAACCGTGTTGCCGATGCGCTTCGACGGCGCCTTCGTGAGCAGCCAAGGCGTTGCGAGCTTCTCCTCGATCGTCGCTCCGACACCGGCGCTGCTGCGTGTGAGAGGGAAGCAGGCCCCGCTCACGATGCACGATGTGCGAGAGGCGGCGGCCGAGCCCGTCATCGCCCTCGTCGACGCGGATGCGAGCGTGGCTCATCACGTCGTGTGCGCGCGCAGAGCGCTTCACGCGATGCTGGCCCGCCCGGCTCCGGTGCGCGAAGCCGCGCGGGCCTCCGGGGTCGCTGCAGAGACGCTGACGCGGGCGTTCCAGCAGGCGTACTCCATCTCGCCGAAGCAATACATCCATCGCGCGCGCCTCTTCGGTGCGGTGCTCCGCTTGCTGTCCGGCAGGGCGATCGTCGAGACCGCGCTCGACGCGGGGTTCAACGACGTCACGCGGTTCTACGTGCAGTTCCGTCGCCTGCTCGGGGTCACGCCGGGCGTCTACGCGTCGATCAGAAAACGCCAAGACGTCGACCGCTCGACCGGGGGATGACGTGGAGGTGCTCGGTAGCCGTGCTGATCTCGTCGTCGACCTGACCTTGGTGACCAACGTGCTCGCCCCGATCGCGGCGCTGGTGAGCTTTCGCTTCGTGCGCCGGCGTCGCCACGACGTGCACCGCAAGCTGCAGCTCGCGCTCCTCTCGATCTGTGTGCTCGCGGTCGTCGCGCTCGAGACGAGGATTCGGCTAGCCGGCGGCTCCGGGGTGTTTCTCGGGCAGTGTCCGCCTGCATGGGCGAAGGCGAGCCGGGTCTTCCTCGGGGGCCACATCACGGTCGCCGTGCTCACGTACGTCACGTGGGCCGTCCTCGCCGTTCGCTCTTCGAGGCGCTACGCGACCTCGCTCCCTGGCGCGTTCTCGAGGGCGCACCGGCGCACCGGCTGGGCGATCTTCGCCGGCCTGTGCTTCAACGCCCTGTCGGCGATCGGGACGTATCTGCTGGCGTTCGTCGCCTGAATCGAGCGTGGCAGCGATGCCGTCGCGACGGTGATGCGGTCGCGACGGCGATGGTGCCGACCGGCTAGCGTTGGTGCCGGCGAGCCCGTGCTCAGGTGGCGGGCTTCTGGCTCAGTCCGAAGCCGTCGTGCAACGCGCGCACGGCGAGCTCGGTGTACTTCTGGTGGACGAGGCAGCTCACCTTGATCTCGCTCGTCGAGATCGCCTGGATGTTGATGCCCTCGGTCGCGAGGATGCGGAACATGCGCGCCGCGATGCCGGCGTGCTCGCGCATGCCGAGGCCGACGATCGAGACCTTCACGACGTCCTCGTCGTAGCGGATCTCCTGCGCACCGAGGCGCTTGCCGACCTCGTCGATGAACGGCTTCGCGCGGACGAGGTCGGTCGTCGCGAGCGTGAAGGTGACATCGGCGCGATCGGTGCAGCCCGTCGTCGCGTTCTGGATGATCATGTCGACGGAGACGTTCTTCTCCGCGAGCGAGGTGAAGAGCTCGGCGACGATGCCCGGCTTGTCGTAGATGCCGACGACGTCCACGCGTGCCTCGGACTTGTCGTAGGCGACGCCCGCGACGACGACGTCCTCGAGCGACTTGTCCTCGCCGGTCACCCAGGTGCCGGAGGAGTCGTTGAACGAGCTTCGGACGTGGATCGGAACGCCGTACTTCATCGCAATCTCCACGCTGCGGATCTGCAGCACCTTCGCCCCGAGCGACGCGAGCTCGAGCATCTCCTCGTACGAGATCTTCGAGATCTTCTTCGCCGACGGGCACACGTTCGGGTCGGTCGTGTAGACGCCGTCGACGTCCGTGTAGATCTCGCACGCGTCCGCGCCGATCGCTGCCGCGACCGCGACCGCCGTCGTGTCCGAGCCGCCACGGCCGAGCGTCGTGATGTCGCCGTTCTCGTCCACGCCCTGGAAGCCGGCGACCACCGCGATCTGCCCCTTCTTCAGCGTCGAGAAGATCTTCGACCCCTCGATCGTCTTGATGCGGGCCTTGGTGAACGCGCCGTCGGTGAGGATCTTCACCTGATGGCCGAGGAGCGAGCGCGCCTGGCCGCCTTCGGATTGGATCGCGAGCGAGAGGAGCGCCGAGGTGACCTGCTCGCCGGTGGAGGCGATCACGTCCATCTCTCGAGCTTCCGGGACCGCGACTACCTCATGCGCGAGCTTGAGGAGGCGGGTGGTCTCGCCGCTCATCGCGCTGACGATGACGACGACGTCGTTGCCCTCTCGCTGCGTCGCTAGCGCTCGCTTGGCGACGTTACGGATGCGTTCGACCGACCCAACAGAGGTACCCCCAAACTTCTGGACGACGAGTGCCATGGGTGCGTTTTCGGCACTCTCTACGGCCGCTCTCGCGGTACGTCAACAGCCGCTATCGGCATCATGCTCGGCCGCGCTAACCTTTTTGCATGCGCCGCGCTGTAGCACTGTTCCTTCTCGCTTCTTCCGTTGCGTCCGTCGCCTGTGGGGACGGCGGGCTCTTCTCGATCTTCGACGGCGATGACGACAAGAAGGGCGGTGGCTCGGCCACCGGACCGAACGGCGGTCCGTTCGGCGGCGGGAATGGCGGCGGAAATGATGGCGGAGCCGGCGAGGGAGGGCCCGGAGACGGGTGCAACCCGAACCTCACGGGCCTCGTCCGTGACTTCAAGGGCGCGGACGTCGCCGGCGGCCATCCGGACTTCCAGGCCTACTCGGGGGCAGCGCCGACGAAGGGACTCGTTCAGGCACTGCTCGGCGCTGACAGGAAGCCCGTGTTCGCATCGACGACCGGTGACGGCTCGCACGGTCGGCAGCTGACCGGCAAGGCAGAGTTCGATCAGTGGTACCGCAACGTCGACGGCGTCAATCAGGCGTTCGAGTACGTGCTGCCGCTCCAGCCCGGCCCGAACGGCGTCCTGACGTTCTCGAGCAACGCGTTCTTCCCGATCGACGGCAAGGGCTTCGGCAACTCGGGCGAGGACGAGAACAAGCAGCAGCGCAACTTCCACTTCACGTTCGAGCTGCACCTCGAGTTCGTCTACCGCGGTGGCGAGACCTTCACGTTCACGGGCGACGACGACCTCTGGACCTTCTTCAACGGGAAGCTCGGGATCGATCTCGGCGGCCTGCACCCCGCGCACTCGGCCACCGTGAACCTCGACGACATCGCGGATGAGCTCGGCATCACGAAGGGCGGCAAGTACCCGCTCGACGTCTTCCACGCCGAGCGCCGGACGAACGCGTCGAACTTCCGGATCGACACCACCCTCGAGTTCGTCAACTGCGACCCGATCATCATCACGAAGTGATCGGGGTGCCGTTACGACAGAGCTGATCGACGAGCCGCAACATCGCCGGCACGCGGAAGGGCCCGTGCATCTCGGCGATCCGCTTAGGCGCGTCGACCGGCGCTCCCGCCTCGTCGACCCAGAGCGGCGTCGACGAGGAGCCGCGGAGGATGGGCGTCGCCGTCGAGCCGGCGAAGCGCGTCTTGGCGACGCCCACGACCGTCCGGAGCCGAGGCTCGGCCTCGAGCAGGCGTGCGCCGAGACCGGGCCGGCCCTCACCGAGCCACACGTGGCCGTCGACGATCGCCACCTCCGGCACCCTCGAGAGCGCGGCGAGCGCTGCGAGGAGGCACGGCAGCTCGCGCTTGTAGAATGCACCTGATTCGTACGGAGCCACCGTCGCGATCGGCACGACGTGCTGCTCGCTCGGCTTCGCCGCATCCCACGTAGCGAAGGCGACGACCGCTGCCCGCGCGCCGCCGCGCTCCTCGGGTCGAGGGCTGTCATCCAGGTAATGCACGTCGAGGCACGCGATCACAGCCATGCATCATGACCATCGCGGTCGCGAGCGCCAGGTCCCTCCGGTCTGTTCCCTCCGGGATCGATCCGTCGGTCCACGGGGCCGGCCGACCGCGGTGGCGAAGGCGCGGACGGAGCACGGACGGAGCGCGGACGGAGTGCCGCCGGATGTTGCTGCAAAAGCGAGCCTCGAGGGGAGGGGGGCATGCGCCGGCCTCCCTTCGGGAGCGGTCGCCGGCGGTCGCGCAGAAGGCAGGTTCGACAGATTCCACGTTCCGTGGAGCGTCCGGGGTTGACCCCCGGCGCGTGCTCGCCGATCGTCTCGCCAGGGAGAGGGTGGTGGGGTCCTACGCGGGGTACATCGTTCAGACGATCGTGACGCTGCTCGCGGTCTGCGCGCTGGCGTTCGTCGTCCTCTACGGAGCGCGGCGTCTCGGCATCGGTCGCCCGCGCGGGCCGATCGAGCTCGTCGGGCTCCTGCCGCTCGACGCGCGCCGGGCGATCTATCTCGTGAAGGTGGCCGGTCAGGTCATCGTCGTCGGTGCGTCGGAGGCCGGCCTCACGAAGCTCGGCGAGATCCCCGCGAGCAACATGCCGCCCGAGGAGAAGCCCGAGCCTACGGGCTTCTCCGACGTGCTCGCGCGCGTGCTCGGTCGCGAGGCCAACGGCTCCACGTCCGTGAACGGCGGGAGCGGCGGGCTCGGCGGGAGCGAGAAGAGCGGCTCCGCGTCGGTGAACGGCGGGAGCGAGAAGGACGGTGACGCATGACGCTCGCCGCGCTCGCCTTCGCGCCTGGAGACGCCGTGCGCGTCGACGACATCCTCGGCAAGCCGATCGCGCTCGTCGTGGCGCTGGCCCTCGTGTCCCTCTTGCCGTTCCTCTTCATGGGCGTCACCGCCTTCGTGAAGATCTCGACGGTGCTCCAGATCGTCCGCAGCGCGATCGGCGCCCAGAACGTGCCGTCGAACACCGTCATCATGGCGCTCGCGACTGCGCTCACGCTCATCGCGATGGCGCCGGTCGGTCAGCGGATCATCGACAAGGCCGCGCCGCTCGCGCAGGGCAAGACGCAAGACACGACCTACCTCGTGGAGAAGGGCATCGAGGCGGTGCGCGAGCCGATGCGTGACTTCCTGAAGGCGAACGCCGCGGAGAAGGAGCGCGCCCGCTTCTTCGCCGTCGCGAAGAACGCGAGGCCGGAGGCCGAGCGCGCGGCGGTCGGAGCGGACGACCTCACCGTGCTCGTTCCTGCCTTCGTCGTCACGGAGCTCACGGAGGCCTTTGCGATCGGCTTCCTCCTGTACCTGCCGTTCCTCGTCATCGATCTCGTGGTCTCGAACGTGCTCCTCGCGCTCGGCATGCAGATGCTCAGTCCCACGCAGGTCAGCCTGCCCTTCAAGCTGCTCCTGTTCGTGGCCATCGACGGCTGGGGGCTCTTGGCTCAGGCGCTCGTTGCGGGGTACAGATGAAGCCCATGAGACCCCTCTCGATCTCCGCCAAGGTCTCCCTCGCGATCTTCGCGACGTCGCTCGCGCTCATGACGACCGCGTGCGACCAGCTCAATCGGCCGCTCGGGAAACCATCGAGCAGCAGCTCTTCCTCGGGCTCGTCGGCGGCTGGCACCGACGGCGGTGACGGCTCGAACGAAGGCGGCTCGCCGGCTCCGACCATCACAGCTCAGCCGGGCGACATCCAGCTTTGAAGCGTCAAACGAGCTTCGCGAACGAAGTTCGAAGAACGTGCTTGATTTCTTTTTCACGGCGCGTAGAGTCCGCCGCCCTGACACAGGAACTGGGGCAATAGCTCAGCTGGGAGAGCGCCGCGTTCGCAATGCGGAGGTCAGGGGTTCGATCCCCCTTTGCTCCACCAGATTCCTCGCTCCGGCACTGCCGGAGTCAGCGCAGAAGAGGTGGCCGTCCGAAAGACGCGCCACCTTTTCTTTTTTGTTCTTCTGTCGGCGGCGACGGTCGAGCTTCTTTCTCGAGGGCGCGCGCGCGTCGCTCCTCCCTCATGGGAGTTGCTCGCTTGCTCGTTCGTGAGACCGCGCGCTCGTCGCTTGTCCGTGAGATTGCGTGCTCGGTCCTGTCCATGAGACTGCGCGCCGTCGCTCGTCCGTGCCCGCTCTCGTTGCTCGTTCGTGAGACGCGCGCTCGCGCTCGTCGGTGCCGGCCATCCGTGCGGCCCTTGCCGCGCATGCGTGAGGACGCTCTCGCCCCTCTTCGTGAGATCGCGCGCTCGCGCTCGTCGGTGCGGTGGCCATCCGTGCGGACGCGCTCTCGTCGCTCATCCGTGAGGACCTTCCCGTCCGTCGTCCGTGGGGGCGAGCTCCGTCCAGTTCGTGAGGATGTGCTCTCGTCGCTCGTCTCGTGAGCGAGTCGCTCCATCCGACGACGCGTTCTCGCCGGCGGAGGCGGTTCTCGTTCGGCGACGCGGTGCGATGCGAAACGCCGCGTGCGAGAGTCGTGTCCTCGCGCGTCATGCGTGCGTCATGCGTCCTGTCGTTGCAGAGCGGGGAGGCGTTGGTAGTCTGAACGTCCAACTATGTTCAGCCCGCGCGCCATGATTCAGGCGGCTGTTGGTTACGTGAGGAAGAACCCTGACGAGGTCGTCCGGGCTGCGGTCAACGCGACCGGCCTCCGCTTCGGTGTTCCCCTCGCGACGCTCCGCTGGTTTGCCGGTCAGATCAAAGGATCGAAGGCGCCGAAGGACGTGGAGATCTCCAGCGTCCCGCCCGCCCTCCGGTTCAGTGCCGTCGTCGATGCGATGGGCACGCCCGTCCGCGCCTCGGCGGCGATCAAGATCGACGAGGTCACGATCTCGGAGGAGTCGCTGCGCGTCGGCGTCCGTCTCCGCGACGTGAAGCTCGCGCTCGCCGGCGAGAGCGACTCGCCCGTCGCGACGCTGATCAAGTCCGGAGCGCTCGACCTCTCGAAGCCGGGCAACCTCGTCAAGTTCATCCCGAAGCGCCCGCCCGCCGTCGTGGAGGCCGACGGCGATCGCGTCGTCGTCGATCTCATGAAGGTGCCGAAGCTCGCGAACGACGCGCGCATTCGCCGTGCGCTCAGCGTGATCGCTCCGGTGCTCGGCATCCGCGCGATCGAGACGGACCGCGATCACCTCTACGTGAAGCTCCGCGCGACGCCGGCAGGACTGCCCGAGGCGCTCGGCAAGCTTCGCACGTCGCCCTGACGTCCCATTCCGGCGGCTCCGTGGCGGCGCGGGCTCGTTCGTGAGCGCCGAGCGGCCGATGCCGTGCGTGTGGGCCGACGATTCGATCGTTCGCTCCTTTCGACTCGTTCGAAGCGTGGCTCCTCGCCGTCCGGCATCTTAGGCGCTGGCCCGTCGGGGGCGGTGCCCCCCCTTCGCAGCGTCGTTTACTCGGTGAACGACCCTGCAGTGGGAGGGGGAGGATGGCCTTCAGGAGTCGTCGACCACGACGGGCATGTGCACGCTCTCCGCGTGCTCGACGGACAGGTCGGGCTTTGCGATCGCCTGCGCCCTCGGGAATCGCCGTCCTCTCGAGGGCCGGCTCGCTCAAAAGGGGGCGAGGCTCGATGATCAAGAGCAGGCTCGATGATCAGGGGCAGCACACCGTTCGCTGGCCAGTGAGGGCGAGGGAGGGCGCAGGGGCAGGCTGCTTCGTGCAGCTCTGCGTCGCGATCGAGCCCGTCCACTTGAGCGAGCTGAAGTTGTCTTGGCCCGTGTAGGAGCACGAGCCGACGTTGAGAGTGCGGTCGGGCGTGCCGGTGCAGTTCGACTGGTCGAAGAACTCGATCTTGCCGGTGCACGTCGCTGTGACCTGGCAGCCGCAGGCTCCGCAGGTCAGGTCGAAGTCGGTGCCTACGAGGTGCTTCGTCGGCGCACTCGCGGGGCAGGTGGCGTCACCGTCCGCGACGAGGCACGCCTTCATGTCCGCGGGCGGGTTGCAGGCGGCCGTGGGGGCGGTCGCGGACGTAGGCATGCACATGCGCTTGGCCTGCGTCGTGACGGCGCCGCGCGAGGGCAGCCCAGGAGAAGTGCATGCGCCGACGGCGGCAGTGGGGGCATCGATCTTTGAGTGATCGCCGAAGCGTCCGGCCACATTCCGACAGGCGCCGCCGTTCGGGTCGACCGTGACGCCGGGGGTTCCGCAGGTGCCGTTTCCGACGCCGGGGTTGCTGTCGTAGTAGCTCTTGATCACCCCGCTCGAGCAGTCGATCGTCGCCGAACAATCGCCGCACGCGCATGCGTTGGCGCCGGCAGTCGGGTTCTCGACGACGTCACCGGTGGTGAAGTCGTTCGGGCAGGCTCGCGTTGCATCGCCGAAGAGGACGAGCGTGAAGCCCGGCGCCGACGGCAACGTGCAGGCGTCGGGGGTACCTGGTCCCGGAGCATCCGGATCGACAGCACCGTCGTGCGGCGTGGATCCATCGGGTCGAGGCGCGCTTCCGTCGCCGAGCTCGTTCGAAGAGGCGTCCTCGCCGATCCCGTCGTCGCCGGCGCTCCCCGTGACGGTCAGACCGCACGCAGTGAAGCCGACGAGGCCGAGCCCGAGGAAGACCACGCGCGCGAGCATCGCTTCATTATCCAGTCCGTGTCGCCCTCGCGCAACGATCCGCATGTGGAGTGCAGTCCGCGGGCCGGCCCACAGCGGCCCACCGGCGCGCCGCTGGCTGCGCATGCGTGCGGACGTTCTCGCGTCACGTCATCGCCATCGTTCCGCCTCCCCGAGTCGACGTGCTCGCGGCGTGCAGGAGACGATCGCGACGATCGTTCGTTCGAGCATGCGTGCATCGCGTTCGCGTTCGCGTTCGCGTTCGCGTTCGCGGTCGCGGTCGTGTCGGTGTTCGCGTTCGCGTCGGCGTTCGCGTTCGCGTCGGTGTTTGCGTTCGCGTCGGTGTTTGCGTTCGCGTCGGTGTTTGCGTTCGTGTCGGTGTTTGCGTTCGCGTGCGAGCTCTCCGCATGTCGAGCTACCCGACTTCGCGCGCGTCGCGTCGCGTCGCGAGGTCTCGTGTCGCGGCGCTTCGAACGATCGCGTTGCGGCCTTGGTGCGACGAAAAGAGCGTCGACACGCGCCCGATGCGCGGTAGCCTGTGTGGCCATCGCATGGAACGCTCGCGGACGGCCTCGGCATGGACTCTTGCTGTCGGCTCGCTGCTTGCTGGTGCCGTCGTCCTGACCTTCTTCGGTGCGACGACATCGACGACCGGTTGTTCCTCGGCGGAGGTCGCGCCTGCGCCCGACGCCGCCAAGCCGGAGTGCAAGCAAGGACCGTTCACCTTCTTCTGTGAGCCGCCCGCCCCGGGGCAGGACCGCTGCAATACCGGCGCTGGCGCGACGGGCTACCTCTCGCGCCTGCCGCCGAACACGGACTATCCGGTCGGCTGCGTCGTCAACTTCGTCGGCGCGCGCGACGAGCAGGGCGACTGCAACCTCGAGGCCGTGTGCAAGTGCGTGATCGGCGAGATCCCCACCCCGGTGAAGCCGCTCCCCGAAGCTGGACCGCCGGACGATCAGGACGCGGGTGATGCGGGCGATGGGGCGGACGCGGGGGACGCGTCGGACGACGATGCCGGAACGCAGCCGGAGCCCGTGAAGACGGGACCGGTCTGGCTCTGCGGTGACAGTCTGACGGATCAGGCGAAGTGACGCGCCGCGCGTCGAGCTCGAGGTGGTCGAGGTCGCACCTCGAGCGCCTGCTCGCGCCCAAGATCGTCTCGACCGTCGGTTCGTAGAAGAGAGCGCGGCGTGAAAGGTCGCCGCATCCCCGAACGTTGTTCGGGTAGCTCGCTCGCCGCGAGCCTCTTCCACGACGATGCGCCTCCTCCTCCACGTCTGCGCCAGCCTCACCGCCCTCTTCATCGTTTCCGCGACCGCGACCGCCTCCGCCTCCGCTTCGCCCTCGAACGCCAAGAAGGACGAGCGAGCTCCTCGGCCGACGATCACCTCGACGCGCGACGGACGCGACCTCCGCGTCGTCGTCCACGGCGTGACCGACTACTGCTCGAGCGACGCCCAGACGGAGATCTTCCGGACGAGCGACACGATCCGCATCCTCCACGACCGCCCCACCCGCGTCTCGAGGTGCATCTCGACGCAGGACCTCACGTTCGTCGTGAAGGACGTGGGCCCGGGCCGGTACCGGATCACCTACGAACGGATGCCCTACGTGGCGCCCGCCAGCCCGCGCACGGTCGCGTCGGCGATGGTGACCGTCCGCTGAGCCCGGCCGGCGGCAACTCGGTCGAGCTCGAACCCCCCGCCGAGGCGGCCGTTTTCGGGGGCCGGAGCCTGCCGCCGAGCTCGTGCGCTGCCAGCATGCAGTTCGGCTCGCGGCGTGCTATGTCATCCGCGTTCCACCGGGGAGTCGCACAGTCCGGTAGTGCACAAGCTTTGGGTGCTTGTCGTCGCGGGTTCAAATCCCGCCTCCCCGACCATCTGCACACGCGAGCCCGGGTTCGACGGGGGCGCGTGTGGTCGTGGACTTTGTGGCTACGCCTCGGCTACACGTCCGGGCGATCGCGGGACGGGTAGGGACAATCGGAGTCGATCGGCGACGCCCGGGTGCGATAGACTCGTCGAGTCAGATGAGCGGGGGCTCGACCACGACCACTAAGCGTTGCGCCGAGTGCGGGAAGCCAACCGCGAACCCAAAGTTCTGCGATAAGTCGTGCGCGGCGAGGTTCAACAATCGGCGCACGCCGAAGCGAAAGCCTGAGGGGAAGTGCGGTGGCTGCGGCGCGCCGGTCACATCCGGGAAGCGGCGCTGCCTCGCCTGCCTGGCCGCTGATGCCGAAGCCGCGAAGGTTCGCGCGGAAGGCATCATCACCGTTCGTCGTCTCGATGGCTCGATGGAGCGAGTGAAAACGAAGCCGATGTCCCTCAGAACGAGGACGGTCGTGCAGCCGGTCGCGCCCAAACGCCTCGCTCTCTCGACTCCCGCCGCGCGGGTCTTCGAGCTCGTTCTCGGCCTCCTCGCGGACGGACCAGAATGGCTCCGCCCCGTCGAACGGGCGCGCTACTCCACGTTGTTTCGAGACTTTGCACGCTTTCCTGTTCGCACGCGCGGTCAGGAGGACCCTACGGAGAGACTTCCCACTGAAGAACTCCCGAGGGCCGCAATCCAGTGGCTTGATGCACTCGCGACAGACGACGACCCGCTTCTCCTGTCCTTCGGCTTTGACGCCGTTGAATTCTTTTTCGAGCTCGTCACGGGGCGGCACGGTTACGGCAGTGAACCCGACCTCGAACCGATCATCGATATTCAGCCACCCATCGAGCGCGGCTATTTCTCCGACAAGCGTTCGATGCGGAAGCGCTACACGGAACGCGTGCTGGGGCGCCTTCCTGTCGTGGCGTGCATACCGCTGGGTGGGAGTATTCGTCGCGAGAACGGCGACGTTCTTATCTCCGGCGGCGAGCTCTTCGGGGTCCAGATCGTGCGTTGCCATCTAAGCGAGAATCCTGCCTACGAGACCACGCGTCTCGACGTCGAGTGGCCGCGCCTCAAGCCGTTCGATCGCGCGACGGAGTTCTCGTTCCGTTCACGGTTACTCGTCGCACGAACCGACGCGGGCCAGCTGACACCGTGGGCGCCCGGGATGAGGACGTGCCACGACGAGGGACCCCTGCTGGACCTGCCCGCGCATTGGATCACCGGCATCCTCGACATGTACGACGACCCACTGGCGAAGCGGCCGACACCGGTTCGTAGTTGGACTGTGTAGCTCTGCTCCGAGCACCCGGCGAGGACCATTGCACACGCGAGCCCGGTTTTTACGGGGTCGCGTGCGCTTGCGGGAATTTCTGGCGACGCCTCGGCTGCAAGTCGGGCGATCACGGCACAGCCACGAGGATCCGCATCGCCGAGATGAACGACGGTAGGTGGCCCTCCGTGAGTGAGTGGTTCGCCACAGTCCGGCCCTCTCGGGGAGCCGGTCGCCAAGCACGTCGCGAAGTCCGAGCAGGAGCGTCCGGACAACCGCCGAGAGATCGAGCGACCGGTGGACGGCCGCGAGCAGGTCGGGGGCGATGCGCTCGTCCGCGAGCCGCTCTCGGAGGAGGAACGCGAGTGCTCGTGCCGCGGCCTTCCGTTCGCGCTCGTCGAAGTGGCGACCGGCAACACCGCCAAGTACCTGACCGCGACGTTCGTTCAGAGGGTGAAGAATTTATGGGCGCGGCCATCGTCTTCGCTGCCCTGCAGCGTGCCTGACTTGACGGTGTCGGTAGCCGTGGCCGTTACCGCCTTCGGTGTTGCCCCGACGTAAGCGGTCTTCCCGACGTCGGCCGCCGTGAGACCTGCAACACTGGTAGTCTGAGCAGCAGTGGAGGGCTGGCCAATGCCGCGTACCGACGGCGCGGAGTTCACGATCGATGCCTCTGACATCCTGGCGGAAGTGGCGGAGGTGTTCGCGAAGAAGCGCGCGAACTATCTCGCGTCGCTGAGCCCCGAGCAGCGCGCCGCAGCGGAGGCGGCATTCGCGAAAGACGAGGCGGCAGCGCTTCGCAAGTGCGAGGAAGACGAGCGCGCCTACGAAGGCGAGCTTGAGGCCGTCAAAAAGGCTACCGACGCGTATCATCGCCAGATTCAGGCAGACCGCAAGGCCGGAGCTATCGGAACGCTCGCCGAGGTCGGTCGCCCCTTCGGCCTGTCCGCCGTTGCAGTGGGCAGAATCCTCGACGAGCACGGGTTGCGCGAGAGGTGGAATGTCGACGTCGAAGGCACGCCCCCCGGCATGCGTACGCCCGTGAGTGCGCCGCTATTTGGAACCCGGTATGTGAGAGTCGACGGCGGTCCGCTTCACATCGTACGAGGCGTTGTCGAGGGGGTCGCTGTGTTCGATCCTTTCGACGCCCGCGAGTACTGGATCGTCGCCAAGGTCCAGCCGCTGCTCGCTCCTCACGCCAAGCCGAGGAAGAAGTAGAGAGGAAGTCGAGCCGCTGTCGGGGCGCGAATTGCTCGGTTAGCGCCTTGATCTGCACCAGCGCCGAGGACTGCGAGCGCGGACGGCAAGACACAGTGTGTCTTCGGTGACCCCGTCGCAGTCTTCGCGCTCGCCGCGCGCATGCATCTGCCTCGTGAAGAGTTGACGCGCGTACTTGGTTCCGGCACACCACGCGGGATGAACGTCGTGGTTCAGTTTCCCGTGTTGCGAGAGGTGAAGGTCGACGCATTTCGAGGCTACCTCTCCGCGAAGACATCGGACGCCGAGCTTCTTGATCGAGCTGAACGACTGGTTGTGTTCGCGCGAGACGGTCAGGGTTTGACCAACGAAGAGGCTGCGGCTGCTGCCGATGAGATCGCGTTTTTGCTTGGGCTCGGGGCGGCAGCCTCCGCGCATCCCGATGGTCCAGGGATCATCCTTCTCGGCGCAGCTGCACGGGTTGCGCTGCGGCGCAAAGAAGATGTGACGGCGGCGCAAGTGCGCGCGCTCGCAACCGCCGGTTCACGTCCTCGTCAAGGGCTCGTGGCGAAGGCCGGGAGTGTACCTTTCGCTGCCGCGGTCGCGTATCTCGAGAATCACGGTGTTACCCCCTGACGCGCCGCGCATCGTGCACGTTGCGCACGGTGGCCGGACTCGAAGGGCGAGGGGCAGAGAATCAATGCGCCTTTCAACTTAGAACTTTAACTCGATATGTGTGCGTATTGCAGCATGCTCCAGGGCGCTCCAGGAGTGAAAGATCGAAGGACGTCACCCGAGAAACTTTTCGGCTGACCACGTACTCCAGTCCGACCCGGACAGCGCCCCCTGTGTCAGCGTAGTTGCCGGATGTCCTGAAGCATCGTGACGTGGGGCGAGTGATCGAGG
>Ga0066255_1000154_pt1 | contig 159437 bp, 133 predicted proteins | sample ThiBiot_750_biof_FD_71148 | JGI IMG/M metagenome (GOLD analysis project Ga0066255, IMG submission 71148) | Wastewater bioreactor microbial communities from Cape Town, South Africa - Thiocy_expt_750_biof (version 2) | ecosystem: Engineered > Bioreactor > Thiocyanate-remediating >...
TGGCGCCGCGCCTCATCCTCTGCGCAGGCGAAACGCAGCCGGTCTGCGTCGCCGGATGGCTGGAAATCGAAGCGCTGGGCGACGCGCAGATCGTGATCGTCGCACCGCACTCGCCCCTGCGCGCCGGCCTGCGCCGGCTGCGGACGCTCGTTCGGGACGGCATCGCGGACGGTCTGCAGCGGCTTGCGCCGCGCGGTCGATGGAACTGAAGGCCTCGGGGTATAGGACCAGCCTCCCTGTTTTCCGTACCATCCCGCGCCGACGATGCGCGGCGAGGGAACCGTAGCAGGGGCGTTGGACAGCGCACGCGAGGCGCCGCCCGCACTGTCATTCCATGTACTCGGCGCTGGCGGGTGGAAGTGCCCGACGAGGAAGAAACATGCAAGCAGACGGTGCCGACCCCTCTATATCGCCCGGCTGCGCCCCCCCGTTAAGCCACAGCCGTCCGATGCCCGCGAAACTGCACGGTCCGCCTTGCCCTCGTACCGAAGCCACTGGGACAATCCCTCCATGAAAACCCTATGGCTCCTGCTGGCCACCGCACTGCTCCCGGCCTGCGCCGGCATCCCCGCCCCCGCGTCGCGTCTGCACGCCGCCAATGAGCTCGCGGACGCCAAAGGCTGGCGGATGGAACGGATCGACGCCGGGGATTTTTCCCTGACCGCCTGGCGGCCCGAGCGTTTCGTCCCGAGCGAACGGCTCACCGTCTACATCGAGGGCGACGGCTTCGCCTGGATCACCGGGTCGCAGCCCTCCCCCGACCCGACGCCGATCGACCCGCTGGCCTTGCGCCTGGCCCTGGCCCAGCCCGACGGCAACGCCGCCTACCTGGCCCGTCCCTGCCAGTTTGCCGAAGCTGAAACCCGCGGATGCGCCCAGGCCTACTGGACCGGACAGCGCTTCGCCCCGGCCGTGATCGAGGCTGCGCAGCGGGCCATCGACGTCCTCAAGAACCGCGCCGGCGCCCGCCGACTCACCCTGGTGGGCTACTCCGGCGGCGGCGCGGTGGCCACCCTGGTGGCGGCGGAACGGCACGACGTGGACCGTTTGGTCACGGTCGCCGGCAACCTCGACCATCGGCGCTGGACGGCGCTGCACCGCGTTTCCCCGCTGACCGGCTCGCGCAATGCGGCCGACGTGGCCGGAGCCTTGGGCGACATCCGGCAATGGCACTTCGTCGGCGGCAAGGATCAGGTGATCCCGCCGCAACTGGCCCAATCCTTCGCCGACCGGTTTCCCGCCGCGAACCGCCCCCGGGTGATCGTTGAGGCGGACTACGACCACCGCTGCTGCTGGGCCGACGGCTGGTCCCGACTCTGGCAAAAGACGCAATTTCAGCCCACCCCGGGCGCAAACTGAAGGCACGGGTGGGCGGCCGACAAAGAAAGAGATTCGTTCATCGGACATCCAGCGGACGGTCGCTTGTGCCGTGTGGGCCCGGTAGGCGTCGCTCCCGGTGAAATCGTGGTTCGCGGCTGCCGTGAAATTGCCATTGGAAGGCCGATTCGCGCCGGCACCTAGCGAATAGGTGTTGCGGGCAAGTTTCTGCCCCCGGGTGATAAACGACGAACCGCCACCGACAAAGCTGGCAACGGAATCCACGCCGTCGTTCCTGAAGTCGTGATTCCAGAAGGCTCGCACGAAAGTGCTGGAGCTTGACGCCCCCGACCATGGTGTCGAAATTCAACTCGGCCCCAACGCCAAGCGGCCGGCTTCGCCGTCCCGGAGGTCCCGTAGTGGCGCTCCCAGGAGAACCGCACCAGTGCTTGGCCCTGGCTGATGCGGTTTTTTGCGGCCTGGGCCCGGCGAATGCTGCGGGCCGGCCCCCCAGGCCACGAGGCGGGCGAGCAGCGCCTCGGCCGTCCGCAAATCCTCAGTGGTGCTCCCTGATCACGATTCTCGTAGCTGCCGCGCAGCAGGTCGGCGGCGGCGCACAATCAGCGCGTTGAGCTGCGGCCAGACCTGCGCGGAAACGGGCAGCGGCAGGCCGCCGCGATGGGTTTGCCCATCAGCAAACCGTTCGGGGCAGATCACGCTGCCGCTCAGTTGGGAAAACGCGCTCAGCCCCCGCGTCTACGGTGCACGGGGCCTGTTTCGGAAAACCGCAGCAATTACGAAAACATAGTTTAGTATGCCGCCCGTATAGCTGCTTCCAGGCTAATTGCTGACGTTTGATGTCTCCTGCGGGACAGAGCCGGCCATTACCGCAGAAACCCTTCGATTGCCCACTCCTATCGCCATGCCGACGCCCCCCTCCCTGCCCCAGACCGCCCGTTCCGCAAGCCTTGCCGCCGTCCTGCTGGGGGCCCTGAGCACATCCCCTGCTTGGGCAGCCGCCTGCCCCTCTTCCTGGAACACCCGCGACTACATCGACGCCTCCTGCACCGCCGACACTTCCATCGACTGGACCGGCGGCACCATGTGGGTCGGCTACAACGGGCCTTACATCAACGTCGGCGGTAGTGCCGACCCCACCCTCGTCGTCCGGCAGGGGCAGAGTGTCGGTTCCATAATCCTGGCCAATCGCGTCACCTGGAAATCACTGACGAATTACGGCGACATGAGCAGCGTCAACGTCGCCGGATCGAGCCGGATGGAAACTTTCATCAACCTGGGCCACATGAGTACCGGGGTACAGTCATCCGGCTTCGCCAGCATCGGCACCGTCGTCAATCTGGGGACCATGGCTTCCTCTGTCCTACACCCGGATCTCAATATCATTGCGGGCGGTTACGGCGGCGGCACCATTGAAAACCTCATCAACGCCCAGACCGGTCTGACCCTTGGCGGCTACTACGACGGCATCTATCTGGAAGCCGGCGTCATCCCAACCCGCTACTTCACCTACTTCAGCACCCCCGGCAACTTCGGCACCATCAACTTCAAATACCTCAGCACCTACAACCTGAACACCTACGGCCTGCGCATCGCCCCCAACACCAGCTACGCCACCGGTACCTACGCAGGGGTCATCACGTCCGACCAGCGGCTCAGCATCACCAACCTGGAGGCCGTCAGCGGCATCAAATACAAGCTGGTGGACCGCAACGGGGACGGCCGGACCTGGGATCTGGTGCTGCAAACCATCTCGCCCACGCGCTACTCCGACCCGGCCCGGACCTGGGGCAACGGCACGGCGGTCGCAGTCGGACGGCTGATCGAGAACAACCCGACGCTCAGCGCCATCTTCGACGGCGCCAACCTCATCACCGACCAGCAGATCAATGCCGCCGTGTCGCAGAGTCTCCCGCTGTTCAACGGCGCAGCTCCCCGGGTGGCGCGCAGCGCCATGGGCGACATCGCTCGGGTCGTGCAATCCCGCCTGGGCGCCCAGCGCGGCCTGGCCTCCGGCGACGACGTCATGAAGGACCGCCAATTATGGATGAAGTACTTCGGTTCCAAGGCCAATCAGGATGACCGGGATGGCATCTCCGGCTTCAAGGCCGATACCGCGGGCATGATCTTCGGCACCGACCGCATGGTCAGCGACTCCCTGCGCCTGGGTGCCGCATTCTCCTACGCGCAGGCCGATGTGAACAGCAACGCCGGCATGGCCCCCCAAAGCGCCAAGATCTCGCTGTTCCAACTATCCGCCTACGGCAACCTCGCCCTGGATGAAAATACCGATCTCAGCTTCCAGCTGGGAGCGGGCAAAAACCGCAACAAAAGCACGCGCAACATCGCTTTCGCCGGCGATATTGCCAGAGCCAGCTACGACAGCCTGACCCTGTACCTGGGAAGCGCCCTGTCACGCAGCATTGCCCTGGGCTCCCGGACCACGCTGACCCCCTCGCTGCGCGTCGACTACACCCGCGTCCGGGACGGGGACTACCGTGAATCCGGCGCCGGCCCCCTCAACCTGTCGGTCCAGGGGCGCACCGCCGAGCAACTCCTGCTGGGCGTGGACAGCCGACTGAACTACAGGCTGGACGATCGCAACAGTCTCAGCGCCAACGTCGGCATCGCCTACGATGCGCTGGCCAAGCGGGACAACCTCGTTGCGGCCTTTGCCTCCGCCCCCGATACGGCCTTCGTCGCCACCGGCGTGGAACCCAAGCCTTGGTCCCTGCGAGGCGGCATGGGCTACGCCTACACCACCGACGGCGGTACGGAAATCAACCTTCGCTACGATGCCGACGTGCGCCAGGGTTTCCTCAACCAGACCGCATCCGTCAAGGCGCTCTGGATGTTCTAGCCGCCCCTTTGCTTTGAGCCGCCGTGCCGATCGCTTCACCGACGACGGCTATTGCCGCCAACGACGCCACCCCGTATCGAGCGACACGGAGGGCGACAGCCCCGCCAAACCGAGCACCTCGCCGGCGTGTATGGAATAGCGCCATGAACAGGCCGTCGTCAGCGCAGCCCTGAGCCATCGGTCCGGGCATCAAGATCGGGGCTGGCCGATGGCCCCCGATGTAGGCATCCGATACGCCCCTTGGAATTGCCAAGGGGGTTTTTCATAGGGAGTCATTGGCTTCAGTGCGAACAAGGGCCTTGCATGGCAGGTGGGAAGTAAAGCCCTGTTCTTGCGTCAGCCGCCCGCTCCTTCATCCCGTCGGACCCATACACAACCCGCGCAGGCCGATTGGCTTTGTTAGACGCCTAAGTCCGCTCCCCCGCCGGCGCCCTCCTCGGCACATCCAGACGCGGCAGATCGAACTGCGGCGTGTCGATCTCGCCCTTCCGTTCGAAGGGCAGACTGCCCAGGCCGTCGAGCGTGATGCGGCCGAACATGCGGTAGTCGATGCGCTCGCGGCCGTTCTTGCGGAATTCGCGCAGCTGCCTGAGCACGCCGCCGAGATTGCTCGTCGCCTTGACTTCGAGCACCGCCTCGCCGAAACGCGGCACGACGACGGCCTGATCGGACAGGCCCTTGGCGAAGGGCTGGCCGTTCAGTTCGACGTCGAAGGTCAGGCCGCGGATCGGCAGGTCGACGTCGTTCGGGTTCTGCACGCGCAGGCGCAGCGCGAAGCGCTGTTCGAAGAGGCCGAGTTCGAGCAGGTCGAGGCCGGCGAGCGTGACTTCCGGTTTCTGCGTCAGCCCGGACAGGCTCGCGCAGCCGGCGAGCGCGGCGCACAGCACGCAGAGGGTGGCCAGCAAACGTTTCATGATTTCTCTCCTGTCGTCGCTTCGAGCACGCGCAGCAGCGACGCCGTGTCGGCGCGCCCCCAGCCGTGCGCCATCAGCGCGTTGAGCTGCTGCCAGACCTGCGCGGAAACGGGCAGCGGCAGGCCGCCGCGATAGGCTTCGCCCATCAGGATGGCGTAGTCCTTGTGGTGCAGGCGCGCTTCGACGCCGGCCGTGAAATCGCGCTCGACCATGCGCCCGCCGAAAACCTCCAGCACGCGGCTGCCGCCCGAGCCGCCGGCCAGCGCCTGACGCACCTTCGCCGGATCGGCGCCGGCCGCCTGCGCCAGATGCAGCGCCTCGGCGACGGCCTGGATGCAGCCGACCATGATCATCTGGTTGCACGCTTTGGCGACCTGCCCGGCGCCGCTCTCGCCGACGTGCACGATGCGCTGGCCGAGCAGTTCGAGGAGCGGGCGCACGCGCTCGAGCGCCGCGGCCTTGCCGCCGGCCATGATCGCCAGCGTCGCGGCGACGGCGCCGGCCCCGCCGCCGGAGACCGGCGCGTCGAGCATGTCGACGCTGCGCCCGGCGAGGCGCTGCGCGAGGGCGCGCGCGGTGCCGGGGGCGATGGTGCTCATGTCGACGAGCAGCGCGCCGGGCGCGAAGCCGTCGATCAGGCCGTCCTGCCCGTCCTTGCCGAGCACCACCTCCTCGACGTCGGCGCCGGTGGTGACGATGGTGAACACGACCTCGGAGCGCCGCGCCAACTCGGCCGGCGTCGCGCACACGGCGGCGCCGGCGGCGGCCAGCGGCTGCGCGCTTTGCGGATTGCGCGCCCAGACCGCAACGTCGTGGCCGCCGCGCAGCAGGTGCAGCGCCATCGGCCGCCCCATCGCGCCGAGGCCGACGAAACCGACGCGCATGCTCAGCCCTCCCCGCCCGAGAGACGCTCAAGCAGCTTGAGCACGGCGATCGAATCCTCCTCGCCGAGGCCGGCGCCGACCATCGCGTTGTACATCTGCGCGGTGGCCGCCGAGACCGGCAGGCAGAGGCCCAGTTCGTGCGCGCTCTGCAGCACGATGTTCATGTCCTTCTGGTGCATCCACGACTTGAAGCCCGGCTTGAAGTTGCGGTCGAGCATGCGCTGGCCGTGGTTCTCCAGAATCTTCGAGTAGGCGAAGCCGCCGAGCAGCGCCTCGCGCACGCGCGCCGGGTCGACGCCGTTCTTCGCCGCGAAGTTGAGCGCCTCGGCGACGGTCAGCACGCCGACGCCGGTGACGATCTGGTTGGCCGCCTTGGCCACCTGCCCGGCGCCGGCATCGCCGACGTGCACGATGTTCTTGCCCATGCATTCGAAGGCCGGCTTCGCTTTCTCGAAGGCGGCGGCGCTGCCGCCGACCATGATCGACAGCGTACCGGCAATGGCGCCGACCTCGCCGCCCGAGACCGGCGCGTCGAGGAATTCGATCCCCGCCGCCGCCAGCCGCGCGCCGATGTCGCGCGCCGCGGCGGGCAGGATGGTGCTCATGTCGACGGCGACCAGTCCCTCCCAGCCGGCACCGCCCGTGGCGCTGTTCGCGCCGCTGCTCACACCATTCTCGCCGAGCATCACCTGTTCGACGTCGGGCGCATCGGCGACCATCGAAATCACCACTTCGACCGCCCGCGCCACCTCGGCCGGGCTGCCGGCGCCGCGCGCGCCGGCGTCGAGCAGCGGCTGCATCGACTCGGCGCGGCGCGCCCAGACGACGACCTCGTGGCCGCCCTTGAGGAGATTGAGCGCCATCGGGCGCCCCATGATGCCCAGACCGATGAATCCGACTTTCATTGCGACTCCTTGTGTTTGGCTCGAAGTTTGGCGCCAATCGTGGCGAATCGTGGCGATTTGTTCGCCGCAGTTTAGCAAGCGCGCGCGGCGGAAAAAGCTAGGCCTGCGCGAAAGCGCGCAGATCGGGCACGACGAAGCGCCCCTGCAGCGAAAGCAGTTCGGCGCGGTGCAGGCGGGCCAGCTCGGTGAGGATGGCGGTGCCCTTGTCGAGCAGGTGGATTTCGATCTGCCGCTTGTCCGCCTGCGAGCGCCGGCGCTCGACCAGTTCCTGCTTGACGCAGCGCGTGACCAGCGCGACGACGCCGTGGTGCTGCGCCTGCAGGCGCTCGGCCAGCTCGCCGACGGTCGCCCAGTCGCGTCCCGGATAACCCTTCACATGCAGCAGCAAGAGGTACTGCAGCGGCGTGATGCCGTGCTGGCGCGCCAGCTCCTCGCTGAAGCGGACGAACTTGCGGACCTGATAGCGGAAGTCGGCGAGCAGCTCGAAATCGTGCTTGCTCAGAAGGTCCATGGGAGCGGGCGAAGAGGAATCAGCGGGCGTCGACACGGCAGCGTCCATCCGTCGGAAAAGCGCATGAGGATAAACGAATCCACGCCGGCGCACACCGGGGGCGTCGCCGCATCCCTTCGCCTGAGGCTCCGCCCCGAAGGCGGCGGCCCTTCCGCGAAGCGCGGCGCGCACCGATCCGGCGCTGCCTCGCGGCGCCTTGATATGACAAAGGACTTGCGGCAACATGCGCCGCTGACGCGGAATCCGCCCCGCCCCCTGAACAGCCAACACGCATGCGCACACTCGTACTCGCCGCAATCACGGCGTATCAACGTCACCTCTCGCCGCGCAAGGGCTTCTGCTGCGCCTACCGCGTCCATACCGGGCGGCACAGCTGTTCCGTGCTCGGCTTCCGCGCCATCCGGCGTTACGGGGTCTTCGCCGGTTTCGCGGTGCTGCAGCGACGCCTCCATCTCTGCGGCGTCGCCCATCGGCGTTATTCGCCGCCGCGCCGGCGCCCGCACCGCGCCCAGCGCGGCGACTGCGACTTCGGCTGCGACCTGCCGTGCGATCTGGATTGCAATATCCCGAACGGAAAAACGTGCTCCGCGCTTGGAGATTTTCTCACCTGCTGCGACTGCGCGGGTTGCGACGGGCCCGAGCGCAAGCGGAAGAAGACGGATCGGGAGCAATACGTGCATATCCCGCCCCGCACGGGTCGCACCGAAGGCAGCCGGCGCTAGCCGCCGCGCGCTGAAACGGGCGCGCGGGCTTGCCGGGGAAAAACCCGCGCGCTTCGAAAACGGCGCCACGTCCGGCGAACGGTCGAGCAGGACCTCCCCGCACAAGAAACGTCGAAAGCGCGTGGAGAATCCTTCCGAACGACAATCGCACACTTCGTAAATTACCGAGGTGACGATCGCGCCATCCGGCATCGAACTTCCGCCGACGCTGCGGTCCAACGCAGGCAACCCGCCCCAAGCTTGGCTATATTGAAAGCCCGGCGAACCGAATCAGGAGATCGAATCATGAAAAAAATCATCGTAGCTCTATTGACCGTTTCGGTCGGCAGTACGGGTCTCGTCGGCTGCGCCAACATGAGCGAGACCCAGCGCACCACGGGCACCGGCGCGGCCATCGGCGCGGCGGCCGGTGCCGTGATCGGCGGCGTGCGCGGCGGCGGTCGCAGCGCGGCGACCGGCGCCGTGATCGGCGGGGCGCTCGGCGCGGGCGGCGGCTATCTGTGGTCGCGCCACATGCAGGAGCAGAAGGCGTCGATGGAACAGGCGACGCGGGGCACCGGCGTGCAAGTCAGCCAGACCGCCGACAACCAGCTCAAGCTCGACATCCCGAGCGACATCTCCTTCGACTCCGGGCGCTACGAGATCAAGCCGAACCTGCGCCCGATCCTCGACCGCTTCGCCACCACGCTGAACCAGAACCCGGTGACCACGGTGCGCATCGTCGGCCACACCGACAGCACCGGTTCGGACGCGGTCAACGGCCCGCTCTCGGTCAATCGCGCCAGCGCGACGCGCGACTATCTGGCGGCGCGCGGCGTGGCCTCCAGCCGCATTGCCATCGACGGCCGTGGCGCGCACGAACCGGTCGCCGACAACGGCACGGCGGCGGGCCGGGCGGCCAACCGGCGCGTCGAAATCTTCGTCGCCGAAGCCGCCCGCTGATGAGGCGCCGGGAAGCGGTACTGCCGTTCCCTCCATCCGCCCTCGCCGCGCGGGTGCGGCCTTGAGCCGGCGGCGCTTCCTCGTTTCGCTGGCGTGCGCCGGTTTCGGGCTGGCGTCGCGCGGCGCCCTCGCCGCGCCGGCCGACGCGCTGGAAGCCGGGTTGAATGCACGCCTGCGCGAACTCGAAGCCGCCGCCGGAGGAAGGCTGGGAGTGCACTTCCTGGATACGGCAAGCGGCCGGGAATACGGCTACCGCGCGCACGAGCGCTTCCCGCTGTTCAGTTCGTTCAAGCTGCTGGCGGGCGCGCTCGTGCTGCACCGGGTCGACGCGGGGCAGGAATCGCTGGCGCGGCGGATTCCCTATGCGCGGGACGATCTCGTCGAATGGTCGCCGGTCACCGAGCGGCACGCGGACGGGGCGGGAATGAGCCTGGGCGACTTGTGCGAAGCCGCCATCACGACCAGCGACAACACCGCCGCCAACCTCATCCTGGCGAGCTTCGGCGGTCCCGCCGGGCTGACGGCCTACGCGCGGCGGCTCGGCGACGCCGTCACCCGCCTTGACCGCAACGAGCCGGACCTGAACGATCCCCATCCCACGCAGCCGCTGGACACCACCTCGCCGGGCGCGATGTCCCGCACAGTGCAGCAGGTCGTGCTGGGCGACGCGCTGTCCGCGCAGTCGCGTCGGCAACTGCAGCACTGGCTGCTCGACAACACCACGGGCGGCCGCCGCCTGCGGGCCGGACTGCCGGCGGACTGGCGGATTGGCGACAAGACCGGAACCGGGAAAACCGGCGCCAACGACATCGGCGTGGTCTGGCCGCCCGGAGGCGCGCCCCTCGTGGTCAGCGCCTATCTGGCCGACAGCGACGCCGACATCCGGTTGCGGGAAGCGACCCTTGCCGGGGTCGGCGGACTGCTGCGGGAATTCTCGCCTAAGGTCGGCGGCGTGCCTTGCACGGCGCGGCCGCTCTGCCGCTTCGAAACGCCACCGCTTCCCCGGGCGCGCCGGGCTACGCCAGCTTGAGCCGCTGCGCCCGCAGCGAGGCGCCCTGCGAGGTGTTGCGGCCGGCGCTCTTGGCGGCGTAGAGCATTTCGTCGGCGCGGTCGGCGAGCGTTTTCGGGTCGAGCCCGGGCGCCGGAACCGCCGTCGCGATGCCGACGCTGATCGTGACGCACGACCCGGCGGTCGAGAAGGCGTGGGGAATCTTCTGCGCGGCGACGGCCGCATGGAAGCGCCCGGCGATGTGCATCGCCCCCTCCAGGTCGGTGTCGCCGAGGACGGCGACGAACTCCTCGCCGCCGTAGCGCGCGACGAAATCGCCGGGGCGCTGGAGCGAATCCTTCAAGCCCCTGGCGACGCGCGCCAGGCATTCGTCGCCGGCGCCGTGCCCGTAGTTGTCGTTGAACTGCTTGAAGCAGTCGATATCGATCATGACGAGGGCGAGCGACTGGCCGGCGCGCTGGCTGCGCGCCCACTCCTGCGCCAGCGTCTGGTTGAAGGCGCGGCGGTTGGCGATTCCGGTCAGCGGGTCGATCAGGATCAGGGCTTCGAGGTGGTCGGCGCGCTGCATGGTGGCGCGGAACAGTTCCATCGCCCTGGCCATCCGGCCGACTTCGTCGCTGCGCTCGACGCCGGGGATTTCGCCGTCGTACTCGCGGTCGGTCAGCCGCCCCATGCTGCGCGTGAGGCGGACGATGGGACGCGAAATCTGCGTGACGGAAAGATAGGCCGAGAGGGAAATGACGAGCAGGATCGCCAGCCCGAAGGCGACGGCGGTATAGGCGATGGCGCGCTGGGTGGCCTCGTGCAGCTCGGCCGACGCCTCCTGGTAGTGCAGCACCGAGGCGTCGCGCAGCTGGTCCATGCTGCGGCGCAGGGCGCGCAGATCGGGATCGAACTGCTCGTGGATGATCTCCAGCGCCCGGTCGCCGCGCCAGCGCGCCGCCGCGTCGATGATCGTCGCGGCACGCTCGAAGACCCGCCCTTCCTGCACGAGAATGCCGTCCAGCGCCGACTGCTGCGCGCCGACCAGCGGCCGGACCGCTTCGATCCGGCTCCGGAACTGCAGCTGCAGGGCGTCCAGTTCGAGCTGGGTGGCGCGCATCTTCAGCTCCTCCTGCTCGGTCAGCACCGAGAAGACCAGCCGGCTGGCGTCGCTCAGATCGAGCAGGGCGTCGCCGATCAGGATGGACGCGGCGGCGTCGTGGTTGAGCAGGTCGCGATAGTCGCGGTCGATGCCGCGCATGTTCAGCATCGAGAACAGGGTGATGAGGACGGCCAGCGTGCCGAGCAGCGACACCAGCAGCAGCACCTTGCTGACCAGCCTCAGGTTGGAAAAGAAACGAATGATGTCACTCCCGTCTTGCGCGCCGAGCCCGGCTGCGCCCGTTATCGCACCGAGTCGGCGATCCCCCGTTGCAGCTGCCGCACCGCCTGCGCGTCGTCGATGCGTCCGGACAGGTGATCGCTGACCACCTTGTAGATGGCCGTCTTCGTGCGCGACGGATTGGCGTTGCCCATGGCCACCGAGCCCATGACGGTGCGCCGCATGTTGCCGCCGCGCAGGTCGTCGATGTTCTGCCGCCCGCAGCGGTTGAAGGCGTCGCGCGGCACGTCGACGCGCCCCGGCGCCGCTCCGGTGGCGAGGTTCAGATCGCGCTGGAAGACCGGGTCCAGCAGGATCGCCGCGAGCGCCTGGCGGGCCGGCGCATCGCTCCGGCTGTCCTTGAAGAACACGTACTGGTCGCTGTTGAACAGGAATATGCCCTGAGTGTCGGGAAATCTGAAGCACAGATACTCACGCTCGGGCTGCAGGCCGCGGTGGCTGAATTCGCCGTTCACCCAGGTGCCCTGCACCTGCAGCAGCGCCTCGCCGCGGCGGACCATGTCGGTCGCCTGATCCCAGCTGCGGCGCGCGAAGCCGGGGCCGAGATAGCCGCGCAGCTGGCTCATGCGCCGGAAGATCCGCAGCAGCAGCTCGGGCTTCAGCGCCTCCGGTTCGAGCTGCAGGAAGGCCCGGCGGTAGAACTCGGCGCCGCCGACGCCGACCGCCACCGCCTCGAACAGGAGGGTGTGCTCCCAGGCCTCGCGGCCGATGGCGAGCGGCACGATGCCGGCGGCGCGCGCCTTTTTGAGCAGCTCGATCAGATCGTCCCAGCCGTCCGGCTGGCGCCCGCCGATGCGGTCGAACTGCGCCTTGTTCAGCCACATCCAGTTGGTCGAATGGGCGTTGATCGGCGCCGCGACCCAGTGCCCGCGATACTTGGAGAGGTGCTGGATGCCGTTGGGGACGACCTTGTCCCATTCCCCGGCGGCGGCCATCTCGTCGAGATTTTCCAGCAGGCCCAGACGTGCCCATTCGTGGATGTCGTAGCCGATGCTCTGCGCCGCGGTCGGCGCGCGGCCGGCGGCGACCCGCCGACGCAGCGCGTCGCCGTAGCGCGCCGTGCCGCTGCCCGCCTGCGCGCCTTCGCGGAAGGGAATGCCCTGGCGCTCGACGTGGGCGCGCAGCACGTCGATGCTCGCCCGCTCGCCGCCCGACACCCACCAGTGGAATATCTCGATCTCGTAACGCTGGGCGGGAGCCGCCTGCGCCGCCCCGGCCAGAACGAGAGGAAGCAGGAGGCGCCAAGCGTTGCGGGGGAGAGGGAAAGGCATGCGTCCAGGCGCTCGTCGGATCATGCCGGGGATTCTAGCGTACCGGACGGAGCGACTCACGCACCGGGCCTGCGGGCGCGAACGGGGGCGCCGCAGCGCACCCCGGGAACGGCCCCGCGCTGCGGCGGGGCGGCGTCGGGGCGGCCGAAAAAGCGAGGAGAAAGAACGACGGTGCGGCGGACCGTCAGCGGCCGCAGGAAGCGCCGTCGGCCTTCTTCATGCCGAGCCGGACCATCAGCGACTCGGCCGGGCAGAAGCGGGTGAAGCCGCTCTGGAAGAGGTTGGCGCCGACGAAGGCGGTGAACCACAGGAAATACTTCGAGACGAAGAGCGGGCTGGCCTCGACGCCGAGGGCGAGCGAGATCAGGACGAAGGCGCCGGCCATGATGCGGACGGCGCGGTCGGTGGTGAAAGTCGGGCTCATGAAGTGTGCTCCTTCCTGAATGCTGCGTAGTAGAGAACCGGGATGACCACCAGGGTCAGCACGGTGGAAACGAAGATGCCGAAGATCAGACTGATCGCCAGCCCGTTGAAGATCGGATCGTCGAGGATGAACAGCGCGCCGAGCATGGCGGCCAGCCCGGTCAGCGCGATCGGCTTGGCGCGCACGGCGGCGGACTGGATCACCGCTTCGGCGAAGTCCATGCCGGCGGCGACCAGGTGGTTGATGAAATCCACCAGCAGGATCGAGTTGCGCACGATGATGCCGGCCAGCGCGATCATGCCGATCATGCTGGTCGCGGTGAACTGCGCCCCGAGCAGCGCATGGCCCGGCATCACCCCGATCACGGTCAGCGGGATCGGCGCCATGATCACCAGCGGCACCGCGTAGTTGCGGAAGTACGCCACCACCAGCAGGTAGATCAGCACCATGCCGGCGGCATAGGCGATGCCCATGTCGCGGAAGGTCTCGTAGGTGATCTGCCATTCGCCGTCCCACTTGATGCCGAAGCCGGCGCCGTCGGTCGGCTGGCGCACGAAGAACTGCGACAGGCGCTGGCCGTCGATGGCGTTGTCGCCGACCTGGCCGACCAGGTCGAACATGCCGTACAGCGGGCTGTCGATGCTGCCGCTCTCGTCGCCCATCACGTACACCACCGGCAGCAGGTCCTTGTGCTGGATCGCGCCATCCCACTGCGCGCGCCGCACCGTCACCAGCTCCGACAACGGCACCAGCTGGCCGTTGCCGCCGCGTACCCGCAGCGCCAGCACGCCGTCGAGCGTGGCCTGGCCGGTGGCCGGCAGCCGCAGCCGGATCGGGCGCGGGTACAGCGAGCCGCTGTCGATGACGTGGCTGGCGTCGCTGCCCGACAGCCCGGCGGCGATCGTCTGCACGATGTCCGCCTGCGACACGCCCAGCCGCGCCGCGCGCTCGCGGTCCACCACCAGCACCTCGCGCGCGGCATCGGCCTCGACGCTGCTGTCGACGTCGACGATGCCGCCGGTGTCGAGGAAGCGCTGGGTCAGCGTGCGCCCGATCTGGCGCAGGCGCGCATAGTCCGGGCCGTACAGCTCGGCCACGATCGGCGACAGCACGGGCGGTCCCGGCGGCACTTCCACCACCTTCACCGAGGCGCCATGGCGGCGCCCGATCCGCGCCACTTCCGGGCGCAGCGCCACGGCGATGTCGTGGCTCTTGCGGCTGCGCGCGTGGCGGTCGACCAGGTTAACCTGCAGGTCGCCGGCGTTGGCGCCCTCGCGCAGGTAGTACTGGCGTACCAGCCCATTGAAATTGATCGGTGCGGCGGTGCCGGCGTAGCCCTGGTAGTGCAGCACTTCCGGGGTGCGGTCGAGCACGCCGGCCAGCTCGGCGAGCACCGCGTTGGTGGCCTCCAGAGTGCTGCCTTCGGGCATGTCCACCACCAGCTGCAGTTCGGACTTGTTGTCGAACGGCAGCATCTTCAGCACCACCAGGCGGAACACCGCAAGGCTCGCGGCCAGCGCCACCAGCACGGCCATGGCGAGGAACAGCAGGCGCCGCCGGCGCGCGGCGCCGTCACCGGCCAGGAACGGCGTCATCACCCGCTCGAACACGCGGTGCAGGCGCGCGGCCATGCCGCCTTCGACATGGCCGTGGGCGCCGGCCACCGCTTCGCCGGCATGGCGGCGCAGCAGCTTCAGCGACAGCCACGGCGTGACCACCAGCGCGATCAGCAGCGACAGCACCATGCCGACCGAGGCGTTGATCGGGATCGGCCGCATGTACGGCCCCATCAACCCGCTGACGAAGGCCATCGGCATCAGCGCGGCGATCACGGTGAAGGTCGCCAGGATGGTCGGCCCACCTACTTCGTCGACCGCCGGCGGGATCGCCTCGCGCAGGGTCTTTCCGCCCTGCGCCATGTGCCGGTGGATGTTCTCCACCACCACGATGGCATCGTCGACGAGGATGCCGATCGAGAAGATCAGCGCGAACAGCGAAACGCGGTTGAGGGTGAAGCCCATGGCCCAGGACGCGAACAGCGTCACCGCCAGGGTCAGCACCACCGCCGAACCGATCACCAGCGCCTCGCGGCGGCCCAGCGCGAACAGCACCAGCAGCACCACCGAACCGGTCGCGAACACCAGCTTCTTGATCAGGGTCTGCGCCTTGTCGCTGGCGGTCGCGCCGTAGTCGCGGGTGACGGCCACTTCCACGCCTTCGGGAATGGCCTGCCCGCGCAGCGCCTCGACCCGGTCCAGCACCGCGCGGGTGATGTCGGCCGCATTGCTGCCCGGCTGCTTGGTGATGGCCAGGGTCACCGCCGGCGCCACGCCGGTGCGCGGGCCGTCGCGCCCGGCCGGCGCGCCGTGCCAGACGTAGCTCGACGGCAGGTCGGTGGCATCGCTGACCGTGGCCACGTCGGCCAGCCGCACCGGCTGCCCGCCGGCCACGCCCAGCACCAGCCCGGCCACGTCGGCGCGGTCGGCGAGGAAGCGCCCCGCGCTGACCTGCACCACGCCGTCGCCGCCGATGCGTTCGCCGGCCTGGCGCGCCAGGTTCGCCGCCTGCAGCGCCGCGGCCAGGTCGTTCACCGCCAGGCCATGGGCGGCCAGGCGCGCCGGGTCCAGCGTCACCATCATCGCCCGCTCGGGCGCGCCGATGGTGTAGACGTCACGGGTGCCGGGGATGTGCTTGAGCTCGGTTTCCAGCGTATGCGCGACTTCGGACAGTTCCAGCGCGCCACGCCAGCCGGCACCGCGGTCCGCCGCCGGTGGCGCGGCCGTGTCGGCCCACAGCGTCAGCGCCATCACCGGCACGTCGTCGATGCCGCGGGGCTTGATGATCGGCTGGCCGACGCCCACGTCCGGCGGCATCCAGTCCATGTTCGAAAACACCTTGTCGTACAGGCGCACCAGCGCCGGCTGCCGCTGCACGCCGACTTCGAACTCCACGGTCAGCACCGCCAGCCCCGGGCGGCTGACCGAATAGGTGTGCTTGACCTGCTCGATCCCGGCCAGCTTGCGCTCCAGCGGATAGGCCACCAGTTGCTCCACCTGGCGCGCGTCGGCGCCGGGGAACGGCACGATGACGTTGGCCATGGTCACGTCGATCTGCGGCTCTTCCTCGCGCGGGGTGATCGCCACCGCGACCAGGCCCAGCAGCAACCCCAGCAACGCCAGGATCGGGGTCAGCGGGTTGTCCTGGAAAATGCGGGCCAGGCGGCCGGAAACACCCAGCCGCGGCGTATCGTGCGGCGCCATGTCAACGCTCCCCGCGGGCGGCGGCCAGCGCCTGCATCGCGGCCAGTGGATCGGCGGCGACGCGCTCGCCCTCCTTGATCCCGGCGATCACTTCCACCCAGTCGCCGCGCCGTTCGCCCAGGCGCAGCTGCCGCAGCGACGGCCGGCCATCGGCCAGCACGTAGACGGCATCGACCTCGCCCCGCTGCAACAGCGCCGAGACCGGTATCTGCGGATACGCGCCGCCCTTCACCGCGGGGAACACCACCCGCACCGTATTGCCGGGCACGGGCGCCGCGTCCAGCACCGGCAGCAGCACCCGCACCTTCACCGCATGGGTCGCGGCATCGGCGGCCGGGAATACCGTCACCTGCGCCGCGTTGACCTGGCGCCCGTCGTCCAGGCGCAGCTGCGCCACGGCATCGGCACGGATCGCATCGGCCTCGGACTGCGGCACGCTGACTTCCACCCGCAGCGCATCGGGTGCGAACACCGTCATCAGCGGCTGGCCCGGGTTCACGCTCTCGCCCGGCTCGACGTCGCGACTGCTGACGATGCCGGCATAGGGTGCGCGCACCAGGGTGTAGCTGCCCTGCTGGCCGGCGCTGGCCAGTTGCGCCCGGGCCGCATCGCGCGCGGCCACGGCGGTGTCGCGCGCGGCGCGTGCGCGGTCCAGCTGCGCCCGCGACACGTACTGTCCCTGCGCCAGGTCGGCATGGCGGCGATAGTCGAGCTCGGCCTCGCGCGCGGCGGCCTCGGCGGCACGCACCTGCGCACGCGCCGCGTCCACCCCCGCCTGCTGCTCGACCGCGGTCAGCCGCAACAGCACCTGCCCGGCAGCCACCCGGTCATCGACATCGGCCTCCACCTGCGCCACCCGCCCGCTGGTCTGCGCCGACAGCGTGGCCTGGCGCACGGCCTCCACCACGCCATCCCAGCCGCGCCCTTCGCCGGCGTCGGCGGACCGCACTTCGATGCTGGACAGGCCCTCGACCTTGATCGGGGCGGGCTGCGGCTGGCCCCCGCCGCAGGCCGCCAGGGAGGCGGCCAGCAGCAGTGCCAGGGCATGGCGCGGGCGCATGGTGTTCTGTTCCACGGCGCCGCCTTACTTGAACGCGCAGCCGCCGGGCATGCCCAGCTTGCGGAACACGATGGCGGCCGGGCAGAAGCCGGTGACGCTGGCCTGCAGCAGGTTGGCACCGACGAACACGGTGAGCCACAGCCACAGCGGCGATACGAAATGCGCGAGGGCGACGCTGGCGAGGACCATCACGCCGGCGAAGGCAAGAACGGCACGATCGAGGTTCATACGGATTCTCCTGGGCTGCACGGGACGGCACGGATGCCGGGTTGCGATGAACATTAGCATCTACTAATATTAGCGTCAACTGATATAAGGAACCGCCATGCCTGCCTCCATCAACGACCTGGTCGCCGCCGCCCGCGCCCGCATCCGCGAGGCATCCCCGCAGGAAGTCGCCGCCTGGCCGGCCGGCAGCGTGGCGCTCATCGACGTGCGCGAGCCGGACGAATATGCCGCCGGCCACCTGCCCGGTGCGGTCAACATCCCGCGCGGAGTGCTGGAGTTCCGCATCCACGCCCACCCGGCGCTGGCGTGTTCCACCAGCCAGGAACTGACCCGCCCCGACCGTCCGCTGCTGCTGTACTGCCTGACCGGCGGCCGCTCGGCGCTGGCCGCCGACAGCCTGCGCCAGCTCGGCTTCAGCGACGTGCGTTCGCTTGCCGGCGGCGTCAACGCATGGCGCAATGATGCGCTCCCCCTTGAACTGGAATGATGATGGCCGCCACCGCTTCCCGCCCGCCGTTCGACGTGACCGCGATGCGCGCGCATGCCGGCGACGCCGTGCAGCTGCTCAAGGCGCTGGCCAACGAGAACCGGCTGCAGGTGCTGTGCCTGCTGGCCGAAGGCGAGCGTTCGGTCGGCGAGATCAACGCCCTGCTGGACCTGAGCCAGTCGGCCCTGTCCCAGCACCTGGCCGTGCTGCGCGAGGAAGGCCTGGTGCTGACCCGGCGCGAAGCGCAGACCATCGTCTACGCCCTGGCCGACGGCCCGGCGGCGGCGGTGATGCATACCCTGCACGGCATCTACTGCGGCCGCCCCGCGGCCCGCGGCAAGGCGGGCAAGCCATGATCGCGCTGCTCCGGGCCCTGTTCGGCGGCCGCGGCGGACAGCTCGCGCCGCATGAAGCTGCCGCGCGCCAGCGCACGGGCGCGGTGCTGGTGGATGTGCGCGAAGCGGCCGAGTTCGCCCGTGGCCACGCACCCGGCGCGCGGCTGCTGCCGCTGTCGCGCATCCGCGCGGGTGCGGCCAGCGCACTGGAGAGCCTGGACCTGCCCGACACCACCGGCGAACTGCTGCTGATCTGCCACAGTGGCATGCGCTCGCGCATCGCCCAGGCGGCGCTGGCCGGGCACCCGCGCGTGCGCTGCGCCGGCGTCGCCGGCGGCATGCAGGCCTGGGTCGACGCGGGCCTGCCGATGACCACGCCGCGCGGTTGAACGCACCGTTTATTGCCTGCGCACAAGCTACCGTGCGCCCCCGATCCCCAAGGAGAACACCGATGAGCGCCATTCCGTCCTACACCGACCTGACCCGCGACATCTCGCGCAACCTCACCCCGCTGCGCACCCACAACGCCGATGTGATGCAGGGCTTCGGCGCGCTCAGCAAGGCGGCGATGGCGGCCGGCGCGCTGGATGAAAAGACCAAGGAACTGATCGCCATGGCGATCGGCGTGGCCAACCGCTGCGACGGCTGCCTCGGCTTCCATGCCAAGGCGCTGGTCCGGCTGGGCGCCACCCCGGAGGAGTTCCGCGAGATGCTCGGCGTGGCGGTCTACATGGGGGGCGGCCCGTCGCTGATGTACGCGGCCAACGCGCTGGCGGCGTTCGAGGAATTCAGCACCGCGCAGGGCTGAGCACGCCCCACCGCGCGCGCTATGGCCTGGCCACCGCGCGCGCGGCCAGCAGCCGGTCCATGATCGACTTCAGCGCGAGCGGCCGCACCGGTTTGTGCAGCAGGGTCAGGCCCTGCTCCAGCACATCGCGGCGGGTGGCCAGGCTGTCGTCGGCACTGAGGATCAGGGTCGGCCGGGTGCCGAAGCGCGCCCCCAGCCGCGCCTGCAGCGCGGTGCCGGTGTCGCCGTCGTCCAGGTTGTAGTCGAACAGCCACAGTGCCGCCGGCGCGGCCTGCATCGCCGCGACCGCGCCGGCCTCGGCCGATGCCTCGGCAACGTCATAGCCCCATCCGCGCAGCAGCGCCGCCAGCCCGGCCAGTGCCGCCGGGTCGTTGTCCACGACCAGCACCCGGATCGCCCCGCGCGCGACCGTGCCCGGCGCCTGCGATGGCGCGGCCGGGGCTGCCGCCGGCACCGGCATCCGCACCCCACACACCGCCACCGAGAACGCCGTGCCGCGCCCCAGTTCGCTGCGCAGCCGCAATGGCGCCTGCAGCAGGCCGGCGATGCGATCGGCGATCGCCAGGCCCAGGCCCAGCCCCTGCCCGCCGCTGTCCTCGCCGCGCCGGAACTCTTCGAAAATGCGCCGCTGCTCGGCCACGGCGACGCCCGGCCCGGTGTCGTGCACCTCGATGCGCAGGCGCCCGCCCTCGCGGCGCACGCCCAGCAGCACGCCACCGCGGGCGGTATAGCGCACCGCATTGGCCAGGAAGTTCTGCAGCACCCGCCGCAGCAGCTGCGGGTCGCTGTTCACCCAGGCCCGGGTCGGCACGTAGCGGAAGGCCAGCCCACGCGCCGCCGCCAGGGCACGGAACTCGGAGGCCAGCGGGTCGAGCACCTCGGCCAGCGGCATCTCGCGCGGCTGCGGCACCAGTCCGCCGGCCTCCAGCCGCGACATGTCGAACAGGCCGGTGAGCAACTGCGTGGTCGAATCCAGCGCCCCGCGGATCTGCACCACCGCCTGCCGCTGCGACGGCGCCTCCACCTGCTGCGCCAGGGTATCGGTGAACAGGTGCGCGGCATGCAGCGGCTGCAGCAGGTCATGGCCGATGGCGGCCAGGAACCGGCTCTTGGCGTCGTTGGCGCGCTCGGCCTCGCGCTTGGCCGACTCCAGCAGCGCGGTGCGCTCGCCCACGCGCTGCTCCAGCGTCTCGTTGCTGCGCATCAGTTCCTGTTCGGTGCGGCGGAACTCGGTGACGTCGGTGAAGGTGGCCACGAAACCACCGCCGGGCATGGGGTTGCCGCGGATCTCGACGATGCGGCCGTCCGGGAACACCCGCTCGGTGAGGTGCGCGGTGCCGGCACGCATGAACGCCAGGCGCCGGTCGACCGCACGCTCATCGCTGCCACGCTGCGGCATCGCCTGCAGCGCCCAACGGGTCAGGTCGATGATCGGCCGGCCGACCTGCAGCAGTTCATCGGGAAAGCCGAACAACTGCGCATACGGGCGGTTCCAGGCCACCAGCCGCTGCTCGCGGTCGATCACGCTGATGCCCTGGCTCATGTTCTGCAATGCCGCCTGCAATACCTGCTGGTTGAAGCGCAGGTCCAGCGAGGCCTCGCTGACGATGGCCGCGACCGTGGCCAGTTCGCCGCTCTCGCGGCGCGCGGCATCGAGCAGCAGCCGCGCCGACGCCGCGCCAAGCACCGAGGACAACTCGCGCTCGATGCTGGCCTCGGTCGCCGCCGGCACCGGCCCCTGCCGCGGCGCATCGGCCAGCAGCCGCTGCACCTTCTCCCATGGCAGGAAGCGGCGACCGGCGTCGCGCAGCGCGTCGGCATCCAGGTTGCGCCGGGCGCGGTCGGGCGTGTCGCGGCGCCAGGCCATCGCCAGCAGCGTCATACCGGTGCCGACGAACAGGCTGGCGCCGACCGCGCGCCCCAGCGGGCTCCAGCCGGTCAGGCCGAACAGCGCCTCCGGCGCCAGCCAGCGCCAGCCCAGCGGTCCGTCGGCAAGCCAGGCCGGCACCCTGCCGCTGCTCTCCAGCAGGGTCGGCAGCAGCAGCACCCAGGCCCAGGTGGCGAAGCCGGCCAGCACCCCGGCGATGGCCGCGCGCCGTGGCGTCTGCGGCCGCCAGATGGCGAACCCCAGCACCGGCACCAGCGTGGCCATCGCCGAGAACGAGATCGCGCCGATGTCGGCGAGCACGTTGCCGCCCCCGATCAGGCGGCTGTACGCCCAGGCCAGCAGCATGATCACGCAGATGCCGGCGCGCCGCAGCCACACCAGCTCGCGGCGGTGGTCGCCGCCGGCGCGGGCCCAGGTGCTGCGCAGCAGGCCCGGCGCGAACCAGTGGTTGCCGATCATCAGGCTCAGGGTCAACGTGCTGACCACCACCATGCCGGTGGCCGCGCTCAGCCCGCCGAGGAAGGCGAACAGCGCCACCCCGGTATGCCCGGCCGAGAACGGCAGGGCCAGGGTGTACATGTCGCTGGGCACGCTGTCGCCGAGCAGGGCGCTGCCGGCGCGCGCCAGGGGCAGGATCGGCAGTGCGATCAGCAGCAGGTACAGCGGGAACAGCCAGCGCGAGGTGCGGATGTCGGCCGGATCGCGGCACTCCACCACGCCGACGTGGAACTGGTGCGGCAGCAGGAACATCGCCAGCGCGCCGAGCAGCACCAGCAGCATGAAGCCGCCGGCCGGCGCATCCGCCACCGGTGCGGGCGGCGGCACCGCCACCGCATCCAGCCCGAACCAGACGAAGGCGCCCAGCGCCAGCATCGCGCCCAGCTTGAACAGCGACTCGGCGGCCATCGCCAGCACCAGCCCGCGATTGTGCTCGGACACGTCGGCGCGGCGCGCGCCGAACAGCATCGCGAACAGCGCCATCGCCAGCGCCACGTACAGCGCGCTGTCGCGCCAGGGCGCGGCGTCCACCGCATCGGCCGAGCGCAGGGTGAGCATGGCGAAACTCATCGCCACCGCCTTGAGCTGCAGCGCGATGTAGGGGATCAGCCCGAGCGCGGCGATCAGCGTCACCGTGGCCGCCAGCCACGCATCGCGCCCCAGCCGCGCGGCGATCAGGTCGGCCAGCGAGGTCGCATTGGTCTCGCGGGCCAGCCGCACCAGCCGCACCATCATGCCGATGCCCAGTGCGTAGAACAGGATCGCACCGACGAAGGTCGGCGGCAGTGGCCAGCCGTAGCGCGCGGCCTGGGTCACCGTGCCGTAGAACGTCCACGAGGTGCAGTGCACCGCCAGCGACAGCGCGTAGACATGGCGCCAGTGGCGCGCGAACACGGTTGGCCGGCGTTCGCCGTACAGCGCGACGCCGAACATCAGCACCAGCCAGGCCACTCCGGCCAATGCCACCGTCACCAGACTCAACATGCGCAAGCATTCCCCGTATGCATGGCGGGCAGGATACGGCGCACGCCCCGCGTGGCGGAACCGCACGGCCACCGGCCCGGCGGCGGCACGGTGGCCGGCGCCCCCGCGCGGCGTGCGCCGCTCCCGTGCGCGGCATGCGGCCGCGCCCCGCCACCGCCGGCCCACGGCTGCGGGCCCGCGCACGAAAAAGCCCTCCCTGCAGGCGCAGGGAGGGCTGGGTTGCAGAACTGCGGCACGCGCCTCAGAAGTTGTAGCGCAGCGACATGTACCAGTTGCGCGGCAGGCCGTAGTAGGCGGTCTGGATGTTGCCCACGCTGGCGAACTCCTGGCCTTCGGTCTTGTATTCCTTGTCGGTCAGGTTGCGCACGCCGGCACGCACCTGCCAGGCCATCTGCGGCGAATCCCACACGCCGTAGACGCCCAGCAGGGTGTAGGCGTCCTGGCTCAGCACGGCACGGTTGTCCACGCTCAGCCAGGTCTTGCCGCGGTAGGAGACATCGCCGCCGAAGGTCAGGTTGCCGTTGTCGCCCAGCGCGAACACGTGCTGCAGGGCCACGCGCGCGGTCCAGTCCGGCGAGAACGGCACGTTGTCATGGTTCACGTTCGGATCGAAGCCCGGGTACGACGGATCCAGGCGGAAGTCCTCGAACTTGTCGTACTTGGCGTCCATCCAGCCGATCTGCGCGCTCAGCGTGGTGGCCTCGCCCAGCAGCGCACTGCCCTCGAGCTCGATGCCCTTGATGTTGAGCTTGGCCGCGTTCAGCACCGGGAAGGTGCCCACGTCCTGCGAGACGCGCGCCTGGAAGTCGCTGTAGTTGCTGTAGAACGCCGCCGCGCTGCCGCGGAAGCGGCGGTCGGCCGAGCTGCCCTTCAGGCCGAGCTCGTAGGTCCACACGTATTCCGGGTCGAATTTGGCGTGCTGGGTGTCGTACTTGGTGTTGGCGCGGCCGTTGAAGCCGCCGGACTTGAAGCCGCGGTTGGCCGACACGTAGCCCATCAGGTTGTCGCCGAAGGCCTTCTGCAGGCTGATCGACGGCGTGACCGCGGTCCACGAGGCATTGGCGGCAAAGGCCACGGTTTCGTTCAGGGCGGTGAACGGCGCGCCCCAGAAGGTGCTGGTGGAACGGGCGTAGTCCTTCTTGTCCTTGGTCCAGCGCACGCCCGCGGCCACGGTCCAGCTCGGCACGAACTCCCAGTTGAGGTGGGCGAAGGCGGCGTTGGAGGTGGTGGTCAGGTCATCGTTGATGCCGGGCAGGAACGGCACCTTCGCCCCCAGGAACGAGAACAGGTCGTCGGCATAGGCCTCCTGGTAGGACGGCACGTTCTCCTTCATGTAGTACGCGCCGAAGGTGGCGTGCAGGTTGGAGCCGTTGTCGTAATGCAGCTGGAACTCCTGGCTCTTCTGGTCCTGGTTCAGCGCGACCAGCACGTCGCCCAGTTCGTACTCGGAGGCATCGATGTCGATGTACGACTTGGTCTTGAGCTTGCGGTAGGAGCTGATGCTCTTGAGCGTCCACTGCGCGTTGATGTCCCAGTCCATCGCCAGCGACGCGCCGGAGTGCTTCAGGTACTGGCCCTCGCCATTCTTGAACGAGGTCAGGGCGCGACGGTTCCATTCGCCGGTCTCGCCCGGCTTGAGCACGATCACGCCGGCCGGCGCGAGGCTGGTCTGGCGCAGGTTGGCCATCGGCCGGCCCAGGGTCAGCGCCGCGTCCTGCTTGGTGGTGTCCAGCGACAGCGTGGCACGGAAGCTGTCGGTCGGATTGAACGCCATCTTGAAGCGCAGCGCCTCGGTGTCGTCGTCGTTGTAGCGCTTGCCGGTCTCGGCGTCCTTGACGTAACCGTCGTTGGTGATCTTGGCACCGGCGATGCTGGCGGCGATGGTGTCGCTGAGCTTGCCCGAGACGTAGAAGCGGCCTTCCAGGCGGCCGTAGTCGCCGGCGGTGACTTCCACCGCGCCGCCCTCGTTGTCGAACGGATTCTTGGTGGTCAGCTTGATCGCGCCGCCGGTGGAGTTCTTGCCGTACAGGGTGCCCTGCGGGCCGCGCAGCACTTCCAGCTGCTGGATGTCGAACAGCGAGAACAGCGCGCCGTTGATGCGCGAGTAGTAGACGTCGTCCACGTACATGCCCACGCCCGGATCGAACGTCTGCAGCGCATCCGGCTGGCCGATGCCACGGATGAACACGTTGACGCTGTTGGCCGAACCGCGGCCCTGGGCGATGTTCATGTTCGGCACCGCCCCCTGCAGCCCCTCCACGGTCGAGGCCTGCAGATCCTTGATCTGCTCCTCGCCGAAGGCCGACACCGCCACCGGCACGTCCTGGATGGACTCGGCGCGACGGCGCGCGGTCACGGTGACTTCGTCCAGCTGGGTGGCCTGCTGGTGGCCGGCCGGCTGCTGTTCCTCGGCCTGCACGAACGCGGCCGGGGCCAGCAGTGCACAGCCCACGGCCATGCTCAGATACTTGCGTTTCATTGGTCTCCCTCCTCCCGGGTATGACACGGCGGCACACGGATGCCGCCCACGTTGCGCACGTTAACGGGACGTTAGGACCCGGCGTATCGTCCGTTCGTACAGTGGGCCGGTCCGGCCGGGCTCCCGATACTCGGCGGCATCGTGTCTGGCCGGGGAGCCGTGGGATGTCGTTTCTGATCGTACTGGCGGCGCTGTGCTTCCTGATGTTCGTGGCCTACCGGGGCTACAGCGTGATCCTGTTCGCGCCGGTGGCGGCGCTGGGCGCGGTGCTGCTGACCGACCCGACGCTGGTGCAGCCGATGTTCACCGGCCTGTTCATGGACAAGATGGTCGGCTTCCTGAAGCTGTATTTCCCGGTATTCCTGCTCGGCGCGGTGTTCGGCAAGCTGATCGAGATCTCCGGCTTCTCCAAATCGATCGTCACCGCCACCATCCGCCTGGTCGGCGCACAGCGCGCGATGCTGTCCATCGTGCTGGTCTGCGCCCTGCTGACCTATGGCGGGGTGTCGCTGTTCGTGGTGGTGTTCGCGGTCTACCCGTTCGCCGCCGAGCTGTTCCGCCAGAGCAACATTCCCAAGCGGTTGATCCCGGGCACCATCGCCCTGGGCGCCTTCACCTTCACCATGGACGCGCTGCCGGGCACGCCGCAGATCCAGAACATCATCCCGGCCTCGTTCTTCGGCACCACCAGCTGGGCCGCGCCGTGGCTGGGGGTGATCGGCACGGTGGTGATCCTGGTGCTGGGCATGAGCTACCTGGAATGGCGGCGCCGGGTCGCCATCGCCCGCGGCGAGGGATACGCCGGTGCCGACGAGGCGCTGCGCAACGAGCCCGAACCGTTCCAGGGCGACCGCCTCGCGCACCCGCTGCTGGCGGTACTGCCGCTGCTGCTGGTGGGCGTGGCCAATTTCCTGTTCACCCGCTGGATCCCGGGCTTCTACGGCGAAAGCCAGTCGTTCCTGCCGGCAGTGATCGGCAACCCCGCGCCGGTGGTGCAGGAAGTGTCCAAGGTCGCCGCCATCTGGGCGGTGCAGGGCGCGCTGCTGCTGGGCATCCTCAGCGTCGTCGTCCTCGCCTGGAAGCCGGTGGTGGCCGCCTTCGCCGAAGGCACGAAATCGGCGATCGGCGGCGCCATGCTGGCGTCGATGAACACCGCCTCCGAGTACGGCTTCGGCGCGGTCATCGCCGCCCTGCCCGGCTTCCTGGTCGTGGCCAACGCACTGGGTTCGATTCCCAACCCGCTGGTCAACGAGGCCATTTCCGTCACCGCCATGGCCGGCATCACCGGCTCGGCCTCGGGCGGCATGAGCATCGCCCTGGCGGCGATGGCCGACAGCTTCATCGCCAACGCGCAGGCCGCCGGCATCCCGATGGAGGTACTGCACCGGGTGGCGGCAATGGCCTCCGGCGGCATGGATACGCTGCCGCACAACGGCGCGGTCATCACCGTGCTCGCCGTCACCGGCCTGACCCATCGCCAGTCCTACAAGGACATCTTCGCCATCACCCTGATCAAGACCCTGGCGGTGTTCGCGATCATCGGCGTGTACTACGCCACCGGCGTGGTCTGAGGCAGGGGCGCCCGCATCGCGCGGGCGCGGACCGGCGGCTTTCCGCGGTCAACCCAGCCCCCTCGGCGCCCGCGGGCAGCCTCATCGGGATGGGTCGCGATGGGTCGCGTCGCATGTCGCAGGCCCCGCACCGGGTGCGCTGCCCGGCAGGCCTGCAGCAGCGGGACATGGCGACCGATGGCTGGGCACGGGTCGGGCACGGGCGGAGCCGGATCGGATTGGATCGGGGCAGTATCGCCAGCCCCTGCGCGGGCGCCGAACCCCGCCGGCTCCGGTGCGCAGAACGAGCCATCCGCCTTGTCTGCATGGCCGGCAGGAAACGCAGCCCGGCCTGGCGGCGGGCGTTGACCGGGAACGCCACACGCGCTGCCAGCCATCGGGTGTCCGCCACGGCCCAAAAAGAATCGCCCGGCTGCACGTCACTGTGCAACACCGGGCGATATTCACGTCCTTGTAGGCTTCCTGCCTCTCCCCTGCCTCCTGGCTATGCGGGGTTCTCCGTGTGGCCGTCTTCCAGACGACTCACATAGTGCAACTCCTTCACGCTCAACGCCTTTCGACCGGCTTGGCCGCTGCCGCCTTGGCACTCCTGGCGGCGGAGGCGGTTCCTGCACCCACGCCGATCAGGTCACGATTCCGTTCGACCGTCTTCAATCCGATGCCTTTCACCAGTGCCAGTTCCTCGACACTCTTGAAAGGACCGTTCGCCTGTCGGTACTCGATGATCGCCTGCGCCTTGGCGGCGCCGACATTCACCAGTACCCGGTCCAGCTCCGCCGCGGTGGCGGTGTTGATGTCGACCTTGTCCGTGGCATGTGCCGATGCGGTCAACAACAACGCCAGAACCAGTGACTTCAGCATCACGGTGAAAAGCTTCATCGCTGCTACTCCTTGTGGCTTGGACTGGAATGCCGACATTCCCGCCGGCCAGACCAGTGTTCCGCGCCACATGAACACAGCCTATCCGGCGCGCCTTCACCCCGCAGCCGGCAAACCTCCCGATTCCTTGTAGGAAAATTCCTACAAGACGGACGGCGTAGAATGGGCGCATCTGAAACCTTCGCAACCGGAGTTCCCGAATGGACAGCGCCAAGCTCGGCCAATTTCTGAGTGACAAGTGGGACAACGACATCGTCCCGCAGCTGGTCGACTACATCCGCATCCCCAACAAGTCGCCGATGTTCGACGCGAACTGGGTTGCCAATGGCTACATGGACCAGGCCGTGGCGCTGATGGAGGACTGGGCCAAGGCGCAGAAGATCCCGGGCCTGCAGGTCGAGGTGGTCCGCCTGGAAGGCCGTACCCCGCTGATCTTCCTGGAAATCCCGGCCTCCGGCCCGGAAACCGGCGAGGACACCGTGCTGCTCTACGGCCACCTGGACAAGCAGCCGGAGATGACCGGCTGGGATGCCGACCTGGGCCCGTGGAAGCCGGTGCTGCGCGGCGACAAGCTGTACGGCCGCGGCGGCGCCGACGACGGCTATGCCCTGTTCGGTTCGCTGGCCGCCGTGCTCGCCCTGCAGGAGCAGGGCCTGCCGCACGCGCGCTGCGTGATCCTGATCGAGGCCTGCGAGGAATCCGGCTCCTACGACCTGCCGGCCTACGTCGACCACCTGGCCGGGCGCATCGGCCAGCCGTCGCTGGTGGTGTGCCTGGACTCGGGCTGCGCCAACTACGACCAGCTGTGGTGCACCACCTCGCTGCGCGGCCTGACCGGCGGCAACTTCACGGTCAAGGTGCTCAACGAGGGCGTGCACTCCGGCGACGCCTCCGGCGTGGTGCCGTCCAGCTTCCGCCTGCTGCGCCAGCTGCTCTCGCGGATCGAGGACGAGAACACCGGCCGCATCCTGCTCGACGGCCTGCACACCGAGATCCCGGCCGGGCGCCTGGAGCAGGCCAAACGCGCGGCCGAAGTGGTCGATACCGCCATCTTCGACAAGTTCCCGCTGGTCGACGGGCTCAAGCCGATGAACGAGGACCTGACCGAACTGGTGCTCAACCGCACCTGGCGCCCGGCGCTGTCGGTCACCGGCATCGGCGGCATGCCGCCGCTGGAGTCGGCCGGCAACGTGCTGCGCCCGGAGACCTCGGTGAAGCTGTCGCTGCGCCTGCCGCCGACCGCCAACGGCAAGGCCTGCGGCGAGCTGCTGAAGGAGGCGCTGCTGCGCGACCCGCCGAACGGCGCGCACGTCACCCTGGAACTGGAAAAGGCCTCCACCGGCTGGAACGCGCCGGCCATGGCGCCGTGGCTGGAACAGTCCATCGACGCGGCCAGCCAGGCCTTCTTCGGCAAGCCGGCCATGTACATGGGCGAAGGCGGCTCGATCCCGTTCATGGGCATGCTGGGCGAGAAGTTCCCCGGCGCCCAGTTCATGATCACCGGCGTGCTCGGGCCGCACTCCAACGCACATGGCCCGAACGAGTTCCTGCACATCCCGATGGGCAAGCGGGTCACCGCCTGCGTGTCCAAGGTGCTGTTCGACCACCACGCGGCCAGCCTGCGCGGCGAGACCAGCGGCTCCACCGTGCATGCCGACAGCGGCACCCGCCACGGCGGCCACGGCTGCTGCTGAGCGGCGCGATGACGACGCAGCCTGGCCTTGCTAGGCTGCGTTTTTTACCGGAGCGGGCGGGCACATGAGCGGATTGTTTGGCAGCGACAGCTGGCTGTACATCATCCTGGTCGGCTTCGTGGTCGGCCTGCTCGGGCGCTTCTTCATGCCCGGCAACAACCGCATGGGCTGCCTGCTGACCATCGTGCTGGGCATTGCCGGCGCGGTGTTCGCCGGCTGGTTCGGCCGCGAGATGGGCTGGTATGCCGCCGGGCAGCCGGCCGGCTTCGTCGGCGCCATCATCGGGGCCATCGCCCTGCTGGCGCTGCTGCGGCTGGTCAGCGGCAAGCGCTGAAGCCCCGCTTTTTCCCTCGAACACGGCACGTCCCCGGAGCGCAGGCGCCCGGCGGCCGGGCCATTGGCACCTGCGAGCACGCTCCACCGATGATCCCGGACATTTCCCTCGAACCGCAGCGCGCGCGGCAACGCTTGGAGTGGGCACGCGAGCGCCTGGCCGACGATACCGCCGGCATCGAGCGCGCCTCGGTGGATGCCGGCTTCCGCAGCTACTGGCGCGTCAGCGGCCGCGGCGGCAGCCACATCGTCATGGACGCCCCGCCCGGACTGGAGGATCCACGGCCGTGGCTGCGCATGCGCGAGCTGCTGCTGGCGCACGGACTGCGGGTACCCGCGCTGCTCGCGCAGGACCTGGACGCCGGCTTCCTGCTGCTGGAGGACCTGGGCGCGCCGACCCTGGCCCGGATCCTGGACGCGCACAATGCCGATGCGTGGTTCGAGCGCGCCATGACCCAGCTGGTCCGGCTGCAGTCGATCCCGGTACCGGACGGGTTCGGCGAATTCGGCGAGGCGCTGCTGCAACGCGATGCCGGCCTGTTCGACGAATGGTTCCTGCAGCGCCACCTCGGGCTGCAGCTGGACTGCGGCGAGGTCGAGGGCCTGCAACTGGTGCAACGGCGGCTGATGGACAATGCGCTGGGCCAGGCGCAGCTGATGGCGCATCGCGATTTCATGCCGCGCAACCTGATGCCGGTGGCCGACGGCCCGGCGGTCCTGGATTTCCAGGACATGGTGCGGGGGCCGATCGCCTACGACCCGGTGAGCCTGTTCAAGGACGCGTTCCTGAGCTGGCCGCTGGAACGCGTGGACGGCTGGCTGGCGCGCTACCACGAGCGCGCGCGCGCCGCCGGCCTGCCGGTGCCCGACCGCGCCACCTTCCTGCGCGATGCCGACTGGATGGGCGTGCAGCGGCACCTGAAGATCCTCGGCATCTTCTCGCGCCTGCACTACCGCGACGGCAAGAGCCACTACCTGGAAGACGTGCCGCGCTTCATCGCCTACCTGGACGAGGTCCTGCCGCGCCACCCGCAGCTGGCCCCGCTGCAGTCGCTGCTGCAATCGCGGATCAAGCCGGCGCTCGCCGCGCGGGCCGCATGATGAAGGCCCTGGTTTTCGCCGCCGGGCTGGGCGAGCGCATGCGCCCGCTGACCGAGCACACGCCCAAGCCGCTGCTGCTGGCCGGCGGCAAGCCACTGATCGCATGGCACCTGGAAAAGCTGGCCGCGCTCGGCGTGCGCGAGGTGGTGATCAACACCTCGTGGCTGGCCGAACAGTTCCCCCTGGCGCTGGGCGACGGCAGCCGCTGGAACCTGCGCCTGCACTACGCCCACGAAGGGCCGACGCCGCTGGAGACCGGCGGCGGCATGCTCAACGCGCTGCCACTGCTGGGCGACGCGCCGTTCCTGGTGGTCAACGGCGACATCTGGACCGACTTCGATTTCTCGCTGCTGCCGCGCGAGCCTGCAGGCGAAGCGCACCTGCTGCTGGTGGACAATCCGCCGCAGCACCCGCGGGGCGACTACCACCTCGACGCGCACGGCGTGCTGCACGACGACCGCGCCGCGCCCTGCCTGACCTACGCCGGCATCGGCGTGTACCGCCCGTCGATCCTCGACGGCTGGCGCGCGGTGATCGGCGATGCGCCCGGCAGCGAGCGCACGCCGCCGCGCTTCAGCGTGGTGCCGTTGCAGAAGCACTTCATGGCGCAGGGCCGCATCAGCGGCCAGCACTACCGCGGCCAGTGGACCGACGTCGGCACCCCGCAGCGGCTGCAGGCGCTGGAAGACGCGCTGCGCGCGGACGCGGGCCCGCTCCCCGTCCGCTGATGCCCGGTTCCGGCGAGCGCATCGCCGGCGGAAACGCGCGGCCGGGGCGAGCCGCTCAGGACGCGTCCAGCACCTTGCGCAGGAACGGCACGGTGATGCGCCGCTTGGCCGCGAGCGATTCGCGGTCGAGCCGGTCCAGCAGCACCACCAGCCCCGCCACGTCGCGCCCGGTGCGGGTGAGCAACCAGTCGATCGCCGCCTGGTCCAGCGCCAGCCCACGGCGGATCGCGCGCTCGCGCAGCACCGCGCCGCGCCCGTCGTCGTCCAGCGCGTCGAGCATGATGCGTCCGCACTGCGACAGCCGCGAGCGCAGGTCCGGCAGCACCAGTCCCAACGCGTCGGGTGCGGCGCTGGCGGTATAGAGCAGGGTCACGCCGGCGGCACGCGCGCGGTTGTGGAAATCGAACAGCGCCACCTCGTCCCCGCGCTGGCCGGCGATGGCGTCCAGGCCATCCAGCGCGACCACGTCGCGCCCTTCCAGCGCCTCCAGCGCATCGCCCAGGCGCCCGGCGGCGTGCTGCAGCGGCAGGTAGGCCGAGCCGCGCCCGGCCTGCTCGGCGGCCGCGCACACGGCCAGCGCCAGGTGGGTCTTGCCACTGCCCGCGGGACCGACCAGGTACACCCAGTCGCGGCTGCCGCCGGTGGCGGCGGCGCGCAACTGCGCCAGCGCCCCGTCCGGGGCGCCGATGAAACTTTCCAATCGCTGGTCCGGCGGGTAGCGCAGGGCCAGCGGCAACTGCGGCACGCTCACTTCGGCTCCACGTCCTTCGGCACGATGCCCATGCCCGGGGCGGGCTCGCCACTGGACTGCAGCACGATGGTCGGGCCATGCCCGGCGTACAGCTCGCTCTGCCGGTAGCGCTCGTGCGCGTAACGCAGCAGCACGTTGATCACCGCCGCCGCCGGCAGCGCCAGCAGCATGCCGAGGAAGCCGAACAGCTGGCCACCGGCCATCACCGCGAAGATCACCGCCACCGGGTGCAGGCCGATCTTGTCGCCGACGATGCGCGGGGTGAGCACGTAGCTCTCCAGCAACTGGCCGACGGTGAACACCACGCCGACCAGCGCCAGCAGCTTCAGGTCGAAGCCCTGCGCCTGCACCAGCGCCGCCAGCACCGCCAGCACCACGCCGGTGGTGGCGCCCAGGTAGGGAATGAAGCTGATGAGCCCGGCCACCAGGCCGATCAGCAGGCCGAGATTGAGCCCCACCACCGACAGCCCCACCGCGTACACCACGCCCAGCGCGATCATCACCGCGATCTGGCCGCGGATGAACGCGCCCAGCACATCGTTGGACTCGCGCGCCAGCCGCGACACGGTCTCGATATGGTTGCGCGGGATCACCGAGGCCACGCGCTCGACCAGCCGGTCCCAGTCGCGCAGGAAGTAATAGGCCAGGATCGGCAGCAGCGCCAGGTTGACCACCCAGGCCACCATCGCGAAGCCCGAACGCGACAGGTAGCCGAACAGCGTGCTCGCCGCGCCGCCGGCCTGCTGCCAGTGGGCGCGCACCCACTCGAACAGGCGCTCGGGCTCCAGCCAGCCGAGGATCTCCACGCCGGTGCGCCGCTCGATCCACGGCAGCGCCGTACCCATCAGCCATTCCTGCGCCTGCGGCAGCGCGGCCACGAGGGTGACGATCTGGCGCTGGATCATCGGCACCAGGATCAGCAGCGCCAGCGCCAGCAGCAGCACCATCAACGCGAACACCAGAATCACCGCGGTATTGCGCGAGCGGCCGCGGGCTTCCAGCCGGTCCACCAGCGGGTCGCCCAGCCAGGCCAGCATCAGCGCGACCACGAACGGGGTCAGGATCGGTGCCAGCAGCCACAGCACCCACATTGCGAACGCGCCCATCACCGCCCACTTCACGCGGCGCAGGAACAGTGCGATCTCGGTATCGGCGCTGCCGCTCATCGGACGCGGTACTCGGCCGTGGTGGACGCCGGCGCGCCTTCGGCAGGCGGCGCCACCGGCTGCAGCGCGGCATCGGCGCCCAGCATGCGGTTCAGGCCCTGCAGCCCGCTCATCAGCTCCAGGTCCAGCTCCAGGCGGTCGCCGGAGGCCTGTACCGGCACGATCGAGCGCACCACCGCCACCGACTGCAGGGTCGCGGCCACCCGCAGGTAGTCGGCCGCGGTGCGCAGGCCGCTGACCCGGATCCGGTAGATACCCGCGGCACCGGTCACCGGCGCCTTGGCGTAGCGCTTGACCAGCGCGTCGGCGGCACCGTCGGCACCGCCGGCCATGGCACGGCGGGCGTCGCCGTCGCGGGTGCTCCAGCGGGCCAGCTCGCGGCCGTCGTCGACGAACACCCAGTCGGCGATCCAGCCGCCACCGCTGGCGCGGTACAGCTTGCCGACCAGTTGCATCGGCGGGGCGTAACGCGCCGAGGCACGGGCGATGGCGGCGGTGTCCTGGCGCCAGATCGCGCCCACCAGCGCCTGCTCGGCGGCGCGGCCACCGGGCAGGCCCAGGCGGAAACCGCGTTCGATGGCGCGGTCCAGCAGCGGGCGCGCCGCGTTGGCCTGCTGCACGCCCACCAGGCGCGGGCCGCTGCCGTCGTCGATCGCCATCCACACCACCGGCTTGGGCCGTGGCTGCGGCCATATCGGCAGGCCCAGCGCCGCGACCAGCCCGTCCACGTCGTCCTGGCGGAAACGCGCCACCAGCATGGTCCGGAAGCTCGGCGCGCCGGATGCGGAGACGCTCTGGTCCTGGCGGTAGTCGTAGCTCTCGACCAGGTCCTTGGCGCTGCGCAGCGCCTGCGCCACGCCCGGGCGGGTCATGGCGCTGCGGTCGCCGGACAGCTTGCCCAGCACCGCGCCGAGCGCGCGCGCCAGCGCGCCGTTGCGGTCGGCGTCGCCCTGGCTGTTGACCGGCACCTCGGCCTCATAGGCATTCTGGGCGCTGGCGATATCGCCCTCGGTGCGCACGCCGGACTGCGCAAGCGCCGCCGGGACGGACAGGCAGAGCGCCAGAAACAGGTAAAAGGCCAGGCTGCGACGCATTGAGGGTTCCATTGCTCGACGGTTCCGGTGGGAATTGTTGCCCGAATGCGGCCTTGGCGCCAACGTGGCCTGTTAAAATCGCCCGTTCACCCCGCCAGTGCAGCCGCCCGTGACCAGTTCCCCGACTTCCGCCAACTCTCCCCTGACCTACCGTGACGCCGGCGTGGACATCGACGCGGGCAACGAACTGGTCGAGCGCATCAAGCCGCTGGTCAAGCGCAGCTTCCGTCCCGAGGTGATGGGCGGGCTGGGCGGTTTCGGCGCGCTGTTCGACCTGTCGGGCAAGTACCGCGAGCCGGTACTGGTCTCGGGTACCGATGGCGTCGGCACCAAGCTCAAGCTGGCCCAGCAGCTCGGCCGCCACGACACCATCGGCATCGACCTGGTCGCCATGTGCGTGAACGACGTGCTGGTGCAGGGCGCCGACCCGCTGTTCTTCCTGGATTACTTCGCCACCGGCAAGCTCGACATCGACACCGCCGCGGCCGTGGTCGGCGGCATCGCCAACGGCTGTACCGAGGCCGGCTGCGCGCTGATCGGCGGCGAGACCGCCGAGATGCCCGACATGTACGCCCCGGGCGAGTACGACCTGGCCGGCTTCACCGTGGCCGCGGTGGAAAAGAGCGAGCTGAAGGACGGCTCCAGCGTGCGCCAGGGCGACGTGCTGATCGGCATCGCCTCCTCCGGCCCGCACTCCAACGGCTACTCGCTGGTGCGCCGCATCTACGACCGCGCCGGCCAGCCGGCGGACCTGGTGCTGGAGGACGGCGTGAAGCTGGTCGACGCGCTGATGGCGCCGACCCGCCTGTACGTCAAGCCGATCCTGTCGCTGCTCCGGGAGCACGGCGCGGCGATCCACGGCATGGCCCACATCACCGGCGGCGGCCTGACCGAGAACATCATCCGGGTCGTGCCCGACGGCCTGGGCCTGGACATCGACGCCGCAAGCTGGACCCTGCCGCCGGTGTTCCAGTGGCTGCAGCGCGAAGGCAACGTCGCCGACAGCGAGATGTGGCGCACCTTCAACTGCGGCATCGGCTTCGTGCTGCTGGTGCCGGCCGACCAGGCCGCTGCCATCGGTGCCTCGCTCGACGCGCTGCAGCTGGCGCACTGGCGGATCGGCCAGGTGGTCGCGGCCGACGGCGGCGAGCGCGTCCGCATCGGCTGACCCTCCCCCGTCCCATGTCCCCCGCCAAGAAGGCCGCGTTCGCCGGCGTGCTCGCCGTGTTCCTGCTCACCTGGATCAAACCCATGTGGCCGCTGGAACAGGCCCTGCACAGCTCGCTGACCGTGGTCGGGCTGGCCGCGCTGTGGTGGGTGGACCGGCGCTGGCCGCTGGGCGTCGGCGCCTTCGCCGCGGTCTGCGGATTCGTCGCGCTGCACTGCATCGGTGCGCGCTGGCTGTATTCCAACGTGCCGTACGAAGCCTGGCTGCAGGCGCTGACCGGCTGGTCGCCCGGCGCGGCCTTCGGCTGGCAGCGCAATCATTTCGATCGCCTGATCCACCTCCTGTATGGCGCCTGCTTCACCCCGGCGCTGGCGCAGCTGGCGCGCCATGCCTGGCCGGCGCTGCGTGGCGGCCAGGCGTTCGTGCTGGCGGTGATGATGGTCATGTGCTCCAGCCTGGTCTACGAATGGCTGGAATGGGGCATCGCCCTGGCGTTGTCGCCGGAAGCCGCCGAGGCCTACAACGGGCAGCAGGGCGATGTCTGGGACGCGCACGCGGACATGCTGCTGGCCACCATCGGCAGCCTGCTGGCATGGCCACTGGCACGGCGGGCACCCCAATGAGCGCGCCGTCCCGCATCGCCGTGCTCGCCTCCGGCCGCGGCAGCAACCTGCAGTGCCTGCTGGACGGCATCGCCGACGGGCAGCTGCACGCGCGCATCGCCGGCGTGTTCTCCGACCGGCCCGGCGCCGCGGCCCTGGACAAGGTCGCCGCGGCGCAGCGCTGGGCGCGCAAGCCAGGCGAATTCGCCAGCCGCGAGGCCTTCGATGCCGCGCTCGGCGACGCCGTGGCCGCCAGCGCACCGGACTGGATCGTCTGCGCCGGCTACATGCGCATCCTCGGCGCCGGCTTCGTCCAGCGCTTCGCCGGCCGCCTGGTCAACATCCATCCTTCGCTGCTGCCGCTGCACAAGGGCCTGCACACCCACGCCCGCGCCATCGAGGCCGGCGATGCCGAACATGGCGCCAGCGTCCATTTCGTCGTCCCCGAGCTGGATGCGGGCGCGGTGATCGCGCAGGCGCGGGTGCCGGTACTGGCCGGCGACGACGCCGATGCCCTGGCCACGCGGGTCCTGGCGGTCGAGCACCCGCTGCTGCTGGCGACCGTACGCCTGCTCATCGACGGGCGCGTGGCTGAACGGGACGGCACGGTGCTGCTCGACGGTCAGTCCCTGTTTAATCCACTGCGCCTAGATTCCGACGGGACCCTTCGGCGCTGATCCGCACATGCCGCTGATGCGCTGGCTGGCATGATGACCATCCCATCCGCCCTGATCCGAGCATGACCATCGCCTTCCTCAAACCGGTAGTGCTGGCAAGCCTGCTGACGACCCTGCCGGTCGTGGCCCAGGAAACCGCCCCCGCCGGGCCCGCGGCGCTGCCGCCGGCCGAATGGGACCCGCCGGCACTGGAGCCGTTCGTCGCCACCTACCAGGCCTTCTACAAGGGCAAGGAGGCCGGCGACGCGACCATGCGCGTGGTCCATGACGATGGCGTGCGCTGGCGCGTGGACATGGCCGTGCGCGGCCGCCGCGGGTTCGCCGGCGTGCTGGGCCTGAACCTGGAGCAGAGCACCGTGTTCGACAACCAGGGCACGGTGTACGTGCCGCTGAGCCAGAGCACGGTGAAGAAGGCGCTGTTCCTGGGCAGGAAGGTCACCGGCACCTACGACTGGCGCGATGGCACCGCGCAGTGGCAGGGCGACCTCAAGAAGGAGCGCCAGCGCCCCATCCCCCTGCAGCCCGGCGACCAGAGCGCGCTGCTGCTCAACCTGTCGCTGATGCGCGACGCCCGCCCCGGCCAGCCGCTGCGCTACCGCTACGTCGACGTGGGCCGGGTCCGCCAGTACGAATACCAGGCCGCCACCGCCACCGAGACCGTGCAGGTCGGCGACCTCAGCTACGACGCGCTGCGCGTCTACCGCACCAACGGCGGCAACGACGAAACCATCCTGTGGATCGCCAACGGCGTGCCGACCCCGGTGCGCATCCTGCAGCGCGAGGATGGCGAGGACGCCATCGACCTGCGCCTGACCGAATACCAAGGAGCCTGAGCATGAAGCCCATCCTGCGCCACCTCCCACTGGCCGCCGCGGCCCTGGCCGCGCTGGCAAGCACCCCTGCGCTGGCCATGCAGCCGTTCACCGCCGACTACCAGGCCAGCTACATGGGCCTGCAGGCCAACGGCGTGATGACCCTGGCCGCGGAGAACGGCGGCAAGTGGCGCTATACGCTGCAGGTCAAGAACCAGCTGGCCGAGCTGAGCCAGAGCACGCTGTTCGACGAGCAGAACGGCCGCCTGCGGCCGCTCAGCAGCCGCGACGCCTCGGTGATTCCGTTCAAGCGCCGCGCGGTCGAGGCACGCTACGACTGGGGCAGCAGCCAGGCCACCTGGAGCGGCGACGTCAAGCCGGAGCGGCGCGGGCCGGTGGCGCTGCAGAACGGCGACATGGACGGGCTGCTGATCAACCTCGCCATCGCCCGTGACGTTGCCGCCGGCAAGCCGCTCAACTACCGCATGGTGGATGACGGCCGGGTCAAGACCCTGTCCTACCGCGTCGTCGGCAAGGAAAACATGACCGTCGACGGCAAGACCGTGGAAGCCACCAAGGTTTCGCGCGTGGACGGCAACAAGGAACAGATCGCCTGGGTCGCGCCGGGCATGCCGGTCCCGGTGCGCCTGCTGCAGCGCGAGGGCGGCCGCGACGCGCTGGACCTGACGATCAAATCGCTGCGCTGAACGCCGCCGGCGCGGCCTCTGGAATGCGAAAAGGCCGCCCGGAGGCGGCCTTTTCGTTGCGCATCGCGGCCGGTCTTACTTGACCAGCTTGGCGATGGCGGCGCCCAGGTCGCCCGGCGAACGCACGGTGACGACGCCAGCGGCTTCCATCGCCGCGAACTTGCCCTCGGCGGTGCCCTTGCCGCCCGAGGCGATCGCACCGGCGTGGCCCATGCGCTTGCCGGCCGGCGCCGAGGCACCGGCGATGAAACCGACGACCGGCTTCTTCACGTGTGCCTTGATGTACTCGGCACCGGCTTCCTCGGCGTCGCCGCGGATTTCGCCGACCATGATGATGCCTTCGGTCTGCGGGTCTTCGTTGAACAGCTTCAGGCAGTCGACGAAGTTCAGGCCGTTGATCGGGTCGCCACCGATGCCGATGCAGGTGGACTGGCCCAGGCCGACTTCGGTGGTCTGCTTGACCGCTTCATAGGTCAGGGTGCCCGAACGCGACACGATGCCGATCTTGCCCGGCTTGTGGATGTGGCCCGGCATGATGCCGATCTTGCACTCGCCCGGGGTGATCACGCCGGGGCAGTTCGGCCCGATCAGCACGGTCTGCGGGTAGGTGCGGGTCAGCACGTTCTTGACCCGCAGCATATCCAGCACCGGGATGCCCTCGGTGATGCAGACGATGACCTTGATGCCGGCGGCAGCGGCTTCAAGGATGGCGTCGGCGGCGAACGGCGGCGGCACGTAGATGACCGACGCATCGGCGCCGGTGCTGGCCACGGCATCGGCCACGGTGTTGAACACCGGCAGGTCGATGTGGGTGGTACCGCCCTTGCCCGGGGTGACGCCGCCCACGACCTGGGTGCCGTACTCGATCATCTGGGTGGCGTGGAAGGTGCCCTGCTGGCCGGTGAAGCCCTGCACGATCACCTTGGTGTTCTTGTTAATCAAAACGGACATTCGTTTGAGTCCTCTGAATCTCTTGCTGTTTGTCGGCTTCGGAACCACATGATGTTCCGCCATGCGGAACATCACTCAGACATGCCGCCACATCCCCCGCATCGTCGCTTCGCGGCGATGCCGCCCCCTTGACTCAAGGGGGCTGGAGAAGCGCAGCCCGGTGCCCCGAAACAGGGAATGATCAGGCGGCGGCGTTCTTGACCGCTTCAACGACCTTCTTGGCGCCGTCGTTGATGTTGTCGGCCGGGATGATGGCCATGCCGCTGTCGCGCAGCAGCTGCTTGCCTTCTTCCACGTTGGTGCCTTCCAGGCGCACCACCACCGGGACCTTGACGCCCACTTCCTTGACCGCGGCGATGATGCCTTCGGCGATCATGTCGCAGCGGACGATGCCGCCGAAGATGTTGACGAAGATGCCCTCGACCTTGTCCGAGGACAGGATCAGCTTGAACGCTTCGATCACGCGCTGCTTGTTCGCGCCGCCGCCCACGTCCAGGAAGTTCGCCGGCTCGCCGCCGTTGAGCTTGATGACGTCCATGGTGGCCATGGCCAGGCCGGCGCCGTTGACCATGCAGCCGATGTTGCCGTCCATGGTCACGTAGTTGATGTCCAGCTCCGAAGCGGTGACTTCGGTCTCGTCTTCCTGGGACTTGTCGCGCATGGCGACCAGTTCCTTGTGGCGGAAGCTGGCGTTGTCGTCGCTGTTGAACTTGCCGTCCAGCGCGTACAGGTTGCCGTCGTCCAGGATCGCCAGCGGGTTGATCTCGACCAGCGCCAGGTCCTTCTCGTTGAAGATCCGGTACAGGTTCACCATGATGTTGGCGAACTGGCCGGCCTGCTTGGCGGTCAGGCCCATCTTGAAGCCGATGTCACGGCCGTGGTAACCCTGCACGCCCTCGACGAAGTCCACGTTCAGGGTGTGGATCTTGTCCGGGGTCTCGGCGGCGACCTGCTCGATCTCCATGCCGCCTTCCGAAGAGGCGATGAAGCTGATGGTGCGGGTGCCACGGTCGACCAGCACCGACAGGTACAGCTCCTTGACGATCTCACCGGCGGTGGTGACCAGCACCAGGTTGATCGGCAGCTCGACGCCGGCGGTCTGGTAGGTCGCCATCTTGGTGCCAAGCATCTTGGCCGCGGCGGCCTTCACGTCTTCGACGGTCTTGCAGAACTTGACGCCGCCGGCCTTGCCGCGGCCGCCTGCGTGGATCTGCGCCTTGACCATCCAGGGGCCCTGGCCCAGCGACTGGGCAACGGCGACCGCCTCGTCCGGGGTAGCCGCGACCTTGCCGGCCGGGACGGGGATGCCGTACTCGGCAAGCAGTTGTTTTGCCTGGTATTCGTGGAAATTCATGTGTCACCGTGGGAATGGGAACAACCGCCACGAGTCCACAGGGCCAATGGATGGCCTTCCTGCAGGGCGGGCGGGCCCACCATTGTCGCCGACCACGGCCCGTGGCGCAAAGAACGCCATCCGCGGCGCCCGCCAGGCAGCGGAATCCCGCACTGTTTCAGTGACTTGGCGGCCGCCGGCGGATTGTCCCGGCGAGCGGCCACGGCGGCCGCCACCGCGCACCTATACTCCAACCTGCCGCCCCCGCCGGAGCCCCGCGCTTGCTCTCCCGTTCCTCGCTGATCGACCGCATCGAATCGATACCGCAGCGCGAGCTCTATTTCTTCGCGCTGTACCGGGTGCTGATCGCCAGCCTGATCGCGGCGCTGCTGTTCAGCCCGCTGAACGCGCTGATGAGCGAGGCCCACCACCCGCTGCTGGCGCGCGCGGTGTGCATCGGCTACCTGATGATCGCGCTGGGCCTGCTGGCCTGGGGGCGCAACGAACGCTGGCTGCAGCCGCTGGTGTTCTGGGGCGCGGTGAGCGACATCCTCGCCGCCACCCTGCTCATCCATGCCCTGCCCGGCGCCAGTGCCGGCATCTCGATGACACTGATGTTCAACATCTCCGCCGCGGCGATGATGCTGCCGCTGTCCGGCGGCATGCTGCTGGCGATGATCGCCAGCATCGCCACCGTGGCCGAGTTCGGCTGGCGCGAACTGGAGGGCGCAGAGAGCACCCGCACGCTGGCCGAGCTGGCGATGTTCATCACCAGCTACCTCGCCCTGGCCTGGATCAGCTACCAGATCGGCAACCGCGCCCGCCGCAACCAGCGGCTCGCCGAGCGGCGCGGCGCCGAAGTCGCCAACCTGTTCGAAATCAACGAGCTGATCATCCGCCGCATGCGCACCGGGGTACTGGTGGTGGACGGCGGCGGCCGCATCGCCCTTGCCAACGAGGCCGCCACCGCCCTGCTCGGCGAGGCCGGCGATGGCCTGGCCGGCGGCCAGGCGCGGCTGGGCCAGGTCGCACCCGAACTGGCACGGCGCCTGCAACGCTGGCGCAATGGCGCGGCCGAGGAAGAGCTGCCGCTGCACCTGGCCAACGGCCAGGCCGAAGTGCAGCCGCGCTTCGCCCGGTTGCTGGCCGACAGCGACCAGACCCTGCTGTTCCTGGACGACACCAGCGTGGTCTCGCGCCGCGCCGAGTCGCTCACCCTGTCCACCCTGGGGCGCTTCTCGGCCAGCCTCGCCCACGAGATCCGCAACCCGCTGGCGGCGATCAACTACGCCACCCAGTTGCTGGAGGAATCCAGCGACCTGGGCGACGCCGACCGCCGCCTGCTGCAGATCATCCACCAGCAGTGCCAGCGCACCAACGGCATCGTCGAGAGCGTGCTGGCGCTGGCCCGCCGCGAGCGCGCCAGCCCGGAGAACCTGGACCTGGCCAGCTTCGTGCGCCGCTTCGTGCTCGAGTACCGGCAGACCCTGTCCACCGAGACCGACAACGTCGAATCCATCATCCGCGAATCCTCGGTACCGGCGCTGATGGACCCGCGCCACCTGCACCAGGTCCTGACCGCGCTGGTGCACAACGCGCTCAAGTACGGGCGCGCCGGCGACGAACCGGCGCAGGTGCGCATACGCGTCGCATCCGCGGGCCGGCATGCGCTGATCGACGTGATCGACCGCGGCCCCGGCATCCCCGAAGCGGTGGCCGCGCAGTTGTTCCGGCCGTTCTACACCACCTCCGAACACGGCACCGGGCTCGGCCTGTACATCGCGCAGGAACTGTGCCGGGCCAGCCAGGCACGGCTGGAGTACATCCCGATTCCCACCCGCGGCGCCTGTTTCCGCATCGTCATGCCTGCGCCGCACGGCGCTTTCGCCGCTTGATCCGGTGCGGCCGGGATGACCGGAAGATGACGCCCGGGGCCGGACTCGGCTATCGTTTTCAACATGAACGTGACGCATAGCGCGCTGGTCGTCGACGACGAACGGGACATCCGCGAACTCCTGGTCCTCACTCTCGGCCGGATGGGACTGCGCATCAGTACCGCCGCCAATCTGGCCGAAGCCCGCGAACTGCTGGGCAGCAACAGCTTCGATCTGTGCCTGACCGACATGCGCCTGCCCGACGGCAACGGCATCGAGCTGGTCACCGAGATCGCACGCGACCACCCGCGCACGCCGGTGGCGATGATCACCGCATTCGGCAGCATGGACCTGGCGGTGGAGGCGCTGAAGGCCGGCGCCTTCGACTTCGTCAGCGAGCCGGTGGACATCAGCGTGCTGCGCGGCATGGTCAAGCACGCGCTGGAGCTCAACAACAGCGAGCGCGCGGCGCAGCCCGCGGCACCGGAAAGCGCCTCGCGCCTGCTCGGCGGGTCGCAGGCGATGTCCGACCTGCGCGCCACCATCGCCAAGGTCGCGCGCAGCCAGGCGCCGGTCTACATCGTCGGCGAATCCGGCGTCGGCAAGGAACTGGTGGCGCGCACCATCCACGACCAGGGCGCACGCGCGGCCGGGCCGTTCATCCCGGTCAACTGCGGCGCCATTCCCGGCGAACTGATGGAAAGCGAGTTCTTCGGCCACAAGAAGGGCAGCTTCACCGGCGCGCATGCGGACAAACCGGGGCTGTTCCAGGCCGCGCATGGCGGCACCCTGTTCCTGGACGAAGTCGCCGAACTGCCGCTGCAGATGCAGGTCAAGCTGCTGCGCGCGATCCAGGAGAAATCGGTACGACCGGTCGGCTCGGCCACCGAAGTGCCGGTGGACGTGCGCATCCTGTCGGCCACGCACAAGGACCTGGCGATGCTGGTGCAGGACGGCCGCTTCCGCCACGACCTGTACTACCGCATCAACGTCATCGAACTGCGCGTACCGCCGCTGCGCGAGCGGCGTGGCGACCTGCCGCAGCTGGCCGCGGCCATCCTCAGCCGGCTGGCGCGCTCGCAGCAGCTGCCCACGCCGCTGTTGTCGCCCTCGGCACTGGATGCCCTGGGCGGTTACGCCTTCCCCGGCAACGTGCGCGAACTGGAGAACGTACTGGAACGCGCGCTCGCCCTGGCCGATGGCGACAGCATCGGCGCCAGCGACCTGCGCCTGCCGGTCCCGCGCTGCGATGCCGGCGGTGCGGCCGAGGAAGCTTCGACCGACACCGATGCCGGCAATGCCGCCCTTCCCTCGTACATCGAACAGATGGAACGCGCGGCCATCCAGAAGGCGCTGGAAGAAAACCGCTGGAACCGGACCCGCACCGCGGCGCAGCTGGGCATCACCTTCCGGGCGCTGCGCTACAAGCTCAAGAAACTGGGCATGGACTGAGACACCGCGCGTCGCCGCCCGGGGCCGCCGGGGCGGCGCACGCTTCGCGGGAAGCGCGCCCGGGCCAAAACGGCCCGTCGCCCATCATTGCCGCATGCATGGCCCTGCGCCTGCCACGACGAAGCGCACCGCACTCCCCCGCCGCGTGCCCGGTCCGGGCATGCCCGCCGGACATGCCCGGCGCCGGCCGGCCCGCTTCCGGCTAGGACGCCTTGCCCGGCGGGCGCTCGGGCGCTTCGCGCGGCAGGACCAGCGTGAAACAGGTCCCCGCCGGCAGACCGCCCGGGTCGCCTGCACGGTGGCTGCTCACCTCGATCCGTCCGCCCAGCACCTCGGTCACGATCTGGTGGACGATATGCAGCCCCAGCCCGGTGCCGCCACGGTTCCGCGCGGTAGTGAAGAACGGCTCGAAAATGCGCGACAGGTGCTCCGGGGCGATGCCGCGGCCATCATCGGCAACCTCGATCCGCACCAGCGCCTGGCCATCGCGGTGGGCCGACAGCCGGATGCGCCCGCGCCGGGGCTGCGGATACGCGTGCAGCAGCGCGTTGTTGAGCAGGTTGGCGACCACCTGCTCCAGGGGCCCCGGATAGCTGTGCATGACGATGCCCGGCTCCAGGTCCAGCTCCAGCGCGATGCCGTCTTCCAGGCTGCCGCGACGCAGGCGCGGGTCGGCATCGAGCAGGACCTCGGCCAGGTCGAAGTCACGGCGCTCCAGCGACGCGCGGTCCACCGCCACCTGCTTGAACCGCTGCACCAGCGCCGAGGTGCGCCGCAGTTCCCCGTCGGCCAGCGTGCACGCGTCCGTGGCCTCGTCCAGGAAGCTGTCCAGTTCGGAGCGGCGCAGGCCCGCCATGACCTGCGCCTGCAGCCGCGCGATGCCGCCACGCAAGGTCCCCAGCGCCAACTGCGCACTGGCCAGCGGGGTGTTCATTTCATGCGCGACGCCAGCCACCATCAGCCCCAGCGAAGACAGGCGCTCGGCGCGCGCCAGTTCCTCCTGGGCGGCCTGCAGGTGCTCATTCGCCAGCTCCAGCGCGGCATTGCTGTCGCGCAGCCGCTGCATGTAGGCCCGCTCGCGCGCCATCCCGCCGGCCTGGGCCAGCACCAGCCACAGCACTACCCCACCGCCCAGCAGGGCCAGGCCACCGAGCACGACCTTCCAGCGTGAGGCCGGCGGGCGCGAACGGTGCACGAGCAGACGCAGCTGCCCCACCGTCGGGTCGGCGTGCGCCAGCAGGTCGCCCTCGGTGCCGCGCCAGGCCGCCTGCAGGGTCGAGAAACTCCAGTCCTGCCAGCTGCCGGACGGCCGTCGCTGCATGGCTGCCCACAGCGCCGGATCGAACGTCGCCACGGTGTGCTCGGCGTGGCCCAGCTGCCACCCCCAGGCCTCGCCCGGGGTGGGGCCCAGCAGCCAATAGCCGTCGGGATGGACCAGGTACAGGCTGAAACCCGACTGCGACGCACGGTCGCGCAGGCGCTTGAGCAGCACGCTGCCGTGCAGGTTCACCACGGCCACGCCCTTCGTGCCGTCGGCCAGCACGAAGGGCGAGGAAGCCCGCAGCGTCGGCCGCAGCGGCTGCTCGATGCGCCCGTTCTCGAAATTCAGGTCCAGCGGGGAAAGATGGATCTCGCCCGGCTGCAGCAGCAGCGCATTCTCGAAAAACGGCCGGCCGCGCTTGTCCTGCAGCGCGCCGCCCGGCACGCGCAGGATGCTGCCGGCCTCCTGGTCCACGCGCAGGCGCTCCTGCCCGGTCGCGTCCATCCAGCGCACCTTGTGGTAGTCGCGCCCCGCCATCAGGAAGCTGGTGTAGGTCTCCAGCAACTGCGCCTCGGACCCGGATTCCAGCAGCCGCGGGGTCAGGAAGGCGATGAAGCGCGTGTCATCGCGCAACCGGCCCAGCCGGCGCAGCATCGACTGCGCGGCGTTCTCCAGCGCGTCCTGCGCGGCCTGGCGTTCGGGCAGGCGCACGGCCCGGTCCATTTCGTACCAGAGCATCGGCACCACGGTCAGCAGGCCCAGCAGCCAAGGGGCGGCGATCAGCGTCACCCGCCACGGATGCGCGCGCATCGCGGCCCACGCTTCCTGCCAACGCAGCCGCGGCCACTGCCAGAGGCGGCGCATGGCTCAGCCCTGGCCGCGCAGCCGTGCGATGAAGTCCCCCACCGGTTCGGGATGCGCGAACAGGTAGCCTTGTGCGCAGGGACATCCATGGCGGCGCAGCCATTGAACCTGGTCCGGGGTTTCCACGCCTTCGGCAACGATGTCCAGGCCCAGCCGGCGGCCCAGCGCGATGATCATGTCCGCCACGTTGGCACTGCCGCCCTGTTCGCCGACGCCGGCGGTGAACTGCCGGTCCAGCTTGAGCCGCGTGACCGGCAGCGAATGCACGTAGCGCAGCGACGAATAGCCGGTCCCGAAGTCATCCACCGCGATGCCGAACCCGAGCCGGCGCAGGCGCGCCAGCAGCTCGCGGCCGTCCTGGTAGTCGGCCATCACCGCGCCTTCGGTGATCTCGATTTCCATCCGGCGCGGCTCGATCCCGTGGCGCGCCACAGTGGCGGCCAGCTCTTCGATGAATTCGCGACGGCCCAGTTGCAGCGGCGACACATTGACCGACAGCGGGATGTCCGGGAAGCCGGCCCGTTCCATCGCCCGCAGCGCATCGCAGACCAGTTCGATCACACGCCCACCCAGCGGCACGATCAGGCCGCTGGCCTCGGCCACCGGGATGAAGCTGGCCGGCGATTGCGGGCGTCCGTCCTCGGTCCAGCGCGCCAGCGCCTCGGCCCCGACGATGGCCCCGCTCTCCAGGTCCACCTGCGCCTGCAGCGCGATACCGACGCGGTCCTCGCGCAGCGCGCGGAAGAGAGCGCGCGACTCCATGAAGCGGCACAGGTTCTCCTGCTCGCTCTCGACCTGGTATTCGGCCACGCCATGCCCGCCGCTGGCACGGATCCGGGTCACCAGCAGCAGGCCGGCAGCCACCGCGCCGCCGGCGCCCCCCCGGTACTGGTCCAGGTCCACCCGCGCCGCATCGACCCGCAGGAATGGCAGCTCGCCGGTGTCCTCGCTCTGTTCCAGCGCATCGACGGGATCGGACGCCAGCCGCTCCGACGGCCCCAGCACGGCAAACGTGCCCTCGTGCAGCCGCGCGATGCTGCAGGGGGGCGGATACATCTGCGCCAATCGCTCGGCCATGCGCTGCAGCAGCAGGTCGCCCTGCTCCGGTCCCAGCGCCAGGCTGCCGTCGCTGTACTGCCCCAGGTCGACCACCAGCAGGCTCTGCCCGCAGGGCCCGGGCTGTTCCAGTACCTGCCGCAGGTCACGGCGCAGGGCATTGCCGTTGGGGATGTCCAGCAGGCTGTCATGGTAGGCCACCCGTTCCAGCCGCGCCGCCAGATCGACGTTGACCAGGCCGGCATTGGCATGGGTGACGAACACCTGCAGCAGCTCATGCTCCTCGGCGTCGAGCGAGCGCTCGGTCGCCAGGTAGATGGCCATCGGCGCCACCGTGCCGCCGCCATCGAGGAACAGCACCTGGCTGGAAGGCATGCCGATGCTGCAGCGGCGGGTGAACGCGTCCAGCAGCAGGTCGCGGACCATGGGGTCGGCGATGTCCTGCACGCGGCACCCCTGCAGCTCGGCGAAGCCGCCGTCGGCCGCGGTCACCATCGCCTCGGACACCGGCAGCTCGACCGAGCCGTCGTGCACGCATACCAGGCCATCGAGCGGCACTTCCAGCAGGGCCGCCAGTTCGCACAGCAACTGGCGCGAGAAATCGTCCGGGTCGCGCAGCCCGGCCAGGCGGCTGCCGGCCTGCACGATGTGCTTCAACCCGCGCTTGGCCCGCGCCAGCGCATGGATCTCGCTCCAGGTCCGCAGCGAACCGGTGACGATGCCCTGCAGGCGTTCCCGGTACAGGTCGGTCTTGAGCCAGTACTCACTGATGTCCAGTTGCTGCAGGGTCTTGCGCAGCGGCGCCATGCCGGGTTGCCCGGTGATCAGCACGATGCGCACTTCGGAGTTGCCCAGCTGCTCGCGGACCGCGCGCACCAGTTGCAGGCCCGCGTCGTCGGTCTCCATCACCACGTCCAGCAGGATCGCGGAGATGCCGGGATTGGCCGCCATCACGTCGCGCGCCTCGATGGACGATGACGCCGTCAGCAGCCGCAGCGGGCTTTCGTTGAAACGGAAATCGGACAACGCCATCCGCAGCGACTGCTGGAAGCCCGGATCGTCGTCGACGCTCAAAACGGTAAAAGGAGGACTGTCCGGCGGCTGGCCACTGTCGACCAGTTCCTGGCGGAACTCGAACATCCTGTCTTCGCCCGACCATGCGCTACCGCTCATGCCCCTTCCCCCCAGACCTGGCTGCCCTGGACCGACACGTGCCGCGCCAGCGTAGCGCAATCCTGGCCGGCGGTGGAACTGCCTTCGATCGCCCGGGGAGGGCTGGCCTGGCGGGCTTCCGGGCCCCCGTCGCCAGGGCGGCGGCGGTTGTCCCGGGACAGGCCCGGCCGGACCCGGCAAGACGCCCCCCGGAAAGGGCCGCCCGCCCATGCCCGGCGCCCTCCCCCGGCACGCGGGGCGGGAGGGCGCGGGACCCCGCGGGAGGGACGGTCAGTCCTTGGTGACGCGGTTGATCTCGGTCAGGCTGGTGATGCCCTGCGCGGCCTTGAGCAGGGCCGACTGGCGCAGGTCGTTGACCCCGATCTTCTGCGCGGCCTCGGCGATGTCCAGCGCATTGCCGCCCTGCAGCACGATCGTGGCGATCTCGTCCGTCATCGGCATCACCTGGTAGATGCCGGTACGCCCCTTGTAACCCTCGGTGCACTCCTCGCAGCCGACCGGCTCGTAGAGCTGGATGCCGTTGTCGATCTGCGCCTGGGTGAAACCCTCGGCCAGCAGCGCATTGTCCGGCAGGTGCGCCGGCTTCTTGCAGTTGGAGCACAGGCGCCGCGCCAGGCGCTGGGCGATGACCAGGGTGACCGAGGAGGTGATGTTGTACGGGGCGATGCCCATGTTCATCAGGCGCGCGATGGTCTGCGGCGCATCGTTGGTGTGCAGGGTGGACAGCACCATGTGGCCGGTCTGCGCCGCCTTGATGGCGATTTCCGCGGTCTCCAGGTCACGGATTTCGCCGACCATGATCACGTCCGGATCCTGGCGCAGGAACGAGCGCAGCGCCGCGGCGAAGGTCATGCCGCGCTTGTTGTTCTGCTGCACCTGGTTCACGCCAGGCAAGCGGATTTCGACCGGGTCCTCGGCGGTGGAGATATTGCGCGTCTCGTCGTTGAGGATGCCCAGCGCGGTATACAGCGACACGGTCTTGCCCGAACCGGTAGGGCCGGTCACCAGCACCATGCCATAGGGCTTGTGGATGGCATCCAGGAACAGCTTCTGCTGCACCGGCTCGTAACCCAGCTTGTCGATGCCGAGCTTGGCCGCGCTGCCATCGAGGATACGCAGCACGATCTTTTCGCCGAACAGCGTCGGCAGCGTGCTCACGCGGAAGTCGATCTGCTTGGTCTTGGACAGGTTGAGCTTGATGCGGCCGTCCTGCGGCACCCGTTTCTCGGCGATGTCCAGCTGCGACATCACCTTCAGGCGCGCGGCAATGCGCTCGCGCAGCTTCACCGGCGCCCTGGCCACCGTCTTGAGCAGGCCGTCGATGCGGAACCGCACCCGGTAGTCGTCTTCGTAGGGCTCGAAGTGGATGTCCGAGGCGCCGCGGCGGATCGCGTCCACCAGTACCTTGTTGACGAACTTGACCACCGGGGTGTCGTCGCCCTTGGCATCGATGCCGGTATCGCCGCCGCCCCCCATGTCCTCGTCACCGGCGGCGACGTCCAGGTCGCCCATGCCCTCCTCGTCGTCGCCCAGTCCGCCGGTCAGGCTTTCGTTGCTCGCCACCCACAGGTCGAGCGTGCGCCGGATCTGGTCCTCGTCGACCAGGATCGGCTCGACCACCAGGTTGGTGTGGAACTTGATCTCGTCCAGCGACTGGGTCGGGTTGCTGGTGCCGATGAACAGCTTGCCGCCGCGCCTGAACAGCGGCAGCACGTTGTGCTTGCGCAGCAGCTCCTCGCTGACCAGCTTCATCGCGTTGTGGTTGGCGTCGAACACCGAGGCATCCAGCAGCGGCATGCCGAACTCGACGGCATTGGCCGCGGCCAGCTGCGCGGCGTTGACCAGCTTCTTCTCGGCCAGCCACTGCGCCAGCGGCACCTTGGCCGTCGCCGCCTGCGCCATCGCGTTGCGCGCCGCGGTCTCGTCCAGCGCACCGTCCTGCACCAGGCGGCGGGCGATCCCGGTGATGCCCACGAGATTGGCGGCAACGGCTGTATTCATGGTGTTCCCCGGCACGGACGACAGTTGGGCGATTGTACCCGTGGCTTCCCCGCCTGCCAGTGGCCCTCCACCGGCATGGCCGGCCCCTCGATCGTCCGGCCACCGGCCGCCGCCACCCTGCCGATCATTGCCCGCAGGGCGCCGGGCTGGAGCAGCCGGTGCGGGCAGCCGTCCCCCGGTGCCGGGGGCCTGCCTGCCGGTGTCTGCGCCGCGCCCCTACCAGGGTTGCGCGCGATGCCAGCGCCAGGCACTTTCGATGATGGCCTCCAACCCGGTCCATGCAGGCGACCAGCCCAGCCCGGCCTTCGCCCGCTGGCTTGAGGCGACCAGCATGGGGGGGTCGCCGGCGCGGCGCGGCGCCATGTCCCAGGGCACCGTGCGGCCAGTCACCGCGGATGCGGCGGCGATGACCTCGCGCACGGAAAAGCCGCGCCCGTTGCCGAGATTGAACGCGTGGGCGCCCGGATGGGCGTCCAGGTAATCAAGCGCCAGCAGGTGCGCCTGCGCCAGATCCTCGGCATGCACGTAGTCGCGGATGCAGGTGCCGTCGGGCGTGGGATAGTCGCTGCCGAACACCCTCAACCCCGGCCCGTCGCCGAGCACCGCGCGCAGCACGTTGGGGATCAGGTGGGTCTCACAGGCATGCGACTCGCCGATGCATGCATCGGCTGCCGCGCCGGCCGCGTTGAAGTACCGCAGCGCGACCGAGTCCAGCCCGTAGGCAGTGGCCGCGTCGGCCAGGATGCGCTCGACCATCAGCTTGCTGGCGCCATAGGGATTGGTTGGCTGCATCGGATGGGCCTCGTCGACCATGCCGGTGGTCGGTTGCCCGTACACCGACGCGCTCGAGGAAAACACCAGCCGCCGCACCCCGTGCCTGCGCATCGCTTCGAGCAGGTTGAGCGTGCCCACCACGTTGCTGGCGTAGTAGTCGTAGGGCTGGGCCATCGACTCGGCCACCAGCGAGCGCGCGCAGAAATGGAACACCGCGTCGAACCGCTGCCCGGCGAACGCGGCCTCCAGCGAGGGGGGGTGCAGCACGTCGGCCTGGACCAGCCGCCCCCACTGCACCGCCTGCGCGTGCCCGGTGGACAGGTCGTCCAGCACCACCACCTGGTGGCCATGCGCCGCCAGCAACCGCGCCATGTGGCTGCCTATGTAGCCGGCGCCGCCGCAGACAAGAGCTTTCAACGGGCACCCCGGGTGGATGGCAACGGCAATGGCGCAATTCTATTCCGATGCCCCCGCGCAAGGAATGAGAACCCGCTCCATCCCACGGCCGCAGGTTCCCGCTACCATGTCCACCGGGGAGAACGACAGGTACAGAACGTGCAGCGACTGAGCATCATACTGCCGGCCAAGAACGAGGCCGAGCGGCTGCAGCGCACCCTTCCGGCACTGCGCCAGGCCTGGCCACGGGCGGAAATCATCGTCGTCGACGACGGCTCCAGCGACGCTACCGCCGCCATTGCGGCCGGCCACGGCGCCCTGGTGGTCAGCCACCCGTACTCCATGGGCAATGGCGCGGCGATCAAGCGCGGCGCACGCACCGCCACCGGCGATATCCTCGTGTTCATGGACGCCGATGGCCAGCACAGTGCCGAGCACATCGGCGCCCTGCTGTCCAAGCTGGAAGAAGGCTACGACATGGTGGTCGGCGCGCGCGACCGCAGCGGCCAGGCCAACCTGCATCGCGGCCTCGCCAACGGCTTCTACAACCGCCTCGCCAGCCACATGACCGGCCATCGCATCGACGATCTCACCTCCGGCTTCCGCGCCGTGAGGGCCGAGCGCTTCCGCGAGTTCCTGCACCTGCTGCCGAACGGCTTCAGCTACCCCACCACCAGCACCATGGCCTTCTTCCGCAGTGCCTACCCGGTGGCCTATGTCCCGATACCGGTCGCACGGCGCGTGGGTACCAGCAGCCATATCCGCCCGATCAAGGACGGCATCCGCTTCCTGTTGATCATCTTCAAGATCGCGACGCTGTATTCGCCGCTGAAGCTGTTCGCGCCGATCGCCGCCTGTTTTTTCCTTACCGGGCTCGGGTATTACGGTTATACCTTCGCCACGATGCACCGGCTGACCAACATGAGCACACTGCTGTTCAGCGCAGCAGTCATCATCTTCCTGATCGGGTTGATCTCCGAGCAGATCACCAATCTCACCTACCGGCGTGACAACTGATTCCGGTTCATCCGCATGTAACTGGCACATTTCCAATGTCGAGCCCGTATTACTCCATGACTACCGGCGTCGTCATGCCTGAAGCGGGCTGGACGCCGCCCATCCGCTATCTTCTGCGCCGGGCCCGGATCCTGTCCGCCCTACGTGCCATTCCCACCGGAAAGAAACTACTGGAGATCGGTTGCGGTGCCGGCGCACTGCTCTACGACCTGAATCGCATCGGGTTTTCCGTCCAAGGCCTGGAAACCTCCGATGAAGCGCGCATTGTGGCCGGGCGGATCACCCGATCGTGCCCGCACCCGTACCCCATCCACCCGACTCCACAAGCGGACTGGGATGGTCGCTTCGACCTGGTCTGCGCCTTCGATGTGCTTGAGCACATTGAGGACGACCATGCCGCTGTCGATCAATGGCAACGATGGTTGGCACCCGGCGGGAAACTCGTTCTTTCGGTACCTGCGCATCGCCACCGCTGGGGCGAAGGTGACGCCTGGGCCGGGCATTGGCGTCGCTACGACCGCCAGGACATACGGGAGCTTGTTCAATCGCATGGCCTGCAGATCGAGCATTTCGAGTGCTACGGCTTCCCTCTCGCGAATGCGACCGAATGGGCCGGAAACCGTGTCTATCGCGAGCTCATCCGACAGCGCGGCGAAAGGAGCAAGGAACAAGCCTCGGCCTCCAGCGGCGTTGACCGCCGCAATTACGCAAAGTTCAGCAGGATGATTGCATCAGCACCCGGCAAGGCGCTGCTATCTACCGCCTTCGCGATCCAGACCATCACCCGCAATACCGACTGGGGCAGCGGCTATCTGCTGCTGGCCAGCAACAGATGAAGCAACTCTGGCGCATGGCCGGGCTGATCATCGCAATGGGCCTGATGGCCTATTTCTTCTGGTTTGCCTGGCGAAACCTGGATCCGCGGCTGCTGGCGGCGACGCTCAAGCAGCCCGGCACCCTGCTCGCTGTATTCGTGGCCACGCTCTGCTACATGACGATCTACCCGGCAACGGGCTTCGCCTGGCGCCAGTTACTGCTGCAGCAGCGCCAGCCCAATCCCGCCGGCGCGCTCACGCGGCTCATCAGCATTGCGCAACTGGCCAAGTACATCCCCGGCAACATCGCACAGCATGCGGGCCGGGCAGCACTCGCATTCAAGCGAGGCATCCCCTTGCAGGCATACGTCGCGAGTGTGCTCCAAGAAACCCTGCTCGCCTCGGCCGCCAGCATCATCGTCGGCGTCCTGCTGCTGTCCATCACTCCCGCCGCCGCCAATCTGGGCGAGTACCGCTGGCTGCTGTTGGCGCTGCTGGGAGGCAGTATTGGCGTGACGCTTCTCTTATGCATCAGGCTGCCTCCCTTTGATGGCGCTGGCCTGGCCGCCCGCGCCCTGCGGATCATCGGTGGCCTGCCCGGCCCGTCTGCGACGCTGCTGGCCCTGGCCGCCTACATCTGCAACTATCTGATGATCGGCCTCGGCGTCTGGCTGCTTGCCGTTGCCCTGGGCCTGGCAGATAGCATCGACTATCCACTGGCAACCGCCGCCTTTGCGTTGTCGTGGATACTCGGTTTTCTTGCACCCGGCACACCGGCCGGACTGGGCGCACGCGAGGGCATAATGACGCTGATCCTGGTCGGTCATGGCAACAGCCACCAGATCGTGCAACTGGTCCTGCTGGCCCGCGTCACCAGCATGTGTGGCGACCTGCTCAGCTTCCTCGTTGCCACGCTTCTTCCCAGCCCGCCAACTCAGAAGCCCGCCACCCCTTCATGAAAATCGACTTGGAACCTACCGGCGAACGCGTGCTGGAAGATGCCTACATGCAATCGCTTGGCACGTACACTATCTACGCCATGCATGCGGCCAGTTACGCCTTTGCAGAGGCGCTCTGCAAAGGAAAAAAAGTGCTGGATTTCGGCTGCGGCTCAGGGTACGGAACCCTCCGCATTTCGGGACTTGCACAGGAAGCATACGGCGTTGATGTCGCAGCTGACGCCGTGCTGTATGCCAAGGCGCGGTATCAAAACGAGAATCTGCACTTCCTGCAGATTGACCCGCAGTCTCCACTACCGTTCGCTGCTGGATCATTCGACGTCGTCCTATCCTTCCAGGTGATCGAACACGTCAACGATGACGACGCCTACCTGCGCGAAGCACATCGTCTGCTTAAGCCAGGCGGCACCCTTGTCCTGATAACGCCCGATCGCAGGAACCGCCTGCTTCCATGGCAGAAGCCCTGGAACCGCTGGCATCTGCGCGAGTATGGAATGGCGCAACTCGCCCGCAAGGTGAGTCGGCATTTCCAGCTGAAAAGCGAGTTGCGCATGGGGGCGCCGTGGGCAATAGCCGCAACGGAGATTGAGCGCTACACCCGCATCAAATGGCTGACACTTCCCATCACCCTGTTCTTCATTCCTGAATCAGTACGACGTGCCGCGCTCGACTTCACACATGCCGTCATCGGCAAGGTAAAGCGCAACAGCCCCGTGAATACGCATACTGCGCCGGCAAGCTATGGCTTCGATGAAACCGACTTCATCATCAGCACTGATCCACCCCATTCGATGAACCTGATCCTCGTGGCTGAACGCAGTTGCGAAGGCACGATGCATGGCTGAAGAAGCCATCGCTCGTATCCTTGTTGCCGGCGTCGGCTTACGTGGCAGCGGCTACCCCAACGCAATCAACACGCTGCGCATGATGCACCACACGCAGCAGATCGATGTAATCGAGTGCGGCAGCTGGCTTCCGGAGGATACTCATCTCTGGAAGATCACCAAAGATTCACCCCACAGGTCATTTGCGTTTCTTGTCCGGCTACTCTCAGCCAATGCGTTCTCGGCCATCCGCCTGCTGCTGGAAAGTCGTACGGGGGACGTGGCGTATATTCCCTATCCGAGTATTTTTTTGCTCTGGCTCCTCTCCTGGCTGCCGCGTCGCTGGCGTCCGCGATGCGTCTGCGATGCGTACATCACCCTCTGGGACTCGCTCTTCCAGGACCGCGGCATGGGCGCGGCCGGCGGATGGCTCTCACGCTTGCTGCTCCGGGCCGAGGTTCGCGCACTGGGGGCGGCAACCCATGTCATCGTCGACACGCAGGCCAACGCGCGCCATATCCACCGGTTGTTCGGCGTTCCGCTCGAACGTATCCACGCCTTCCCATTGGCACTGGATGAGGCACTGCTGCCAGGGCGTGACGGCGGGCACCGGGGCGGCCACGGAGCCCGCGTCGTATTTATCGGCACCTTCGTGCCGCTCCAGGGCACCACGACCATCGCACAAGCCATCGACAAGCTGCGCGGGCAGGACTCCCTCGAGTTCACCCTGATCGGCGATGGACAGCAGGCCGATGAAGCGTCCCGCTGGCTGCAGGACAACCCCGCCGTGAGCTGGCTGCGGGGATGGCAGCCCGCCGACGTCATCGCCGCGCACCTGGCAGGCGCCGATATCTGTCTGGGCGTCTTCGGTGGCGACGGCAAGGCCGCGCGCGTATTGCCGTTCAAGCTCTACATGGCAATGGCCGCGGGCAAGGCGATCATCACCCAGCACGCCTACAGCACCCCCGGTGGCTGCCCACCGATCCCGGCCATGACATGCGACGCGACGCCGGACGCGCTGGCCGAGGCGATCACCCTGCTTGCACGGGATCCGGAGAGGCGCATCCGGCTGGAACGCCAGTCGCGCGACTATTTCGAGCGCTATCTGTCAACCACCGCATTGGCGGCGCACTGGGAACGGCTGCTTGCCGGACCTGGCAGACAGTCCGGCGATAGCAGATAGCGTCGCGCCCGGCCAGGGTGCACTTCATCCAGGGCCCCAGACACTACGAAAGAGATCACGACCCCGACCTCAAGGCCACCCGCCGCCCAGCTTCTATTCCTTACGGCTTTCGGGCATTTGACGGGGCGCGCTTCCGTCGTCCGGATCCGGAGTCAGCGCTTCCAGCCTGTCCGCCCAGTCGGCATGCCCCTCTTTGCGCATCTCCGCGACAAGCCCTTGCGTGAAAGCCGGATCCCTCGCCTTCCGCACGGCGTGGGCGAAATGCGGATAGGCCCTGTCGGGCTGCTGCGTATGCCCCAGGATGAAGTATCCCATGGCAGCGGACTCGACCGGCTTGAGGGATCTGCGCTTGCTGACGATTTCGATGGCCTCTAGGACCCGCTCCGAATCCATCGACGCGCCGTCACGCGCCTTGTTGAGAATGACCCAGATCGAAGACGCGTTCTCCGGCGTCATGGTGACGTGCCGGAGCCGCTGCAGGTAGCGATCCCAGTCGGCGGCGGACAAGGTGCCCTGAATAGCCTTCATCGCGATGATGTTGGTCAGGGTCTTGATCGAATCGGTACTGACGTCCGCGCCCTTGCTGCATGCGGAGATGGCCTTGTCCAGATAGGGATTGTCCGGCCTGTCGCCTCCACCGAGATTGAAATAGGCGACGCAGAGCTGGTTCCATGCGCGCGTGGAAGTCGGGGCAAGTCGCGTGCTTGCCTGGGCCAGGGCCAGATCACTGCTCCACCAGCCGGCCCGGATGAGCGTGGCCCAGGAAAGGGCCATCAACATCAGGACCACGGCACTGGCCGAAAGCACCGGCCGGAACTGGAATCGGTCCACAAGGAGGATCAACAGACTTCCGATTGCGAGCACAGCCCCGAGCAACGGCAGGTGGTTGCGATGCTCGAACGCCAACTCCAGGGCAACAACATTGCTGGTGACGAAGTGCCCGGAAAAAAACAGGAAGATCCCGAACGCCAGCAGCGGATGGCGGACACGGAGCCTCCAGGCAGCCACCAGCAGGGCAGCGATCAACAGCCATGCCGGAATCGTGGTCCAGGGCTGCAGGAGGCCGCGCGACGGTTGCAGCCAGTCGTAGTAGAACGGCATATGCGACGGCAGCGGGAGCACGATCTCCCAGAGATACAGGCAGAGCACGCGCCCCTGCGTCAACAGGCGCTCGTAGCTGGAGAAATTCCGGTTGTGGTGGGTATCCCAGGACCAGTAGTGGGGAACGACCACCAGCAAGAACGCGACGGCTCCAGCCACGACCGCGAACAGGTAGCCATAGCGCAATCTACGGGCAAACGCCTGGTCCGCGGCCCCGAAACGCAATACGGTCAGCTCCATCGCCAGCGTATACGCGGGAAGCAGGATGGCATCTTCCTTGCAGCCCAATGCCAGCATCCAGAGCAGCGCGGTCAACATCCAGCCGGTGCGACCGCTCCGGCCTTCGATCTGCGCCTGGCGAGCCCTGAGATAACTCCACAACGACAACACGATGAACAGCGTCGCAAGGGTCTGCATGCGCTGCACGACATAGAGTACGGAAGACACCTGCAGTGGATGCGCCGCCCATGCGACCGCCATCGCAAGCGCGATCCAGCGGGCGCGGGTGGGGCGCTGGCCGACAGCCAACAGCAGGTCGCGCAGGAACACCGCCAGCACCAGCGCCGTAAGCGCGTGTATGGCGATATTGGTGGACTTGAACGTGGCCGGATCCAGCCCTCCCCCCCTGTAGTAATCGATCGCGAATGTCAGCGTGGGGATGACCCGGGTAATACCCCCGTACTGCGTGCTGAACAGCGTTTCGCCCAGGGCGGCAGGCGACAGGGACTGCAGCTCGATGCCGGTGTTGCCGATGATGTTGATGTGGTCGTCGAATACGAAATCGCCCGGCAATCCCGGCAGGAACAGCAGCGACGCGAACGCGGCGCAAACCAGGCTGTACAGCAGGAATCTGTAGTGTGATCGCGTCATGCGGCAAGGAAAAAGGAAGGTGCCAAGGCTTCAAGTATCACCGATTGGATGATCTTCCGTACTGCCTTCATGCTCCACGCCCTGCCTGCCGACGGTGCACAGCGCTCGATCAGAGCACGCAGTTCGCCGTGTGCATGTCGCAGGTCGTCGTTGCCACACCCGGCGACTTGGGCGTGCCGGTAATCGGCGTATTGAGATCGACGGCCGTATCCGCGGTGGGGCACGCCCGACGTGGCGGTGACGGGATGGTGACGCTGTTGTAGATCGCGGTGATGGCGAAATTGGCGTAGTTCTTCATTTCCGCCTGGCAGGCCCCTTCTGCCGACTTGATCCGATAGTTGTTGTAAGCAGGCAGGGCGATGGCCGCCAGGATGGCGATGATCGCGACCACGATCATCAGCTCGACCAAAGTAAAGCCGTGCGCGTTTCGATTCATGGCACTCGATCCCCCGGGGACCCCTCCCCTTTTCATCTTTCCAAGCAATTGGTGTGCCATAGGCACCCCCTCACGTATCAGGACGGGTAGTCAGCAAAAAGCCCCTCTTGAGAGGGGCTTTTTGTGGACGGCACGACTCCGCGGTGGTTACGGAGCGCCCGCACCCGGCTTGCCACAGGTGGCCGTGTCGTTGTTGCAGATGGTGTCCTTGGTACCCGGGCCCTTCGGGGTGAAGGTGGTGGTACCAGTGATGCTGGCCAGGGCAGCGGTCGGCGCGGTGCAGGCCTTCCTCTTCGGAGGATCAACCGTCATGCTGGACATGAGAGCGGCAACGGCCGAGTTCATGTAGGCCTTGGCTTCGGCCTGGCAGGCGCCGTCGGCCGAGCTCACGCGGTAGTTGTTGTAGGCCGGCAGCGCGATGGCAGCCAGGATGGCGATGATCGCGACGACGATCATCAGTTCGATCAGGGTGAAGCCCTTCTGCATCTTCTTCATCTGTACATCCCCTAGAGGTTTGGATTGTGAGCACCGGGAGGGCCGTCGCCCACCCCGTGCGGGTTGAACAGCAAGTCGTGTGCCAGCAGCCCGACGCCTGCCATATCCCCGGAACGCATGATGGGCAGCCTTCCGGCAGAAGGGAAGCGCGGCCTGTCGATTCTGAGATGAAACCGCCAAGGTGACGCATTGCGTCACATCGCGACACTCTATTGCCAGCTCGTACCCCCCGGCGACTCCCCCTCCCCCCTGCCCCCGGGCCGGGCATGGAAGGGCCCACCCGGCCCCACCGCAGCACCGGAGACCCGGGGCATCCGCCCATCCCACCGGAACGTGATGACCGCCACGCTTGTCGCCGCCATGGATGCCGTCCTACGGCGGACCGGCTACCATGCGGAAGTTGTCTGGCCCGGGGAGTGGCCGGACGGGGAGAAGAACGATGTCCGCTACCCGCAGCGCAGTGAACAAACCGCCCGTGGATCGCAGCACCAGCCTGATGCAGCCGTTTGTCTGGGAGGGGACCGACAAACGCGGCGTGAAGATGAAGGGCGAACAGGAAGCCCGCAATGCCAACCTGCTGCGTGCCGAGCTGCGCAAGCTGGGCATCACCCCATCGGTGGTCAAACCCAAGCCCAAACCATTGTTCGGCGCCGCCGGCAAGCCCATCAAGGCCCGCGACATCGCCTTCTTCAGCCGCCAGATGGCGACCATGATGAAGTCTGGCGTGCCCATCGTGAGCGCGCTGGAGATCATCGGCAGCGGCCATAGAAACCCGCGCATGGCCAAGCTGGTGGGGCAGGTCCGCGCCGATCTGGAGGGCGGCTCCTCGCTGTACGAGGCCATCAGCAAGCACCCGGTTCAGTTCGACGAGCTGTACCGCAACCTGGTGCGGGCCGGCGAAGGCGCCGGCGTGCTGGAGACCGTGCTGGAAACCATCGCCAACTACCAGGAAAACCTGGAATCACTGAAAGGCAAGATCAAGAAGGCGCTGTTCTACCCGGCGATGGTCATCGTCGTCGCACTCCTGGTCAGCTCGGTGCTGCTGATGTGGGTCGTGCCGCAGTTCGAGGACATCTTCAAGAGCTTCGGCACGGAACTGCCGGTATTCACCCAGATGATCGTGGCGGCATCCCGCTTCATGGTCAGTTGGTGGTGGCTGATACTGCTGGCGTCGGTCGTGGGCGTGGGCGGTTCCATCTTCGCCTACAAGCGCAGCCCGAAGATGCAGTACGCGATGGATCGGCTGATCCTGAAGGTGCCGGTGATCGGCCAGATCATGCACAACAGCTCGATTGCCCGCTTCGCCCGCACCACGGCAGTGACCTTCAAGGCCGGCGTGCCGCTGGTCGAAGCCCTGGGGATCGTGGCCGGCGCCACCGGCAACAAGACCTATGAGGATGCCGTCCTGCACATGCGCGACGACGTGGCGGTGGGCTATCCGGTGAACATGGCCATGAAACAGGTGAACCTGTTCCCGCACATGGTGGTACAGATGACCGCCATCGGCGAGGAAGCCGGCGCACTGGACACCATGCTGTTCAAGGTGGCCGAGTACTTCGAACAGGAAGTGAACAATGCCGTGGATGCCTTGAGCAGCCTGATCGAACCGATAATCATGGTGTTCATCGGCGTCGTGGTCGGCAGCATGGTTGTCGGCATGTACCTGCCGATCTTCAAGCTCGCTTCCGTCGTTGGATAATTGACCCATGGCATTTCTCGACCAGCATCCCGGCATCGGCTACCCGGCCGCTGCCGGATTGGGGTTGCTGATCGGCAGCTTCCTTAACGTGGTGATCCTGCGCCTGCCCCGGCGCATGGAGTGGCAGTGGAAGCGCGATGCGCGCGAGATCCTCGACGAGCCGGACATCTACGAACCGCCGCCGCCGGGCGTGGTGGTGGAGCCCTCGCATTGCCCGCACTGCAAGCACAAGCTGAGCTGGTACGAGAACATCCCGCTGTTCAGCTGGTTGCTGCAACGCGGGCGCTGCCGCCATTGCCAGGCGCCGATCTCCATCCAGTATCCGCTGGTGGAACTGCTGACCGCCGTGCTGGTGCTGGTCAGCGTGTGGCAGTTCGGCTTCGGTTGGCAGGGTTTCGGCGCGATCGTACTGACCTGTTTCCTGATCGCGCTATCCGGCATCGACCTGCGCACCCAGCTGCTGCCCGACCAGCTGACCCTGCCGCTGATGTGGCTGGGCCTGATCGGCAGCATGGACAACCTGTACATGCCCACCAAACCCGCGCTGATCGGTGCCGCGGTGGGCTACCTGTCGCTGTGGACGGTGTGGTGGCTGTTCAAGCAGATCACCGGCAAGGAGGGCATGGGCCACGGCGATTTCAAGCTGCTGGCGGCGCTGGGCGCCTGGTGCGGCCTGAAGGGCATCCTGCCGATCATCCTGCTGTCCTCGCTGGTGGGCGCCATCGTCGGCTCGGTCTGGCTGTACGCGCGCGGACGCGACCGCGCCACGCCCATCCCGTTCGGCCCCTACCTGGCCATCGCCGGCTGGCTGGTCTTCATGTGGGGCGATCCGATGGTCGCCGCCTACCGGCAGTGGGCCGGCCTGGCGTGACCACGGCCGGCAGCCCCGGCCACCCCATGGACACGGGCCGCCGCCCATGAGCAGGTTCATCGTCGGGCTTACCGGCGGCATCGCCTCGGGCAAAAGCGAGGTCACGCGGCGCTTCGAGGCACTCGGCATCGTGGTGGCCGACGCGGACCTTGCCGCGCGTGAAGTGGTGGCACCGGGCAGCCCTGCACTGGAACAGATCGGCCACCGCTTCGGCACCGCGATGCTGCTGGCCGACGGCACGCTCGACCGGGCGCGCCTGCGCGGGCATGTGTTCGGCAACGACGAGGAACGCCGGGCACTGGAAGCCATCACCCACCCGGCCATCCGCGCCCGCGTGCGGGAGGCCTGCCAGGCCGCGGAAAGCCCCTATGCCATCGCCGCGGTCCCGTTGCTGGCCGAAGCCGGTGGCCGGGCCACCTATCCCTGGCTGGACCGGATCGTGGTGGTCGACGCCGCCGAAACGGTGCGCCACGCCCGCCTGCGCCAGCGCGACAGCATCGACGCCGCCCTGGCGACACGCATGATCCAGGCCCAGGCCAGCCGCGCGCAGCGGCTGGCGCTGGCCGACGACGTGATCGTCAACGACGGACACCCCGAACACCTGCAGCCGCAGGTGGAAGCACTGGATCGCCTGTACCGGCACCTGGCTGCCGGAAACCCGCCGCCCTGACGCGGCACGACACGGCGCGATGGCTGCCCGCGCGCTCAGTCCGCGGGGGCGAACGTCAGCCTGCCGACCACGCCACGTTCGGCACCCGGCCGGATGCTGACCTGCCAGCCATAGAGCGCGCACAGCCGGCTGACGATGGACAGGCCGATGCCGCCGCCCTGCGAATGGCCTGCATGGGTACCCCGGTAACCGCGCTGGAACAGGCTCGCCGCATCCTTCTCGCTCAACCCCGGGCCGGTGTCGATCACTTCGACCGCGTCGTCCAGCACCCGCACCCGGACCTGGCCTTCCTGGGTGTACTTCACGGCATTGCCGATCAGGTTGCCCAGCGCCACCGACAGCGCCGCTTCCGGCGCGTCGATCACCAGGTCCCGGCCACCTTCCAGCACCAGTTCCAGCGGCTTGCCGCCGAGCTGTGCCCGGTGCGCCTCGAGCAGCTGTTCGGCGACCTTGGCGACGTTGCTGCTGCCCTGCCCGCGTTCGTTGCGCGACAGCAGCAGCAGCGAGCCGATCAGGTCGCTGCACTGCTGCTCGGCACGCTGGATGCGCTGCAGGCGCTGCAGCATCTTCTCGTCCAGGCCCGGGCGCGCGAGCAGCAGCTCGGTCGCGCCACGGATCACCGCCAGCGGCGTGCGCAGTTCATGGCTCACGTCCGCGTTGAACTCGCGGTCGCGCTGCACCACTTCGGTCAGGCGCGCGGAATAGTCGTCCAGCGCCTCGGCGAGCTGACCGACCTCATCGTCCGGGAAATGCAGCGCCAGCGGTTCAGGCTGCGCGCTGCCCCCACGATAGGCCCGCAGCCGCCTGGCCAGATCCGATACCGGCCGCATCACTCGCGAGGCCGACCACCAGCCCAGAATCCAGGACAAAACACTGAAGACGACTACCGACAAGAACAGGGCGCGCTTGAGCTGCTGCTCACCGCGAATGCTGTCGGTCATGTCATAAGCAAGGAAGAACCAAGCTTGCGGCGTTTTACGCACAGCCAACTTGTAAGAAAACGGAAGACCTCCCTCATCAACCCCGGAGAGATTATGGATGCCATCCTTGAATTCATACCAGTCAGGCTCTTCAGTCCGCAGCGCCTCGAACTTGTCAGGCTTCACCGCCCTTGCATACATCTGCTTCACCGGCCAGGTCGAGTTCCGGCTGGGGTCGAGCGAATATCGCTTGGCGTACTCGTCGATGTTCCGGTTCATCACCTCTTCGACAAGCTGGTTCTCCACCCGGGTCCGCGCCCAGTTGGTGGCGAATGCGAACAGCGCCGTCAGGCAGAAGCCCAGCAGCACGAACGAGACGATGATGCGGCTGCGCAGGCGCCGTCGATACCGCCCCTGCTTGCGGACGACCGCCGGCGAGGCGTTTTCAGGCATCGGGTGCGGCGATCCGGTATCCAATGCCATGGCGGGTCTGGATCATGGGCGCGTTGAACGGCTTGTCCACCACCGCGCGCAGGCCGTGGATGTGCACGCGCAGGGAGTCCGAATCGGGCAGTTCCTCGCCCCACACACGGGTTTCCAGCTCCTGGCGGGTGACCACCGCCGGCGAGGCTTCCATCAGCGCCTGCAGGATCTTCAGCGCGGTCGGATTGAGCTGCAGCAGCTTGCCCTGGCGGCGAACCTCCAGCGTGTCCAGGTTGTACTCCAGGTCACCGGTTTCCAGCACGCGGGTGTGCCCGCCCTTGCCGCGACGCGACAGCGCGTTGAGCCGCACCTCGACTTCCTGCAGCGCGAACGGCTTGATCAGGTAGTCGTCGGCACCGGAGTCGAACCCGGCCAGCTTGTTGTCCAGCGAATCGCGCGCGGTGAGCATCAGCACCGGGGTCTGCTTGCGCGCGTCGTTGCGCAGCTTGCGGCAGACCTCGATGCCGTCCATGCCCGGCAGGTTCAGGTCGAGCACGATCGCATCGAAATCGTGCACGACCGCCAGGTGCAGGCCGGTCACGCCGTCGGCCGCGAAATCCACGGTATGCCCGCGGTCTTCAAGGTAGTCCCCCAGGTTGGCCGCGATGTCGCTGTTGTCTTCGATTACGAGAATGCGCACTGGGAACCTCTGTCATGTACCGAAGAGCAGAGCATACCCGGCTCGTGACTCCGGCTTCATTAAAACCGTTCAACACACGGGGAAGACGTGGCGCTCGCACGCCGGCACCAGCCACGCCTTCCACCGTGGTCCGGCACTCAAGCTGCCGGAGAAGACAGACCGGACGTCACGGGTTTTCGACCTTCTGCGTCGAAATCCGCAGGTCGCGCAGGGTATCGGCCCCGTTTTCGCGGGCCTGTCGACGGGCCGCGACCGTGATGCAGATGTTCTGTGGCCGGTTGCTGCCGACCGGGCGTTCGCGGCGACAGACAAGGCGACTGTCCTCGCGCGCCTGGGTCAGCAGGGTATTGACCAGGTCCTGGTCATTGAAGACCTCGATCTTGTCCTTGTCCGGAAGACTGGCGTGCCCCCCTTTCCCCAGCAACGCATCGATGCGGCCAAGCGCGTCAACCACGCGCATGCGGTTCTCCGCGCTGATTTCACTGTAGACCTCGCCGCCCTGCAGATCATTCATGATGCGCAGGCGCTGTTCGGCGTACGGCTTGCCTTCCATCAACGGCTTTTCCGCCACAGGTGCAGCGATCGCTGACATCACCGGGAACGCGATCAATGCGGCAAAAAGCAACGTCCGTTTCATACCTCAACCTCCTGTCTGGTCATTCACTCGACTGTAGCCTGCCTCATCGGCAGCAACAAGTGAAAAAAACAAGGCCCCGGCGAACACCGCCAGGGCCTGAAGATTCCCGATCACCGGACCCGCTGAGGAAGGCTGGCCACAGTGGGGAAAGCGTAGGACCCGGGGAATTAAAGACCCGTTAAAACCGTGCAAGCAATTCGGAATCCGGGCTCAGCGCCTGAGATTGACCACGTAGTCGATCATCCGCCCGGCGACATCGCCACCGGAGACGCTCTCGATGCCCTCCAGGCCGGGGGTGGAGTTCACCTCGAGCACCAGCGGCCCGCGCCGGGAGCGGATCATGTCCACCCCGGCGATGCCCAGCCCCAGGGCCTTGGCCGAGCGCACCGCGACCTGCTGCTCGGCCCGGCTGCAGACCACCGGGCCGGCGCTGCCGCCGGCATGCAGGTTCGAGCGGAAATCGCCGTCCTGGGCCTGCCGGCGCATGGTCGCGACCACCTGGTCGCCCACGACCAGGCAGCGCAGGTCGGCGCCCTCGGCCTCGGCGATGAATTCCTGCACCAGGAAGTTGGCGTACAGCCCGCGCAGCGCCTCCACCGTGCCCTTGGACGCACTGAGCTTCTCGGTGAGGATCACCCCGCGGCCCTGGGTGCCCTCGCTGAGCTTCACCACGTGCGGCGGCGGCCCCAGCATGGACAGCAGGTCATGGGTATCGTCCGGGTTGTCGCCGAATACCGTCACCGGCATGTCGATGCCTTTGGCAGCCAGCACCTGGTGCGCGCGCAGCTTGTCGCGCGCGCGCAGGATCGCGTCGGACGGATTGGGCGTGCGCGTGCCCATCATCTCGAACTGGCGCAGCACCGCGGTGCCATAGCGGGTGATGGAAGCGCCGATGCGCGGGATCACCGCGTCGAAGCCGGCCAGCGGCCGGCCCTTGTAGTGCATGCTGAAATCGCCCGCGTTGATGCGCATGTAGCAGCGCAGCGGGTCGAGGATGCGCACGGTGTGGCCGCGCACGCGCGCCGCTTCGACCAGACGACGGGTCGAGTACAGTTTGCTGTTGCGGGAGAGGATGGCGAGCTTCATCGCAAGGCCTGGAAGACAGGCCGGGACATCACGCCCTGCCCTGGGCTGCCGCCTCGGTGCCTGTGCGGCACCTGGAAGATGGAGCGGGTGAAGGGAAACTAACCCACTTTCGAGGCATGTCATTGATTTGGCTGTTAATTCTTTGGCGAAATTCGTTAAAATTGCGTCAAAACAGTACCTTAAACAGTACCTTTTCTTGCGAACTTTGGCAAGAGTTTTGGGTAGGGAATGAAGTGGGGCGAAGCCTCCACCAAAACCGCTTTTGATGTTGCTTTTGGGGTGGATTTCAGAGCTGCTTTTGTCACTTTTGCTTGTGACTTTGCCACCCTCCCAACTGGTGCTTTTTTCACCACATTGGACGCCCCAACCTCCATCTTTGGCCGTCTCCGACTTCTTCCGCTGTGGGTTGTTCCATAAGACAGAAGACTCTGGGTTGAACGATGACCCATGACCTTGGCGGCCTGTTCTGGGGTTATCTGTCCGTCCGCAATAGATGCTTTGAGGTCACTGCCAAGAGCATGTCGGAACGTGTAGCAACTCATATTATGAACATTTAATAAACGGTTGAGGCTTCTGTAGTCAGCGTTTGTGGTGGACAACGTGAACTGTCCACCCCGTTCGGTGCACAACTCGGACAACGCTCTGACTGTCAGACCACCAGACAACAAAAAAGCCAGTCTGCGCTTTTCGTGGCCTCGGTGGTCATCAACCTTTGCACCACTGATTTCAATGCCCACACCTTTGGGTTGTCCGTTCTTGTCTCGCAACAACCGAACAACAACGCCTTTCATCAATTCTGCAGGCCTGCAACCTGTTAGAGCCAGAACTGCCAACCGCTCGGAATGACGCTGTAATAATTTTGTTCCTCGGTGTCTGTTGTCCAACAACACACCATTGGCAACATCAACATCAGGAGCCGTTGTATTTCGTTTTGCCTTGTTCACTGGTTGCAATCCGTTGGACTTCATCCAACGCAATTTGTCAGACCACGTTTGATGACCAACGGTTAAAAATTGTGCATCGAGTGCAACGGACAACTTCCACGCTTCCATTGTGTAGCGTTGTGCTGTTGCAATGTCTCCCGACTTCCTTGCAACCTCTGACATTCGTCGGAACCTGCGAATGTCATCAGCCATTGTCCATCTGCACGCGGTTCGCAACTTGTTCCAGTGCTGGACACTGTTGCATTTCTCCCAAGCGGTCAGACCTTCAGCAGACAACCGCTGATAAATTTTTCTGTACTCGTTTGCGGTTGCTGGTGTCAATGTTCGCTCTGGACAATCATCAAGAACCTTTCTTGTGTACTTGTCGGCCTCCAATGTCCACGGTCTACCTGTGGCAATGGATTGTCGCTCGTAAAATTTTTTGTCGCGTTCTAGTTTTTTTTCGTGCTTACTCGACCAACCGATACACAGGGGTATCGGTTGGTCATCGTGCGCAACAACTGCGGTTTGTAATACACAAACCGCAGTGGGGGCTGTGCCCCCGTGGCCACCTATCGGTCTACACTCTCGTTTCGACCTGTGTCCACTCCCCCCATTCTCGGACGGTATAACCGTCCGAAAATGGGGAGGTGTGTTATCGGCGTGTGGATGATTTCGTTTCATCTCTCCAGCTAAACAGATTCGAAAAGATGCGCAAGTGGTCGTATTGCACTGATTGGATGTGATGATTTTTTGTAAAAAATTCCGATGCAATGATTTCGCACGCCGGGGCCATTGGTCAGATCGCATCGTTTTCACTTTTCTATTTCAGAAACAAAAATCGAATAATTTTGAACGGCGCTCGAAAAATCACGTTTCCCAAAAACGTGCACACGCCGAAAGCGTTGGTACATAAGGCTTTGAGCGTGTTTTTTGCAAAAAACGTGTGCAAAGACGTAATACGTGGAAACCGTTGCGCCCCAAGGCTTTCGGCGTTTTTTTGGTCGATTTGTGTGACTCTGCACAAAAACCATGGTGCGACATGTGCATAACGTCTCTCGCCCATCATCAGACCACCGACCAACTCCATCCACTCGGCTTTTGATTTTGCTTTGCTCTGGTTTCTGTTCTTGCTTCTGACTTTTGCTATTGCTTCTTCGTCCCACACCCACCAAAACCACAACTGCCTTTTTTCAGTTTTTGTTCTCGCTTCTGACTCTTTCCGTTGCTCTTGACACATCCACACGCAACACACCACTTTTGCTTTTTGTGCTCTTGTTGTTGTTCTTCTGCTCTTGTCTCGGCTGTTGCTTCTGACACATCAACACTCAACATAACACCATCATTTCTTGTGCTGTTCTGTTGTTGCTGTCGTTGCTATGGGAGTTCCATTAGCCTGAAATCACCTTGATTTCAGGCTCTAAATGAGTATAGCCATCGACGTTTTTGGAGGTGACCCTTCGGGTGGAACCACCGCCAAATTTTCACCCTCCCATAAAAATAAAACTCGCTCTTGACTTAAGAGCGAGTTTTATTACCTTGGAACTATGGCCACACGTTTTGACGAACCTGTGGCGAGTACGGCAAAGAGAAGTTTTGCGATACCCAAGCGTTTGCTCCTGTTAATTCAAGTTAGCAAACCATCTCAAAAAATCAAGCCCCAACTCGCTACAACTTCGAAACACTTTCGGTCATCGGATATGGAAGAAGCGGGATAACCACGCCGTAAGTATTCGTGACAACTGCATCAGGCGGGGAACAATTGAACACGATGCACCACACAACTAGACATGAAAGGCTTGGACGATTTCCCCCTGACATGTTGCTCCGAACTGGGTTCAAGGCGAAGTATGTTTCGCGTATCGGAGTGGTGATAACGACACACCGTTTATCACTTGTGGGCTACGGTCGGGCGGGTTTGAAATCAAATTCTACCGGGGTGGTTACAGACAAGTTCGTTGCCCGTAGGGAGTTTTTCCTGTGGAAAAACGAACAACATCTGTAAACACCCCTGAGTGGAAGTATCCACTTGTAAAAGCCATCTAGAACATAGAAAAGCTATAGTTATACATAGGTAAAGCTATAGATTCTCTAGAGAATCCACTCCATACATATGGGGGTGGGAAGGGGTTTACCCCTTCGGGTTTAGTTAAAACACAAGTAAAGCTATAGGCTTCTCAAAAACACATAGCAAAGCAAATCGAGGCGCGCAAAAAAAACGCCACATGCAAGTGGCGCTTCAACAATAAAAAATAATTCAATACGCTAAATTATAGCGCGGATCATTACTCTTGGAGTGATCCATAACTACCATACGCATCGAAAGTCTCAATATACCCCACGCAAGCGGGTACACATCTCGAATGATTTCATGCGAGTCATTCCACAGAGCAATTATCTTATCATCCGATAGATATTTCCTTAGAGACTGTAGAACATCAGTAGCCGCCATAGCCCGCATAAAAGAACTTTGGTTAACAGCCCACTCATTGGTACTGGCAACTACCCCATTGAAATTTTGCACATCTGAGAGCGATGTCCAAACATCATGATTATGTTGTTCATAACCACGCGCTGTGAGCGTAGCAGTGAGTTGGTCGCGCTTCTCGCACGCAGAATAGTCGTCGTATCCACCTCTACACGCATCTTGAACAACCCACCATTCCTCTAAGAGCGCGGTATCACTGAGGGCTCCAAATCCTTCGTCAGCATTTGCGGGCACTGAAAAAATAGACATGGCGGTAAGAACAGACAATATCAGCCCACGAAACAGCCCTGAAACGTTCAATACGGACTTACCCACAATCTTCGAAAGAACAAACACACTTTGCATCTTGACCTCCATGTTAGCCAACGGCGCTTTTTTTCTTCTTCACCAGTTCGATGGGTGCTTCTCGCAACTGTCGTTTAAACATTCCTTTTTTGTACGCTGACAACTCAACAAGTGGCCTGAACTTTGCCAGACCTTCCACTTGGTCAGGAATGATTTTTTCGATGTAGACCTCTGACAACGTTGGTGCTTCACTTTTGCTTTTCGTTGCGTGGCCCGTAATGGATGCAATCGTGTTGATTGTCACTTTTTTCCGATCCAACTCACTGGCAAAGGTGTGGCGGAATGCGTGAAACCCTAACCCCGCGTCTTCAATGCCACACTCTTTTTTCAGGTACGCGCTGAACTGTCTGGACAACTGCCGACCAAATCCCAAACCAGTGGAGTTGGGAAGATTGGGGAACAACCGACTGTGTCCAGAACTCCGAACGTCATCAACGTATTTTAGAAATCCAGCATCTAAAACAGGCTTCGCAATCGGAACGAAACGCAAAGAGGTGTCGTTCTTGACTTTTTGGTCAAGTGCTTTTCTGCGTCTGACAACGAAACCCCAAACGCCCAACTTGTTCTCAATGTCTTCAACTCGGAGTTGTGCAACCTCGTTGACTCTGGCACCCGAGAACAACCCGAGCATTGTTCCGAACCACCGATGTGGCCATTTTTTTGCCCACGCTTGGAACCGATTGGGTTCAAAGATGATTGCCAGTTCACCCGCAGAAAACGGCCGTCCACCATCTTCATCACTAGGTTGCGGAATTCCGCGCATTCCGTGGATGGGATTGGCACCCATGTCTTTGGATGCAACCAACGCATTGAACAACACACTCAATCGTTGCGTGTGCTTCTGAACGGTTCTCGGGGCGGGTTCTGGTTCGTCGTTCTTCTGTGCAAGTGCGATGACTTCCAGCACCGACAGATTTTTGTATTGTGCTTTTTTCGATGCGTTGGACGGCCACCAACGCACACCATCCAGAAACGCCCGAATGTCGTTTTGGGTGATGTCTGCAACCAATTTTTGGTCGTTGTTGATGATGCCCGCGAACAACTTCAGCGTGTGCTGACTGTCGAGAATTGTTCGGCCATCCAACTTCTCACGTTGCAAATCTGCAATGTGCTCGACAATGGCTTGAATCAGTGTCAGACCACTTTTTTTCGGTGGTGGTGGTTCATATGCTGGGGATGCTCCAACGTCCGCCAAGAACTTGGAAAACCGTCGAGCATCTTCATCGCTCTCAACTTTGACACCCTTCAAACGGGTGCCATTGGCAAGCACGATTTCATCTGTCTGCCAGTCTTTAGACCGACCTGTCTGCAACGCTCTCAAACCGCTTTTGAGAGCCTTCATTTCGTCGTTGTCCATCACCCCTGCCCGAACACTGTCAAACGCTCTGGAGAGTTTCACAGCCATTTGAGCGGCTATCAATCGTGCATCGTCTTTGACTGATAGCAGTGGACGAACAACGTATGTCGAACCCAACGTTTGACGTAGGTCGATGGGAACAAGAAATCGAACGTAGAGGCCAGAACGGCGTCTGATGATGTATGGCTTTGGCACAAATCAGTACCTCAAACAGTACCTCGGGAGGGACTGTTTCGGCGCTTTTTAGTGTCAAATTCCGCTTTAGAATCAGCAAGTTATCGAACATGCTGGAGCGGGTGAAGGGAATCGAACCCTCGTCGTAAGCTTGGGAAGCTTCTGCTCTACCATTGAGCTACACCCGCGCGGCGATGCGCAGTCTATGTGGACCGGGGCCTGCCGCGCAATGCCAATCTGCAATGCGCAGGCCCGATGCCGGTCCGGGACAGGGGCGACGCCGGGACGCGGCGCCGCCCTGCAACCCGCAGCAGCGGGCTCAGAATCCGCCGCTGAACGTGGCGAACAGCGTGGCGTCGCGTGCCGACTTCTGGCGCGCGGTGGTGCTCACGCCGATATTGCTCTGCAGCCCCCACAGGTCCATCCGCGCCCCCAGCACCGCGGTGGCGTAGTTGCGGTCGAACTGCAGCCCCGGAACCTTGTAGGCACCGACGTCGGCCATGGTCTGCAGCCAGGCGCTGGCCTGCTTGCCGCCATCCTCGAACTCATGGTCGTAGGTGACCTGCACGTAGGGGCGGACGCTGCCGCCGTCGAAACGCGCCTGCCAGCCGATGCGGCCGACGGTGGAATCCACGTTCTGGTCGGCATAGCCCAGCGCGGTGGCGCTGGGGTTGCTCTCCAGGTAGCCGTCCAGCTTGACCTTCTGCCACACCACCCCGGCCACCGGGCCGTGGCGGAAGCCGCCCTGCTGGCCGAACTCATAGCCGGCATCGAGCGCGACGGCCAGGTTGCTGCCGTCGGGCGACCCCTTGTGCTCGCGGGTGGCCGGGCCCAGCTGCACCTTGCGGGTCACGTCATAGCCCAGCCAGCTGTAGCTGGCCTGCCCGTTGACCCAGGCGCGGTCGCCATACCAGCCGGCAAACACGCCCAGGGTGGTATCGGACTGGGTGAAGTCGCCCATGCTGTTGCCGAAGTCCGCGTCCATGCGGCCGTAGCCGGCGAAGCCGCCGACCACCATGCCGTCGCGCGCCCAGTCGATGCCGAACAGGCCGGCCGGCGCCATGCCGTCGTACAGGTTGGCATGGTCGTAGCGCTGCATGTCGCCGCGCACGTTGCCCCACCAGCTCATGCCGTCGGCCGGACGGCCCGCGAGATGGCCGCCCACCTGGGCGGCACGGGCACGGCCGGTGGTCTGCGCCGAATGGGTCAGCACCTGCTGCAGGCGCGGGCCCTCGAGCACCGAAATCGAGTACTGCCCGAGGATCTGGTGTGCGGCCGTGGTCGGGTGCACGCCATCGGCGAATACATAGGTATCGGCGGCGTTGGGGGTGACGTAGTTCAGCGGGGTGCAGGTCAGCGACTGGGCGGTGACCTGCGGCTGGCACGCGGTGCCGGACACATTGCTGAAGCCGTATGCCCCCGGGTTGGCGACGATTTCCTGCAGGATGCCGAAGGTGTCGATCGGGATGACCTGCAGGCCGGCCTGCTTCAACCCGCCGAACAGCGCGTCGTTGTAGGCCTTGGCCAGCGCGGTGCCCTGCGCCATCGCCACCGGGCCACCGGCGCGCGAGGCCGGGGTCAGGCCGATGTCGGGCAGGCTGGGCACCATCACGTACTGGGCGCCGGCCGCCTTGAGCGTGGCGACCATGCCCACCTGGCTGGCGACCGCCGCGCCGATGGTGGCCTGCGCCGGTGCGCCGCCGGCCACCGCGAACACGTCGTTGGCGCCGCCCCACACGGTGTAGAGCGCATTGGCATCGGCGCGACCGCCATTGGCCGCCAGGTAGCTGTTGAGCTGGCTCTTGAGCGACGGAATCGGCGGCAGCAGCGGGCTCAGCGGATTGCCGACATCCACATCCACGCGCGCACCGCCGGCAGCGTAGTTGTCGCCCACCTGGCCGTTGCCGTTGGGCTGGGCATTGGTGCCGTAGTAGTTGGCCAGGTAGTCGGACCAGACCCAGCCGGGGTTGGTGGTGAAGCGGCCGGCGGCCGAGGCGCCGGGATTGACCTGCACCAGGATGGGACGGAAGTAGCCGGTATCGGTCAGGCTGTCGCCGAAGAACACGGTCCTCGAGAACGGGGACTGCGCCATTGCCGGAACGGCGGCGGCGGCCAGCGCCAGGGTGAGCGCGGTGCGTAGTGGACGGGAAGTGACACGCATGGGGAGACTCCTGCACGGACGAGGAAGACGACAGCGTACGCTGCCGCATGGAACTAGTTTTTCACTGCCCCACGGCTGGCTCACGCTGCACTGCCGCATGGGCTGGGCTTTTGCGGCCGTGCTGGCGAGAATGACGGCATGGATATCCAGCTCAATGGCGAAACCCGCCAGATCCCGTCACCGCTGACCCTGGCCGCCCTGCTGGCCGCAGAAGGCCTGGCCGAACGCCGCGTCGCGGTGGAGGTCAACGGCGAAATCGTTTCCCGGAGCCGGCACGAGCAGTGGCAACTGCACCCGGGCGACGTGGTCGAGATCGTGCACGCACTGGGTGGCGGCTGACCGGCAACGGGCATGGACAGCGGCGCGACGATGCCGGCGAGGCCTGTGCCGACACCGCCCGGAAAGCACCGATGCCACCGCCGCGCGGGATGGTGCCAGCGGAAAACGGGGCGGCGCCTGGCGCGATGCGCGATAATCGCCCCATGAACGCACACGTCCCCACCGATCCGCTGGTCATCACCGGCAAGAGTTATGCGTCCCGGCTCCTGACCGGGACCGGCAAGTTCAAGGATCTGGAAGAAACCCGCCTGGCCACCGCGGCCGCCGGCGCCCAGATCGTCACCGTCGCCATCCGCCGCACCAACATCGGCCAGAACCCGGGCGAGCCGAACCTGCTCGACGTGTTGCCGCCGGACCGCTACACCATCCTGCCCAACACCGCCGGCTGCTATACCGCCGAGGACGCGGTGCGCACCTGCCGCCTGGCACGCGAACTGCTCGATGGCCACAATCTGACCAAGCTCGAGGTGCTGGGCGACCAGAAGACCCTGTACCCGGACGTGGTGCAGACCCTCAAGGCCGCCGAGCAGCTGGTCAAGGACGGTTTCGAGGTGATGGTCTACACCTCCGACGACCCGATCCTGTGCAAGCGCCTGGAGGAAATCGGCTGCGTCGCGGTGATGCCGCTGGCCGCGCCGATCGGTTCGGGCCTGGGCATCCAGAACCGGTACAACCTGATCGAGATCATCGAGAACGCCAGGGTGCCGATCATCGTCGACGCCGGCGTCGGCACCGCCTCGGACGCCGCCATCGCCATGGAGCTGGGCTGCGACGGCGTGCTGATGAACACCGCCATCGCCGGCGCGCGCAACCCGGTGCTGATGGCCAGCGCGATGCGCAAGGCGGTCGAGGCCGGCCGCGAAGCCTTCCTGGCCGGGCGCATCCCGCGCAAGCGCTACGCCAGCGCATCCTCGCCGGTGGACGGGTTGATCGGCTGATGACCAATCCCTTCGACAGCGCCGGCGCCAAGGCGCCGCCCAAGCCCTTCACCGCCACCGAAGGCCGCCGCGAGATCCGCAGCTTCGTGCTGCGCCAGGGCCGCTTCACCCCGGCCCAGCAGCGCGCGTTCGACGAGCGCTGGCCGCGTTTCGGCATCGACTTCAGCGGCCAGCCGCGCGATCTCGACGCCACCTTCGGCCGCACTGCGCCCAAGGTGCTGGAGATCGGCTTCGGCAACGGCGCCGCGCTGCGCCATGCCGCGCGGTTCGACCCCTCCAAGGATTACATCGGCATCGAGGTGCATGCCCCGGGCGTGGGCCGCCTGCTCAACGCGCTGGCCGACGACGACGCCGGCAACGTCAAGCTCTACCACCACGACGCGGTGGAAGTGCTGGAGAAGGAGATCGCCGACGGCGCGCTGGACGAGGTACGCATCTATTTCCCCGACCCGTGGCACAAGAAGCGCCACAACAAGCGGCGCCTGGTGCAGCCGGCGTTCGCCGCGCTGCTGGTGCGCAAGCTGCGCCCCGGCGGGCTGCTGCACTGCGCCACCGACTGGGCCGACTACGCCGAACAGATGTGGGACGTGCTCGATGCCACCGCGGGCCTGTGCAACCGCGCCGGCCCGCGCGGCAGCGTGGCGCGCCCGGACTGGCGCCCACAGACCCATTTCGAGACCCGCGGCCAGAAACTCGGCCATGGTGTCTGGGACCTGCTCTACGACCGCACCTGACCGGGACTGAAGGAACCGCCCACGCATGGATACCGCCCTCACGCTGACGACCGACATGAAGCTCGTCCTCGGGCTGGTCGGCTTCACGATGGCGATGTTCCTGTTCGAGCGCATCCGCGCCGACGTGGTGGCGCTGGTGGTGATGGTGGTGCTGGGCGTCACCGGCCTGATCGCACCGGAGGAGATCTTCGGCGGCTTCTCCGGCAACGCGGTGATGAGCATCATCGCCACCACCATCCTCGGCGCCGGGCTGGACCGCACCGGCGCGCTGAACCGGCTGGCCGGCTGGCTGCTGCGGCGCTCGCACGGGCTGGAGCAGCGCCTGCTGCTGTTGACCAGCGCCACCGCCGGGCTCAATTCGTCGTTCATGCAGAACCCGTCGGTGATGGCGCTGTACCTGCCGGTGGCCTCGCGGCTGGCCTCGCATACCGGGCTCACCCTCAAGCGGCTGCTGCTGCCGATCACCGCCGCCATCGTGATGGGCGGCGGCCTGACCATGGTCGGCAACTCGCCGCTGATCCTGCTCAACGACCTGCTGATCTCGGCCAACAACAACCTGCCCTCCGGCACTGCCACCATCGAGCCGCTGCGGATGTTCGCGCCGTTGCCGATCGGCATCGCGCTGCTGGTCGCCTCGCTGCTGTATTTCCGCTTCTTCGGCGACCGCAAGCTGTCCCGCGAAGGCGCCGAGGAGGGCGATGGCCAGACTCCGGCGCGCACCGAAAGCTACTTCGCCAAGGCCTACGGCATCGAGGGCGAGGTGTTCGAGCTGACGGTGACCGCCGAGAGCCCGCTGGTCGGGATGACCGTGGGCGAGGTCGAGAGCCTGTTCGAGGCGCCGCTGCTGCTGGCGCTGAAGACCGGCAACGACACCCGCCTGGCGCCGCCGGCGGACATGCGCATCTGGGTCGGCAGCGTGATCGGCGCGATGGGCCCGCGCCAGCCGGTATCCGACTTCGCGCAGAACCAGTTCCTGCGCATGTCCTCGCGCCTGCGCACCCTCGGCGACCTGTTCAACCCCAGTCGCGCCGGCATCTCCGAGGCGGTGGTCCCGCCGACCTCGAAGCTGATCGGCAAGACCGCCGGCCAGCTGCGGCTGCGCAAGGAGCGCGGCATCAGCCTGCTGGCGATCAACCGCGACAAGCAGGTGATCCGCGAGGACGTGCGCAACGTGGCGCTGCGCGCCGGCGACATGCTGGTATTCCACAGCATATGGCAGGACCTGGCCGCCGCCGCCGAGAGCCGCGACTTCGTGGTGGTCACCGACTACCCCAAGGGCGAACAGCGCCCGCACAAGTTCAAGATCGCCATGGCGATCTTCGCCATCACCATCATCATCGCGCTGACCTCGCACCTGCCGGTGGCGCTGACCCTGCTCACCGGCGTGGCCGGCATGCTGCTCACCGGCGTGCTGCGCATGGACGAGGCCTACGCCTCGATCAACTGGAAGACCATCTTCATGATGGCCGGGCTGATCCCGCTGGGCTGGGCCATGGATTCCAGCGGCGCGGCGGCCTGGGTCGCCGGCCACACCATCGACAAGCTGCCGGCCGGCATCCCGATCTGGGTGCTGGAACTGGCGCTGGCGGTGCTGACCACCGCGTTCTCGCTGGTGATCAGCCATGTCGGCGCCACCATCGTCACCGTGCCGATCGCGGTCAACCTGGCGCTGGCCGCCGGCGGCAACCCCACCGCGTTCGCGCTGATCGTGGCGCTGTCGGCCTCCAACAACCTGATGACCGCCTCCAACCCGGTGATCTCGATGGTGATGGGCCCGGCCAAGTACACCCCGCGCGAGATGTGGCGCGTCGGCGGCCCGCTGTCGCTGATCTACACGCTGGTGGTGGTGGTGATGGTCAACCTGATGTTCTGAGCGCCGCGCCGCACGCGTGGCGCGGCAGCGGGATCAGCCCAGCAGCACCCTGCCGTCCTCCACCCGCACCGGCCCGGCGCGCAGCGCGTCGCCCTTGCACGGCCCGGACACGCAGTTGCCTCCCTGCAGCTCGAACGCGGCGCCGTGCACCGCGCAGACCAGGTGGCCATCGCGACTCTTCAGGAACTGCCCCGGCGCCCAGTCGAGCGGACGGCCGGCATGCGGGCAGACATTGAGCCACGCCCGTACCTGGGCGCCTTCGCGGTACAGGATCACCGGCTCGGCATCGCCCTCGACCATCGCCTCCACCAGGAGGAACCCCGGGTCGGGCAGGGCGTCGAGCCGGGCCAGCTCGACGGCGGAAGGGACGGACATGGACATCGCGGGACCGCATGACAGCAGGAAATTGCGCCGATTGTCGCACGCCGGCCAGGCCCGCCCGGCCAGGGGCCCGCATGAATGCGCGACCTCATTTAACGACAAATTCACTCATTGGCCCGCATCCCCACCGATACTTCGGCCAGCCAAATCGTCATACCACCGACATGCAGATCCGTTACTTCCAGTTCGCCACCCTCCGCAACCTGTTCGCGCCGCGCAAGCCGCGCAACCCGTTGCTGCGGATCGCGCTGGGCCTGCTGGGCCTGGCGATCCTCGCGGTACTGGTCGTGGCCGGGCTGTTCGTCGGCGCGGCGATGATCCTGGTCGGCCTGACCTGGAAGCTGCTGGCCGCGCGCAGGGCGCGTGCCGCGGGCAAGGCCGCCGGCAACGTGATGGACGGCGAGTACCGCGTGGTGCGCAAGCCGGCGCTGCCGCACGCCCACTGACGCCGGGCGTCCCCGACAGGCTTCGACACCCGCGCCCGGCCCCTGCCGGGCGTGTTGCATCCGGCCCGGCCGCGACCGCCCCGCGCGCACGATGCGCAGCCGGCCGCTGTCCCGCCCGCATGGCCGCCGGTACTACCAACGCGACGGCGACGTCCGGCATCATGCGGCCAGCCCCGTTTCCGGACCGACCATGACCGACCTGATTCCCGCTCCGCCCGTTCCCCGCATCCCGGTGGCCGGCGGCGGCACCTTCCCCGTGCGCCGCATCTACTGCGTGGGCCGCAACTTCGCCGACCATGCACGCGAGATGGGCGCCAATGCACCTGCATCGGCCGCCGAGCGTGGGCAGCCGATGTTCTTCATGAAGCCGGCCGACGCCATCGTCACCGGCGATGCGCCGGTTCCCTACCCGCCGGCCACCGCCGACCTGCACCATGAAGTCGAGCTGGTGGTCGCACTGGGCCAGGACGCGCCGGACGGCGTGCTGCCGGTCGACCAGGCCATGTCGCTGGTGCTGGCCTACGGCGTCGGCCTGGACCTGACCCGCCGCGACCTGCAGGCCGCGGCCAAGGCCAAGGGAGGGCCGTGGGACATCGCCAAGGGTTTCGATCATTCGGCACCGGTCAGCATGCTGGTGCCCGCCACGCAGGTGGGCGAGCTGGCGCCGCTGGAACTGTCGCTGGAGGTCAATGGCCAGACCCGGCAGCACTCCACGCTGGACAACATGATCTGGAACGTGCCGGAAATCCTGCACGAACTGTCCAGGCTCTATGCGTTGCGCGCCGGCGACCTGGTGTTCATGGGCACCCCGGCGGGCGTGGCCGCGCTGCAGCCCGGCGACCGCTTCAGCGCGCGGCTGGGCAACATCGCGCGCCGCGACGGCATGATCGCCGGATGACCGGTGTCGGGGTAGTCTGTGCCTGCCCCCCTTACACGCTTTACAGGAGAAACCCGTGGGAATGATCAGTGAGTTCAAGGAGTTCGCGATGCGCGGCAACGTCATCGACCTGGCGGTCGGTGTCGTGATCGGCGCCGCGTTCGGCAAGATCGTCACCTCGCTGGTAGACAAGGTGATCATGCCGCCGATCGGCTGGCTGATCGGCAATGTCGATTTCTCCAAGCTGGCGTGGACGCTGGCGCCGGCGCGGGTAGCCACCGACGGCACCGAGATCCCGGCGGTGGTGGTCGGCTATGGCGACTTCATCAACACGGTGGTGCAGTTCGTCATCGTCGCCTTCGCCATCTTCATGGTGGTCAAGGTGGTCAACCGGCTGTCGCGCAAGAAGGAGGAGACGCCCGCCGCACCGGCCGCGCCGAGCGAGGAAGTGCTGTTGCTGCGCGAGATCCGCGACACCCTCAGGAAGTGATGCACCCGCCGGGGCGATGACCTCCAGCACGGTTGCACCGGAAGCCGCGGGCGTATGCTCGCGGCTTCTTTGTCTGCGAACCCCTCGCAGCCGCCGCGCACGCACCGGTGCGCCCCCGACCGACCTGGAGCCCGCCATGCGCCGCCTCACCTTCGCCATCGCCGCCGTGCTCGCCTGTGCCAGCGTACAGGCCGCCCCCACCCGCATTCCCGAGCAGGCGCTGGCCAGGGCCGTGGAACTGCGCGAGCAGGCACTGGCCGACGATACCGGCTGGAAGGTGGTCGAATCGCTGACCACCGAAGTCGGCCCGCGCCTGGCCGGCAGCGAGGCCGATGCGCGCGCGGTGGAATGGGCCAAGGCGAAGTTCAGGGCGCTGGGCTTCGACAGGGTATGGACCGAACCGGTCACCTTCCCCAAGTGGGAGCGCCGCAGCGAGCAGGCGCAGGTGCTGGGCGCGCATGCGCAGCCGCTGGCGATCACCGCCCTGGGCGGCAGCCCGGCCGGTACCGCCGAGGGCGAGGTGGTGCGCTTCGACAGCCTGGATGCGCTGAAGGCGGCACCGGCCGGGTCGCTGGCCGGCAAGATCGCCTTCATCGACTACCAGATGACCCGCAGCCGCAGCGGCGAGGACTACGGCATCGGCGGCACGGTGCGCAGCCGCGGCCCCTCCGAGGCGATCCGCAAGGGCGCACTCGGCTACATCATGCGCTCGGCCGGCACCGATTCGCACCGCGTGCCGCATACCGGCATCACCCGCTTCGACGAAGGCCTGACCCCGGTGCCGTCGGCAGCGCTGTCGGTGCCCGACGCGGAGCAGCTGGCGCGGCTGGTCGCGCGCGGCCCGACCCGGATCCGCATGACCCTGGACTGCGGCTGGGACGGCAGCTACACCTCGCAGAACGTGATCGGCGAAATCACCGGCCGCGAGCTGCCGAAGGAAGTGGTGGTGATCGGCGGCCACCTCGACTCCTGGGACCTGGGCACCGGCGCAGTTGATGACGGCGCCGGCATCGGCATCACCATGGCCGCCGGCCACCTGATCGGCCAGCTCAGGCAGGCGCCCAGGCGCAGCATCCGGGTGATTGCCTTCGCCAACGAGGAACAGGGCCTGCATGGCGGATTCGCCTATGCCGCCGCACGCGTGAAGGCCAGGGAAATCCCGCTGCAGCACATCGCCGCCGAGAGCGACTTCGGTGCCGGCCGCATCTACGCCTTCAACACCGGCTCGGGCAACCCCGCCGGATCGCGCGAGGCCACCGCGCAGATCGCCCGGATACTGGCGCCGCTGGGCATCGAGTACCGCCCGGACCAGGGCGGCCCCGGCCCGGACGTGGGCCCGCTGGCGGCCAAGGGCGGTGCGTGGGCGTGGCTGGCCCAGGATGGAACCGACTACTTCGACCTGCACGAGCCCGCCGACGACACCCTGGACAAGATCGACCCGAAGGCGCTGGCGCAGAACGTGGCTGCCTATACCGTGTTCGCCTACCTCGCCGCCGAGTCCGAAGGCAGCTTCGGCAGCGAAGCCAGGGACGTGGTGCCGCCCAAGGAATGACCCGCGACGCGCGCCCGGCAGCGGGCGCGGGCGTGGCTACGCTGCAGCGCCCCCGTCGCCGGGGGCGTTGTCGCATACGGGCATCGCCGGCATCAGCTGGCGTCAACGGCACATCTGGGATAATGCCGGCATCGTCCCACCCCCGCGTCCGTCGTGGACGCCTGCAACGACAAGGCAGCCGACATCATGTCCCGATCCCTCCGCATCGCCCTGGCGCAGTACGACTTCCCGGTCGGCGACGTGGCCGGCAACAGCGCGCGCATCATCGAACTGGCGCAGATCGCCCGCGACGAGTACGGCGCCGACGTGGTGCTGTTCCCCGAACTGGCGGTCAGCGGCTACCCGCCGGAAGACCTGCTGCTGCGCCCCGCGTTCCTGCGCGAGTGCGAGCAGGCGGTCGCCCGCATCGCGTCGCAGGTCCAGGGCATCGTCGCGGTGCTGGGCTGGCCGCAGAGTGCCGGCGCGGTGGTGTACAACGCCGCCAGCGTCTTGCGCGACGGTGCCATCGCCGCCACCTACCGCAAGCGCGAACTGCCCAACTACGCGGTGTTCGACGAGCGCCGCTACTTCGACGTCGACCCGGATGGCGGCAACTGCGTGTTCGAGGTCGGCGGGGTCAAGCTGGGCCTGCTGGTCTGCGAGGACCTGTGGTTCGCCGAGCCGCTGGCCGCCACCGTGGCCGAAGGCGCCGAACTGGTGCTGGTGGCCAATGCCTCGCCCTACGAGCGCGGCAAGCATGCCCAGCGCGACGCACTGCTGGCCGAACGCAGCCGCGACAGCGGCGCCGCCATCGCCTACGTCAACCTCGTCGGTGGCCAGGACGCACTGGTGTTCGACGGCGCCTCGGTCGTGGCCGACGGCAGCGGCACGGTACACCCGGCGGCGCTGGCCTTCGCCGAGGAAATGCTGGTGGTCGACTACGACGCCGACACGCGCGCGTTCGTGCCGATGCGCTGGATCGACGACGGCGACGAGAGCATGGACGCGCTGGCCTGGCGCGCGATCACCCGCGGGATCCAGGACTACTGCCGCAAGAACGGCTTCGGCAAGGTCTGGCTGGGCCTGTCCGGCGGCATCGATTCGGCGCTGGTGCTGGCGCTGGCGGTCGATGCGCTGGGCGCGGACAACGTCACCGCGGTGGCGCTGCCGTCGCGCTATACCGCCGACCTGTCCAACGACCTGGCCGCCGAGCAGTGCCGCGCGCTCGGGGTGAAGCTGGAGTCGGTGCCGATCGAGCCCGCCTTCCAGGGTCTGATGCAGTCGCTGTCGACCCTGTTCCAGGGCCAGGCCGCGGATGTGACCGAGGAGAACCTGCAGTCGCGCAGCCGGGGCGTGATCATGATGGCGCTGTCCAACAAGTTCGGCGGGCTGCTGCTGACCACCGGCAACAAGAGCGAATACGCGGTCGGCTACGCCACCATCTACGGCGACATGTGCGGTGGCTATGCGCCGCTGAAGGACCTGTACAAGACCGAGGTCTACGGCCTGTCGAAGTGGCGCAACACCGTCGGCGGCGCGCCGGTGATCCCGCCGGCGGTGATCGCGCGCGCGCCCTCGGCCGAACTGCGCGAGAACCAGACCGATCAGGATTCGCTGCCGGCCTACGACGTGCTCGACGGCATCCTGTACCGGTACATCGACCAGGAGCAGTCGCGCGAGGACATCGTCGGCGCCGGCTATGCGCCGGAGGTGGTGGACCGGGTACTGCGGCTGGTACGCACCAGCGAATGGAAGCGGCACCAGGCCGCGCCCGGCCCGAAGATCTCGCGCCGCGCATTCGGCCGCGAGCGGCGCTATCCGATCAGCAACGGCTACCGCGGCTAGTCACCGGGTTCGTCCAGCGCCGCGGCGCCCCGCTGCGGCAGGCCCGCGGGGCGGACAGCCGCGGCCGGAGGCGGTGCTGCCGGCAGGCCGGGGGATGCAGCGGCGGCGTGGCCGCGCGCCTCAGCCCCTCGCCTGGCGGCTGCGCCAGCCGGCCAGGAACACCGCGGTGGCCGCGGCGACGTTGAGGCTTTCCACCGCGCCGGTGCCGGGAATGGACAGGCGCAGGTCGCAGCTCTGCGCGAAGCCGCGGTCCATGCCCTCGCCCTCGGCGCCCATCACGTAGACCATGCGCGGCGGCAACGGCGTGGCGAACAGGTCCTGCCCGCCCTCCACCAGCGTCGCGGCCAGCGCGAAGCCGGCATCGCGCAGCTGTGACAGCGCCTGCGGCAGTGCCGGCAGACGCACCAGCGGCACCGCTTCGGCACCACCCTCGGCGACACGGGCGGCGGCCCCGGACAGGCTCAGCGTGGATTCGGCCGGCAACAGGATGCCGGCCGCACCGAAGTGCGCGGCCGAGCGCAGGATCGCGCCGAAGTTGTGCGGGTTGCCCACGCCATCCAGCCACAGCGCCAGCACCGGGCCCTCGCCCAGCGCCGCCAGCCAGGCGGCCAGCGGCTGCGGCTCGGCGCGCAGCACGTCGGCCACCACGCCCTCGTGGTGGGTGGTGGCGGCGAGCTTGTTGAGATCGCCCTCGCCGACCACGCGGTAGCCGACGCGGTTGCCCACGCACCACTTGAGCAACGGCTGCAGGCGCGGAATCAGCGCCTCGGCCAGGTACAGCTTGCGCAACGCCTGCGGGCGGCGCGCATGCATCGCCAGTACCGCGTTGACGCCATACAGGCGCAGTTCGTCGTTGCCGCGTACCTGACCGGAGCCATCGCCGCGCGCGCCCGAAGGCGGCAGCGGCGTGGCGCGCGGTGGGCGCGCGGAAGGACGACGGTTGTTCCAGGGGCTGTTCACTGCCGTTGCACTCGCTTACTTGTTGCCGCGCCAGAAATCGGCATTGCGGATGCCCAGCGCATCCGGGTCGAACGTCGGATCCAGGCCCAGCTTCTTCTGCCGCTCGTAGTCGGACAGCGCCAGCATCGCCGGCTTCTGCAGGATCAGGATCGCGATCACGTTGAGCCAGGCCATCAGGCCGACGCCGATGTCGCCCAGCGCCCACGCCATCTTGGCGTTGTGGAAGGCGCCGAACACCACCATGCCCATGATGCCCAGGCGCAGCAACAGCGTCGCCGCCGGATGCGTGCGGTTGCTGCCTGCCAGGTAGGTCAGGTTGGTCTCGGCCATGTAGTAGTAGGCCATGATGGTGGTGAAGGCGAAGAAGAACAGCGCCAGCGCCACGAAGCCCGCGCCCCAGCCCGGCAGCACCGACTCGACCGCGGCCTGGGTGAACAGCGCACCCTCAGAGGGCGCCACGCCGGGCACCCCGCTCACGATCGCCTCCAGCTTCTGCACGCCGCCTTCGGTGACCTCGCGGAACACGTTGTACATGCCGGTGGACAGCAGCAGGAAGGCGGTGGAGGTGCACACCAGCATGGTGTCGAAGTAGATGGCAAACGCCTGCACGTAGCCCTGCTTGGCCGGGTGCGAGACCTCGGCCGCGGCGGCCGCGTGCGGGCCGGTACCCTGGCCGGCCTCGTTGGCATAGATGCCGCGCTTCACGCCCCAGGCGATGGCCTGGCCGATGATGCCGCCGAAGGCCGCATGCGCGCCGAAGGCGCTGGAGAAGATGTCGGCGAACATCGCCGGCACCTTGTCGGCGTTGAGCATCATCACCACGACGGCCATCAGGATGAAGCCCAGCGCCATGAACGGCACGATCACTTCGGCGAAGCTGGCGATGCGCTTGACCCCGCCGAAGATGATCACGCCCAGCAGCGCCGCGACCGCGATGCCGATCCACAGCTTCATGCTGGCGGCGCCGCCCAGCGAAGCGCAGGCATCGGCGCCGGTGCACAGCACGTTGACCGCGCTGTCGGCGATGGCATTGGCCTGCACGCCCGGCAGCAGGAAGCCGGCGGCGATCACCGTGGCCACGGCGAAGACCGCCGCGTACCACTTCAGGCCCATCGCCTTCTCGATGTAGTACGCCGGGCCGCCGCGGTAGCGGCCTTCCGCATCCTTGGTCTTGTAGATCTGCGCCAGGGTCGACTCGACGTAGGAAGTGGAGGCGCCGAGGAAGCCCATCACCCACATCCAGAAGATCGCGCCCGGGCCGCCGTAGGCGATGGCGGTGGCCACGCCGGCGATGTTGCCGATGCCCATGCGCCCGGCCATCGACATGGCCAGCGCCTGGAACGAGGAGACACCGGCATCGGACTTCTGCCCGCGCACGGTAAGCCGGCACATCTCCGCAAAGCCGCGGATCTGCATGAAACGGGTGCGCAGGGTGAACCACAGCCCTGCGCCCAGGCACATGAAGATCAGCGCATTGCTCCAGATGATGCCATTTACATATTCGACGATGGATTCCACACGATCTCCCCGGGTGGCTGATGGTAGGCGGGTGCCGGCTTCAGGAACCGGCGATTCTTCCACGATTGCATGGCCCTGTGCAGGGCCGTCACGACCCCGGCGGCCACGCCCGCAGGCGGGCGAAGCAGCGCATGTCGTGCAGTACGCCATCCTTGAACACGGCCTGGCGCTCCAGGCCTTCCTCGATGAAACCGGTCTTGAGCAGCACCCGCGCCGAGGCGGGATTGCCGGTCATGACCTGTGCCGCCAGCCGGTACAGGCCCAGTTCGTCCATCACCCACGGCGCGAAACCGTCCACGACCGTGGTCATGATGCCCTGCCCCCAGTGGCGCCGCCCCAGCCAATAGCCCAGGGTCGCGCCATGGCGGCGTTCGCCGCTGCCCTGCTGCACGCCGATGCCGCCGCAGGCCTCACCGTCGATCTCCAGCGCGAACACCGGCCCGGACAGGTCCAGCACCCGCCCGGACAGGAACGCTTCACCGTCGGCACGGGTGTAGGGATAGGGGAAGCGCGTGCCCAGCCCGCGCGACACCGCCGCATCATCGGCATGCCGCAGCAGCGACTCCAGGTCGTCCGCCCGCCAGTGGCGCAGCCGTACCGCGCCGATGGCGGGCGGCTCACGCATGCCCGCCCACCGATGGCGTGTCGCGTTCCTGCCTGGCCAGCTCGTTGGCCACCGTTTCCGGCGACTGGGTGTAGGGCGCCAGCAGCGCGAAGAACGCCGGCACCACGAACAGCGACAGGAAGGTGGAGACGGCGACGCCGAAGATCACCACGATGCCGATGGTGCCGCGGCTGGCCGAACCCGGGCCGCCGGCCAGCACCAGCGGCACCGCGCCGACCACGGTGGCGATGGAGGTCATCAGGATCGGGCGCAGGCGCACCGTCGATGCCTCGACGATGGCCTGGTGCACGTTGCGGCCCTCGTCGCGCAGCTGGTTGGCGAACTCCACGATCAGGATGCCGTTCTTCGCCGCCAGGCCGACCAGCATGACGATGCCGATCTGGCTGAACAGGTTGAGCGTGCCGCCGCTGACGTACAGGCCGATGAAGGCGCCGAGCACGCCCAGCGGCACGGTGAGCATGATCACCAGCGGGTGGATGAAGCTCTCGAACTGCGCGGCCAGCACCAGGTAGACCACCAGCAGCGCCATGGCGAAGGTCAGCAGCACCGCGCCACCGGCGCTCTGGTACTCGCGCGACTCGCCCTTCCAGTCGATCTGCGCGTACTCGGGCAGTTCCTCGCGCGCCACCTGCTGCACCCAGGCGATGGTCTCGCCCAGCGTGTGGCCGGGGGCGACGCTGGCGCTGATGGTGATCGAGCGCAGCCGGTTGAAGCGGTTCAGGGTACCGGCCTCGGCCACCTCGCTGAGGCGGACCAGGTTGGACAGCGGCACCAGTTCGCCCGACCTGGCGCGCACCTGGATCGCGGCCAGGTCGGCCGGCGACGCGCGGCCCTCGCGGCCGGCCTGCACCAGCACGTCGTATTCCTCGCCGTTGTCGACGAAGGTGGTGACGCGGCGCGAGCCCATCATGGTTTCCAGCGCGCGGCCGATGTCGGTCACGCTCACGCCCAGGTCGGCGGCACGCTGGCGGTCGATGTTGACCCGCATCTGCGGCCGGGTTTCCTTGTAGTCCGAATCGGCGCCGACCAGGCCCGGGTAGTCGGCCATGCGCGCCAGCAGGCGGTCGCGCCACTGCGCGATCTCCGCGTACTCCGGTCCGCCCAGCACCACCTGGAACGGCTGCCCGAAGCTGCGCACCAGGCCGCCGCCGACCTGGGTACGCACGCGCACCCCGCTCAGTCCATCCAGCTCCTTCTGCAGCGCGCCGGCGACGTCGGCGGTGGCCTCCTCGCGCTGCCGCCACGGCTGCAGGAACACGCTGATGCGGCCGGTGTGCATTTCCTCGCTGTTGCCCCAGCCGCCCGGCACGCGCGGGTTGGCGCGCACGATGGGCTCCTCGGGGCCGACGAAGCGGTCGACGATGCGCTCGACCTGCTGCACCTGGCCGACGGTGTAGTCGAAGCCGGCGCCTTCCGGGCCGTCGATGATGATCTGGAACGAACCGCGGTCCTCGGCCGGCGCCAGCTCCGAGGGCAGCAGCCGGAACAGGCCCCAGCTGGCACCCAGCGCGGCCAGCATCACCAGCCCGAACACCCAGCTGCGCTGCACGTGGCGGTCCAGCACGCGGCCGTAGGCCGCCGCCACGCGCGCCAGCTGGCGGTCGACGAAGCGGTTGATGCGGCTGGGCCGGCGCTCGCTGTGCGGCCTGAGCAGCTTGGAGGCCATCATCGGGGTCAGGGTCAGCGCGACGAAGGCCGACAGCGCCACCGCCGCGGCCAGCGCCACCGCCAGCTCGCGGAACAGGCGCCCGGTGTTGCCTTCGAGGAACCCCACCGGCAGGAACACCGCCACCAGTACCGCGGTGGTGGCGATCACCGCGAACGCCACCTGCGTGGTGCCGCGCCGCGCGGCGACCAGCGGCGGTTCGCCCAGGTCGATGCGCCGCTGCACGTTCTCCACCACCACGATGGCGTCGTCCACCACCAGGCCGATGCACAGCACCAGCGCCAGCAGGGTGAACAGGTTGATCGAGAAGCCGAAGGCGAACAGCGCGATGAACGCCGCCACCAGGCACACCGGTACCGTCACCGCCGGGATCAGCGCCGCGCGCAGGCTGCCCAGGAACAGCCAGATCACCACCAGCACCAGGAGCATCGCCTCCACCAGGGTGGCGTAGACGCGCTCCACCGCCGCCTCGATGAACGTGGTGTTGTCGAAGGCGACGAAGATCCGGGTGCCGGCCGGCAGGGTCCTGGCGATGCGTTCGGCCTCGGCGCGGGTCGCGCGGGCCACGTCCAGCGCGTTGGCGGTGGAGGTCTTGACGATGCCCATGCCGATGCCGGGCTCGCCGTTGCTGCGGTAGTAGGCGCGGCGCTCGGCCGAGGCCAGCTCCACCCTGGCCACGTCGCCCAGCCGCACCACGTAACCGTCGCTGCCCTTGCCCAGCGGGATGCTGGCGAAATCGGCCGGGGCCACGTAGCTGCGTTCCACGCGCAGGGTGAAGTCGCGGTCGGTCGATTCGATGCGGCCGGCCGGCAGTTCCACGTTCTCGTTGCGCAGCGCCGCTTCCACCTCGCCCACGGTCAGGCCGCGCGCGGCCAGCTGGTCGCGGTCCAGCCAGATGCGCATGGCATAGCGCTGGCGCCCGCCGATGCGCACCTGGGCCACGCCGTCGATGCTGGAGAAACGGTCGACCACGTAGCGCTCGGCGTAGTCGCTCAGCTCCAGCGTGTCCATCGTCGAGGAGCTCATGTTGAACCAGATGATCGGGTCGGCGTCGCTCTCGACCTTGGCGATCTCCGGCGGGCGCGCCTCTTCGGGCATGCGGTCGGCGACGCGGCTGACCGCATCGCGCACGTCATTGGCGGCAGCCTCGATGTCGCGGTTGGCGGTGAACTCGATGCTCACCGACGCGCGGCCGTTGGTGCTGCGTGCGTTGATGGTGTCGATGCCCTCGATGCCGGCCAGGGCGTCTTCCAGCACCTGGGTGATGCGACTCTCGATCACCGCGGCCGAGGCGCCGGTGTAGTCGACCGACACCGAGACGATGGGCGGGTCGATCGCCGGCAGCTCGCGCAGGGTCAGGCGGTTGAAAGACATCAGCCCCAGCACCACCAGCAGCAGGCTCATCACCACGGCCAGTACCGGCCGCTTGATCGACAGGTCCGACAGCTTCATTCGCTGCGGGCCCCGGCGGCGGCCGGTTCGGCCCTGGCATCGGCGATGCGCAGGCCCGGGCGCAGCTTGCCGGTACCGTCGACCACGATGCGCTGGCCGGCTTCCAGGCCCTGCATGATCTCGACCACGCCGGAACGGCGGGTGCCGGTCTTCACGTCGACGCGCTCGACGGTGGCGTCGCCCTTGACCCGGAACACGTAGGAATCACGGCCGACCTGGACCACCGCGATCTCGGGGATCACCAGCGCCTTGCGCTCGGGACGGAACACGCGCACATCCAGCAGCATGCCCGGGCGCAGCGCATGGTCGGGGTTGGAGAAATCGGCGCGCACGGTGACCGCGCGGCTGCCCGGGTCGACGCGCGCATCGATGGTGCTGACCTCGCCTTCGAAGCTGCGCCCCGGATAGGCGATGCTGCTGCCGCTGACCTTGTCGCCGGGCTTGAGCGAAGCCAGCTCGGCTTCCGGCACCTGGAAATCGACATGCATCCGCGAGATGTCGTCGAGCGTGGCGATGACCGTGGCCGGGGTGACCAGCGAGCCGGGGCTGACCTGGCGGATGCCCAGCAGGCCGGCGAACGGCGCCCGCACCTGGCGATCGGCCACATCCGCGCGCATCTGCCGCACCCGCGCCTCGGCCGCGTCGCGGATCGATTTCTGGGTGTCCAGGGTGGAACTGGCGACCAGCTGCTGGGTGGCCAGCTCGCTCTGCCGCCGGTACAGGCGGTCGGCCTCGTCGAAGGTGGCCTGGGCCTGGGCCAGCGCGGCCTGCTGCGCTTCGATGCGCAGGGTCACCAGCGGCGCGCCGGCGCTGACTTCCTGGCCACTGTCGAAATGCACCGCGTCGATGATCTCGCTGACCTTGGCGGTGACCGCCACCGATTCGCGCGCCTTGGTGGTGCCGATCGCCTGCAGGGTGTCGTTCCACGCCGAGTGCGCGACCACCTGGGTGGTCACCGGCACGGCGGCCCCCGGCGCGCGCGGCGCATCGCCGGTACCCCGGCCGCAACCGGCCAACACCAGCGCCAAGACAGTGCCACCGGCCAGGATGGCCGCAAAACGCCCCAACATACGCAGTTCCGTCGAATACACGATCAGGCAGTCTAGCCGGCGCCGGTGAAGGGCCGGATGTGCCATTGGGTGGGGCCATGGCACACCCCGAAGGAGGGCGCCCATTACCTGGCGTTATGGCCGGGGACCACCCCGCGGCGAGGGGCCGGGAAGCCGGGCCGCCGCGACGGACGGCGCAGGGCCCGCGCCCGGGACGTGGCGGATGCCGGTGCCGCCGGAGGGACGTCCGGCACGCGCCGGGCGGGCATCCATCCACCCTGACCGGGGGCCTGGATCCGCCGGGCGGCGGACGCGTGCGGCGTGCGGCCTGCGCCGTACCGCATGCCATGGCCCGGCCAATGGCGCGGGCAGCACCGACGGCGCACGCGCGACCCGCCCCCCCCGGGCGGAGCGGGCCGGGCCGGCGTCTCAGCGCAGCGCCAGCCGCACCACCTGGTCGGCCATCGCGTCCAGCGCCTCGCCATCGGCATACAGGTGCAGCTCCGGCGCTTCCGGTGGCTCGTAGGGCGAATCGATGCCGGTGAAGTTGGGAATCTGCCCGGCCCGCGCCTTGCGGTACAGGCCCTTCACGTCGCGCGCTTCGGCGACCTCCAGCGGCACGTCGACGAAGATCTCGATGAACTCGCCCCCGGCGAAACGCTCGCGCGCCATCTGCCGCTCGGCTCGGAACGGCGAGATGAAGCTGACCAGCACGATCAGGCCGGCGTCGACCATCAGCCGGGCCACCTCGGCCACGCGGCGGATGTTCTCCACCCGGTCCTCGTCGGTGAAGCCCAGGTCGCGGTTCAGGCCATGGCGGACGTTGTCGCCATCGAGCAGGAAGGTGTGGCAGCCGCGCGCATGCAGGCGCTTCTCGACCTGGTTGGCGATGGTGGACTTGCCCGCGCCGGACAGGCCGGTGAACCACAGCACCCGCGGGGTCTGTCCCTTGATGCGCGCACGCGCGGCCCGGTCCACGTCCAGGTGCTGCCAGTGCACGTTGCCGGCGCGGCGCAGGGCGAAGTCCAGGGTGCCGGCGGCGACGGTGGCGTTGCTCTGGCGGTCGATCAGGATGAAGCCGCCCAGCGCGCGGTTGCGCGCATACGGTTCGAAGGCGATCGGCTCGTCCAGCGACAGGTTGCAGTAGCCGACCTCGTTCAATTCCAGCCGCTTGGCCGCCAGCTTGTCCTGCGTGTTCACGTCGACGCGGTGCTTGATCTCGCTGATGCTGGCAGCCACGGTACGGCTGCCGATCTGCAGCCAGTACGGACGCCCGGGCAGCAGCGCGGCATCGTCCATCCACAGCACGTGCGCGGCGAACTGGTCGGCCACCTCGGGCGGGTCGCCGGCCGCGGCGATGACATCGCCACGGCTGACGTCGATCTCGTCGGCCAGGACCAGGGTCACCGCCTGGCCGGCACGGGCGACGTCCAGCGGGCCATCCGGGCCCAGTACCTCGCGCACCGTCGAACGCCGCGCCGACGGGAGCACCACCACCGCGTCGCCGGCGCGCACCTGGCCGGCGGCGAGGGTGCCGGCGAAACCGCGGAAATCCTGGTGCGGCCGGTTCACCCACTGCACCGGCAGGCGCAGGCCGGCGCCGGCGCCATGGCCGGCGATGGCCACCGTGTCCAGGTGTTCGAGCAGGGTCGGGCCGGCGTACCACGGCATCAGCGCCGAGCGCGCGGACAGGTTCTGCCCTTCCAGCGCCGACAGCGGGATGGCCTGCACGTGGGCGATGCCCATCTGCGCGGCCAATGCCGCGTACTCGCCGGCGATACGTTCGAACACCGCCGCGTCGTAATCGACCAGGTCCATCTTGTTGACCGCCAGCACCACCTGGCCGATGCCCAGCAGCGAGATGATGTAGCTGTGGCGGCGGGTCTGCTGCAGCAGCCCCTTGCGCGCGTCCACCAGCACCACCGCCAGGTCGGCGATGGAGGCGCCGGTGGCCATGTTGCGGGTGTACTGCTCGTGGCCCGGGCAGTCGGCGACGATGTACTTGCGCCGGTCGGTGTCGAAATAGCGATAGGCCACGTCGATGGTGATGCCCTGCTCGCGCTCGGCGGCCAGCCCGTCCAGCAGCAGCGCGTAGTCGATGCGCTCGCCTTGGGTGCCATGGCGGCGGCTGTCGGCCTCCAGCGCGACCAGCTGGTCGTCGAACAGGCGCTTGCTCTCGTACAGCAGCCGCCCGATCAGCGTGCTCTTGCCATCATCGACGCTGCCGCAGGTGATGAAACGCAGCAGGGGCTTGGATTCGTGCTGCTGCAGGTACGTGGCGATATCGGAAGGCGTTGCCGGTGCGTTCATCAGAAATAGCCCTCCAGCTTCTTCTTCTCCATCGACGCGGACGGGTCGTGGTCGATCACCCGGCCCTGCCGCTCGGAGCTGGTGGACACCAGCATTTCGGCGATGATCTTCTCCAGCGTGTCGGCCTGCGATTCGATGGCGCCGGTCAGCGGGTAGCAGCCCAGCGTGCGGAACCGCACCCTGCGCTGCTGCGGCACCTCGCCCGGCAGCAGCGGCAGGCGCTCGTCGTCGACCATGATCAGGCTGCCGTCGCGCTCGACGACCGGGCGCTCGGCGGCGAAGTACAGCGGCACCACCGGGATCTGCTCGCGGTAGATGTAGAGCCAGATGTCCAGCTCGGTCCAGTTGGACAGGGGGAACACGCGCACGCTCTCGCCGGGGTGGATGCGCGCGTTGTACAGGTTCCACAGCTCCGGGCGCTGGTTCTTGGGATCCCAGCGATGGCGGTCGTTGCGGAACGAGAACACGCGCTCCTTGGCCCGCGACTTCTCCTCGTCGCGACGCGCGCCGCCGATGGCCGCATCGAACTTCCACTTGTCCAGCGCCTGCTTCAGGCCCTGGGTCTTCATCACGTCGGTGTGCACGGACGCGCCATGGCTCACCGGGCCGATGTCGCGGGCGATGCCATCGGGATTGATGTGCACGCGCAGGTCCACGCCGGTCTCGGCGACACGGCGGTCGCGGAAGGCGATCATCTCGCGGAACTTCCAGCGCGTATCCACGTGCAGCAGCGGGATCGGCGGCACCCCGGGCGCGAATGCCTTGAGCAGCAGGTGCAGCAGCACCGAGCTGTCCTTGCCGACCGAATACAGCAGCACCGGGTTGGCGAACCCGGCCGCGACCTCGCGCAGGATGTGGATGCTCTCGGCTTCCAGCCGATCCAGGTGCGACAGGGGAGCGGTAACGGTCATTGCGGAAGACTCGGCGCCTGCACGTGTTGAGAGAACGGGAGGAAGGGTAACAGCGCAGCCGGGCACAGGTTCCCGGCGGGACGGCGAGTGTGCGCCCCATCCACCCCGTGCAGAAATAAACGCAGGGCATGAACCGATAACCGCGCATCCTTTCCCGCGCATCGCGCGGCTCCCTAGCATCGGTCACCCCAACCCAGACCGGACAGGACATGACCGCCGTCGTCGCCACCGTGCCACCCAGCCCCCTGCCCGAAGAACGCAGGGCGCTGCTGGCGCGCCTGGTGGAGGGCCTGGACGGCAACAGCCTGTGGTGGCTGTCCGGCTTCGCCGCCGGCCTCGCCCAGGGCCATCCGCCGCCGTCGCTGGCGGTGATTGCCGGCGGCCCGCCCACCGCGCAGGCCGCAGGGCGCCTGACCATCGTCTACGGCAGCCAGACCGGCAACGCGCGCCGTGCCGCCGAGCAGCTGGCCGGCGATGCCGAGGCCGCCGGACTGGCGGTGCGGCTGCTGCGCGCTGACGCCTACCCCACCCGCGAGCTGGCCGGCGAGCGCCTGCTGTACATCGTCATCAGTACCCAGGGCGAAGGCGATCCGCCGGACGACGCCATCGGCCTGGTCGAATTCATCGCCGGCAGGCGCGCGCCGAAACTGCCTGGACTCAGGTATGCCGTGCTCGGCCTGGGCGACTCCAGCTACGTCGACTTCTGCGGCATCGGCCGCAGGCTGGATGCGCGCCTGGCCGAACTGGGCGCGCAGCGCCTGCAGCCGCTGGGCGAGGCCGACCTGGACATCGACAGCGTGGCCACGCCCTGGCGCACCCGGGCCCTGGCCGATGCGCGCCAGGTGCTGGGCGAAGGCGTTGCGGCGGCCACCAGCAACGTCACCCCGCTGCGCCACGGCCAGGGCGGCGCACACGGCGCCGCGCATCCGTTCCCGGCCGAACTGCTGGCGCGGCACCTGATCAGCGGCCGCGACTTCAAGGGCCCGGGCTATGGCCAGTACGGTCGCATCGACAAGCGCGTGCATCACCTCGAACTGTCGCTGGAAGGCAGTGGCCTGCACTACGAGCCGGGCGACGCGCTGGGCATCGTCCACCGCAATCCACCGCAACTGGTCGATGCCATCCTCGCCGCCACCGGGCTGGATGGCGACACCGGCGTCAACCACGACGGCCACGACCGCCCACTGGCGCAGTGGCTGGGCGGGCACCGCGAGCTGACCCGCATCTCGCGCCCGCTGCTGGCCACCGTGGCCGAACGCAGTGGCAACGCCGACCTTGCCGGCCTGCTGCAGCCGGCCCGCGGCGACGAGCTGGCCGCGGTATTCGCCGACCACCAGCTGGTCGACGTGCTGCAGCGCTGGCCGGCCGACTGGGACGCCAGCGCCCTGGTTGCGGCGCTGCGCCCAGCCGCGCATCGCCTGTATTCGATCGCCTCCAGCCGCAAGCGGGTGGGCGAGGAAGTGCACCTGACCGTCGACGAACTGGCCTACGACGCGCATGGCCGTGGCCATGTGGGCGCCGCCAGCGCGTTCCTCGCCGCGCTGGAGGAAGGTGCGCAGGTGCCGGTGTTCGTCGAGCCGAACGAGCGCTTCCGCGTTCCCGCCGACGCCAGCCGCGACATCATCATGATCGGCCCCGGCACCGGCGTTGCGCCGTTCCGCGGCTTCGTCCAGGAGCGCGCCGAGACCGGCGCCAGCGGCCGCAACTGGCTGTTCTTCGGCGCGCGTCACTTCAACTCCGATTTCCTCTACCAGGTCGAGTGGCAGGAGGCCCTGCAGAAGAAGGAGCTGCATCGCCTCGACCTGGCCTTCTCGCGCGACCAACCGCGTTCCCCGCACAGGGAGGTGCGGGCAGTTGCGGGGGACCCGCACCAACGAATCTACGTGCAGCAGCGTCTGCGCGAGCGCGGCCGCGACCTGTACGACTGGCTGCAGGGCGGCGCGCACCTGTACGTATGCGGCGCCATCGCCATGGGCAGGGACGTGCACGCCGCCCTGCTGGAGGTGATCGCCGCGCACAACGGCGACGATGCCGACGCCGCGGCCGACTACCTGTCCGCGCTGCAGCGCGAAGGCCGCTACGCCCGCGACGTGTACTGAAGCCGCCGCCGCGGCCCACACAGCCATTGGACAGACCATGAGCCACCCTTCCGTCGAAACGATCAAACGCGAAAGCCGGCGCCTGCGCGGCACCATCAGCGAGGGCCTGCTGGACGCCAGCACCGGCTCGCTGGGCTTCGAGGACCAGCGCACCATCAAGTTCCATGGCAGCTACCAGCAGGACGACCGCGACCTGCGCGACGAGCGCCGCCGGCAGAAGCTCGAACCCGCGCACCAGTTCATGATCCGCATCCGCGCGCCGGGCGGCGTGTTCACCCCGCGGCAGTGGCTCGCGCTCGACCGCATCGCCACCACCTGGGGCAACCACTCGCTGCGGGTGACCACGCGCCAGACCTTCCAGTTCCATGGCGTGATCAAGCGCGAACTGAAGGCGACGATGCAGGCGATCAACGCCGCGGCGCTGGATACGGTCTCGGCCTGCGGCGACGTCAACCGCAACGTGCTCGGCGCCAGCAACCCGCTGCAGTCGGACCTGCATGCGCAGGTACACGAATGGGCGCAGCAGCTGTCGCTGCGCTTCCGCCCGGCCACCCGCGCCTACTACGAGATCTGGCTGGACGAGGAGAAGGTGGCCGAAAGCGGGGTCGAGCATGAACCGCTGTACGGCGAGACCTACCTGCCGCGCAAGTTCAAGATCGCCGTGGCGGTGCCGCCGCACAACGACGTCGACGTGTTCGCCAACGACCTCGGCCTGGTCGCCATCGTCGACGACGCCGGCCACCTTGCCGGCTTCAACGTCGCCATCGGCGGCGGCATGGGCGCCAGCCACGGCATCGCCGCGCACTACCCGCGGGTGGGCAACGTGATCGGCTTCGTGGCGCCGGAACAGGTGTTCGCCATCGCCGAGGCCGCCATCGCCGTGCAGCGCGACCTGGGCGACCGCGAGGAACGCAAGCATGCGCGTTTCAAATACACCATCGACGACCATGGCACCGACGCGATCGTGGCGCTGATGCAGGAACGGGCCGGCGTCGTCCTGCAGCCGGCGCGGCCGTTCCGCTTCGAGCACAACGGCGACCGCTTCGGCTGGGTCGAGGGCGGCAACGGGCTCTGGCACCTGACCCTGTCGCTGCCCAGCGGGCGCATCGCCGACACCCCGGGCCGGCCGCTGCTGACCGGCATGCGCGAGATCGCCCGCGTCCACCACGGCGAGTTCCGCCTGACCGCCAACCAGAACGTGATCATCGCCGGCGTGCCGGCGGCGCAGCGCGCGCTCATCGACGCGCTGGTCGCGCAGCATGCGCTGGACCTGGAGAACAACGCGCCCACCGCCACCGCGCGCACCGCGGTGGCATGCGTGGCGCTGCCGACCTGCGCGCTGGCCATGGCCGAGGCCGAGCGTTACCTGCCCGGCTTCCTCGCCGCGCTGGAACCGCTGCTGGCCCGGCATGGGCTGCGCGAGGCGCCGATCCTGCTGCGCGTGTCCGGCTGCCCCAACGGCTGCTCGCGTCCGTACCTGGCCGAGATCGCCCTGGTCGGCCGCGCACCGGGCCGCTACAACCTGTTCCTCGGCGGCGACCATCGCGGCCAGCGCCTGAACACGCTGTACCGCGACAACGTCACCGAGGCGCAGATCCTGCAGGCACTGGAACCGCTGCTGGCGCGTTATGCCGGCGACCGCGAGGCCGGCGAGCGCTTCGTCGACTTCCTGCACCGCAGCGGGCTGATCGAACTGCCGCCCTACCCCACCCACCGCCAGATTGCCGTGGAACTGCACGCATGAGCGCCCTGCCCCTGTCTTCCCGCGACCCCGCAAGCACTGCCGCCCCCGAGGACGTCGCCACGCTCGACGCGCGGCTCGAGGCGATGGACGCAACCGCGCGCGTGCGCTGGGCATTGCAGCACCTGCCGGGCACGCACGTGCTGTCCTCCAGTTTCGGCGCACAGTCGGCGGTGACCCTGCACCTGCTCAGCCGCCAGCAGCCGGACATCCCGGTGATCCTGATCGACACCGGCTACCTGTTCCCGGAAACCTACCGCTTCGCCGACACCCTGACCGAGCGCCTGGGCCTGAACCTGAAGGTGTACCGGCCGCTGGTCAGCCGCGCGTGGATGGAGGCCCGCCACGGCCGCCTGTGGGAACAGGGCCTGGTCGGCATCGAGCAGTACAACAACCTGCGCAAGGTCGAGCCGATGAAACGCGCCCTGGACGAACTGCAGGCCGCCACCTGGTTCACCGGCCTGCGCCGCAGCCAGTCGGCCGGCCGTGCCGCCACGCCGGTGCTGCAACGTCGCGATGCGCGCTGGAAGGTCAACCCGATCGCCGACTGGAGCGACCGCGACGTGTGGCAGTACCTCAAGCAGCATGACCTGCCCTACCACCCGCTGTGGGAACAGGGCTATGTCTCCATCGGCGACTACCACACCACCCGCCGCTGGGAGCCGGGCATGCGCGAGGAAGACACCCGCTTCTTCGGCCTCAAGCGCGAGTGCGGGCTGCACGAGATGTGAGCGCTGCCGCGGCCGGACGCTGGCGCCCGCCGGTGCTGCCGGTGTCCACGCGTCGCCCGCCTGGGCGCGATCAGCTGAGCGCGGCTTCCTGCTGCTCCCAGAACGCCAGCAACCCGCGCAGCCCCGGCGTATCGCTGGCGCGTGCCAGGTCCTCGCCCAGGTAGCGCGCTTGTTGTTGCCACTGGCGGCTGCTCAACTGCAGCAGCACGCTGCCGTCGGTACGCGTACAGCCCATGTGCCACTGCATGAAATGCAACTGCTGCACCGGCCCGTCCTGCAGCACGTCCAGTTCGACATGCATCCGCGACCCGCGGATGCGCGCGTAGATCCGCTCCACGCCGGCATCCGGCCCCTCGAAATACTGGAAGAAGCGCTGGCCGTCGTAGAGCAGCACGCCGGTGACGCCTTCCATGCGGTTGCGCGCGCGCGCATCGACCAGCAGGTGGTCGAGGTCGGCCGGGGTCAGCCCGGCCACGGCGGTACTGGTATAGGCCACGGCCCGGTGCGTCATCTGCGGTTCCCTGCTCCGTGCCTGGTCGGGCAAGCATGACACAGGTCTCCCGCTGCCGGTCGCCCGGCAGCGGGAGCCGCCACGTCAGTAGCGATAGTCCAGCTTCAGCCAGAGCGTGCGGCCGGGTTCGTTGATCCGCACCGGGTCGGCGGGGAAGCCGAAGTCGGCGCTGCCGGCCAGGTTGAGGTGTTCGGCATAGGCGCGGTCGAACACGTTGTCCACGCCGGCGCTGGCCCGCAGGCCATCGCTGATGCGGTAGGCGGCGTTGAGCGACAGCGTGGCGAAGCCGGCGCTCGGGCCGAGATCGCGCGCCACCACGTTGCCTTCGTCCTGCGCCACCCGGTCCTGCCCGGCGACCACCCGCAGCAACGCCCCGGTCGACCAGCGCACGTGTTCCCAGGATGCGCTGAAGCGGCCTTCCAGCGGCGGGATCTGCGGCAGCGGCCGCTGCTCGTCGCGGTTCTCGCCCCAGGCATAGGCCAGCGTGCTGCCCAACTTCAGGCCCTGCGCCGGCCGCCATTCCAGCCCGGCCTCGGCACCGGCAATGCGCGCATCGACATTGCCCGCACGCGTGCTGCTGCCCATCATGCCGCCGCTGCGGTAGGTGAACAGGATGTAGTCCTGCAGGCGCCCCGCGTAGGCCGACACCCAGGCATCGAGCGTGCGCCCGCGGAACTGCAGGCCGAGGTCGAGCTGGGTGGTCTTCTCCGGCTTCACCCCGGCGAAAGCGTTGACGCTGCCGGCCGGGCCGGCGTCGGCAGAGAACAGCTCCCAGTAGTCGGGCATGCGCTCGCTGTGGCCGAGCCCGGCATACCAGGTCCAGGCCTGGCCGTGGTCGCGCTCGTAGCGCAGGAAGCCGCTGCCCAGCGTCTGCTCGCGCGTCTGCCCGGCGGTGGGGTTGGGCATGGACATCATCCCGCTGGTCAGGCGCAGGTCCTTGGCCTGCGCCTTGTCCACCCGCAACCCGCTCACCCAGCGCCGCGGCGTGTCCTCGCCGAAGGTCAGTTCGGCGAATGCCCCCGTGTTGCTGAGTTCGGCATCGCGGATCCACGGCATCTGCTTCCAGGTGTCGCGGCCCATGCCCTTGCGCTTGCGGTGGCGGCTGTCCTGGGCGTCGATGCCGGCGACGATGGCCACGTCCTGCCAGCGCCATTCCGAGGCGATGCGGCCGCCGCTGGTGCGCCGCGCCACGTTGGACGCCATCGGCATCGGCATGCTGCCGTTCGGGTTGGGCGTGCGCAGCGTGTAGTTGTCCATCAAGTGGTCGGCCTCGTTGTAGTACAGGTTGGCCTGCAGCTTGTCCCATGCCCCGGGCAGGTTGCCGCGCTCGAAACGCAGGCCGTAGCTGCTGCGCTTGAACGCCGCCCCGTCCATGCCACGGCCGGCATAGCGGGCCAGGGCATCGCCGGTGCCGGCATTGAGTTCGACCACGGTGTCGGCATCCGGCGTCCAGCCGACGGCGACATCGGCGTTCCACTTGCGCCAGCGCGACGGCACCACCTCGCCGTTGCCGTCGCGGTAGTCGCCGGACTCGGAGCGGTTGCCGTTGACCCGCACGTAGCCCGGGCGGCTGCCGAAGCTGGCGTCGAGCATCTGGTCGTTGCGGCTGTTGGAGCCGCCCAGCGCGCTGGCCTGCAGCTCCATGCCCGGGGCGTCGAAGCGCGGCATGTCGCGCTCGAAGCGCACCGTGCCGGCCGAAGCGCCGGCACCCCAGCGCACGCTCTGCGGCCCCTTGACGACGGTCAGCCGGTCATAGGTTTCCGGCGCGATGTAGGACAGCGGGTTGTCCATACGCGAGGGACAGGCGCCGAGCAGGTTGCCGTCGTTGGTGAGGATGTTCAGCCGCGAACCGGACATGCCGCGCAGCACCGGGTCGCCATTGGTGCCGCCGTTGCGGATCGCGGAGAAGCCGGGAACGGTCTTGAGGTAGTCGGCGCCATCGCTGGCGGGCACCGGCTGCCGCGGCAGGCGCGGGTCGGTGACCCAGTTCAGCGGCGAGGACGGCGCGGCGCTGGTCACGACCAGGGTGTCCAGGGTCTTGATCGAATCGGGCTCGTCGGCGTGCGCGAGCAGGGGAAACAGCGCCAGGCAGACGCAGGCGGCCAGGCACGCCGGGGCGCCCGGCGTACGGGAAACGGGATACATGGAATTCTCCGGTACGACATGCCACGTGCCGCACGAAGCGACAGGCAGCGGGAAGAAGGGGATCTGTCGTCAGGAGAACAACGGCGGCCCACGCGCCGGATGCGCCGGCCAGCGCAGGCCGGCGCTGAACAGGGAGGCACGCGCCGGCTGCGGCGCGATGCGGTACAGCAGCGGTGCCAGCAGGAGCAGCACCGCCAGCCACGGCAGCAGCCGCGACGCCATGGTGCAGTAGTCGCAGGCCTCGCCATGGGCGGCATGCGGATCAGGCGCAGGGGTCTTGCCGGTAGAGCCGACGGCATCGGCATGCCCGGCATGCGCATCCATCGCAGGCGGCAGCGCCTGCGTGCCGCCCGCCATGGCCATCGCGGGCATCGCATGCGCCATCGACGCATGCGCCCCCTGCACGGCCTGCATCCCGCGGCTCACCACCGGCGCCAGCGCCATCAGCAGCGCGGCTGCCAGCGCAAGCAGCAACATCCAGCGGTGCATGTGCGGGGATCGGATCACGGCACGATTTTAAGACCCCGCCGCGGCCGTCCATGTGCGACACATCGCCGCAGGGGGAAACCGGTACCGACGGAAGGCCGCGGACGCCGGCCCGGGATCCTCGCCGATGCGGGCCGGCGGACACCGCGACGCGCCAGGCCACGCGCTCCTGGCCCGCGTCGGCGCAGTCGGCGCAGTCGGCGCGCCCGGTATCCCAGGCTGGTTGCCGGCCTCAGTTGGTGATGGTCTGGGTCAGCTCTTCCCAGCTCGGCGGTACCGGCCAGTCGGCCGCCTGGTTGCCGTCCAGCACGCGCCGCAGGTCGCGCTTGTCGATCTGCGGCGCCAGCACGTGCACCAGTTCCAGCGCGTAGTCGCGCAGCACGCGCTCGCGCGGCAGCACCGCCCACGCGGTGCACTCGGGAATCGCCGACGGCGCCGGCCAGGCGCGCAGGTCGCCGTCGCCGGCGCTGACCGCCATTTCCGCCAGCAGGCCCACGCCCAGGCCGGCGCGTACATAGGTCTTGATCAGATCGGCATCGAGCGCGGTCAGGGCCAGGTCAGGCTCCAGCCCCTGGGTGGCGAAGGCGCGGCGCAGCGAGGAACTGGGCCGGGTCGAGGATTCGTAGCTGATCAGCGGGTGGGCGGCCAGCGCGGCCATGTCCGGCAGCCTGCCGGCACGGTCCAGCGCATGGCCCTTGGGCACCAGCACCAGCCGCCGCCAGCGATACAGCGGCACCGCGATGCCGGTGCTGGGTTCGCCGCCGGCGGTGCTGACGATGGCGATGTCGGCGTCGCCCTGGCTGAGCAGGTCCAGCGCGTCGCTCTCGGCGGCCTGCTGCAGGTGCACGCTGACCTGCGGATAGGCCTGCTTGATCCGCGCCACCGCCGGCGGCAGCACGAAGCGCGCCTGGGTATGGGTGGTGGTCAGGACCAGCTGGCCGTGGCTCTCGCGGCGCTGGTTGGCGGCGTAGGTGCGGATGTTGTTGGCTTCGGCCAGCACCAGCCGCGCCCGCGCGATCACTTCCGCGCCGGCCGGCGTCACCGACTCCAGGCTGCGCCCCTTGCGCACGAACAGCAGGAAGCCCAGTTCGTCCTCCAGCTGCTTGAGCTGCTTGGACAGCCCCGGCTGGGTGGCGTGCACGCGCGTGGCCGCCAGCGTGATGTTCAGCTCGGCGTCGGCGATCGCCACCAGGTAGCGCAGTTGGGTCAGGGTCATCGGGGGTCGGGGGTCGGGGGTCGGGGCGGAGGCTAGGCGGGGACCCGACCCACTGTAGGTCAGATCGCATGGCCTACTTATAACCGAAAGTAATTTGATAGGCGGGGCAAGTCATTTCCGGGGCCCGCGGGGCGGGACTACGGTCAGCATCCCTGCCACGACCGCCGCCCCTGCCACCTTGGACGCCCCCCTGTTCCCGCTGTTCGCCGATCTCAACGGCCGTGCCGTGCTGGTGGTCGGCGGTGGCGCGGTGGCCGGGCGCAAGGTCGAGGCGCTGCTGCACGCCGGTGCACGGCCCCGGGTCGGCGCGCCGCACCTGTCGCCGGCACTGCGGGCGCTGGCCGAGGCCGGCCGCATCGACTGGCTGCCCGGCCTGTTCGACACGCGCTGGCTGGCCGAAGACGTGTGGCTGGTGGTCGCCGCCACCGACACGGTCGCGGTCAACCAGGCGGTCGCGCGTGCGGCCGAGGCGCAGCGGCTGTTCGTGAACGTGGTCGACGACGCACAGCTGTCGCGCTTCCACGTGCCGGCCGTGGTCGAGCGCGGCGCCCTGCAGATCGCCATCTCCAGCGGCGGCGCCGCGCCGATGGTGGCGCGGCATGTCCGCCGCCGGCTGGAAGAGCTGTTCGATGGCGCCTGGGGCCAGCTGACCGCACTGGCCGGGCGCCACCGCCCGGCCATCCGCGCGCGCTTCCCGGACACCGCCGCACGCCGCCGCTTCTTCGACCGCCTGCTCGACGGCCCGGTGCTGGAGCTGCTGCGCCGGCATCGCCCTGGCGACGCCGAATCCGCGCTGCGGCAGGCGATGGCCGACGAGCCGCCGGCAGCGGCCGGCTCGGTGGTGCTGGTCGGCGCCGGTTCCGGCGACCCCGGCCTGCTCACCCTGGCCGCATTGCGCGCGCTCAACCAGGCCGACGTCATCCTGCACGACCGCCTGGTCAGCGCCGAGGTGCTGCAGCTGGCCCGCCGCGACGCCGACCGCATCGAAGTCGGCAAGTCCGCGCGCGGCCACAGCACCCGCCAGGAGCATATCCACGCGCTGATGCTGGAACACGCCCGCGCCGGTCGCCGCGTGGTACGGCTCAAGGGCGGCGATGCCTTCGTGTTCGGCCGCGGTGGCGAGGAGCTGCAGTTCCTGCGTGCGCACGGCATCGCCTACGAGGTGGTACCGGGCATCACCGCGGCACTGGCCTGCGCCGCGCACGCCGGCATCCCGCTCACCCACCGCGACCACGCCCAGCAGCTGCGCCTGGTCACCGCGCATTGCCGCGAATCGCTGGACACGCTCGACTGGCATGCGCTGGCCGCGCCACGACAGACCCTGGTGTTCTACATGGGCGTGGCCGCGCTGGCACGGATCCAGGCGCACCTGCTCGAAGCCGGGCTGCCCGCCGCCACGCCGTTCGCGCTGGTGGAGAACGGCTCGCGCCCCGGCCAGCGGGTGGTCAGCGGGCACCTGCGGCAACTGGCGGAGGCCGCCACCACGCACGCGGTGCAGTCGCCGGCACTGCTGGTCGTCGGCGAGGTGGCCGCGCTGGCGAACGAACTGCACTGGTTCGGCCAGGCGCCGCTGCCCGCCGCTGCCCACGCATCCTCACCTTCAGCAAAGACGCCGCCGACCACACTGGCCGACGCCGCCTGATTCCTTCCAGGAGATCCCCATGGCCATCTACAGCAACATCCTCGACACCGTCGGCAATACCCCGGTGGTCAAGCTCAACCGCCTGGCGCCGGCCGGGGTGGACGTCTACGTCAAGGTCGAGTCGTTCAACCCCGGCGGCTCGGTCAAGGACCGCCTGGCGCTGGCGATCGTGCTCGACGCAGAAAAGCGCGGCGTGCTCAAGCCCGGCGACACCATCGTCGAGGCCACGTCGGGCAACACCGGCGTGGCCCTGGCCATGGTCGCGGCCGCACGCGGCTACAAGTTCGTGGCGGTGATGACCGAGACCTTCTCGGTGGAACGCCGCAAGGCGATGCGCGCGTATGGCGCCAAGGTGATCCTGACCCCGGCCGCGGCACGCGGCACCGGCATGGTGGAAAAGGCGAAGGAACTGGCCGCCAGGCACGGTTGGTTCCTGGCCAGCCAGTTCGCCAACCCGGCCAATCCGGCCTACCACCGCAACACCACCGCCGCCGAGATCCTGCGCGACTTCGCCGGCAAGCGGCTGGACTACTTCGTCAGTGGCTGGGGCACCGGCGGTACCCTGACCGGCGTGGGCGAGGTGCTGAAACTGGCGCGCCCGGACACCCGCATCGTCGCCACCGAGCCGGCCGGCGCGGCGCTGCTCAAGGGCGACGAATGGAAGCCGCACAAGATCCAGGGCTGGACCCCGGACTTCCTGCCGGACGTGCTCAACCGCAACGTCTACGACGCGCTGTACACGGTGCAGGACGAACGCGCGATCGAGACTTCGCGCCGGCTGGCCGCCGAGGAGGGCATCTTCGTCGGCATCTCCTCCGGCGCCACGGCCGCCACCGCGCTGGAGGTCGCCGCCAACGCACCGGCCGGCTCGGTGATCCTGGCCATGCTGCCCGATACCGGCGAGCGCTATTTCTCCACCCCGCTGTTCGCCGACATCAACGAAGGCAGCGACGACGACTGGCTGGCCGGCCTGCCGTAACCCCGCGCCCCGCGCGACGCCCTCCCCCCGCACAAGGCCGCCCCCGGGCGGCCTTGCTGCTTGCCGGGCGCCGCGTCGCAGCCGTGGAGACGCATCTTCCTCAGACTTTGCCGTGGGCCGGCGCAAGCCGTGCATCCGTCACGTTTTGCTCATATACGGGAAGGGAAGATCGCGGGCATGAACATCGACATCTGGCACGGCGACATCACCACCCTCGACGTGGACGCCATCGTCAACGCGGCCAACGAGAGCCTGCTCGGTGGCGGCGGTGTCGACGGCACGATCCACAGCGCGGCCGGGCCGGGCCTGCTGGCCGAATGCGCGCGCCTGCCGGAACTGCGCCCGGGCGTGCGCTGCCCGCCGGGCGAGGTCCGCGCCACCGCCGGCCACGCGCTGCCGGCACGCCATGTGTTCCACACCGTCGGCCCGGTCTGGCACGGCGGCCAGCGCGACGAGGCCGCGCTGCTCGCCAACTGCTACTGGCAATCGCTGCGGCTGGCCGAGCAGATGCGGCTGGAATCGATCGCCTTCCCGGCGATCAGCTGCGGCGTCTACGGCTACCCCATGCACCAGGCCGCCGCCATCGCCGTCACCGAAACGGTGACCTGGCAGAAGCGCCACGCGCGGCCGGTGCGGATCGTGCTGGTGGCCTACAACACCGCCACCTTCAAGGCCTACCAGCAGGCACTGGCCGTTGCCGCGCAGGCGCATGCGGCGGTGGCCGTGGACGATCCGCTGCCATCGTTCGCGCGTTAGCGGCGCGGGCCGCCAGTCACGCTGCGGGCCCGCACACATGGAAACGCCGGCACAGGGCCGGCGTTTCCACATCCATCACGGGCAGGGGCCGATCAGCCTTCCCACTTGCCCAGCGCGGCCAGGCCGTTTTCCCGGGCACGCTCGTACACGGTCTTCTGCGCGGCCTCGTAGTTGCCCTTCATGTCCTTGGCCCACAGCTTCAGCGCGGCCTGCTGCATCGCGCGGCCGTAGGAGAAGCTCAGCGGCCACGGCAGCTTGTCGAGCTGGTTCATGGCGTTCAGGTGCGCGGTGGACTGCTCGTCGCTCTGCCCGCCGGACAGGAACACCACGCCCGGCAGGATCGCCGGCACGGTGCTCTTCAGGCACATCACGGTGGCTTCGGCCACTTCCTCGACGTCGGCCTGCTCGTCGCAGTCCTTGCCGGAGATGACCATCGAGGCCTTCAGGATGGTGCCTTCCAGCAGCACGTTCTGCTGGTACAGCGCGTCGAACAGCGAGCGCAGGGTGGCTTCGGTGACTTCGTAGCAGGTCTCGATGTCGTGGTCGCCGTCCATGATCACTTCCGGCTCGACCATCGGCACCAGGCCGCATTCCTGGCACAGCGCGGCGTAGCGGGCCAGCGCGTGGGCGTTGGACTCGATGCAGGTGCCCGACGGGATGCTCTCGCCGATGTTGATGACCGCACGCCACTTGGCGAAGCGCGCGCCCAGCTTGTAGTACTCCTGCAGGCGCTCGCGCAGGCCGTCCAGGCCTTCGGTGACCAGTTCGCCCGGGCAGCCGGCCAGCGGGTGCGCGCCCTTGTCGACCTTGATGCCCGGGATCATGCCGTGGTCGGCCATGTACTTGGCGAACGGCACGCCGTCGCGGGTGCTCTGGCGGATGGTTTCGTCGTACAGGATCGCGCCGGAAATATGCTCGTTGAGCTTGGGCGTGGTCAGCAGCAGCTCGCGGTAGGCGCGGCGGTTCTCTTCGGTGTTCTCGATGCCGACGCTGGCGAAGCGCTTGGCGATCGTGCCGGTGGATTCGTCGATGGCGATGATGCCCTTGCCCGGGGCGACCATGGCCTGGGCGGTTTCAGCCAGCAGTTCGATGCTCATGAAGTTCCTGTGACGGGGTGCGGGAAAACCCGGATTATAGCCCGCGGCCGTCGTCGGCCGGCCGTGAGGACGCACTGGAACCGCTTTCAATCCATCCGCCAGGACAAATCCTGTCCACCGCGGTCACGCACGGGCCACCGCGGTGGCCCGTGCAGGCACATCGGTCAGAGCTCGCCCAGTCCGCTGGCGCGGCCGTCGCTGCCCACTTCGAGCAGGCGCAGGGTGTTGGTGGCGCCGTGGGTTTCCATGTGCTCGCCGCTGGTGAACACGACGCGGTCGCCGGCCTGCAGCAGGCCGGCCTCGACCAGCAGGCGGATGCTGCCGCGCGCGGCTTCGCGCGGGGTGAAGCCACGGCTGTCGAAATTGATCGGGAACACGTCGCGCATCAGCGCCATCTGCCGGCGCGCGCCGTCGTGGCGGGTCACCGCGAACACCGGCGCCTTGGCGCGGAACCGCGACAGGTAGCGCGCGGTGCCGCCGGACTCGGTCATCGCCACGATCGCGCGCACGCCCACGTGCTGGGACAGGAACATGGTGGCCATGGCGATGGCCTGGTCGGCACGCTCCAGGTTGCGTGGCGAGGCGTTGAAATCGGTGTCGATCTGGAACTGGCGTTCGGCCCCGAGGCAGATGCGCGCCATCGCCTCGACCGCCCTGACCGGATAGGCGCCGGCGGCGGTCTCGGCCGACAGCATCACCGCGTCGGTGCCGTCGATGACCGAGTTGGCCACGTCCAGCACTTCGGCGCGGGTCGGGATCGGGCTTTCGACCATCGACTGCAGCATCTGCGTGGCGGTGATCACCACCTTGTTCTGCGCCAGCGCGGCCTTGATGATCTTCTTCTGCAGGCCCGGCAGTTCGGCGTCGCCGATTTCCACGCCCAGGTCGCCGCGCGCGACCATCACCACGTCGCTGGCCTCGACGATCTCCTCCAGGTTCTCGATCGCCTCGGTACGTTCGATCTTGGAGACCAGCGCCGCATCGCAGCCATGCTGGCGGGCAATGGCGCGGGCGTCGTTCATGTCCTGCGCGTTGCGGCAGAACGAGACGGCGATGAAGTCCACGCCGATCTTCGCCACGATGCCGATCAGCTCCTTGTCGCGTTCGGTCAACGCGCCCAGCGACAGGCCGCCGCCCTGCTTGTTCAGACCCTTGCGGTCGGACAGCACGCCGTCGTTGAGCACGGTGTTGATGATGCGCTCGCCCTGCACCTCCACCACCTGCAGCTGCATCAGGCCATCGTCCAGCAGCAGCACGTCGCCCGGGCCCACGTCCTGCGGCAGGCCGAGGTAGCTCACGCCCACCTGGGTGGCGTCGCCGGGCGCCGCATCGGCCTTGGCGATCAGGTCGAAGCGGTCACCGGCCTTGAGCTGCACCTTGCCTTCGGCGAAGCGCTCGATGCGGATCTTCGGGCCCGGCAGGTCGGCCAGGATGCCCACTTCCACACCGATGCGGTTGGCAGCGGCGCGCACTTCGGCGGCGCGCTTGGCCTGGCCGGACGGATCGCCATGGGAGAAGTTCAGGCGCACCACGTTGACACCGGCGCGGAACAGATCGTCGAGCACGCCCGGCGCATCGGTGGCCGGTCCGAGGGTGGCGAGGATCTTGGTGCGGCGCTGGCGTTCGATCATGGTGCAAAAACTCCCTGAAAGGCCGCCGAAATTAGCATATCCAGTGCATGACAACGATGTCGCATACGATTTCAGAAGACACTTTCCACGCTGTCCCGCAGACAGCGCGGACAGCATGTCCGGACATCGCCATCACTCTGCACCGCGCTGTCGCCAACCAAGCAACAACCAGACACGCACGAGTCTCGACTTGTCGGCATGGGACAGCCCGGCGGCCAGCCAGGACAACGCGACGGCAACGACCGGCGCATGCGACGGACCGGTTGCGGCTGTCGCCCGCCGGCGCGCATACACGGCGCGCGCGGCTTCAGCGTACGCCGCGCTCCGCCCGCCGCTGCGGTGGCGTCAGCGCGACAGCAGCCGCGCCAGCTCGGCGGGCGTGCCGGCCAGCGAACCGGCCCCGGCAGCGCTCAGTTCCTCGCGGCCGCCGAAGCCCCACAGCACGCCGACGTTGCGCATGCCATGGTGGCGCGCGCCCTCGATGTCCATGCGCCGGTCGCCGATCATCCAGCACTGCGCGGGCGCCAGCGACAACCGCTGCAGCGCTTCAGCGATCAGCTCCGGCTTGTGGCTGCGCGCGCCGTCGGCGGTGGCGCCGATCACGTCCTCGAAACAGCCGCCGAACGGCAGGTGTTCCACGATCCGCCGCGCGTGCGGCTCGTTCTTGGCCGTGACCACCGCCAGCCGGTGGCCGGCGGCATGCAGCCCCTGCACCACCTCGCCGATGCCGGCATAGACGTCATGTTCCTGCCAGCCGTGCAGTTCGAAGCGTTCGCGATACAGCGCCACCGCCTGTTCGACGCGCTGCGCGTCGCCGAACAGCGGGGTGAAGCTGGTGCGCAGCGCCGGTCCGATCCAGCGGCGCAGCTCGGCCGGCGGCGGCACCGGCTGCTGCATCCGCTCCAGTGCGTAGGCCACGCAGCGGGTGATGCCGACGGCCGAATCGATCAGCGTGCCGTCGAGATCGAAGAACAGCACATCGCGGCTCACGCCCCGCGGGCCTCCAGCGCCGCCACCGCCGGCAGGGTCTTGCCCTCGAGGAATTCCAGGAACGCGCCGCCGCCGGTGGAGATGTAGCTGACCTTGTCGGCGATGCCGTACTTGTCCACCGCGGCCAGGGTGTCGCCACCGCCGGCGATGGAGAACGCGCTGGACGCGGCGATGGCGCGGGCCAGCGCTTCGGTGCCCTTGCCGAAGGCATCGAACTCGAACACCCCTACCGGGCCGTTCCACACCACGGTGCCGGCCCCGGCGATCAGCGCGGCGTACTGCGCGGCGGTCTGCGGGCCGATGTCCAGGATCATGTCGTCGGCGCCCACCGCATCGACCGCCTTGATGGTGGCCGGCGCATCGGCGGCAAAGGCCGGGGCCACGACCACGTCGACCGGCAGCGGAATCTCGGCGCCGCGCGCCCTGGCGGCCGCGTCGATGCTGCGGGCGGTTTCCAGCAGGTCGTTCTCCACCAGCGACTTGCCCACGCCATGGCCCTCGGCGGCGATGAAGGTGTTGGCGATGCCGCCGCCGACGATCAGCTGGTCGACCTTGCCGACCAGGCTGGAGAGCAGCTCGAGCTTGGTCGACACCTTGGAGCCGGCGACGATCGCCAGCAGCGGCCGCGCGGGGTTGGCCAGCGCCTTGTCCAGCGCATCCAGCTCGGCCATCAGCAGCGGGCCACCGGCGGCGACCGGGGCGAAGCGGATCACGCCATGGGTCGAGGCCTGCGCACGGTGCGCGGTGCCGAAGGCATCCATCACGAACACGTCGCACAGCGCGGCGTACTTCTTCGACAGGGCTTCGTCATCCTTGCCCTCGCCCACGTTCATGCGGCAGTTCTCCAGCAGCACGATCCTGCCCGGGGCCACGTCCACGCCATCCACCCAGTCCTTGACCAGCGGCACCTCGACGCCCAGCAGCTGGGACAGGCGCGCGGCCACCGGCGCCAGCGAGTCGGCCTCGCTCCACACGCCTTCCTTCGGCCGGCCCAGGTGCGAGGTCACCAGCACGGCGGCGCCCTTTTCCAGCGCCAGCTTCAGGGTCGGCAGCGACGCGGTGATGCGCTGCTCGGAGGTGATCGTGCCGTTGTCGTCGATCGGCACGTTGAGATCCTGGCGGATCAGGACACGCTTGCCGGCAAGATCAAGGTCGGTCATGCGAACGATGGACATGGGCAATTCTCTGGCTTCTCGGGAAGGGGTGGGATACGTCGTGGAGCCGCCGGTCCTGGCACGGCATGTCGGCCCGGGAACGTCGGTCCCGGCAGCGCGGCAGGCCGATGCGGCAGTCCACCCTGGCCGCCTCGCGCCCCGGTCTACCCGCAGGCGCTTGCCGGCGGGGTCGAGCTGGGCCATGCGGACGATGGACAGGGCGGGGTCGGCTCCGGAAGACTGTGGGCAAACCGTGATTCTCGCCCGCCCCCGCTGGCGGGGCAAACCCGAGGTACGCACGATGCCGACGCGCCTGCCGCAACCGGAACTGTCCAGCCTGCGCCTGCGCCTGCGCGAACCGCGCGAGGACGATGCGCCGGCCCTGTTCGCCATCCACGGCGATCCGCAGGTGATGCGCTACTGGAGCTGTCCGGCCTGGACCCGGCCGGCCCAGGCCGAGCAGAAGCTGGCCGACATCCGCCGCCAGCGGCGCGAACTGGACATCCTGGTCTGGGCCATCGCCGATGCACGCAGCGACCTGCTCATCGGCACCAGCGCGGTATTCGCGATGAACCTGTAGCAGGGCCGCGCCGAGATCGGCTACAGCCTGCATCGCGACTGGCAGGGGCGCGGGCTGGCCAGCGAGGCGCTGCGCATGATCCTGCGCCATCTGTTCGACGGCATGGGCCTGCGCCGGATCGAAGCCGACATCGACCCGCGCAACCTGGCCTCGTGCCGGCTGGTCGAAAAGCTCGGCTTCGTCCGCGAAGGCACGCTGCGCGAACGCTGGCATGTAAACGGCGAGGTCTGTGACAGCGCCATCTACGGCCTGCTGCGGCGGGACTTCATCGACCCGCAGGCCACGTACGCGCAGGGGCATGCCGGGGCGCCTGCGCGCTGAGGCCCGCCGCGGCGGACGCGGCGCCCGCGGTGTCCGCCTCAGCCGTTCGCGGGGCGGGCGCCGCGCAGCAGGCTGATCGCAAAACCGGCCACGGCCAGCGCACCGGCCACCAGCACCGCCCACAGCAGCAGGCTCTTCCAGTCGCGTACCGGTGCCGCCGGCGCATAGGCCTTGTCGCCCGCGCGTACCGTGCCTTCGCCCAGACGCGCCAGGGTCGGCTGCCACTGCGCGCCGTTGCGCGCCCGCAGCGCGGCCAGCATCGGCTCCAGGCTGCTTTCGCGGGTGGCCGCCCGCGCGTTTCCGGCGACCAGCCGATACGGCGCGCGGCCCTGGGCCAGGAACACCACGCTGCCCGGCCGATAGCCCAGTTTCAGGGTCGGCGCCGGCGTGCCGGCCATGGCCGGCTCGGCCTGCAGCTGCCAGTCGCGGTCACGGGTTTCCTGCCCGAGCTGCAGCGGTGCCGAGGCCTGCCGGCGCCCGCCTTCCTGCAGCGTCCAGGTGTTCCAGCCGCGGGCATGCACCTGCCAGGCCGGCTCCGCGCCGGCCTGCCGGCGATCCTCGTCGCGGCTGGACACAGTCCACGCCACCGCGGTGTTGGCCGGCATCGCCACGTCCACCCGCTGCACCGGGAAACGGCCCTGGACCTGGTAGCCGAACCGGGCCACCGGGTCGCCGCCGGGTACCGATGCGGCCAGCTCGACCCATTGCCAATCGTCAGCGACCGCATCGCCGGCAAGCTCGCCACGCAACGCGCGCAGCGGCGGCGCGCCTTCACGCTGCAGCGGCACCAGCCGCAGGTAGCGCAGCGCCGTGGATACCGCCACGCGCTCGCTACTCAACTGCCGCCCCTGGTTGCGCAGCCTTACCAGCCGCACTTCCGGGTCCAGCACCTGCCAGCGGCGCAGGTCATCGCTGCCCTCCAGCCGGTAGCCCAGGTCCAGCGCCGCCGGCTCGCCTTCCCATTCCACGCGCAATGCCCGCACCTGCCCGGCCTGCCGTCCCAGGTCCACCAGCCACACCGGGTCGCCCTGGCCCACGGCGGCGGTGCCCAGCGCATTGCGCACCGACACCACGTTGCCACCGGCGTCGCGCTGCACCACCACGCTCAGGTCCCCGCCCGTCGTCGTGGCGGCACCGGCGGGCACGGCGAACCAGTCCAGTTCCACCTGCGCCGACGGCCCGGCGATCGGCGTGGCCGCGGCCTGCACCGCGCTGGCCATCGGCTTGCCGTCGGCGTCGATCACCTGCACGTCGCGCAGGTCGCGCCAGTACGCCGCACGGTAGACCCCGGCATCCAGCACCACGCGATACGCGCCGGCATCGGGATGCGCCGGCTGCAGCGGCCACTGCATGGCGAAATCGTCGGCCGCCTGCGCCGCCAGCGGCAGCAGCGCCATCCACCACAAACGCCTGATCATGCGGTTGTTTCCTCGTGGTTCGTTTCAGCACCTGAGCGTCGCGGCGGTGCCGGCGCCAGCCAGCCCACCAAGGTGCACAGCAGTCCGTAGGCGATGAAGGCGCCGATGCCCAGCAGGTCGCCCAGGTTGGCGCGGTCGATCAGCAGCAGCTTGGCCAGCACCACGCCCATCAGGATCGCACCGGCCAGCCACACGGCCCATTGCCCGCGGCGCGAGCCGCTCACCCAGCCGATCACGCCCAGCAGGCTCCACACCACGGTCAGGCTGGTCTGCGCCAGGCTGGTGTCGATCAGGTGGCCATTCCAGTCGATGCCGCCCCAGTGATGCACGGCGCGCAGGGTGATGGTGCTGACCAGCAGCAGCGCCGCCAGCGGCAGCAGGCCCCGCCGCAGCCCGGCCAGCGGCGTGCCCGCATCGGCGGACCACAGCGCCATCGCCGCCAGCACCAGCACCGCCAGCTGCGCCAGGTCCAGCGGGTTGAGCAGCGCGATCCACGGCAGCGGCGCCGCAGCCCCGGCGCCGGCCAGCGAGACCAGCCACCACAGGCCCAGCACCGCGAAGGTCGCCGCCTGCAGGACCGGCCGGTAGCGGTCGAACGCGGCACCCAGCGGCTGCGCCAGCCAGCGCCAGCGGCGGATCGACACCGCCGCCAGCAGCAGCCACGGCAGCGCCAGCAGCATGCCGACCCAGCCCCCGGCCAGCGCGAAGCGCGTGCCCAGGTGCCAGGACAACAGCGACAGCACCGTCGGCCACAGCAGCCACCAGGCAAGCTGCGCCGCGCCGGCGATGGCATCGCCCGCCGCGCGCAGGCACAGCAGGCTGCGCAGGCCCAGCGCTGCGAACAGCGGCCAGGCCCAGGCACCGTGGCCTGCAAACGGCTGGCCGTACGCGGCGAGCTGCAGGAACGCCAGCGGGAACGCCAGTACCAGACACCCCAGCGTGGTCAGCGACAGCGCCAGCGCCGGCCGGCGCCGGTGCACCTCGGCCGCCAGCCAGCCGCTCACGCCCAGCAGCAGCAGCATCGCGTGCAGGACGCTGCGCGGCTCCACGAAGCGCGCGATCTCGGTACCGGCATTGCCCATCCACCAGGCCAGGCCCCAGGCATAGGCGATCGCGGCCAGCGGCATGTTGCCGGCACCGCGGTACAGCCACGCGCTGGCGAAACCGGCCAGCGCGACCAGCAGCGCGCCCATGAAAGTCGCGTTGGCGACGGCGTATCCGGCACCGTCAGGAATGGCATGGGCGCCCTCGATGCCCACCGCCAGCGCGAACGCCGCCGCCAGTTGCAGGCCGATGCCGGTCCAGCGCGCCAGCCGGCGCTGCTGCATCAGGCCCAGCCAGACCAGGCCGGCGCCTTCCAGCGCGAAGACCGAGGCCGTGGCCTGCGCCGACAGCGCCAGCGGCACCGCCAGCGTGGCGAAACCCACCGCCAGGATGGCATGCCCCTGCGCCAGCAGATGCAGCCGCTCGCGGTGCCACACCGCACGCGCCAGCAGCGCATAGACCACCGCCACGCCGAGCGCGCACAGTGCCAGCGGCATGCGCTCGCCCTGCAGCAGGGCAGCCTGCAGCGAGAACGCCACCAGCGGCGTGCCGAACAGCAGGCAGCCATCGATGCGTGCACCGCCCGGGGTCGCCGCCTTGCGCGCATGGAGCAGCGGCAACAGCAGGTAGAACGCGAAGAACAGCAGCAGGAACGGCTCGGTGCTGGCGAACTTGGCCGGCGCGTAATCGAGCACGCCCCAGAGCGTGCCGATGCCCCAGGTGAAGACGAAACCAAGCAGGTTGAGGATGCGCCACGGCCGCACCCAGGCGATGGCGAAGATGCCGGCGTTGAGCAGCGCGTAGTACGAGAACAGGCCGACATGGTTGCCGCTGCCATCGGACAGCCAGACCGGCGCCATGAACCCGGCCAGCACGCCGAGGATGGCCAGCGTGCGCGACTCCTGCAGCACCGCCATCACGCACAGCCCGGCGATCAGCACCACGCTGATCGCGAACGCCGGCAGCGCGTCGATCAGGCCGTGGTTCTTGAACGCGGCGAACACCACCAGCAGCAGCACGCCTATCGCACCGCCCTGCAGGGCCAGCGCGAACGCACGGTGGCTCCCGCGCTTGCGCCAGGCGAACGCCAGCCCGGCCAATGCCGCCAGGCTGATCCCGGCCAGGCGGAACGCAGGCGGGAAACTGAACCAGCCGGCATCGCTGCCGTACTTGAGCAGCGCCGCCACGCCGGCCAGCAGTACCAGCATGCCGACCTTGACCGGCACGTTGCCGCGGGTGAACCACTGCCTGATGTACGCGATGCCGCGCTCGACGAGGTTCGGCCCGGCCGCGGCCGTCGCTTCCGGCACGGGCGCGGGACCGGACGCGCTGCGGACCTGCCGCGGCGCGAGGGGTTCGCGCAGCGGCGGCAGCGGCGGCGCAACCGCGGGCGATGGGGGCGCCGGCGCATCCATCGCGGGTTCCGGCACGGGCCCGACCGGCGCGGGCGCGAGCTCGCGTGCCTGCGGCAGCCCATGCCGCGCGTTGCCCGGATCGGTGGCGTGGCCGGCTTCGCCGACCTGCCCGCGCGCCAGCGCGTCTTCAAGCGCGGCCACCCGACGCTTCAGCGAGGCCACCGATACCAGCGCCATGACCAGCAGTACCGGCACCGCCAGCACCACCGCCAGCAGCAGCAACCCCAACAACACGATCTCGTCGTCCATTCGCCGTCCCTGTCACCGGAAGGTGCCACGCCACCTTCATCCACGCCCCGTCGAAACGCAAGCCGCGCAACCGCCCCGACAGCGCCCTGCGCCCTGCCGCATCCGCGCCGCCGCGGGCAAAAAGAAGGGCGCCCGCGGCGCCCTTCCTTCATATCCCCGCGGTGCGGATCAGGCCGCGACCACGCGCACCATTTCCAGGCACTTGTTGGAGTAGCCCCACTCGTTGTCGTACCAGCTGACCAGCTTGACGAAGGTGGAGTCCAGCGCGATGCCGGCTTCGGCGTCGAACACCGAGGTGTGGGTCTCGCCGCGGAAATCGGTGGCCACGACCTTGTCCTCGGTGTAGCCCAGCACGCCCTTCAGCGGGCCCTCGCTCTGGGCCTTCACTTCAGCGCAGATCTCGGCATAGGTGGCCGGCTTCTCCAGTTCGACGGTCAGGTCGACCACCGACACGTCCGAGGTCGGCACGCGGAAGCTCATGCCGGTGAGCTTCTTGTTGAGTTCCGGGATCACCACGCCCACGGCCTTGGCCGCGCCGGTGGACGACGGGATGATGTTCTCGAGGATGCCGCGGCCGCCGCGCCAGTCCTTGTTGGACGGGCCGTCGACGGTCTTCTGGGTGGCGGTGGCGGCGTGCACGGTGGTCATCAGGCCACGCTTGATGCCCCACTTGTCGTTGATGACCTTGGCCAGCGGCGCCAGGCAGTTGGTGGTGCACGAGGCGTTGGAGATGATCGCCTGGCCGGCATAGGTCCTGTCGTTGACGCCGAACACGAACATCGGCGTGTCGTCCTTGGACGGCGCCGACATGATCACCTTCCTGGCGCCGGCATCGATGTGCTTCTGCGCCGCTTCCTTGGTCAGGAACAGGCCGGTGGACTCGATCACCACGTCGACGCCCGCCTCGTCCCACTTCAGGTTGGCCGGGTCGCGCTCCTGGGTCAGGCGGATCTTCTTGCCATTGACCAGCAGGTGGCCGCCCTCGATGGCGACATCGGCCTTGAAGCGGCCGTGCACGGAGTCGTACTTGAGCATGTAGGCCAGGTAATCCGGCTCCAGCAGATCGTTGATGGCCACGACTTCGATGTCGTTGCCGAAGTTCAACACTGCCGAGCGCAGCACGTTGCGCCCGATGCGACCGAAACCGTTGATGCCGACCTTGATTGCCATGTTCACGAACTCCTGCGGCCGCAGACCGCTGCGGCGGGGGTGGAAAGGGGGCTCATTGTAGCAGCCGGGCCCAGCCCGCTGGCCGTGGCGGCCCCGGCGCGGATCGGCGACGGAGCGTGGCCTGCCAGCGCCCGGATCGTGAACGCGCCATGAGCGCGGACGCCGGTTTGATCCGGATCAAGGCAGGCGTCCGCCGCCACGCGGAGACTTGCGCCATCCTCACCAAGCAATGGAAACGCACCATGCGCAAGACCCCCGCCCTGCTGCTGTCCGGCCTCGCCGCCGCCCTGGTCCTGTCCGCCGCTCCCGCCATGGCGCAGTCCAAGGGTGACTGGACCCTGGGCGTCGGCGTCCACAACGTCGATCCGAAGTCCAGCGCCGGCGACCTCAACGGTTCGGCCCTGGGCCTGGGCGCCCTGCCGACCAAGGTGGACAGCAGCGTGCGTCCGACCGTGACGTTCGAATACTTCGTCGCCAACAACGTGGGCGTGGAAGTGCTGGCCGCACTGCCGTTCCAGCACGACGTCAGCATCGACGGCGTGGGCACCGTGGGCCGCACCAAGCAGCTGCCGCCGGTGGTCTCGCTGCAGTACCACTTCGCCAACAGCAGCAAGGTCACCCCGTTCGTCGGCCTGGGCGTGAACTACACCAAGTTCTTCAGCACCGACAGCAAGGGCGCGCTGGCCGGCACCCGCCTGAAGCTGGAAGACTCGTGGGGCCTGGCCGCGCATGCCGGCCTGGACTTCGCGCTGACCAAGAAGGACGCGCTGCGCGTGGACCTGCGCTGGGCCGACATCGACACCAAGGTCAAGGTCAACGGCAACAAGCTGGGCACCGCCAACATCGACCCGCTGGTGTACGGCGTGGCGTACGTCCGCTCGTTCTGATCCCACCCTCCCCCGGTACCGAGGGGGAAGGGCGTTTCCCAGGGCCTGTTCATGACCCGCCGCGAGCCAAGCGCGGTGGGGTCGTGGACAGGCCCGCCACTTTCGGCACACGGCACCCGCCACCGCGCCGCTAGAATGCGGCGATGAAAATCCGCGTCCGCATCCCCCTGCTTTTCTCCGGCGTCGTCCTGGCCGCCTGCTCCCTGGTCTCCACACCCGCCTTCGCCTGGGGCGCGCAGGGCCACCGCCTGGTCGCGCGCATCGCCGAAACCCGGCTGGACCCCGCCGCGGCAGCGGAAGTGCAGCGCCTGCTCGCCACCGAGCCCGGCGCCACCCTGGCCAGCATCGCACCGTGGGCCGACCAGCTGCGCGCCGGGGACCCGGACCTGGGCAAGCGCTCGGCCGGCTGGCACTACATCAACATGGCCGAGGACGGCTGCACCTACGATCCGCCGAAACACTGCCGCGACGGCGACTGCGTGGTCGAGGCACTGAAGGCGCAGAGCGCGCGCCTGGCCGACCGCAGCCTCTCCGACAGCGAGCGCCTGCAGGCACTCAAATTCGTCGTGCACCTGGCCGGCGACCTGCATCAGCCCATGCACGCCGGCTACGGCCATGACAAGGGCGGCAACACCTACCAGCTGCAGTTCAACGAGCGTGGCACCAACCTGCACTCGCTGTGGGACAGCGGCATGTTCTACGCCCTCCAACTGGACGACGACCACTACCTGCAGCGCCTGCAGGCGCTGCCCGCTCCGGCGGGCATCGCCGCGCCGCAACTGCAGCGCGATGCCTCGCTGTGGGCCGAACAGAGCTGCCGCATCGCCACCCGCGAGGGCGTATATCCGGCCAACCGCAAGGTCGGCCAGGCCTACGCCGACACCTGGCGGCCGGTGGCCGAAGCGCAGCTGCGCCTGGCCGATGAACGGCTGGCGGCGCTGTTGAACGCACTGCTGGATACCGCGCAGACGCCGCGCTGACCCCGCGGCAGCGGACGCCGCCCGGCGGATGCCCTGCCGCTGGCGCATGGCCAGGCACTGCCCCCGCCGCGACGGGTTACCGTAGCGCGCCGCTCAACGCGGCGCATTGCCGACCCGCACGCGTGCCTGCCCCTGCACGATCTCGAAGGTGAAGGCGTAGGGCAGCGTCACCGGCACCTCCTCCACCTGCGTGGCACCGCTGCAGTCATCCGGCGCCACCGGTGCGGCACCGGCGGCGAAACGGCAGATCGCCGCGGGCGCGAAGCGCCATTGCCGCACGGCGTCGTCCGCGGCCTGCAGCAGATGCCCGTTGCCGGCGTCATTGCCGGCGCCGCACTGGCTGTGGCCCAGCAGCGGGAAGCTGCGCTGCACCCCGCCCTGCGCATCGACCACGACATTCAGGCAGACCGTCACCGGCGGCAGCGATTGCCGGCCCTGCAGCGGCGGCAGTTCCGGCGGCGGCGCATACACCGGCCGGGGCATGCGGAAGACTTCACGCCCGGACAGCATGTAGGGCTGCACGTCCCCGGCCTGCCCACCCGCCGACTCCGGCAGCAGCAGGCGCTGGCCGATGGTGTAGCTGCTGTCCGCCACGTCTTCGGTGACGGCCGGTCGCGTCGCGCAACCGGCCAGGGCCAGCAGCAGGCACATCGCGCCGCGCACAGCCCTCCGCATCACGATGCGCCGTCCGCGCCGGGGGCGGTCGTCGCGTCCATCTCGAAACGCACCGGCACGCGCACCTTGCCGGCGACCGCCCTGCCGTCCTTGAAAGCCGGAACGAAGGTCCATGCGCGGGCCGCTTCCATGGCCGCTTCATCCAGGTCGGCATGCCCCGAACTGCGGTCGAGCATGATGCCCGCAGCCGTGCCATCGGCAGCCACCTCGACCAGCAGCACCACCTCGCCGGTGTTCATGCTCGGTGGATAGCGCGGCGGCTGCATGCTGGCGAATCCCGCCGTGCGCGCCGGCGCGTCCGCCGGCGCGGAAAGACCGGCTGCGGGGCCGGGGTCCCTGCCGAGGTCGGTGATGACCGCCTCCATCCGGAACGATGAACCGCCGTCCTTCGCGCGGGCATGCATGGCGGCCGTGCCGTCGTCGATCGCCACCACCAGCCGCGGCGCCGCGATGATCCTGTCGCCTTCGCGGAGGGTGCCGGACAACGCGACACGCGCCGTGTCCAGCGTGTCGACCTTGAACTGCCCCTCCCACCTGCGGCCGGCCGGCGTGTCCATCGAGAATGCGAACGGCTTGCCCGCCTGCTCGCGCACCTCGAAGTCGCGGGCCTGGCCGTCCACGTCCAGCCGCAGCTTCACGCTGTAATAGGCAGCGCCGGCGGCGACGGCCCGCACCTGCGCCGGCTGCGCGGCCCACGCCGCATAGCCCAGGCCCGATGACAATCCCACCGTCAACAGCACCATCGCCAACCACTGTTTCTTGCCGGGCACGGGATGCTTCAACATGGCGATACGCTCCTTCAGCGGATGCGGGTCCCGCCAGTGGCAGCCCACCGGCAACGGCGACAGCGACAGCCCGGTCTTGAGCATGGCGTTGCCATAGCTGCGACGCGCGCCATCGCTGCGGGCGATGACGCGTTCGTCGCAGGAGAATTCCTGGTCCTCGCGGCAGCGGCGCAGCGCCAGCGGCACGAGCGGGTTGAACCAGTACAGGCACTGCATGGCCGCCAGCAGCGCGTTGACGACGATGTCGCCCCGGTGCAGGTGCACCCGTTCGTGCATCAGCACCAGCCGGCGCTCGGGCGCGGTGTAACGCTGTTCGAAGTCCACCGGCAGCACGATGCGCGGCCGCCACAGGCCGACCACGGCCGGCAGCCCGGCCATGCCCTGCGCCTGCCAGATGCCGTCGTCGCGGCACCGCAGCGCTCCCAGCCCACGGACGAAGCGCCGCTGCTGGCGCAGCAACCCCGCCATCGCCAGCAGCACGCCCGCCAGCCAGGCCGCGCCCAGCGCCCAGGTCCACGGCAGCATCGGCGTGGCCTGCCCGAGGACGGTGCTGGTGGCAGGCAGCACCGCGCCGATGGCGTGCATCGGCAGCACCGCCACCCGCGGCGCCGGCACCAGCACGGCCAGCAGCGCCACCGGCACCGCCAGCCACAGCAGGTAGGCCGCGCTGGCACCCAGCCGGCGTCGCACCACGCCGCGCAGCGCCAGCACCACCGCCATCGCCGCGCTGCTGGCCAGCGTGGTGGCCAGCAAGGCCCGCATCAACTCAAGGCTGGTCATCATCGAGCTCCTCCAGCAGCCTGCGCAGTTCGGCCACGTCGTCGCGGCCCAGCTTCCGGTGCTGGCTGAAGTGCGCCACCAGCGGCGCCACGCGCCCGTCGAACAGGCGCTCGAGCAGGCTGCTGCTTTCCTCGAGCACCCATGCATCGCGTTGCACCCGCGGCGCATACAGATAGCGCCGCCGCTCCTTCACCGCGCTGATCGCGCCCTTGTTGAGCAGGCGGTTGAGCAGGGTCTTGACGGTGGCTTCGGCCCAGTCGTTGCGCCCGGCGACGCGCGCGATCACGTCCTCGGCCGCGAGCGGGTGCGCCTCCCACAGGACCTCCATCACCACCGCTTCGGCTTCGCTGATCCGGATCATCGTTTACATCCGTAATTTTCAACGATTACACGAGTAATCGAACCGCCTGTCAAGCGCGCCGACCACGGCTTCATCGCACCGATGCTGTAATGCCGCTTCCCACGAACGATGCGCCTGACATGCCCCATCACGTGACCGACCCCGATGCCGCCGTGGCGTGGCTGCTGGCCCATGTCGGCGGCCCCCTGCGCATCGCCGCGCCGTTGGCGCTGGGCAAGCCGCACCGCCTGCTCAATGCGCTGTATGCGCGCATCGAGAACGATCCATCGCATCCGCTGCAGCTCTACACCGCGCTCTCGCTCGATCCGCCCGATGCCGCCGGCGACGGATTGCAGGCGCGCTTCCTGGGGCCGTTCGTCGAGCGCCATTTCGGCGCGGATTTCCCGCGCCTGGCCTATGCCCGGGCGATCGCGCGCGATGCCCTGCCGGCGCATGTGCAGGTGGAGGAGTTCTACATGCAGTCCGGGGCGCTGCTGGGCTCGGCGCAGGCGCAACGCGCCTATAGCAGCCTCAACTACACCCACGTCGCCGATGCGCTGGCGCAGCGCGCGCCGCATGCCATCGTGCAGAAAGTGGCCAGCCGCGAAGGCAGTACGCGGCTGTCGCTGTCATGCAACAACGATCTCACCCAGGACACGATCGACGCCGTCATCGCACGCGGGCTGCCACGCCCGCTGCTGATCGCCGAGGTCGACCCGCAACTGCCCTGGCTGGGCGGCAGCGCCACGGTCGAGGCCGGGTTCTTCGACCTGGTGCTGACCCCGCCCGGCCCGTATCCGAAACTGTTCGGCCTGCCGCGGCAACCGGTAAGCGATGCCGACTACGCCATCGGCCTGTATGCCAGCACCCTGGTGCGCGACGGCGGCACGTTGCAGATCGGCATCGGTGCGCTGGCCGACGCGCTCAGCCATGCGCTGGTCCTGCGCCACACCGACAACGCCCGCTACCGCCGGGTACTGCACGCGCTGGATCCGGCGCTGGAGCAGCATCCGCTGGTGCACGCCATCGGTGGGCTGGAACCGTTCGACATCGGGCTGTACGGCTGCAGCGAAATGCTCAACGAGGGCTTCCGCAAGCTGGTGCAGAGTGGCGTGATCCGTCGCAAGGTGCATGACGACCTGGCGCTGATGCAACGCCTGGCCAACGGCAGCGCGTACACCGCCGACCATGCGCGGCTGGCCGAGGAGGGCGAGTACCTGCATGGCGCGTTCTATCTCGGCTCGCCTGAATTCTACGACTGGCTGCGGCACCTGCCCGCCGACGAAGGCCGCGCCATCGGCATGCGCCGCATCAGCGAGATCAACCAGTTCCGCAGCGGCGACGAAGCCCTGCAGCGGCTGCTGCGCCGGCAGGCGCGCTTCTTCAATTCCTGCATGATGGCCACCGCGCTCGGCGCGGCGGTATCCGATGGACTGGAGGACGGCCGGGTAGTGTCGGGGGTCGGCGGCCAGTACAACTTCGTGGCGATGGCGCACGCGCTGGCCGATGCCCGCGGCGTGCTGATGTTCCGCGCGCTGCGCGAAGATGCCGGCAAGACGCAGTCCAATGTGCGCTGGAACTATGGCCACACCACCATCCCGCGGCACCTGCGCGATATCTTCATCAACGAATACGGCATCGCCGACCTGCGCGGCATGACCGACGAGGACTGCGTGATCGCGATGGCCGGCATTACCGACGCCGCCTTCCAGGCGCCGCTGCTGCGACAGGCCAGGGCCGCGAAGAAGCTGGCCGGCGACTTCGTGGCGCCGGCACGCTGGCAGCGCAACCGCGCCGGGGTCCTGTCCGCGGCACTGGCACCGTTCCGTCGCGACGGCAGCCTGCCCGACTACCCGCTGGGCAGCGACTTCACCCCGGTCGAGCAGGACCTGCTGCGTGCCCTGGGCTGGTTGAAGGCCAACACCGGCAGTGCCGGCGGCAAGCTGCGTACCGTGCTTGCCGCCCTGCGCCAGGGGTCCGGCGACAACGATGCCATGTACCTGCAGCGCATGCGGCTGGAGCGGGCTGCCGGCCTCAGCGAATGGCTCGACGCGCGCCTGCTGCGGCTGGCGCTGGCGCGCACGGCGCGGACCTGAGCGGCGCCAGCGGGCACGCCCAGGCGACTGACCCGCACCGCGCCGGGCGCCCGTGCTCCACGGACAGCCCGCACACGGACGCCGTCGCCCACCCTCCGGCGCGGGTGCCGGCGCCGATACGCTCGGCCCGCTCTGGATTCTCCGCGTGGACTACTGCCCCGGTGCAGGCTCCCAGAGCTCGACCTTGTTGCCCTCAGGGTCGATGACCCAGCCGAACTTTCCCTGCGCCGAGGTCTCGGTCCTGTCGACGACATCGCAGCCCTCGGCACGGAGCGCGGGAAGAAGCGCATCCAGGTCGGCGACGCGGAAGTTGACCATGAACGACGCGGTGCCCGGCGCCATGTAGTCGGTGTCGGCCGCGAACGGACTCCAGATCGTCATGCCCGGGGCACTGCCCTCGCCTCCCCAGGGAAAGACCGCGCCGTTCCAGCCGCCGACGTCGAGCCCCAGATGGTCGCGGTACCACCCCGCCAGCGCGGCCGGGTCCTTCGCCTTGAAGAAAATGCCGCCGATACCGGTCACGCGCTTCATGCTGGTTCTCCGGGAATGCCGCCCCCGCGGGCAGCTGGCCGGATGCTCGCACGCGCACGGATCGCGGGCCAGCACGGGCCGGCAGGCGCGGACCTCTGATACCTCATCCGTGGCCAGAAAAAAGGCCGGGAAATCCCGGCCTTTTTCCACCACGGAGCGATGCCGCGCGTCAGTTCGCCAGCTGCGCCCGGGCCGCGGCGACCACCGCCTCGGTGGTGATGCCGAAGTGCTGGTACAGCTTGTCGGCCGGTGCCGAGGCGCCGAAGCTGTCCAGGCCGATCACGGCGCCGTCCAGACCCACGTACTGGCGCCAGAAGCCGGTGACGCCGGCTTCCACGGCCACGCGCGCGCGCACCGCGTGCGGCAGCACCGATTCGCGGTAGCCCGGGTCCTGGCGGTCGAACACGTTGGTGGACGGCATCGACACCACGCGGGTCTTGATGCCGGCCGCGTCCAGTTCGGCCTTGGCGGCCATGGCCAGCCCCACTTCCGAGCCGGTACCGATCAGGATCACGTCCGGGGTGCCGGCGGCGTCGGCCAGCACGTAGCCGCCGCGCTCGATCAGCTTGACCTGTTCGGCACTGCGCGCCTGCGGCGCCAGGTTCTGGCGGCTGAAGATCAGGCAGCTCGGGTTGTCCCGGCGCAGGATCGCCGCCTTCCAGCTCACCGCCGACTCGGCGGCGTCGCACGGGCGCCACACGTCGTTGTTGGGGATGTAACGCAGCGAGGCGATGTGCTCGACCGGCTGGTGGGTCGGGCCGTCCTCGCCCAGGCCGATGGAGTCGTGGGTGAACACGTGGATGACGTGCGCCGGGATCAGCGCGCTCATGCGCAGCGCGTTGCGGGCGTAGTCGCTGAACACCAGGAAGGTGGCGTCGAACGGCAGGAAGCCACCGTGCAGGGCCAGGCCGTTGGCGATCGCGCTCATGCCGAACTCGCGCACGCCGTAGTGCACGTAGTTGGCCTGCGGGTCGTCGCCGACCACGCTCTGCGCGCCCTTCCACAGGGTCAGGTTGGAGCCGGCCAGGTCGGCCGAGCCGCCGACGATTTCCGGCAGCAGCGGCGCGAAGGCCTGGATCGCGTTCTGCGAGGCCTTGCGCGAGGCGATGTTCGGCGCCTCGGCCTGCACCTGGGCGATGTAGGCATCGGCGCGGGCGATGAAGTCGGCCGGCAGCTCGCCATGCGAACGGCGGGTCAGTTCCTCGGCCTCGGCCGGGAACTGCGCGGCGTACTTGTCGAACAGCTGCTCCCACTCGGCCTGGCGCAGGATCCCGGTGCCGCCCGCGCGCCAACCGGCATAGATCTCCTCGGGGATCTCGAACGGGCCGTACGCCCAGCCCAGCGCCTTGCGCGTGGCTTCCAGCTCGTCCTTGCCCAGCGGCGCGCCGTGGCTGGATTCCTGGCCGGCCTTGTTCGGCGAACCGAACCCGATGGTGGTCTTGCAGCAGATCAGGGTCGGCCTGTCGAACTGCGACAGCGCCGCGTCGATGCCGGCCTTGATGCTCTCCGGATCATGGCCGTCGACGCCACGCACCACGTTCCAGCCGTAGGACTCGAAGCGCGCCGGCGTGTCGTCGGTGAACCAGCCCTCCACTTCACCGTCGATGGAGATGTTGTTGTCGTCCCAGAAGCAGACCAGCTTGCCCAGGCCCCAGGTGCCGGCCAGCGAGGCGGCTTCGTGCGAGATGCCTTCCATCAGGCAGCCGTCGCCCATGAACACCCAGGTGCGGTGGTCGACGACCTCGAACTCGGGACGGTTGTAGCGCTGCGCCAGCAGCTTTTCGGCCAGCGCGAAGCCCACGGCATTGGCGAAGCCCTGGCCGAGCGGGCCGGTGGTGGTTTCCACGCCCGGGGTTTCATGGCGCTCCGGGTGGCCGGCAGTCCTGCTGCCCAGCTGGCGGAAGGCCTTGAGCTGCTCGATCGGCAGGTCGTAGCCGCTCAGGTGCAGCAGCGCGTACTGCAGCATCGAGCCGTGGCCGTTGGACAGCACGAAGCGGTCGCGGTTGAACCACTTCGGGTTGTTCGGATTGTGCCGGAGGTAGTCGTTCCAGAGCACTTCGGCGATGTCGGCCATGCCCATCGGCATGCCGGGGTGGCCGGAGTTGGCGGCTTGCACCGCATCGGCGGCGAGGAAACGGATGGCGTTCGCCAACTGGCGGCGGGTGGGCTGCGTCATGGTTCGTCGGGTCGGGAGGCTCCCGCGGAGCTGCGGGCGGCCTATTGTCCCACAGAGCACCGGGCAGGTCAGGCCGGCGGCGGCACGACGCAGGGCATGCGCAAGGCCTGGCGGCATGCCGCCACCGGCGGCGGGCGCCGGCTTCCAGCGGGCGGGAAAAACGCGAAGGCCGCCCTTGGGCGGCCCTCGTGGTATCGGTTTCGCCGGCGGCTCAGTGGTGGCCGGCGTTGTCCGCCACTTCCGGCACTTCTTCGTCGGTCACGCCGCTGCGGTGCGAGACCACCACCGCGGTGGCGAGGTCGCCGGTGACATTGAGCGAGGTGCGGCACATGTCCAGGAACGTATTGACGCCCAGGATGATGCCGATGCCCTCGGGCTTGATGCCGATGATGCCGCAGATCATCGCGATCACCGGCAGCGAACCGGACGGGATGCCGGCGGTGCCGATGCCGCCCAGGATGCACAGCAGCAGCACCATCAGCTGCTGCGGCAAGCCCAGGTCCAGGCCGTAGACCTGCGCCAGGAACAGCACGGTGATGCCCTCGAACAGCGCGGTGCCATGGTGGTTGGCCGAGGCACCGACGGTCAGCACGAAGCGCGAGACCTTGCGCGGCAGCTTCAGGTTCTCCTCGGCCACGCGCAGGGTCACCGGCAGGGTGGCCGACGAGGAAGCGGTGGCGAAGGCCGTCAGCGTGGCCTCCTGGGTACCGCGGAAGAAGGTGCGGGCCGACATGCCGCCCAGCAGCCGCACCCACAGCGGCAGCACGATGAAGCCGTGGATGGCGATCGCCAGCAGCACGGTCACCACGAACCACATCAGGCTCTGGATCACGTCCCAGCCCAGCCGGGCGGTCAGGTTGAACATGAAGGCCGCCACCGCGAACGGCGCCAGCTTGATGAACATGCCGATCAGGTGCATGCACACCTCGAACAGGCCCTGTACCGCGTTCTTGAACGCGGTGGTGCCCGCGGTCGGCTTCATCACCAGGCCGATGCCGATCATCAGCGCGAAGAACACGATGCCCAGCTTCTTGCTGTCGTCGCCCATCGCGTTGACGATGTTGTGCGGCACGATGTTGACCAGCAGGTCCATCAGCCGCAGTTCGTTGCCCTTGCTGACGATCTCGCCGGTCTTGGCGCTGCTCATGGCCTGCTCGACCAGGGCCGGCTCCATGTGCGTGCCGGGCTGCAGCAGGTTGACGCACAGCAGGCCGATGCCGACCGCCAGCGCGGTCACCACCGCGGTGTAGTTCAGCGTCTTCCAGCCCAGCCGGCCCAGCGAGGCGATGTCGCCCAGCTCGGCCACGCCCAGCACCAGCGCCGAGAACATCAGCGGCACCACCAGCATGAACAGCAGGTTGAGGAAGATCTGGCCGAACGGCTGGGTGACATAGTCGATGGTGGTATTCACCCATGCCGCGTCGGCGGAGGTGGCGTGCGCCACCAGGCCCACGATCGTGCCCAGCATGAACCCCAGGAGCACCTTGATGTGCAACGGCATGGAGGGCTTCCTTGACGCGTGGGCGTGGGGCATGCGGCAGTACTCGCGGGCGAAAGATCGCGTAGCTTAACAAAAGCTGCACGCCGTCCAACCGTGCCATATGGCCCGGTTTCGCGGTGCCCCGGGACCCGCTTCCGCGGCGCCGATGCGGAGCGCCCCGGGGCGGTTCCCGCCGACCCGTGCGGCGCTCGGCCGGCGCCCGCGCGGCCGCAGCGATCAGCCCTGTCCGCGCCCGGGATAGAGCGGCGGCAGCGGCGCCTCCGGTTCCCGCGCCTGCCCCCGCCATTCGGGTCCGTTGGCGAACGCAGCGCGCAGCGCGGCGCGCGCCGCCGGCCCGCTGCCAGCGGCCCAGCGGGCACGGCGCAACGCTTCCAGCGCCTCGCGCTGTGCGGTGCTGCCCAGGCGTGCGGCCAGCGCATCCAGATCGGCAACCGGCGGCTGGGCCATGCCGCGCAGCGCCTGCTCGACGTCGTCAAGGTCACCGCTGTCCAGCGCGCGCCTGAGGTCGGCCAGCGAATGCGTGGCCGTGCCCGGGACGGCCTCCGCCACCGAGGCGCCCCGGGCGGATGCCGACGGCCGCCGGGCCAACGCCCACACCAGGGTGGCCAGCCACAGCAGGGCGAATCCCGCCGCCAGCAGTGGCCACAGCCGCTGCGGCAGGTGCCCGGCACCCGGCAGCGCGATCGCACCATCGGCCTGCGTCGCCGGGGCCGCCGCCGAAGCGGCGGATGCGGCCGGCACGGGCGCCGGCACCGCGCTCCCCGGCGCCACCACCAGGCTCAGCTCGGGCAGCGTGGCGGTCCTGGCTTCGGCCGCGCCCACGTCCCACCAGCGCAGGCCGATACCCGGCAACACCAGGGTGCCGGGCCGCTGCGGCACGATGGAATAGCGGCGGGTCAGCTTCAGCCGGGGGCCGGCGCCATCGAAGCGCTCGTCGTACTGTGCGGGCTCGGCGAATACCTGCGCGGCATCGCCGGCTGCCGGCAGCGGCAGGTCGGGGAACTGCGCGCGCGTCGCGCCGACGGCGGTGGCCTCCACCTCCAGTGTCAGCGCCTCACCGACCCGCGCCGACTGCGGTGCGGCGGTGTAGCGCAGGCGCAGGTCCTTCAGCGGCAGCCACGGCTGCGGTGCGGCATCGGGCACCGCGCGCACCTGCAGGGTCTGGTCCGGCGCACGGGCACTGAGCGTGCCGCCCCCGCGCCCGAGGAGATCGTCGAACAGGCCACCCGCCCCACGGCCGCTGAAACGCGCACCTTCCAGCTGCAGCGGACCGCTGCGCTCGGGGATCAGCAGGAAGCGGCGCTCGACCACGTTGTAGCGGCGGCCGCCAACCTCGCGCGCGGACGTGCGGTCCTCGCCCACCCGCTGCAGCGAGGCCGACGCCGGTGTCGCCAGGTCGAGCTCGCCGGACGCCAGCTGGGTCGCGAAATAGAGCCGCACCACCACGCCCACGCTCTGCTGCACATAGGGCTGCGGGTCGTCGACCTCGGTTTCGACGAACGCCAGCGCATCGCCGCCGTTGGCCACCGGCGCGGCATCGACCACCAGTTGCAGCGGCCGGGTCTGCGCGGTGCCGACGCGCAATGCCGGCACCTGCAGCACGCCGCTGCGGCGCGGCGTGAGCACGACGCCGAACAGTGCGGTATTGCGGATGCTGCCGTTGACGATGCGCGTCTGCCGCCCGCTGGTGCGCCCGGCCAGGGTGAAATCGGCCTGCAACGGCGCGTAATCCGGCGCCGCACCGGCCTGGTCGGTCTCGATGTTGAGTGTGACCACGTCGCCCTCGCCGATACGGTCGCGGTCCAGCCACGCGCGCGTCTGCGCCTGCACGCTGGCGACGCAGGCCAGCCATGCCAGCAGCCACACCCCCATCACTACGCTTCGCCGCTTCATCGACCTTCCTGCCTGCGCCGCTCGTACTCGAGCTGGAACTTCGCCTTCAACAGATCCCCCGGTTCGTCGGGCACCCGTTGCATCCACGCTTCGATCGCCTGTTTCCGTTCGCGCTCCTGCGGGCTCATCGGCACCTGCGCGGCACGCTCGCCGGCGGCGCGTTCGGCAGGCTGGCGCGCCCGCAGCGCCTCGGCCATGCGGGCGCGCTGGGCCTGGTCGGCCTGGCGCTGGTCCCGTGCATTTTCCGTTTCGGGCGCCTGCTGCCGCGCCGCCGCCGATGACGGCTGCCCATCCTGCGGTTGCGATCGCGCCTGCGGCCGGTCCTGCGAGCGGGACTGCCCCTGCGGCGATGCGCCCTGGCCCGGGGCGGCCTGCCCCTGGCCCTGCGGTTGCCCGCCGGACGCGCCCTTGCCCTGGCGTGGATCGGGCCGGTCCTGGCCGCCACCCTGCTGCCCCGGCGGCGGCTTGCGCTTGCGCGCGGCATCGACCGCGGCGCGGTTGGCCTTCGCATCGGCCATGTCCGGCCGCTGTCGCAACGCGCGGTCGTAGGCCTCGATCGCCTGGTCGTAACGGCCCTGCCGCGCCAGTGCGTTGCCCAGGTTGTACCAGCCCTGTTCGGTGTCGATGCCCTCGAAGCGGCGCTGCGCCTGCGCGAAGTCGCCCTTGCGGTAAGCCTCCACGCCCTCGGCCAGGCGCTGGTGCTCGCGCTGGTCGGCGCGCTGCCACCAGCCGCCGCTTTCCGACGCATGCGACGGTTGCGCCAGCGGCAGGCACGCGCACAGCAGCAGCGCGGCGAGCACCTGCCGGCGCCGCCTGAACGCCAGCAGCGCGACCAGCATCAGCGGCGGCAGCAGCCAGTAGCCCTCGTCCTGCCAGCTCGTATCGGTGCGACCCGGGCGGTCGCCCGCAGCGGCCGACGGCTGCAACAGCTCAAGCGACTGCAGGTCGGCGTCGGTCGCCGACATCCGCGCGTAGCGGCCGCCACCGGCGACGGCCAGCGCGCGCAGCGAGGCTTCGTCCAGCCGGGCATGGCCGATGCGGCCTTCGCGGTCGCGATAGGCGGCACCCGGCGGCGTTCCCAGCCCCAGCGCCGAGACCCGGTAGCCGGCCGCGCGCAGGCGCACGGCTTCGGCATCGGCCTGGGCATCGGCCTGGTCGCTGACCAGCAGGATCACGCCCGCACGCGCACCGGCCTGGCGCAGCAGCTCGCCGGCCCATCGCAATGCGCCGCCGGGGCGCTGCCCGTCCACCGGCATGACCTCCGGCGCCAGCGCGTCCAGGAACAGCGCGACGTTGGCGGCGTCGTCGGTCAACGGCGCCACGGTGAACGCTTCGTCGGCATAGGCGACCAGCGCCACCTCGCCACCGCGGCGCTCGCGCAGCAGCATCGCCAGCTTGGCGCGCACCTGCAGCAGCCGGCTCGGCGGCAGGTCCGCCGCGGCCGTCCGGCTGGACAGGTCCAGCACCACGACCAGCGGGGTCTTCGATTCCCACAACGGCTGCTCGACCTGGCGCCAGCTCGGCCCGGCCAGGGCCAACACCGCCAGCAGCAGGCCGGCAAGCAGGGCCAATCCGCCGCCGATGCCGCGCCGGCCACGCCCCACCAGCAGGTGCGGCAACAGGTGCGGATCCACCGCGTCGCGCCAGTCGCCACCACGCCGGCGCCGGTAACCTGCACCGAGCAACGCGACCGGCAGCAGCAACAGCGCCCACAACCAATCGGGGCGGACGAAATGCAGGGTGTCCCAGAACGCGCTCATGGCCGTCCCCGCGGCCACGCCAGCGCCAGCACGCCCAGCAGCAGGGCTGCCGCCAGCGGCCACGCATACCGTTCCAGGCGTGGGCGCAGCGCCGGCCCGGCGCTGCGTACCGGCTCCATGCGATCCAGCTCGGCATAGATGTCGACCAGTTCGCCGGTATCGCGCGCCCGGAAGAAGCGGCCGCCGGTTTCCCGCGCGATGCGCGCCAGCGTGTCCTCGTCGATCGGGTCCTCGGCTCCGGGAAGCTGCATGCCGAACAGCGAGAAACCGCCGGTGCCGCCGAAGGCGATGGTATACACCCGCACGCCCTCGGCCTTGGCCAGCTCGGCCGCCTTCAGCGGATCGAGCACACCGGCGGTGTTGACGCCGTCGGTGAGCAGGATCAGCACGCGCTGGCCTTCGGGCTGCGCACGCAGGCGCTTGACCGCCAGCGCGATGGCGTCGCCCAGCGCGGTCTCGCGCCCGGCCAGCCCGACCACGCTGTCGCGCAGTTGTTCGCGCACGCTGGCGCGGTCGCGGGTCAACGGGGTGAGCGCATAGGCCCGCTGGCCGAACACCAGCAGGCCGATGCTGTCGCCCTCGCGGCGGTCGAGGAAGTCGGCCAGCACCGCCTTGGCGGCGGTGAGCCGGTCCACCACGCGGCCGCCGAGCTGCATGTCGCCCTCGCCCATGCTGCCGGACAGATCCACGGCCAGCATCATCTGCCGCGCCTCGCGCGGCGGTTCGACCGCGTCGCCCAGTTGTTGCGGCCGCGCAGCCGCGGCGCACAGGCACGACCAGGCCAGCCACAGCAACAGCGTGCGCGGCGAAGGCATGCGCCGGCGGTGCGGCGTCGCCTGCAACCGGGCCGGCTCCCATGGCACCCGCAGCGCCGGGCCGTTGCCCACGGGCAGCGGCCACAACCGCATCAGCAGCGGTACCGGCAGGGCCAGCCACAGCCAGGGCCAGGCGAATTCCGGCAGGCCGCCCAGCAGCACGTGCAGGCGCTCGATCACCGCCGCCGCTCCATCAGACCGATGAAGCGACCGCGCGCCAGCGCACACGCGCGGGCCGCGTGCGCCTCGTCGACCGCGCGGCGGAAACCGCCATCGAGCAGCATGCGTCCGTCGCCGGTACTGAAATCGTGGCCATGACCACCATCGAGGAACTGCAGCCAGGCCTCGCCCTGCAGCAGCGCCGCGTCCGGGTCGCTGCGGCGGGCCGCGCGTCGCAGCAGCTCCGAGGCCATGCCCAGGCGTGCAGCCGGGCCGGGCGCCGCCGCCAGCGCCCCATCGAACAGCGATTGCCAGCGCCGCCGCCGGCGCCGGCGACGCAGCCGCAGCGCCACGAGCACGCCAAGCCCGAGCAGCAATGCGCCGGACAGCAGCCACCAGCCCGGCGCTGGCGGCCACCCGCCGGGAGCCGCCGGCAGGTGCACGTCGCGCAGCGGCAGCGTGGTGGCGTTCATCGCCCCGCCCCCGTCGTGGCGGGCCCCAGCCAGGCGTCGCTGGCGTCGTCCGATGCCAGTACCTGTACCTGGATCCTGCGACCGGGCAATGACCGGCATACCGCTTCCACCGGGCCGACGAAGGCCGCATGCCACGCATCGCGCACCGCAGTGGCGGCCAGGTCCAGCTCCATGCGCCCGCCCGGCGACACCATCGGCAACAGGCAGCGGGGGGGCTGCATCTCCAGCGGATCGACCAGCAGCAACAGGCGCACGTCCACATGCATCGACAACGCCGACCAGGTGGCCGGCGCCACGGCCAGGGCACTGCCCGGATCCGCCAGCACCAGCGCCCGTGCCCCCGGATGCAGCAGGCGCGCCGCGCGCTCCAGCGCCGCCTGCAGGCCCATGCCATCGGCCGTGGGCGCGCCGTACCAGCGCACCAGGGCATCGAGTACGCGCAGCACGCCGCGCATGCCGCCCGCCGGTGGCACCAGCCCGTCGGCCCGGCCACCGCACAGGGCCGCCACGCGGTCGCCGTCGTGCAATGCCGACCAGGCCGCGATCGCGCCGGCACGCGCGGCCTGCACCGACTTGAACCGTGCACGGGTGCCGAAATACAGGGCTGGCGCGGTATCGGCCACCAGCAGGGTCAGCCGTTCACGCTCGGCCTGGAAGGTCTTGGTGTGGGTGAAGCCGGTGCGCGCGCTGAGTTTCCAGTCGATGTGCCGGGCGTCGTCGCCGGCCACGTACTCGCGCGACTCGGCGTACTCCATGCCGCGGCCGCGCTGCGCGGAGGTCGCCCGCGCGGATGCGCCGCGTCGCCCGCGGCGCGGGCCGCGCACCGGCGTCGCCGCACGCCGCAGCGCGATCAGCTCGGCCAGCGAGGGGACGATGCCGTCGGCAGCCGGACGTGGCGCCGCACCATGGGAAGAGATGTCGCCGGGCATTGCCATCGTCCGCTCCGCGTGACCACGTCCCGGCCGCGTCACGGCAACGGCACGCGGTCGAGCAGTGCCGCGACCAGGCGTTCGCCGTCCCAGCCCTCGGCCGCCGCTTCGTAGCTGGGCAGCACCCGGTGCCGCAACACGTCAGGCGCGACCGCACGCACGTCGTCCGGGGTCACGTAGTCGCGCCCGGCCAGCCACGCTCTGGCCCGCGCGCAGCGCTCCAGGGCAATGGATCCGCGCGGACTGGCGCCCCAGGCGATGCGGCGCGCCAGCGGGGCGTCGTAGGCCGATGCATCGCGCGAGGCCAGCACCAGCTCGACCAGATAGCGCTCCAGCTGCGGCGCCATGTGCAGCTCCAGGACCGCCCGTCGTGCCTGTTCCACCTGCTCCAGCGAGAGTTTCTGTACCGGCACGGACACCGCATCCATCTCGCGCAACGCACGCTCGCGGGCCAGCCGCAGGATGTCGACCTCCGCGGCGGCATCGGGATAGCCGATGCGCACGTGCATCAGAAAGCGGTCCAGTTGCGCCTCGGGCAGCGGGAACGTGCCTTCCTGCTCGATCGGGTTCTGGGTGGCCATGACCAGGAACACCGCCGGCAACGGGTAGGTCGTCCGGCCCACCGTCACCTGGCGCTCGCCCATCGCCTCCAGCAGGGCCGACTGCACCTTGGCCGGCGCGCGGTTGATCTCGTCGGCCAGCAGGATCGGATGGAACACCGGACCCGGCTGGAACTCGAAGCGTCCTTCCTGCGGACGCCAGATGTCGGTGCCGGTCAGGTCGGCCGGCAGCAGATCGGGCGTGAACTGGATGCGCGCGAAGCTGGCGTCGATGCGCGCGGCCAGCGCGCGGATCGCCGTGGTCTTGGCCAGCCCGGGTGCGCCCTCCACCAGGAGGTGGCCATCAGCCAGCAGCGCGACCAGCAGGCGCTCGACCAGTACCGACTGGCCGACGATCTCGCCGGCCAGGGCATCTCGCAGGGCGATGAAAGCCGCGTGCAGGCCGTTGTCGACGGTCGGCGGCGGGGGCGTGTGCGGGGTCAGGTTCATAGGCGCAGTTTGACCGATCCCCGCTCAAATGGTTCACCACACGTGCGTTGCCGCGGACCGGAAACGAAGAGGCCGCCTTGCGGCGGCCCCTCGTGACTGTTCCGGATGGACCCGGCTCAGTGCGGCTTGGCGACGCGCAGGATCTTCGGCGTCACGAACACCAGCAGTTCGGCCTTGTCCTTGGCGCGGCCGCGCTTCTTGAACAGATTGCCCAGGAACGGCACATCGCCCAGGAACGGCACCTTGGCCACGCTGCTGCGGTCGTTGAACTCGTACACGCCACCGATCACCACGGTCTGGCCATCGTCCACCAGTACCGCGGTATTGATCTCGCGGCGGTTGATGATCGGCACGGTGCCGAAATCGGTCACTTCCAGCATCCGGTCGACTTCGTCCTTCTTCACATTCATGTTGAGGAAGACGCGGTTGTCCTGGGTGATGGTCGGGGTGACCTTCAGCTCCAGCAGCACTTCCTTGAACTGCACGTTGGCCGTCGGCGCGCCGCCGGCGCCACCGCCGCCGGAGATCGTGACGTAACCGATTTCCTTGCCCTGCTTGATCACGCCTTCGCGCTGGTTGGCGGTGACGATGCGCGGATTGGAAACCACCTCGCCGCGCCCTTCCTCCTGCATCGCCGACAGCTCGACATCCAGGGAGAAATTGGCGCCCAGCAGGGTGTAGGCGATCGCGCCCGCCGGGCTCTCCGTATAGGTCTTCGCCGGCAGGTTCACGTTCAGCCCCTGGTTCGTGACGATGCCGTTGTTGATGATGCTGCTGTTGCCATCCAGCGAGCCACCGATGGCCTGGGTGCGGTCACCGATGCGACGGCCCTGGATACCGAACTTGGCGCCAAGGTCACGCGCGAAGGTGTCCGAAGCGATGACGATGCGCCCTTCGATCAGCACCTGGTCGACCGGCCGGTCGATCACCGCGATCAGTTCGCGCATCTGCGCGATCTTCTTCGGGATGTCGCTGATCATCAGCGTGTTGGTGCGCTCGTCGGCCACGATCATGCCGCGCTTGGACAGGAAGCCGTTCTCGCGCTGCGAGCCGCCCCCGGTGCCACCACCGCCGGCACCGGCGTTGCCGATGCCCTTGGCTTCGGTGAGGGCTTTGAAGATCGCTTCGGCGCTGTGGTAGTTGATCTGGATGTAATCGGTGGCCAGGTTCTCGCGCTCTTCGATCGCGATGCGGGCGTCTTCCTTGTCCTGCTCGAACTTGGCCAGCTCGGGTTGCGGCGCGACCCAGATCACCCCGCCATCGCGGCGCTTGTCCAGGCCCTTGGCGCGCAGGACGATGTCCAGCGCCTGGTCCCACGGCACATTGACCAGGCGCAGGGTCACGTTGCCCTGCACGGTATCGGACGCGACCACGTTGAGGTTGGATTCCTCGGCGATCAGCTGCAGTACGGTGCGCACCGGCACGTCCTGGAAATTGAACGTCACCGGGCGCCCGCTGTAGCCGCGCGCGGCCACCGTGGCCGCGGCCTGCGCCACGGTCTGGGCGGTCACCGCGCCGGTGGCCGAGGCTTCCTGGCGGGGCGAGATCTCCACCACGTACTCGTTGCCGGACTGGTAGGCCAGCGACTCGAACGCCCCCTGGGTGCTGAGCACCAGCTGCGAGCCACGGCCCGACGGCCGCGCGTCGATGCGCTGCACCGGCGTGGCGAAATCCACCACGTTCAGCGGACGCTGCAGTTCGGCCGGCAGGGTCGCATTGCCCATGTCGACCACGACGCTGTTGCCCTGGGTCCTCAGGTCCGGGCTGGCGCCCTGGCCGTCGAACTGCAGGATCAGGCGGCCGGCGCCGTCGTCCCCGCGCTTGAAGTCGACCTTGGTGACCGCGACGGTCGCCGCAGGCTGCGCGGCGACCGGCGGAGCGACGTCAGCGGCGAAGGCCACCAACGGAGAGCCGCAGGCCAGTGCCAGCGCAACTCCCAGTGCGCGGGCATGGACCATCGCATGGCGCCGGGCGGGACGCAGGCTCAGGGCTTTGGAAAAAGTCATCGTGCTATCCCCAATAATCATTCATCGATCGTCAAGCGCCAGCGAGGCCGGGCGTTCCAGCCAGCCGCCAGCACCATCGGGCACCAGTTCAATCAGCTCAATGCCTTCCTCGCGCACACCGGTGACGCGGCCATCGCTCTGCCCCAGGTACACCCCCGGACGGACGCGGTAGGTCACCTTGTCCGGCCCCATCACCAGCGCGACCATGGCGGCGCCTTTGCCGATCGTCCCGACCATGTCCAGGCTGTCGAGCGGGAAGGCCTCCAGCGGCTCCTTGCGCCGGTTCGGGTCCGGTCGCAGGGCGCTGTTGCCGTCCGCACTGGCCCAGGCATCGCTGAACGGATCGCGCAGCCCCTGGGCCGAGTACTCGAAGGTCTCGAACTGCTGCATCACCGGCAGCGGATCCAGCGGCGTGGCCGGGCGCGCACGTACGTCAGCCACCCACTTCTCAAGATTGGGCGCATCGCCCGGGGTGCTGGTGATGCCGCGCGAACAGCCGGTCGCGGCCAACAGCAGCACCACCGCGCAGAGCGCCCGGATACGGAGGGAACCCTTCATCACTTGCCCCCCTTCTTGCGCGCCGCTTCTTCATCGGCGGCCTTCTTTTCCTGGTCCGCCAGCTCGGTGTCATCCAGGTAGCGGTAGGTCTTGACCGTGCCCGACAGTTCCAGCGCGCCGCTGCGTGCGGAGATGCCGGCCTTGGGATCCTTCGGCTTCAGGTTGATGTCGTGCATGGTCAGGATCACCACGCGTGGCAGCGAGGCCACGCCGCTGACGAAGGCACCGAACTGGTGGTAGCTGCCCACCAGCCGCAGCGCGATCGGCTTCTCGGCGTAGAACTCCTTGACCTGCTCGTCGCCGGGCTTGAACAGTTCGTTGTTCAGTCCGCTGGACAGCGCGGTCTGCGACACGTCGATGATCAGGTCGGGCATCTCGGTCTTGCTGGGCAGCTGGCGCAGCATCTGCTGCAGCACCTGCTCCATCTGCGCGAGCTGCTGCTTGAGCGGCTCGAGGTTGACCGCGCGCTGCTGCTCCTTTTCGAAGCTGGCGCGCAGTTCGACTTCCGTAGCTTCCAGCCCGTCCAGTTCCTCGGCCGTGCCGCGGGTCACCAGCAGGTAGGACAGGCCCAGGATCAGCAATGCCAGCAGCGCGCAGAACACCAGCTTGGGGCCCTGCGGCCAGTTGCCGATGTTGTTGAGGTCCAGATTGTTGAAACTGCTCTTCTTCTGGCTCACGGGCGGGCCTCCTTCTGCGCCGTGTCGGCAGCGGGCGCGGCCGCTGCAGGCGTGGCGGCCGCTGCCGGTGCCGGTGCCGGCGCGGCGGCCGGCGCGGCATCCGCTTCCGCCGTCTGCGCCGCGTTCTCACCCGGTGCCGGCAGCTTCACCTTCAGGGTGAACACGTACGGCAGCGACTTGATGTCCATTGCCGAGTCCGAGGCCTCCTGCGCCTTGGCCTCGATCACCGACAGCTCCGGATTGGACATCCAGCCCGAGCTTTCCAGGTTGCGCATGTAGGTACTGACCCGCGCGTTGGACTGGGTACGGCCTTCCAGCGTCAGCGTCTCGCCTTCCTGCTTGAGCGCGGTCAGCACCACGCCATCGGGGATGGTGCGCACCAGCGCGTCGAACAGGTGCACCATCTGCGAGCGCTTGCCCTGCAGTTCCTCGATGACCTTCTTGCGGTCGAGCAGGCGCTTCTTCTGGCTGTCGAGCCGGTCGATCTCCTTGTTCTGCTCCTTGACCTTGGCGATCTCGGCCTCGAGGTAGGCATTGCGCTCGTTCTGGCCGCTGACCTGCCCGTCGTAGTAGAAATACAGCAGCAGCGACATCAGCACGCCGGCGACGGCGGCCAGGCCGAGCATGGTGTAGAACTCGCGCTGGCGCTGCTTGCGCCGTTCGGCGCGCCATGGCAATAGATTGATGCGTGCCATCAGTCGAACCCCCGCAGGGCCAGGCCGGTGGCGATCATCAGCGCCGGGGCATCCTGGGCCAGCGCATGCGCCTGCACCTTCTGCCCCAGCGTCATCTGCGCCAGCGGATTGGCCACCGACGTGCTCACCCCCAGCTGCTCCTCGACCATCACCGGCAGCCCCGGCAGCGACGCGCAGCCGCCGGCCAGCACGATGTGATCGACGCGATTGAACTCGCTGCCGGCATAGAAGAACTGCAGCAGGCGGCCGATCTGCTGCACCGTGGCTTCCTTGAACGGCTCCAGCACTTCCACCTCGTAGCTCTCCGGCAACCCGCCCTGGCGCTTGGCCAGGCCGGCTTCCTCGTAGCTCAGCCCGTAGCGGCGCATCACCTCGTCGGTGAGCTGCTTGCCGCCGAACACCTGTTCGCGGCTGTACAGGCTGCGCCCGCCACGCAGGACGTTGAGCGTGGTCATGGTGGCGCCGATGTCCACCAGCGCGACCACGCCGTCACTGGCCACCGGCAGTTCGCTGGCCACCAGCGCGAAGGCGTTCTCGATCGCGAACGCTTCCACGTCCATGACCTTGGCCACCAGGCCGCCCAGCTCCAGCGCCGACTGGCGCAGTTCGACATTCTCCGAGCGCGAGGCCGCCAGCAGCACCTGGACCATTTCCGGGTTGTTGGGCACCGGCCCGAGCACCTCGAAATCCAGGCTCACTTCCTCGATCGGATACGGGATGTAGTTCACCGCCTCCAGCTCGACCTGGGCTTCCATGTCGGCCTCGTCCAGGTCGGCCGGCATCGGGATCACCTTGGTGATCACCGCCGAACCGGCGACCGCGGCGGCCGCGCCCTTGGCGCGGGTTCCCGAGCGCGCCACGGCACGACGTATGGCCTCGCCGACCGCCTCGACCTCGACGATGTTCTTTTCCACCACCGCATTCGGCGGAAGTGGTTCCACGGCGTAATGTTCCACGCGAAAGCGATTGCCGCTGCGGGCGAGCTGAAGCAGCTTCACCGCAGTCGAGCTGATGTCAACACCGATGATCGGTGGCTGACTCTTTGGGATAAGCCCCACGGTTTCTCCCCTGCCGACGGGCACTTGGACGCACTTGTTGCGCCCGCGCATTAATAATGAATTTCTGGTGGTTGGCAACCGCTCCGCGCGCAGGCCGAGAAATCCGTCACGCCCTCAGAGCCATCCCCGACCCCCTTTCCCCAAGGGACGGCCCCAGCCGTTCCCCCGCGTACTCTATACTCTGCGGCCACGAAATCCGCAATCGGGATCCTGCTTGATGCCCCGTTTCCGTCGCTGGCTGCGCTGGCTGCGCTGGCTGCTGGCACTGTTCGTCGCCCTCGCCCTGGCTGGCGCCATCGCCGCGGGCGCCCTCTATTACGTGGTTTCCTCGAAGCTGCCCGACGTGCAGGCCCTGCGCGAGGTGGAGCTGCAGGAGCCGATGTACGTCCATGCCAGCGACGGCAAGCTGATGGCCGTGTTCGGCGAGACCCGGCGCTATCCGATCGAGATGAAGGACGTGCCCGAGCGCCTGAAGCAGGCCTTCCTGGCCACCGAGGATGCCCGCTTCTACGAACATGGCGGCGTCGACTACAAGGGCATCGCCCGCGCGGTCTGGCTGCTGGCCACCACCAGCGACAAGCGCGTGCCCGGCGGCTCGACCATCACCCAGCAGGTGGCCCGCCAGTTCTTCCTCAGCTCCGAGTACAGCTACACCCGCAAGCTGGCCGAGATCCTGCTCGCGCGCAAGATCGAGAGCGAGCTGAGCAAGGACGAGATCTTCGAGCTGTACCTGAACAAGAGTTTCTTCGGCAACCGCGCCTATGGCATCGGCGCCGCCGCCGAGTACTACTACGGCAAGAAGCTCGGCGAGCTGGACCTGGACGAGATGGCCTCGCTGGCCGGCATTCCCAAGTTCCCGTCCAGCGGCAACCCGATCAGCAACCCGGAACGGGCGCGCCAGCGCCGCGACAACTACGTGCTGCAGCGCATGGCCGACCTGGGCTTCATCAGCCAGGCCGAGGCCGACGCGGCCAAGGCGGTGCCGATGCACGCCTCCCCGCACGAGCCGCCGATCGAGGTCAACGCGCCCTACGTGGCGGAAATGGTCCGCCAGGAAATGATCGCCCTGCACGGCGGCGACGTGCTCAACAAGGGCTACCGGGTCACCACCACCATCGACAGCCAGGCGCAGGAAGCGGCCAACATCGCCGTGCGCGATGGCCTGCTGCTGTACGACCACCGCCACGGCTGGCGCGGGCCGGAGCAGCATATCGACGTGGCCGCCGACGCCGATGCGGCCACGCTTGCCCGCCATATCGCCGCGATCCCCTCGCAGTCCGGGCTGCTGCCGGCGATCGTGTCGGTGGTGCATGCCGACGGCGGCATCAGCGTGGTGCTGGCCGACCGCACCGAGCTGGTCCTGCCGGTGGCGGCAAGCCGCTGGACCACGCGGGCGCCGGCCAAGCTGGCCGCCCGTGGCGACGTCATCCGCGTGCGTACCGGCGAGAAGGAAGGCGAGTGGCTGATCGAACAGCTGCCGCTCGGCCAGGCCGCACTGGTCTCGCTCGACGCCGGCAACGGCGCCCTGCGCGCCCTGGTCGGCGGCTTCAGCTTTGCCGGCAACAAGTTCAACCGCGCCACCCAGGCCCGGCGCCAGCCCGGCTCCAGCTTCAAGCCGTTCCTGTACGCGGCCGCGTTCGACAAGGGCTTCAACCCGGCCTCGATCGTGCTCGATGCGCCGGTGGTGTTCCGCGACCGCCGCGGCAAGACCTGGGAACCGAAGAACGACGGCGGCGGGTTCCGCGGCCCGATGCGCCTGCGCGAGGCCCTGGTGCAGTCGCGCAACCTGGTGTCGGTCCGCCTGCTGGACAGCATCGGCGTGGATTTCGCCCGCAAGTACATCAGCGAGTTCGGCTTCCAGGAAGCCGAGCTGCCGCCGAACCTGTCGATGTCGCTGGGCACCGCCTCGCTGACGCCGCTGTCGGTCGCGCGCGGCTATGCGGTGTTCGCCAATGGCGGCTCGCGGGTGGACACCTGGACCATCGACGAGGTCAAGGACCGCGACGGCAACGTGGTGTTCAAGGCCAATCCGGCGCTGGCCTGCCGCGGCTGCGGCGGTGGCGCCGGCGGCATGGCGCCGGCCAGCCAGGTCGTGGACGGCTTCAACTTCGGCGCCGAAGCCCCGCCGGCCAAGCCCGCAGCCGGTACCGGCAACGCCGAGACCGGGGCCGAAGCCGCGCCGGCAGCGGTCGATGCCAGCGCCCATGCCGCCCCCCGCGCGATCGACGAGCGCACCGCATACCAGCTGGTGTCGATGATGCGCGACGTGGTCCAGCGCGGCACCGGCACCGCGGCCAAGGTGCTCGGGCGCGAGGACGTGGGCGGCAAGACCGGCTCCACCAACGACCACCGCGACGCCTGGTTCTCCGGCTTCGGCGGCCCGCTGGCCACCACCGTGTGGGTCGGCCGCGACGACTTCCGTTCGCTGGGCTACCGCGAGTACGGCGGCCGTGCCGCGCTGCCGATCTGGATCGACTACATGCGGGTGGCGCTGAAGGACGCGCCGATCGCGCGCAACGACCCACCCTCGGGCATGGTGCAGGCAACCCTCAACGGCGCCACCGAATGGATCAAGGTCGAGGACCTGGACCGCATGCAGGAATTCGATTTCGACCAGCACGACCCGAAGGCCGACGACGCCGCGTTCGATATCTTCTGACCCACGCCGGGAAGGCGGCAGCCGCCTTCCCGCTTCGGCCCGGATCCGGCGGGCTGCCGACAACCGGAGAACCGCGATGCCACGTCCGGCACCCAACGCCCAGCGCGGCAGCCGCGAGCGGCGACTGATCGCCCAGGAGGCCGCCCGCCTGATCCGCGAGGGCGGCATCCACGATCCGGAGCTGGCACGGCGCAAGGCCGCCAGCCGCCTGGGCATCCACGACGAAGCGCTGTGGCCGCGCCAGGCCGAGGTGGAGGACATGCTGCGCGAACAGCAGCGGCTGTTCGACACGCGCGCACAGCCGGCGGCGCTGCGCCAGCATCGCGAAGCGGCGGTGCAGGCGATGCAGTTCCTGCACGCGTTCCAGCCGCGGCTGGCCGGCGCGGTGCTGGCCGGCACCGCCGGCGCCGACAGCCCGGTGACGCTGCACCTGCATTGCGACGACACCGATGCGGTGCAGCGCTTCCTGCACGACCAGCGCATTCCCGCCGAAGTGTGCACGGCGCTGCTGCAGCTGGGTGGACATGCCGCGCGGCAACGTTATCCGGCCTGGGAATTCGCGGCCGACGGCATCGCCTTCGAGCTGGTCGTGCTTCCGGAGCACGGCCTGCGCCATCCGCCGGTGTCCAGCGACGACGGCAAGCCGCTGCCGCGGGCGACGCTGGCCCAGCTGCGCCAGCTCCTGGCCGACGACGCGGGCTGATCCAGCCGCCTGGCGGCGTGCCCGCCCGCGCTCCGCCATGGCGCTGCTGCCCCACGGCCCGACCCGCTTCGCGCTGGACAGATTTTCACCACATCCCTGCCAGGCCCGCCATTACCGGCGGCGGCCACGTTATCCACAGCTTTTGCCGGAGGTACCGCACAGGCGTTGTGGAAAAGTGGAAAGCCCGCCCACCGGCACCCTCGGCCGGCATGACGCCATGCATTGCCCTGCCCCGCCGGCGACCACGCGCGCCAGGCCCGTAGTGCGATACGCAGCGACGGTACCGGCCACGGACTGCGTGGCGTGCGGATACGAAAAAGCCCCGCCGGAGCGGGGCTTTCGGTCGCGCGGGCGGCGCATCGCTGCGCCGGCGCGCTTCAGGCTCAGGTGTAGTCGCGCACGGCGTGGCCGGTATACACCTGGCGCGGACGGCCGATCTTCATTTCCGGATCGACCTGCTGCTCCAGCCAGTGCGACACCCAGCCGGCGGTGCGGCCGAGGGCGAACATGACGGTGAACATCTCGGTCGGGATCTGCAGCGCCTTGTAGATGATGCCGCTGTAGAAATCGACGTTCGGGTACAGCTTGCGGGCGACGAAATAGTCGTCCTGCAGCGCGGCCTGCTCCAGCTTGATGGCGACATCGAGCAGCGGGTCGGTCACGCCCAGCTGGCCCAGCACCTGCCGGGTCATCTCGCCGATGACCTTGGCGCGCGGGTCGAAGTTCTTGTAGACGCGGTGGCCGAAGCCCATCAGGCGGAAGCCCGAGGTCTTGTCCTTGGCCTTGAGCACGGCGGACTCGACGTTGTCGGCGCTGCCGATCTCTTCCAGCATCTTCAGCACGGCTTCGTTGGCGCCGCCATGCGCCGGGCCCCACAGCGCGGTGACGCCGGCGGCGACGGACGCGTACGGGTTGGCACCGGTCGAGCCGACCAGGCGCACGGTCGAGGTCGAGGCGTTCTGCTCGTGGTCGGCGTGCAGGATGAACAGCAGGTCCAGCGCCTTCACCACGTGCGGATTGAGTTCGTACTGGCCGTCGGCCGACTCGAAGGTCTGCTTCAGGAAGCGGCTGACGTAATCCAGCGAGGTGTCCGGGGCGTTGGCCGGCAGGCCCTTGCCGTGGCGGTAGATCAGCGACGACAGGGTCGGCACCTTGGCGATCAGGCGCACGGCGGCCTTGCGGCGCTGCTCGGCATCGGCCAGGTCCAGCGAATCGTGGTACTTGGCCGAGAGCTGCGCGATCGAGGCGGCCAGGATCGCCATCGGGTGCGCGTCCCTGGCGAAGCTGCCGATCAGGGTGTTGATCGACGCGTCGACACCGGCTTCCTCGGCCAGCTCGGCCTCGAAGGCCTTCAGCTGCGCGGCATCCGGACGCTCGCCGTTGACCAGCATGTAGGCGACTTCGACGAAGCTGGACTTCTCGGCCAGCTGCTCGATCGGGTAACCGCGGTACAGCAGCACGCCCTTGTCGCCATCGATGTAGGTGATGGCCGACTTGCAGCTGGCGGTGGCGGTGTAACCGGAGTCGTAGGTGAAGAGACCGGTTTCCTTGGTCAGCTTCGAGATATCGACACAGTCGTTGCCCAGGACGGGTTTGACTACAGGCAGAACGACCGACGTGTCGCCGGCGTTGAGCGTGACCTGATCAAGATCGGACACAGTGTGCGCTCCTCAAGTGGATGGCGCCGGCCCCGACGAGGAATGACGGGCAGGCACGTGAAGGAAGTTCCACGGTTTTGCACCGCGGTTCAGGCCATTATCGCACAGCAGCATTTGCCGGTTGCGCAGACTAAAGTCCTATGGACTCCGCATGTACGCGACACAGCGTCGCGCACGCGCCGGCCGGCATTGCGCCGGGATTCAGCCGCGCCACGCGGCACGGCCCGGAACGACCCGTCCGGCAACGGCGCACAAGGCACCCGCCCGGGATGGCACGCATGGCTTTACCGCAGGGACCGGCCATGACAAAACAACGGCCGCGCAGGGCGCGGCCGTTGTCCGGTCGGAACGACAGTTGCGATCAGCGCGCGTAGCGCTTCTGGAACTTGTCGATGCGGCCGCTGGTGTCGATGACCTTGTGCTTGCCCGTGTAGAACGGGTGCGAGGCCGAGGAAATTTCGACCTTGATCAGCGGGTACTCTTCACCGTCTTCCCACTTGACCGTCTCCTTGGAGGACATGGTCGAACGGGTCAGGAACTTGAAATCGGAGGTGACGTCGTGGAACACGACGTTGTGGTAATCGGGATGAATGTCGGCCTTCATGGGCTCACACCGTGTGGGCTGGTGGTCAAGAGCGGCATTATAGTCCCGGCTGGCCCGTCGGGGCAAGCCGGGATTGCAGGAAATCATGAAACCAGTCCCAGCGCCCGCTGCACCTGGCTTTCGAAGCGCGCCTGGTCGTAGCCGATCAGCAGGGTGGTGTTGTCCGCCGCCCCGGTCTGCCGGTTCCAGTCCACCACGGTGGCGCCGCGGGTACGCCCGCCGGCCATCTCGATCGCCAGCGGGCGCCGCTCCAGCCGGGTCGCGCCCTCGGGCTGCAGCGCCCAGGCCATCGCCAGCGCATCGGCGGCGTACCAGTGCTCGCCGCGGCTGTCCTCGGACCACAGCCGGGTCTGGCGCGAGATCAGCTCGTAGAAGCGCGCCTTGTCGGTATCGGCGGCCAGCCACTGCTCCACGTTCCGGTGCAGCAGGCCGTGGGCGACGGTGGCTTCCCAGTCGGCCACTTCGACGTGCGCGAACGCGGTGAACACGATGTGCGCCGCTTCCGGGTCGAAGGCGATGTTGAACTCCGCCACCGGGGTGATGTTGCCGTGGCCGGTGATCGCCCCGCCCATCACCAGGAAGCGCTTCACCCGCTGCGGCAGGGTCGGGTCGAGCTTGAGCGCCAGCGCGATGTTGGTCAGCGGACCCAGTGCGACCAGCAGCAGCTCGCCGGCGTACTGGTGCGACAGGCGCAGGATCGCCAGCGCGGCGTGCTCGCTCTCGGCCACGCGCGCGGCGGCAGGCAGGTCGACGTCGCCGAAGCCATCGCGGCCATGCACGTGCGCGGCATCCTCGGCCGGGTGCACCAGCGGATCGGGGGCGCCGGCGAACACCGGCACGTCGCCGCGGCCGGCGACTTCGCACAGCTTCAGCGCGTTGCGCACGGTATGGCCGAGGCCGACGTTGCCCGCCGCCACCGTCAACCCGACCACTTCGTGGCGTTCGTCGGCAAAGGCCATCAACAGCGCCAGCGCATCGTCCACGCCCGGGTCGGTATCAATCAGCAACGGAATCTTCTTGCTCATCTCATGCTTGTCTTCTGGTCGGCCATGGAGTCTGGCACCTGGGCCATGGCAGGGGAAGTGCGCGTTCAGGCCGAGGCGTAGCGCGCCGCCCCGCCCACCCAGCGCGCCACTATCCGGTCGGCGACGGCCGGCGCTTCGGCCAGCAGCCGTTCGGCCAGGGCATGGACGCCCGGCAACAGGGCCGCGTCGCGGGCCAGGTCGGCGACCCGGAAGGCGGCCAGGCCGGTCTGGCGGGTGCCCAGCAGCTCGCCGGGGCCACGCAGCTCCAGGTCCTTCTCGGCGATCACGAAACCATCGCTGGTCTGGCGCATGGTCTCCAGCCGCTGCCGCGCCATCGCCGACAGTGGCGCCTGGTACATCAACACGCAACTGGACGCGGCCGCGCCGCGCCCCACCCGGCCGCGCAGCTGGTGCAGCTGCGCCAGGCCCAGGCGCTCGGCGTTCTCGATGATCATCAACGAGGCATTGGGTACGTCCACGCCCACTTCGATCACCGTGGTGGCGACCAGCAGGCCGGTTTCGCCGGCCTTGAAGGCGCGCATCGCCGCCTGCTTCTCGGCGGCCTTCATGCGGCCGTGCACCAGCCCGACGCGCACGCCCGGCAACTGCGCGGACAGCGCCTCGAAGGTGGCCTGGGCGGCGACCGCCTCCATGCGCCCGGCGTTCGCCCCGGGGCTGCCATCGACATCCCCGCTCTCGTCGATCAGCGTGCACACCCAGTAGGCCTGGCGCCCCTGCGCGCAGGCCAGGCGGATCCGCTCGACCAGTTCCGGCCGGCGCTCGGCGCTGATGACGATGGTCTGCACCGGGGTACGGCCCGGCGGCAGCTCGTCGATCGCCGACACGTCCAGGTCGGAGTAGGCCGCCATCGCCAGCGTGCGCGGGATCGGGGTCGCGGTCATCACCAGCTGGTGCGGCTCGCTGCGGCCGTCGGCGCCCTTGTCGCGCAGCGCCAGCCGCTGGTGCACGCCGAAGCGGTGCTGCTCGTCGACGATGGCCAGCGCCAGGTCATGGAACACCACGCTGTCCTGCATCAGCGCATGGGTGCCGACCACCACCTGCGCACGCCCGGAGGCGATGTCCTCCAGCACCCTGGCCCGCGCCTTGCCGGTGACCTTGCCGGCCAGCCAGGCCACCTGCACGCCCAGTGGCTCGAGCCAGCCGCGCAGGTTGGCCAGGTGCTGCTCGGCGAGCAGTTCGGTCGGCGCCGCCAGCGCCACCTGCTTGCCCTGCTCCACCGCCAGCATCGCCGCCAGCGCGGCCGCCACGGTCTTGCCGGAACCGACGTCGCCCTGCACCAGGCGCAGCATCGGGTGCGGCCGCGCCAGGTCCTGGCGGATCTGCGCGAACACGCGCTGCTGCGCGCCGGTGAGACGGAACGGCAGGGACTGGCGCAACTGCCGCACGCGCCTGTCGCCGCCGCTCAAGGCCGGGGCATGATGCTGCTGCAGGGCGATGCGCTGGCGGCGCAGGCTCAGGTGGTGGGCGAGCAGTTCTTCCAGCGCCAGCCGCCGCTGCGCCGGATGGGTGCCGGCAGCGAGCGCGGCGACATCGGCATCGGCAGGCGGGCGATGCATGGTCAACAGCGCCTGCCGCAGCGACGGCAGGGCCAGCCCGTCCAGCAGGTGCGCGGGCAGCACCTCCAGCGCGGCTTCGCCGGGCAGCCGCTCCAGCGCCTGCCCGATCAACCGGCGCAGCGTCGCCGGGCCGATGCCGTCGACGACCGGATAGACCGGATCCAGCACGTCGCCAAGGCCGGCCTCCTCGCCGTCGCCGAGCATGCGGTAGCTGGGATGCACGATCTCCAGCCCGTGCTGGCCGGGGCGCGGGGTGCCATAGCAGCGCAGGCGTGCGCCGACGGCGAACTGCGCCACCTGCGCGGCGCGGAAGTGGAAGAAGCGCAGCACCAGGGTGCCGCGCGAGTCGTCTTCCACCGCGACCCGCAGCATCGGCCGGTAGCGGAAACCGCGCTCCACCGCGACCACCCGCCCTTCGATCTGCGCGGCGCTGCCCGGCTGCAGTGTGGCGATGGCGCTGAGCCGGGTCCGGTCCTCATAGCGCAGCGGCAGGTGCAGCCACAGGTCCTGCAGGCTGCCGATGCCGCGCGCCTGCAGCTTGGCGGCCACCGCCGGGCCCACGCCCGCCAGCACCGTCACCGGTGTCTCGCCACTGGCCGCCAGCGCCGGGGCGGCCGGACGGGTACGCGCCATGCCGGTGGATCAGTCGAGGATCATCACCGCGTCGACCTCGAACGCGGCTCCCTTGGGCAGGCCCGACACTTCGATGGTGGAGCGGGCCGGGAACGGCGCCTGGAAGTACTCCTGCATGACCGCGTTGACCTTGGCGAACTCGCCCAGGTCGGTCAGGTACAGGCCCAGGCGCACGATCCTGTCGAGCGAACCGCCGGCCGCCTCGGCCACCGCCTTGAGGTTGTCGAAGGCGCGCCGCGCCTGCGCGGCGACGTCGCCGGCGACGATCTCGCCGGTGGCCGGGTCCAGCGGGATCTGGCCGGAGAAATACACGGTGTTGCCGGCACGCACGGCCTGCGAATACGGGCCGATGGCGGCCGGCGCGTTGGCGGTGTTGATGATCTGGCGGGACATGGGGGGACTCCGGTTGGGAAATGGCCCCGCATTGTAGCGTCCGCCCCCGCCGCACCGGCTTCCCGACGATGCCAGGCGTCGCAGCGCTGGACAATTTTTCACCAGCAGCTGCAAACGCACGCCCACCAAGGTGCCCGGAGGCTTATCCACAGGTTGTCGGCATGCCGTTGCACACCGGCTGTGGAGAACCGTGCACGCACCGCGCGGCGCACCCGGTCGCGGCAGGGCATGCCGCGCCGGCGCACCGCGCTTACTGGCGGCGCACCGACTGCACCACGCTCAGGCGCCGCAGCCGGCGCATCACCTCGGCCAGGTGGGTACGGTCGCGCACCTGGATGTTGAAACACAGCACCGCGGCATTGAAGTCGCGGTCCAGGTAGTCCACCCGCTCGATGTTGGACTGGCTCTGGGCGATGGCCGCGGCCAGCTGCGCCAGCACGCCGGTGCCGTTCTCCACTTCCACCACCAGCGCGGTGTCGTAGTCGCCGACCACGCTGCTGTCCCAGCCGATCGGCACCCAGCGCTCGGGCGACTTGCGCAGTTCGGCCAGGTTCGGGCAATCCATGCGGTGCACCACGATGCCCTTGCCGGCGGTGTGGTAGCCCATGATCTCGTCGCCCGGAATCGGCTGGCAGCAGCCGGCGAAGCTGACCACGCCGCGCTCGCTGCCGTTGATCAGGATCTTCTCCTGCACCCGCTGGCTGCTGCCGCCGGCGCGCGGTTCGCCGTGCGCCATCAACGCCTGCGCGGCCTGGGTCGGCATCCAGTTGCCGAGCGCGACATCGGCCAGGAACGCCTCCAGGCGCGGGTAGCGGTGCTCGGCCAGGAACGCATCCAGCCGCCCCTTGGGCAGGCGCTCGATCGAGCTGTCCATCGCCTCCAGCGCGCGGTCGAGCATGCGGTGGCCCAGCTGCACGGCATCCTCGTGCTCGAGCTGCTTGAGCTGGTGGCGGATGGCGGTACGCGCCTTGGAGCTGACCACGAACTCCAGCCACTGCGGCTTGGGCGTGGCCGAGCGCGCGGTGATCACTTCCACCGTCTGCCCGCTGACCAGCTTGGTGCGCAGCGGCACCAGCTTCTTGTCCACGCGCGAGGCCACCGCGCGGTTGCCGATGTCGGTGTGCACCGCATAAGCGAAGTCGAGCGCGGTGGAGTTGCGCGGCAACGCCAGGATCTTGCCCTTGGGCGTGAACAGGTAGACCTCGTCCGGGAACAGGTCGACCTTGACGTTGTCCAGGAACTCCAGCGACGAGCCGGCCGAGCGCTGCGAATCGATCAGCTCGACGATCCACGCATGCGCGCGGCTCTGCGCGCTGTTGGGCGAATCGCCGCCGAACTTGTAGGTCCAGTGCGCGGCCACGCCGCGTTCGGCGATCAGGTCCATCTCCTCGGTGCGGATCTGCACCTCGATCGGCGAACCGTAGGGCCCGAACAGCACCGTGTGCAGCGACTGGTAGCCGTTGGCCTTGGGGATGGCGATGAAATCGCGGAAGCGCCCGTCCAGCGGCTTGAACGCCGCGTGCACCGCGCCCAGCGCGTGGTAGCAGCTGGGCACCGAGCGCATCACCAGGCGGAAGCCGAACACGTCCATCACCTGGTCGAAGGTTTTGTTCTCCTCGCGCATCTTGGTGTAGATGCTCCAGGGCGTCTTGATGCGGCTGACCAGGCGGTGTTCCAGCCCTTCGCGCGCCAGCCGCTGCGACAACTGCACCTCGACCTGCGCCATCGCCTCGCGGCGCACCACCGGCTGGCTGCGGATGTGCTTTTCCAGGATCGCGTGGCGCCACGGGTACAGCGCCTTGAAGCCCAGGTTCTGCAGCTCGGACTTGATCAGGCTCATGCCCAGGCGCTGGGCGATGGGCGCGTAGATGTCCAGCGTCTCCACCGCGATGCGGCGCCGCGCCTCGGCGCTCTGCGCACCCAGGGTACGCATGTTGTGCAGGCGGTCGGCCAGCTTGATCATGATCACGCGCAGGTCGCGCGACATGGCCAGCAGCATCTTGCGGAAGCTCTCGGCGGCCGCTTCCTGGCGGTCGCGGAAGCGCAGCTTGTCCAGCTTGGTGACGCCCTCGACCAGCTCGGCCACGGTCTGGCCGAACTGCCCGGCCAGCTCGTCATGGGTGAGCGGGGTGTCCTCGATGGTGTCGTGCAGGATCGCCGCGACCAGCGCCTCCACGTCCAGCCCGAGCTCGGCCAGGATGCCGGCCACCGCGACCGGATGGGTGATGTAGGGTTCGCCGGACTTGCGGGTCTGGCCCGCGTGCGCGGCCGCGCCCACTTCCCAGGCACGGCGCAGCATCGGCAGCTGCTCGGCGGGCAGGTAACTGGCTGCGCGTTCGAGTTGGAGTACGTAGTCCGGCACCGCGCCACCCGCGGGCGCAGCGACCTGGGCAGAGGGGCCTGGGTTCATGGCTGGGAAGATATGCCAGCGGCACCAACACGGCAACGCCGGAGACGCGCGACATCACGCTCGCGCTGCCGCCCCACGGCTTGCATTGCAGACCGCCGGGCCCGTCTTTCGCTCATCGGCACCCCGCCGCTTCGCGGCGCCCCTGACCCGGGGGCTTTCCTGCGGACGCATCCGGGTGCGGTTCTTCAGGGTGACGGGGTCCGGAAAGCAGACAGCCCGCACGCGGCGGGCTGTCGGTGCACAACGATGACCCGGCGGATCAGTCGTCGTTCTTGGACATGTCCTCGTCGGCGACGACTTCGGCGGCGGCCCATTCCAGCGCCTCGCGCTCGGCACGCTCGCGCTCGGCCTTCTCGACTTCCTCGATCAGGGCGTTGTCGATCTTGCGGGCGGCGATCTCGCGCAGCGCCAGCACGGTCGGCTTGTCCTCGGTCTCGCTGTTGTCGAGGGTGGCCTGCACGCCGTTGGCCAGCTGACGGGCGCGCTTGGACGCCATCATGACCAGCTCGAAACGGTTGTTAACGACTTCCAGGCAATCTTCTACGGTAATGCGGGCCATGCGAGCTCCCGGCGACCAGCAGCGGCTCCTCGATCGGATGAGGGAAAGGCCGGGGATTGTACAGGCGGACGCCGGGGGATACAAATCACCGCACCCCCCGGTCCTTTGGAATCAATCAGTTGCCTGCCCGTCCCGGCGGGATCGGGCGCCGCCAGGGCCTGTACCCGGCCCGCCGGGCCGCGTCTCAGTCCAGCAGCGAGCGGATCAGGCCGCCGTGGCGGACCTGCTGCTGGGCCCGGCGCAGGCGGCTGGCGGTGAAGATGGCGCACATCTCGTCCACCGCGGTGTCGAACACCTCGTTGACGATCACGTAGTCGAACTCGTCGTAATGCTGCATTTCCTCGCGCGCGGCCGCCAGCCGCTGCGCCATCACCGCCTCGCTGTCCTGGCCGCGCTTGCGCATGCGGTCGTCCAGCGCCTGCTTGGACGGCGGCAGGATGAACACGCTGACCGCGTCGGGCACCTTGGCGCGCACCTGGCGCGCGCCCTGCCAGTCGATCTCCAGCAGCACGTCCTTGCCCGCGGCCAGCTGCGGCTCCACCGACTGCCGCGCGGTGCCCTTCCAGTCGCCATGCACGCGGGCGTACTCGAAGAAATCGCCGGCGGCGATCATGCGCTCGAACTCGGCGGCACTGACGAAGTGGTAATGCCGGCCGTCCACCTCGCCCGGGCGCATCGCCCGCGAGGTGAAGGAAATGGACAGCGCGATCTGCGCGTCGCGCGCCAGGGTGGCGTTGACGAGACTGCTCTTGCCGGCGCCGGAGGGGGCCGCGACGATGTAGAGGGTGCCACGCATCGCGCGGATCTCCGGGTCGATGGTTCGGGCGGCGCACGATAACCAGCCCGGGCCGCGGCTGCAAATGCCGGGCCCGGCGGACCGCGTCGACCGGTCCGGATCAGAGGTCGAAGGCGAGCATGTCGCGGCCGGTCGCCGCGCGCACGATGCGCTGGTAGACGCCGGTACCGCCACCGCCGTTGGTCATCACCACCAGCCCGCGCCCGTGCTGCGGGTCGCCGACCGCGAAGGTCTTGTAGCGGCCGGCATTGGAGCCGCCATGGAAGAACCAGCGGTTGCCGCCATCGACGCGTTCCAGGTTCCAGCCCAAGCCCTTGTCCAGCCAGCCCGGCCGCACCGCCAGCTGCGGCGCCAGCATCGCCTGCCGGGTCGCCTCGGCGATCTCCCAGTCCTGCCGCGCCGGGTGCTGCATCACGTGGGCGATGAAACGCGCATAGTCCTGCACCGGGCCACGCAGGCTGGCGGCGGCATTGGCGAGCAGGTCACCGGGCCACACGAACATGCCGGCCGGCGCGACGGCCTGCGCCTGCGGCAGCGCCTGCACCGCGTCATCCCAGGTCCAGTCCGACAGCGGCTTGCCCCGGGCCTCGGCCAGCGGCTGCAGCAGCGGCCACTGCGCGCCGAACGTCTGCACCCCCGGCCGCGCGCCGGGTGCCGGCACGCCGACCACCGAATGGCGCGCGGCGTGCGCGTTCCAGGTATAGGTGCTGCCCTGCATGCCGGCCGGCCCGAACAGGCGCTCCCGTGCCAGCTGGTCCAGGCTCTGCCCGGTGACCGTCTCCACCACCCGCTGCAGCCAGAAGAAGGCTTCGCCGGAGTAATTCACGCGCTGTCCCGGCGCGACCAGGGTGCGCAACGGGTCGCGATCGGGGTGCGCGCGCCAGTCCGGCAGGCCGCTGCTGTGGCGCAGCACGTCGCGCACGCTGATCCGCGCCAGCTGCGGATCGTCATCGGCCAGGAAATCGGGGCGGTGGTAGTCCACCAGCGGGCGGTCGAGCTGCAGCGCGCCGGCATCCACCAGCTGCAGCACCAGGTAGGCGAACACCGGCTTGCTCAGCGAGGCGCACTCGAACACGCTGTCCGCGTCCACCGGCGCGCCGCTTTCCACGTCGGCCACGCCGAACCCGCGGTGCCAGGCCAGTTCGCCCTGCTCCACCACGGCAATGGCGACACCGGGCACGCCGAAGGCGCGCATCCATTCCGGCAGCGTGGCCAGGAACGCATCGGACGGAATCCAGCGCGGGTCGTCGCGCACAGGCGCCGCCGCGCGCCCGGCCATCGGCAACAGGGTCAACGCCGCACCACCCGCGGCGGCCGCCAGGAATCGGCGTCGATGGATCGGATCAACAACCGCTGCGTGCATGCCCACACCTCTGCGCCAAGGGACGAACTGCATAGCAGTCGCCGCCCGTGGCGGCAAGCGCGGCCGACCGCCGCGTGGCAGGCGCCGATGCCGCCCGGCGGCATCGGCTGACGCCGCGAGCACGCCGATGGCCGTGCGGACGGGCCACCCGGTCGCGCAGGCATGGCCCGGCACCTGCAGGGCCCTCCCGCGCATGGCGACATGCTGCCGGCCGCGGGGATGCGGCGACCCGCGCGGGAAACGCAACGCGCGGCGCGGCGGCTCCGGCAGCGGTTACTCCAGGTTCTGCACCTGCTCGCGGATCTGGTCGATCAGCACCTTCAGCTCGACCGCGGCGTTGGAGGTGCGGCTGTCCACCGACTTGGAGCCCAGGGTGTTGGCTTCGCGGTTGAACTCCTGCAGCAGGAAATCCAGGCGGCGGCCGACCGGCTCGCGCTGGCGCAGCACGCGGCGGATCTCGCCGATATGGCTGCCGAGGCGGTCCAGTTCCTCGTCGACATCGAGCTTCTGCAGCCACATCACCAGTTCCTGCTCGGCGCGGCCCGGGTCGACCGGGTGCGGCAGGTCGGCCAGGCGCGCGGCCAGCTTGGCGCGCTGGCCCTCGCGGATGGCCGGGATCAGTTCGCGCACCTCGCCGGCGATGCGTTCGATCGCATCCACCCGCTCGCTGATCGCCGCGGTCAGCTTGGCGCCCTCACGCTCGCGCGCGGCGACGAAGCCGTCGAGGGTCTCGTCCAGCAGCGCCAGCGCCTCGGCATGCAGCGCCGCGGCATCGACCGCTTCGCCACGCAGCACGCCCGGATAGGCCAGCAGTTCGGTGAACCCGATGCGCATGTCCGGGAAACGCGAGTGCAGGCGCCGCGCCAGGTCGCCCAGCTGCTCCACCAGCGCCTCGTCCACCGCCAGCGTCGGCGCCGCTTCCGGGGCGCGCAGGCGCATGACCAGGTCCAGCTTGCCGCGGCTGATGCGCGCGGCCACGCGCTCGCGCAGTTGCGGCTCCAGCGCGCGCAGCTCCTCCGGCAACCGCACCCCCACTTCGAGGAAACGGTGGTTGACCGAGCGCAGCTCGCAGCCGAGGGTGCCCCAGCGCGTACCGCGTTCGCCGCCGGCATAGGCGGTCATGCTTCGGATCATGTGGATTTCCGGTGCGTTGCAAAGGGCGAATGGTACCCTAGGCGTCCCCGGATGCCGGCCCCGCAGGCCGCCCGGGCGCCCCCACGACGCTCCATCGACACCCGGATTTTCCATGACCTTTTCCCGTCCCAGCGGCCGCCAGGCCGACCAGCTGCGCAGCGTCACCCTCGAGCGCGGCTTCACCCGCCATGCCGAAGGCTCGGTGCTGGTGAGCTTCGGCCACACCCGTGTGCTGTGCACCGCCAGCATCGAAAACCGCGTGCCGGCGTTCCTGCGCGGCAAGGGCGAAGGCTGGGTGACCGCCGAGTACGGCATGCTGCCGCGCTCCACCCACACCCGTTCCGACCGCGAGGCCGCACGCGGCAAGCAGGGCGGACGCACGCTGGAGATCCAGCGCCTGATCGGCCGCACCCTGCGCGCGTGCATCGACCGCAACGCGCTGGGCGAACGCACCATCACCCTGGACTGCGACGTGCTGCAGGCCGACGGCGGCACCCGCACCGCCGCCATCACCGGTGCCTACGTGGCCCTGGTGGATGCGGTGAACACGCTGCTCAAGCGCGGCGAGATCAAGCGCAACCCGGTGTTCGGCGCGGTTGCCGCGGTGTCGGTCGGGGTCTACAAGGGCGTGCCGGTACTGGACCTGGACTACGCCGAGGACAGCGACTGCGACACCGACATGAACGTCGTCATGAACGATGGCGGCGGTTTCATCGAGCTGCAGGGCACCGCCGAAGGCCATGCCTTCCGCCGCGATGAGCTGGATGCGCTGCTGGCACTGGCCGAAAAGGGCATCGGCGAACTGTTCGCCGCACAGCAGGCCGCCCTGGCGCAGGCATGAACCGGCGCATCGCCCTGGTCACCGTGGTGGTGGCCGACTACGACGAGGCCATCGCCTGGTACACCGGCAAGCTCGGTTTCCAGCTGCTGCAGGATGTCGACCAGGGCCACAAGCGCTGGGTCGTGGTCGGGCCGGCCGAGGGGGGCGGCGCGGCGCTGCTGCTGGCACGCGCCAGCGACGAGGCGCAGCGCAGCCGCATCGGCAACCAGACCGGCGGCCGGGTCGGCCTCTTCCTCCACACCGACGATTTCCACCGCGACCACGCGGCCATGCTCGCCGCCGGCGTGCCGTTCCTGGAAGCGCCGCGCGAAGAACCCTATGCCACGGTCGCGGTGTTCCGCGACCTGTACGGCAACACCTGGGACCTGCTGGAGCCCCGCCGATGAAGACGCTGGTACTGGCCAGCCACAATGCCGGCAAGCTGGCGGAGATGCGCGAGATCCTCGCCGACCTGCCGCTGCAGGTCGCCTCGGCCGCCGAGCTGGGCCTGGGCGACGTCGAGGAGACCGGCCTGACCTTCGTCGAGAACGCGCTGCTCAAGGCCCGTGCGGCCTGCCAGGCCACCGGCCTGCCGGCGCTGGCCGATGACTCGGGCCTGATCGTCGACGCCCTGGGCGGCGCGCCCGGCCTGTACAGCGCGCGCTACGCCGGCCTCCCGGGCAATGCCGCGGCCAACAACGCCAAGCTGCTCGAGGCGATGGCCGGCATCCCCGACGGCGAGCGCGGCGCCCGCTTCTACGCGGTGATCGTGCTGCTGCGCCATGCCGCCGATCCGCAGCCGCTGATCTGCGAGGGCCGCTGGGAAGGACGCATCACCCACGCGCCGCGCGGCCACCATGGCTTCGGCTACAACCCCGTGTTCCTGGACGAGCGCCATGGCCTGACCGCCGCGGAAATGGAGCCGGCGCTGAAGAACGCCATCAGCCACCGCGCGATCGCCCTGCAGCAGCTCAAGCGGCAGCTCGCCGCCTGGCACTGACCTCCACCGCGAAGTTGCAGCCGTCCATGCCGCACTCCCACGACCATTGCCACCACCGGCCCGGTGAGGCCTGCACCGGGGACCACGCGCATGCCACCGTGCAGCTGGTGCCACCGCCGCTGTCGCTGTACGTGCACCTGCCCTGGTGCGTGCGCAAATGCCCGTACTGCGACTTCAACTCGCATGCCGGCAAGGGCGCGCTGCCGTTCGACGCCTACATCGACGCGCTGGTCCGCGACCTGGACCAGGACCTGCCGCTGGTCTGGGGCCGGGTGGTCAACAGCGTGTTCTTCGGCGGCGGCACGCCCAGCCTGTTCCCGCCCGAGGCGATCGACCGTTTCCTGCAGCAGGCCAGCGCGCGGCTGCGGTTCGCGCCGAACCTGGAGGTGACGCTGGAGACCAACCCCGGCACCGCCGAGCACGGCCGCTTCGACCGCTACCGCGCCGCCGGCGTGAACCGCATCAGCTTCGGCATCCAGACCTTCAACGACGACGCGCTCAGGCGCCTGGGCCGCATCCACGACAGCGGCGAGGCCGAGCGTGCGGTGAAACTGGCGCAGGACGCCGGCTACCGCAACTTCAACATCGACCTGATGTACGCGCTGCCGGAACAGACCCTGGCCCAGGCCGAACACGACCTGGAGCGCGCCTTCGCGCTGGAGCCCACGCACATCTCGCATTACCAGCTCACCCTGGAGCCGAACACGGTGTTCTTCGCGCGGCCGCCGCGCGGCATCCCCGACGAGGACGGCGCCTGGGACATGCAGGAGCATTGCCAGGCGCTGCTGGCGCAGGCCGGCTATGGCCACTACGAGGTCAGCGCCTATGCCCGCGATGGCTGGCAGTGCGCGCACAACCTCAACTACTGGCGCTTCGGCGACTATCTGGGCATCGGCGCCGGCGCGCACGGCAAGATCAGCTCCGGCGCGCAGCAGCAGGTGCTGCGCCGCTGGAAGCACAAGCACCCGCAGGCCTTCATGGACACCGCCGGCAGCCCCGCGGCGATCGGCGGCGGCGACGTGATCGACGCCGTACGGCTGCCGTTCGAATACATGCTCAACCTGCTGCGCCTGCATGAAGGCTTCGAGCTGCGCGACTTCGAAGCCCGCACCGGGCTGGGCCGCGCGGTGCTGCAGCCGGCATTGGCCACCGCGGTGGAGCGCGGCTGGCTGCGCCGCGACGGCGGGCGCGTCGTTCCCACCGAGCTGGGGCGGCGCTTCACCAACGACGTGGTCGAGCTGTTCCTGCCCTGAACAGGGCGCCCCTGCGCGGCAAGTGGCGGTAACACCGGCGAAATGATAGAAATCGCCCACCAGGGGCGGAATGTACAGCGGATGTCAGGCACCACAGCACCCTTTTCCAGCCAGGCGTCGGCACGCCTTGCCGGCGCGCCGGTCCCCGAACGGGTCCGCCACCTGCTCCAGGCCGTCCACGGCATCGCCGCGCAGGTACTGGCGTCGCCGCTGCAGCTGACCATGGTGCAACTGGAGCGCGAGCTGTTCGGCCTTGCCGAGAAGGCGCGCAGCAGCCAGGTCCAGGCCGATGTCTACGCGCAGATCCGCCAGCTGGGCGTGCATGCCGCCGAGTTCCCGGGCTGGTTCCTGGACGCGCTGGCCGACGACCTGGCGCGACTGCGCAGTCCATCCGCGCCCGGTGGCGCGCCCGCCGCCACGCCGGCGATTCCGGCGATGACCCTGGTCACCGATACCGACATCGACCGCGACATCGTGCTGCACGAGATGGCGCGGCGCGAAGGCTACCGCGCGCAGTCGCACCTGCAGCTGCTCGGGCAGCGCTTCGGCGTGCTTGCCGCGCAACCGGCGTTCGATGCCGAGAGCCTGCCGGTGGGGCCGCACGCGCTGTGCCGGATCCTGCGCGCCTGTGGCGAACGGCTGGGGCTGAACCTGGAGGCGCAGCAGCAGCTTTACCACGTGTTCGAACGACAGGCGATGGAGCGGCATGTCGAGCTGCTGGACCGCCTGAACATCCTGCTGGCGCGCGAAGGCGTGCTGCCGGGGCTGGTCTACATTCCCTACCTGCCACGGCCGGCCGGCCAGCGCCGCCCACGGGGCGCAGTTGCAGGGCCTGGCCGGGCCGCAGCGCCGCGCCGTCGAAGGCGTAGCCGTCCATGGCGGAGTTGTCGTGCGGCGGCACCGACAGGGGGGAGGCCAGTTCTTGCGCCAGCACGCGCCCCAGCGCT